>Ga0213864_10000045_pt1 | contig 51057 bp, 51 predicted proteins | sample PICome_5_FD_160078 | JGI IMG/M metagenome (GOLD analysis project Ga0213864, IMG submission 160078) | Coastal seawater microbial communities near Pivers Island, North Carolina, United States - PICO247 | ecosystem: Environmental > Aquatic > Marine > Coastal | place: USA: North Carolina... | reverse complement strand
ATTACTCAATAATTTTAGAAACAACACCGGCACCTACAGTTCGGCCGCCTTCACGAATCGCGAAGCGTAAGCCTTCTTCCATCGCAATCGGGTTGATTAGTTTAACTGTCATTTGTACGTTATCACCAGGCATGACCATTTCGACGCCTTCTGGTAGATCACAAGCACCAGTTACGTCGGTTGTTCTGAAATAGAATTGTGGACGGTAGCCATTGAAGAACGGTGTATGACGACCGCCTTCATCTTTACCCAGTACGTATACTTCGGCTTCGAAGTGTGTGTGTGGAGTAATGGAACCAGGCTTGGCGAGTACTTGACCACGCTCTACTTCTTCTCGCTTGGTTCCTCTTAATAGGATACCCACGTTATCGCCTGCTTCGCCTTGATCGAGGAGCTTACGGAACATTTCGACACCGGTACATGTTGTTGTTGCGGTTTCTTTGATGCCGACGATTTCGATTTCTTCGCCCACTTTGATGACACCACGCTCAATTCGACCTGTAACTACTGTACCACGGCCTGAGATTGAGAAGACGTCTTCTACGGGCATGATGAAGTCGCCATCTACGGCACGCTCTGGTAATGGGATGTAGGAATCCAGCGCTTCAACAAGTTTCATAACTGCCGGTGCGCCGATTTCCGAGGTGTCGCCTTCTAGTGCTTTAAGCGCTGATCCTGTAATAATTGGTGTGTCATCGCCTGGGAATTCGTACATGTCGAGTAGCTCACGTACTTCCATTTCGACTAACTCTAGAAGCTCTTCGTCATCGACCATGTCGGCTTTGTTTAGGAAGACGACAATGTAAGGAACACCGACTTGACGCGATAATAGGATGTGCTCTCTGGTTTGTGGCATGGGACCATCGGCTGCTGAGCAAACAAGGATTGCGCCGTCCATTTGGGCCGCACCTGTGATCATGTTTTTTACGTAATCGGCGTGACCTGGGCAGTCTACGTGTGCGTAGTGACGTGTATCTGATTCATATTCCACATGTGAGGTCGCAATCGTGATACCACGCTCGCGCTCTTCTGGGGCGTTGTCAATCTCATCAAATGCCTTGACTTCTCCACCCATCGCTTCCGCCATGACTTTTGTGAGCGCCGCCGTTAACGTTGTTTTACCGTGATCAACGTGACCAATTGTGCCTACGTTTACATGGGGTTTATTTCTTTCAAATTTTTCTTTAGACATTACACACCTATATTAAAAATTAATTTAAATTGAAACCACAGTCACATCTACAAACCAGTACAACTGGAGCCCATAATCGGAATTGAACCGATGGCCTCTTCCTTACCAAGGAAGTGCTCTACCACTGAGCTATATGGGCATAACCCATGCCGCAATGGAGCGGGTGATGGGAATCGAACCCACGTGTTCAGCTTGGAAGGCTGACGTTCTACCATTGAACTACACCCGCGGTCATTTCGGCTCTTTACAAAACTGGTGGAGGGGGGAGGATTCGAACCTCCGAAGGCTGAGCCGTCAGATTTACAGTCTGATCCCTTTGGCCGCTCGGGAACCCCTCCGAAATTAGCAGGTTATTCTCTTGTATTTAGATTTAGCTGTCAACAAAGAAAACGCTTAGCTTTTAAGTTTTTCTTCCGTATGTAGCTTTTGCATAACAGACGGGTACTCACCACTACATATTGCAGGAATTTGAACCATTACCCGATCCATTGCATAACCAAGTAAACCCTTTTCTTCTTTAGATGGCTCTTTTAGCACATAATCAACGACTTTATTATGACCCTTTGGGCGACCTATCCCAATGCGCAGCCGATAAAAGCTCTTTGAGGATAAATGCGCAATGATATCCCTCAGGCCATTATGACCACCGTGACCGCCCCCCATCTTGAGACGAACTTCACCTGTATTAATATCCAACTCATCATGAATGATCAAAATCTCTTCTGTCGGAATATCAAAATATTTAGCACCAGCCACCACAGATTGACCACTTTTATTCATATAGGTTTGCGGCTTAAGCAATCGAACCACCTTGCCTTCAATAGAACACTTCGCTACATCAGCTTTGAATTTTGCTTCGTATTTAAAGCTCCCCCCATAGTACTCAGCTATCGAGTCTATCATTAAAAACCCGGCATTATGCCGGGTTTTTTTATAGTTATCGCCTGGATTACCCAAACCGACAATCAGTGAAATCATGCGCTATTCGCCAGATTCCTCTTCAGCACCGTCACTCGCTTCATTTCCTGCTTCCCCAGCATCATCTCCAACTAATGCCGCTCTATTTGCCTGAATAGCCACCACTTGAAGGTCATGATCCTCACCTTGGGATAAGGCGACAATATCCAACCCTTTTGGCAAGTTAATATCTGACAAATGCAAACTCTCACCAATCTCTAGCGCCGACACATCTACCTCGATAAATTCCGGCAGGTCTTTTGGTAAGCACTGAACTTCAATATCAACTAAATCATGCGTTACAACACCGCCTTGTTTTGCACCCGGCGCTACTTCTTCGCCAACAAATTGAAGAGGTACATGTACTTTTAATTTTTCTTTCATATCAACACGCATAAAGTCCGCATGCATCAAGAGGCTTTTTGCTGGATGTCGCTGCAACGCTTTGATAATAACGTCTTCTTTTTTCCCCTCAACATCAATAGACAAGATATGCGAAAAAAACGCTTCATTTTCAGTGCTATGTAACAACTGATTATGTGCCAAAGTGATAGAAACCGGCTCTTTACCTGCCCCATAAATTACAGCTGGGACCATGTCTTGTCTGCGCAATCGACGCGTTGCACCTTTACCCGAATCTTCGCGAATTGATGCTGTCAATTCAAAGCTGATACTCATCTAACCTTCTCCAAAAATAATGTTTAATTCCGCTAAACAGCACATTTTGCCATATTTTTTAATCCACGTATAGCGAACTTACCGAATCACCGTCCACCATCCGACGAATGGTCTCTGCTAACATTTCTGCAATACTCAGCTGACGAACCCTATCACACGCCAAGGCTAACTCGCTTAGGGGGATAGTATCTGTAACAACTATCTCATCTAGCACTGAATTAGAGATATTATCTATTGCTTTTCCTGATAACACAGGATGCGTACAGTAAGCTTTCACACTTATAGCGCCATTCTCTTTTAAAGCCTTTGCAGCCAAGCATAGCGTACCCGCTGTATCCACTAGATCATCAACAATCACGCATTCCCTGCCGCTAACATCACCAATGATGTTCATTACCTGAGACACATTTGCTTTAGGTCGCCTTTTATCAATGATAGCCAAATCAGCATCGTCCAAACGCTTTGCTATTGCTCTAGCTCTAACAACGCCGCCCACGTCAGGCGAAACAATCATTAAATTCTCAGTTTTTCTTCTCCATATATCGCTTAACAACAAGGGAGATGCATAAACATTATCAACGGGAATATCAAAAAAACCCTGAATTTGATCGGCATGCAAATCAACTGTTAACACATGATCAGCACCTGCTGTATCGATCATCTTTGCCACCAGTTTTGAAGTAATGGGAACGCGAGCAGAACGAGGGCGACGATCTTGCCGCGCATAACCATAGTATGGAATAACAGCCGTAATTCGACTGGCGCACGCTCTTTTTAGCGCGTCAATCATTACCAGGAGTTCCATTAGGTGATTATTGGTCGGCGCACATGTCGGCTGAATAACAAAAACTTCTTTACCACGTACATTTTCGCCGATCTCAACCATGACCTCGCCATCACTAAATATTTCGACGCTGGCTCTACCCAAACTAATATTAAGATGACGCACAACATCTTTAGCTAAGGCCATATTCGCATTTCCAGCAAACACCATGATGCGATTATCTATCACACTAAACTCCTACTAAAGAAAATAAGACATGAACATACACTATAAGAATGGCTGGGGCGCCAGGATTCGAACCTGGGATGCGGAGATCAAAACCCCGTGCCTTAACCACTTGGCCACGCCCCAAACTTTATGGCTGCAGATTATACCTGATTTGCTCGATTAAAAAACTGTTTAAGCGACTTCTGTAAGGGCGATTCATTAATACCCCGCACAACCCACTTACTCCAGCTATCAGGTAATTTATCTGACAGCGACACTGCTTCTTGCCGATTCATGCATTTTGCAAACAAACTAGAACCCGTGCCTGTTAAATAAACGTTAGAAAATTCAGCAAACTGACGATAAACCTCATCCAGTTCACGACTCAATTCTCTAACAACCGGCAAGCAACTATTGTTTTCTTGCCCGTTTAAAAAGTCGCGTATTGTGATGGGTGAATTATCTCGTGTCAAACGGTTATGAGTAAAAACTTCTTTTGTTGAACAATGAACCCCTGAATTAACGATCACATACCATGTTTCCGGCAGCTTCATTGGTGTTATTTTTTCACCTAGACCTTCTGCCCAAGCCGACAAACCTCTCACAAACACCGGCACATCTGCGCCCAGACTAAGCCCAAAAGCACTTAACTGTTCTGTAGAGAAGTCCAGCTTCCACATTTTATTCAACACCACCAGCGTTGTTGCCGCATCGGAACTTCCTCCACCTAAACCAGCCCCCATCGGCAATATTTTTTTAAGAATAATTTTAACACCCAGGTTTGTATTACTTTTATCTTTAAGCAACTGGGCTGCCCGAACAACCAAATTATCTTCCGGGGCAACATCAACCTCATGATTAATTAACTGGATATCATTTCCATCAGTTGGTACAAAATTCAACCAATCTGAAATGGCTATTAATTGAAAAACTGTTTGCAAGTCATGGTAACCATTCTCTCGCTGCCCGATAATATTCAGCATTAAATTCAGCTTTGCCGGCGCCGGCCACCAATGTTCTTTCCAATCCAACATACGTTCTCCTAGGTCAACCATTCATCAATTACTAGCTTGATTTTTAACGTATCTTTTAGCAGTGTTATTTTACCCGGCAAAAGCAAGCCACCCTGTTCACTGAAACGCTCTAGCTGAATGGTCCACGCCCCCTGTTTAAATCTCATGACACCCATCGACTGGCCTTTATCCATCTCCACCTTTTTTTTTGGTGACGGCAACCCCCTCACCCAATAGGCTAAATGCTCCAAAGGTGGCGTATAACCCAACATGGCTTTCAACTGCTCCTCAGAGACTCGTTGCAAAACACCATTTTCATCCACCATGACGATGCCCTGCTTTGAATACCCAAGCTTTGCAACAACCCCACCCAGGGAGGTACTTAGGGTTAAATTATCCACCCATGCATCATGTTTCCACTCTAACAGCGTCAACCATGACTTGTTCGCGTTTCGAACTGATAGGCGCCCCAACATATGCCATTGCTGAACGGCTGAAATGTTCTCCATATCTCTGGTAGTCAACAAATGGTTTTGCACCTTCGTCGCTTTATTTATTGAAGCACACGCCAACAACTGCGAAGCTAGCACTATCAATACAAAATAACGGGTCACTTTAATCTCTTTAAGACCTCAATTAAGTGCCGATTATCTTTATCTCGTTTTAACGCTTCCTGCCATAACTGTCGCGCCTCATTTTGTCGACCCAACATCCATAAAGTTTCTCCAAGGTGCGCAGCTATTTCTCCATCAGGAGACTGACTGTATGCTTTTTGCAAAAAAATCAACGCCTTTTCATATTGGCCTTCCCGATAATTTAACCACCCCACACTGTCCAAAATAGCTGAGTCATTAGGCTTTAATGCCAGCGCTTTAGTTAAATACTCACGTGCCTCCTTAAACCGGAAGGTCTTACTCGCCAGAGTATAGCCCAGTGCATTTAAAGCATTCGCATTATCCGGTTCGCTTTCTAGTATGAACAACAAGTCTTTCTCAGCAACCTTTATTTTATCCAATTCAGTTGCAGCTATTGACCGAAGATACCTAAAAGATAAATTATCTGGGCTCTCAGCAATGGCTCCAGACAATAAGTCATACAGGACTAAATGTTGCTGACTATCCATCAATAATTCAGCTTCTAATAAGTAAAAGCGTGCAGAGTTTGTTGGATATTCATTACGCAATCGCTGCAAAATACTTCTTGCGGATTGCAAGTCACCGATCTCAGCTTCAAGCATCGCGATGGAGGCTTGAGAATCAATATAATGACTTCCTTTATCAACTCGCCCAAACCACAATAAAGCATCCTTATATAGTTTTTGATAATAATGAATCCGGCCTAAATAAAAAGCCGATTTGGACGGAAATGCTTTTTCTTCATACAGTTTTTCAAATATTTTTGCAGCCTTCGCCGCCTCCTCTAATTTCAAATAAACAAGCCCTAGAGCAAAGCTGGCTTCAGGGTCACTACTTCCATCCGACAATAATCTTAAGAATTGCTTTTTGGCTGCCTCATAGTGTTCATTTTTGGCCAATAAACGCCCATAAACCATCACCAACTGCCTTACTTCAAGTCGCTCAGCAGCTTGTTTTAAAACGAGTAAAGCTTGATCTATTTCACCTTGACCATCTAACACTAAGGCCAGTTGAGCAAAACCCGCTGGCCATGATGAATCCACCTTTGTGGTTTTAACCGCATCCTTTTTGGCTTGCTCCAACTCAGCAAAATGAGACATCACGCGAGACCGAGCCAAATACACACTGGCCTTTTCAGGAAATCGAGCAACCAAATCGTTCATTACGCGGGTTGCCACTTCTTTGCTTGCGTTACGCGCAACAAGGTCTCCAATCGAAAGCACCGTGTTACGTAGCGACACATCACTTTTTTTAAGTATAAAATCGACCTGATTTAAACTTTTCTCTACTTCCGCAGCGTGCAGGTAAATTGTCAAAGCCAAACGATGCGATGATAATTGCAGATCGCCCTCTTCAACCAGTATATCTACAGCCGATTTTGCCGACACTAAATCCTTGTTATATAAAGCTATTTGAGCAGCCCTTAACGCCACTTCCGCATCCCCTGAACGCTTCGCAGCGTCAAGATAAAAAGCGGAAGCCATCCTGATATTACCGCGTTGACCAGCCACCTCACCACTTAATAAGCTAAACAACAAGTCAGCATCTAATTGGCTGGGTTCAACTGATTTTTCTTCTGGTTCGAGGTCAACAGGCTTTGGTTTATTAACAGGCTCTTCGATAGTTTTCACTGGTTGAACCGCTTTATTTTGATCAATGTCTTTTTGCTTTTCGACATGCGAACAGGCTACCGACAAAACCATTAAAAGCATTACCACGAACTTTAACATCATATTTTTCTCTCTTAACCAGCCAGACAGTAACATCCGCTTTAAAAATAAACACATTTAGCTTAATCCAAAAACACGCTAAAAGCCTCCTATTGAAACATATGGAACATTCACTAGGATAAAACGCTTATAATAGCGCAATTAAATTAAAGTAAAACCATCAAAAGCGCATGCTGCTTACGCTCGGACTTAATCACAATACAGCACCCATCGATATTCGCGAGAAGCTCGTCTTTGCGCCTGAACAACTTAACGACTCGCTTCAAGCGTTGACAAATCTTTCGTCAATAGAAGAAGCCGCCATTTTATCCACCTGCAATCGAACTGAAATTTATTGTGACGTGGCAACATTGCAAACAGACGAACTGATCGCTTGGCTGGCAAGCCATCATCGTTTGGATGAAAAAAATATACGCGAATATCTATACAGCCATACCGAGCAGCAGTCAATAAAACACATGTCTCGCGTTGCATGCGGGCTTGATTCAATGGTATTAGGCGAACCCCAAATTCTCGGTCAAATGAAAACAGCATACCAACGGGCCGCTGAAGCAGGCACGCTCGGTAAATACCTTGGCCGCCTGTTCCAGCACACCTTCCAGGTCGCTAAAAAGGTACGCACCGACACCGCCATTGGTTCCAGTCCTGTGTCTATCGCCTTTGCGGGCGTTAAGTTAGCTCAACAGATTTTCGGCCAATTGAAAAACCAAACCGCCCTGCTAATTGGTGCTGGCGAAACCATCGAACTGTCTGCTCAGCATTTAAAAGAACAAGGCATTGGCCGGTTGATTGTTGCCAACAGAACTCTTGAAAAAGCTCACACCATTGCCTCTCAAGGTAACGGCTACGCTATAGAAATTAAAGATATACCCGAGCACTTGGCCGAAGCCGATATTATCATCTCCTCTACAGCCAGCTCGTTGCCTATACTAGGAAAAGGCAGCGTTGAAACCGCTATTGCAAAACGCAAACACAAGCCTGTCTTTATGATGGATTTAGCCGTCCCTCACGATATTGAAAAAGAAGTCGGCTCTTTGAGCGATGTTTATCTTTATTGCGTCGATGATCTTAAAAACATTGTTGATGATGGCCTGCAATCTAGACGCAAAGCGGCAGAACAAGCAGAAGACATTATCGATATCCAAGTTTCGCATTTCCAAACTTGGATACGCGCACAAGATGCGTCAAAAACAATTCATCAACTGAGAAGTCAAGCTGAGAAATCCCGTGGAGAACTTCTGCAAAAAGCCATCAATTCACTCAATAAGGGACGACCCGCTGAACACGTTCTTGAACGGTTAGCCAATGACTTAACAAACAAAATTCTACATTCACCCAGCAGCACTTTAAAACAAGCTGCTTCTGAAGGTAACCATGAACTTTTATCAGCCGCTCAACAACTTTTTAATCTAAAGAACTAACGTGAACACAACTATTTTACAAAAATTAGATACGCTTTCTGAACGCTTTGAAGAGATTGCAGGTTTATTATCTGAACCCAGCGTACAAAACGACCAAAATCAATTCCGCTCCTTAAGCCAGGAATACGCTCAGCTTGAGCCCATCGTCAACACGCACCAAAACTACCTATCTACATTAGAAGATCACGAAGCGGCAAAAACCATGCTTGGCGATAGCGATCCCGAGATTAAAGCCATGGCGAAGGAAGAGCTTAAAGAAACACAAATCGCTCTTGAAACACAAGAAAAAGAACTGCAAATTCTCTTGCTTCCAAAAGACCCTAATGATGGAAAAAATGCCTTTCTTGAGATTCGCGCAGGAACCGGTGGTGATGAAGCCGCTATTTTCTCAGGTGATTTATATCGCATGTATTTAAGGTTTGCGGAGAAAAAAGGCTGGAAGTTCGAAATCATGAGTGAAAACCAAGGCGATCATGGTGGCTATAAAGAAATTATCGCTCGAATTGAAGGAAATGATGTGTACTCTCAGCTAAAATTTGAATCTGGCGCACATCGTGTTCAGCGGGTCCCCGAGACAGAATCCCAAGGGCGTGTCCATACATCCGCTTGTACTGTCGCCATCATGCCTGAAGCTGATGAAAAGGACGAAATTGAAATTAACTCTGGCGACCTTCGTGTTGACACATTCCGAGCCTCTGGATCGGGTGGTCAGCACGTCAATAAAACCGATTCCGCTATTCGCCTCACCCATCTTCCAACAGGCACCGTTGTCGAATGCCAAGATGAGCGTTCTCAGCACAAAAACCGGGCACGGGCCATGTCACTTCTAAAAGCTAGAATCATGAGCGCCGAACAAGAAAAAATGGAAGCGGAGCAGGCAGAATCTCGACGTTCGCAAGTAGGCAGTGGTGACCGATCTGAACGTATTCGAACTTACAATTACCCGCAAGGACGTGTGACAGATCACCGCATCAACCTAACGCTGTATAAACTAGATGAAGTAATGCAAGGTGGCCTTGATCAAGTCATCAACCCGCTCATTCAAGAGCACCAAGCAGAACAACTAACACAGTTAAGCTCAGAAGAATAACGAACTGATCCCCTTGAGTCATCGCTTAACAATAAAAGAAGCACTAACGCAGGCTGCCGCTTTGCTAACCGACAGCGACAGCAGTTTGTTGGATAGCGAAGTTCTTTTAGCTCATGCGCTTAAAAAAACACGAAGCTATTTTAGAGCTTGGCCGGAAAAAGTTTTAACACCCAATGATTTGAAAGCGTTTCGACACCTCATTGAACAGCGCAAGACGGGGCAGCCGATTGCCTATTTAACCGGTAAACGCGAATTTTGGTCACGATCTTTTAGTGTTTCGCCCGATGTCTTAATACCTCGACCTGACACAGAGTTACTGATTGATATTGTTCAAGAAAATTTTTCAACTGATCAAGCCTTTTCCATTTTAGATTTAGGCACAGGCAGCGGCATTATCGCCATCACCCTCGCCCTAGAATTTAAAAATGCGACGGTCACTGCAGTAGACATCAGTGAAAAAGCGTTGTCGATGGCAAAAAAAAATGCTCGGCAACATAAAGCCGACCACATCCAATTTATTCTCAGCTCCTGGTTCAAAAACATACCCAAAAGCCGGTTTGATTTAATAATCAGCAACCCACCATATATCAGCCCAAATGACCAGCACCTCAGTGAAGGCGATGTTCGCTTCGAGCCTAATTCTGCCCTGATTGCTCAGGACAATGGCTTGGATGATTTCAAGAAAATCATTACAAAAGCCTCAGTGTTTCTCAACCCCAAAGGAACTATCTTACTTGAACACGGGTTTCAACAAGGCAAGATCGTTAAAAACTTGTTAGAATCTTCCGGATTTTTTCAGGCTCGGCATTACCAAGATATCCAAGGTCATGTTCGGGCAACATTAGGCATAAAACCATAACCGTTAACATTGAATATGCAATCAAAAGAAATCGTCTTACCTAGAAAGCTGGTGAATGAACTTCTTCATCACGCCCAGTCATCAGAAAAATTAGAAGTGTGCGGGTTTGTCGGCAAAAATAGTGCTGATGAATTCAGCTGTTACCCTGTTGACAATATTGCAGAAACTCCTTCTACTCGCTTCCTGATGGCGCCGGAAGAGCATATCGACACCATGAAAGCGATGCGTGATAAAAAAGAAGACGTTTTTGCCATTTACCACTCTCACCCAACTGCACCCGCCAGACCTTCAGCCACCGACATTGAGCTTGCCTCTTATCCAGAGGCCTGCTATCTGATCATTTCACTTAACACCAAGGGCGTATTAGAAATGCGCTGTTTCAAGATACTTCATGATGAGAACCTTGTTGAAATAACCCTGAGGATGATAGAGGAATAAAAAAGCTTCTCTTTATAATCTTTAGTGGGTTGACCTTGACTCTGTGGCAGACAAATAAATCGCGCGTCTTAGCTTTTTCCTGATACCAAGGTCGCCTTCACTTAATAAATAAGCTTGCTGATATGCGCGAATAGCCTCTTCATAACGTTGTAGATAGATATTTGCGTCACCGACTAATATCCACCCTTGTGAAGTCGGTTTATCTTTTAGCCTTTTTTCAATCCGTACAATCTGCTGTTCGATCTCAATGGTCCTTGCATCGGCCGGAGTAACCGCCTTGCTTACCTCTCTTTCCGTTGCTTTCTTTTCATCCGTTGACAAACTTGCACAAGCCGCCAGTAACACCGTTAAACCAAAAACACTCAATTTTTTAGTGATAGTCATCATATCCTCTCTCTTTTAGATCATGCTGTACATCGTAGGTTATTGCTTTATTCTTTTAGTTTGCTTTCCAGTAATTTATTTAATTCTTGTGGATTTGCCTTACCTTGTGTTTGCTTCATCAATTGACCTACAAAATACCCCATCATTTTTGTTTTACCTGCCCGATATTGCTCAACTTGAGCAACATTATCAGCCATTAATTGATCAATCATTTTTTCTAGCGCGCCTGTATCAGAAATTTGTTTTAGCCCTTCTCGCTCAATCACTTCGTCTGCGACATCTTCACTGCCCCACATCAATTCAAGAACCTGTTTGGCAATTTTTCCCGAAATGGTTTGATCGGCAATGCGTGCCACTAAGCACCCCAAACGTTCTGCGTTGACGGGACTCTCTGTAATATCCAAATTATTTTGGTTTAACGCAGCACTCAATTCGCCCATCACCCAATTAGCAACCAATTTAGTCTCTCCACCGGAGAAACTAACAGCTTCTTCATAGTAATCGGCGATCGCTTTTTGCGAGGTCAAAACATCTGAGTCATATTCATTTAACGTGTACTGTTGCTGAAATCGCTGTTTCTTGGCCGCTGGTAGTTCTGGCAAGTTATCACGTACTTCAGCCAACAAAGCCGAACTGATTTCCACAGGCAATAAATCAGGGCATGGGAAATAGCGGTAATCATTCGCCTCTTCTTTAGACCGCATTGAGCGAGTTTCATCTTTATTGGCATCGTACAAACGAGTTTCTTGAACTACTTCCCCACCCGATTCAATCAAGTCAATTTGACGTTCCACTTCATACTCGATCGCTTTTTCAATAAAACGAAAGGAGTTTAAATTCTTAATCTCCGCACGGGTCCCAAATGCTTCTTGACCCATCGGTCTTACCGATACATTCACATCACAACGAAAAGAACCTTCCTGCATATTTCCATCACAAATACCCAGATATTGCACCAAAGTATGCAATTTTTTTACATAAGCAACAGCCTCTGCGGCCGACCGCATATCCGGTTCAGATACAATTTCCAACAAGGGTGTACCTGCTCTGTTCAGATCCACACCGGTCATACCATGGTAGTCTTCGTGCAGCGATTTTCCAGCATCCTCTTCCAAATGAGCGCGTGTTACCCCGATTGTCTTGGTTTTACCATCTACTTCAATATCTAAATGCCCCAAGCCAACAATCGGCTTATCAAATTGGCTCGTTTGATACCCTTTTGGTAAATCGGGGTAAAAATAGTTTTTGCGGGCAAACACCGAATAAGGTGCGATATGTGCGCCTATCGCCAAACCAAACTTAACCGCAAAATATACAGCTTGCTCATTAAGCACAGGTAGCGTGCCTGGCAACCCTAAATCCACGGCGCAAGCTTGCGTGTTAGGCTCTGCTCCATAGGCAGTTGATGCACCCGAGAAAATTTTAGATTTTGTTGCTAGCTGAGCGTGTATTTCAAGCCCAATCACTGTTTCCCATTGCATGCTTATACCTCCTGCTCGTATCCAGCCGGCACAGCAAGATGCCAATCGGTTAATTGCTGATATTGATGCGCCACATTTAATAACCGCGACTCTTCAAAATAATTCCCAATCAATTGCATTCCTACCGGCTTATTGTCAACGAAACCACACGGTACTGACATACCGGGCAAACCTGCCAAATTTACGCCAATGGTGAAAATATCAGATAAATACATTGAAACAGGATCGTCCTTTTTCTCACCCGACTTAAAAGCGACTGATGGTGCCGTTGCACTGGCAATAACATCCACTTCTTTAAACGCTTCTACAAAATCCTGTTGAATGAGGCGGCGAACTTGCTGAGCTTTTTTATAATACGCATCGTAATAACCGGCTGATAATACATAGGCTCCAATCATTATTCTACGCTTCACCTCATCACCGAACCCCTCTCCTCGCGAACGTTTATAAAGGTCTTCTAAATCCTTCGGTGATTCACAGCGGTGCCCAAAACGAACACCATCAAAACGAGACAAGTTAGCAGAACATTCAGCCGGTGCAACCACGTAATAAGCGGGCACAGATAAATTAATATTCGGCAGACTAATTTCTTTTACGTTGGCGCCTACTGATTTAAAGGCCTCTACAGCCTCTTCTATTTTTATCCGAATTTCTTCGTCAAGGTCTTCTCCAAAGAACTCCTTGGGCAGGCCAATGGTTAAGCCTTTAACGGAACCGTCTATATCTGACAACAAATCACCGACCGGCTTATCAGTACTTGTTGAGTCTTTCTCATCAAAACCTGACATGGCTTGCAACATAATGGCCGCATCTTCAGCACTTTTAGCCATCGCACCACCTTGATCCAGGCTCGATGCAAAAGCAATCATGCCATAACGTGACACACGGCCATAAGTGGGTTTAATTCCAGTAATGCCGCAAAAAGCAGCGGGCTGCCGGATAGAGCCTCCCGTGTCTGTTCCACTGGCTAAGGGCGCTAATCGAGCTGCCACCGCCGCCGCAGATCCTCCTGAAGAACCTCCCGGCACCGCATTCAAATCCCAAGGGTTTTTAACCGCCCCATAAAAACTTGTCTCATTAGAAGAACCCATCGCAAATTCATCCATGTTAGCTTTACCCAAGGTGACTGCACCGGCTTGCTCTAATTTACGAACAGCTGTTGCTGTATAAGGTGCGATAAAGTTATCCAACATGTTAGAACCGCAACTGGTTCTTAACCCTTCGGTACAAAAAATATCTTTATGTAACAAAGGAATACCAGTTAACAAGCCCGAATCACCCGATGCTATAAGTTTATCGGCTTGCTCAGCGGCTTTTAATGCCGCTTCAGTATTTATCGTAATAACACTATTGAGCTCGCCATCAAAACGCGCAATACGATCTAAAAAATAATGACTCAGTTCCACGCTGGATATCTCTTTTCTGTGAAGACTGGCCGACAGTTCTTTTAATGACTTGTTATACATTGTTTACCAACATTATTAAGACGCTTAACCATAGATTTTCTAAGCGATTTTTATTTAAACGGATACAATACTTGCTTTAATTCAGCTCAATCGATAACACGCGGCACTAAAAACAAACCATCTTCAACATCGGGGGCATTTTGTTGTAGTATTTCACGTTGATTAGTTTCCGAAACCACATCTGCTCTCAATCGTTGAAACTGATCAAGCGGATGAGCCATAGGCTCAATATCAGACGTATCGACCTGATTCATTTGTTCAACTAACGTAACAATGTTAGATAGGTCTGATGCATACGACTCGACCTGCTCCTGACGAATACCTAACCTTGCCAAATGTGCTATTTTCAGTACATCTTTCGACTGAATTGACATAAAATAACCTCTTTATTTTATTCATACTTTAAAAGCGTGCAAATTAACACAATTCGCGCCTTGCCCAAAGAGGTAAAGGGTTGTTAAAGTACAAAATTACTCAACACCAAAGTTTTTTACTACATGTTTAAAAAAATACGCGGCATGTTTTCCAACGATTTATCCATCGATTTGGGCACAGCGAACACACTCATTTATGCACTTGGTCAAGGTATCGTGCTTGACGAACCCTCCGTTGTGGCCATTCGTGAAGATAAGATTCGTGGTGAGAAAAGTTTTGCGGCTGTCGGCACTGAAGCTAAAGCGATGCTTGGAAGAACACCCGGAAATATCACCGCTGTTCGTCCACTAAAAGATGGTGTTATTGCAGACTTTACCCTGACAGAAAAAATGCTTCAGTACTTTATTCATAAAGTACATGAAGGTAAATTTTTACGCCCAAGCCCTCGTGTTCTAATCTGCGTACCCTGTGGTTCAACCCAAGTGGAACGAAGAGCCATTCGTGAATCAGCTGCTGGCGCTGGCGCGCGCGAAGTTTACTTAATTGAAGAACCCATGTCTGCGGCTATTGGCGCCGGCCTACCAATCGATGAAGCATGCGGCTCAATGGTGTTAGATATTGGTGGGGGCACATCTGAAATCGCTGTTTTATCACTAAATGGTATTGTTTATTCCGAATCTATTCGTGTCGGTGGAGATCGTTTTGATGAAGCGATTATCAACTATGTTCGACGCAACTACGGCACAGTAGTGGGTGAGTCTACCGCTGAAAAAATCAAGCATACCATTGGCTCTGCATACCCTGCCAACGAAGTTAAAGAAATGTCAGTCACTGGGCGCAACTTAGCCGAAGGCATCCCTCGCAGCTTCACACTCAATAGCAACGAGATTTTAGAATCCTTACAAGAGCCCGTTAGTGCTATTGTGAGTGCCGTTAAACAGGCACTAGAACAAACACCTCCTGAATTAAGTGCTGATGTTGCTGAAAACGGTATTGTTCTGACTGGTGGCGGCGCATTACTGAATGGCTTAGATAAACTACTTCATGAAGAAACAGGCGTTCCTGTTCGTACCGCCGATGAACCACTCACTTGTGTTGCTCGTGGTGGTGGTAAGGTACTGGAATTGATTAATGAGAAAGGACCCGCCACCTTCGCGCTAGAATAGAAAAAGAGGTTATTCGCTATAAAACCGATTTTCTCAAAAGGCCCAGCGACTAGCACTCGTTTTATTGCTATCGTGGTTGTCTCCATTTTGCTGTTATTAATAGCAAAACAAACCCAGCACCTCACTCGATTTAAAGACGTGTTGTCTTTTGTCGTCCACCCTGTTTTAGTTGCTGTTGATTTACCCAGCAAACTGTTTCAATGGCTAACAGACAATACAACAGGATACGCAGAATTACGTGAAGAAAATCGTCGTTTGAAATCTGAATCCATACTACTCAAGGTCAAACTTCAGAAATTTAATACCTTGGAAATGGAAAACACCCGTTTACACAGCTTGCTGGAAACCTCTTTCAAGCTAGGCGAGCAATTTATTTCCGCTTCTCTGATCAAAGTAAACCAAAACCCGAATACAACCAATATCCTCATAGACAAAGGCAGTCGTTTTAATTTATATAAAGGACAAGCCTCGCTCAATGAGGACGGGGTGCTCGGCCAAATTGTGGACGTTCACCCACTGACCGCTTCCATTATGCTGATTACAGATCCCAATCATGCGATTCCAATCGAAATAAACAGAACAGGGTTAAGAACCATAGCGGCCGGCAATGGTATACAAAACACCCTGATCTTACCCTATATCCCTCATAATGCCGATATTCAAGTAGGTGACTTACTCACCACCTCTGGTTTGGGTGGTGTTTTTCCAAAAGGTTATCCTGTTGCCAAAATAACTAGTCTCACACCTCTTGAAGGCGAGGCGTTTATGCATGCTGAAGCTCAAACCATGGCAAAAATAGAACGGACTCAAAATATTTTATTGGTATGGAGCAAGCAACAGCCCATGCCGCTTGTCCCCGCAGAGCTAATAGGACCTGAAAAACCAGCCACATTTGGTCAGTTAACTCCTAATGCACGCTAAATCTTCCGGCGGATTTTTTATAGCCTTATCGATTTTTTTCTCCATGTGCCTGGCCATTGCACCTTGGCCAAACCATATCGCTGTTTGGATGCCTAATTGGACATTACTGACATTAATTTATTGGAGTATCGCCTTACCCCATAAAATCAGTGTCTTCACTGGTTTTATAACAGGACTACTAGTAGATATTTTAACCGGCCACTTGCTGGGTCAGAATGCGCTCATCTTTGGTACTGCTTCCTTTTTAAGCCACTCACTCTACTCAAGATTAAGAAACTATCGACTCTGGCAACAAGCTGTTTTTGTCCTGTTTTTTTTATTGCTGATGCAATTAGTATCACGGTGGATCGATCAGCTTTTTATGGGCGCGAACGCAGGTTATACAGACTGGCTTCAAGCCTTCTCTAGCGCCTTGTTATGGCCTGTTGTTTTTGCTAGCTTACGGTTTATAAGAAGACGATTTAGGGTTCAATAACACCATGAAAACCCGTTTTGATCTAAAAAGCTCACTACAGGAAAATAAACTTTTTTTTTCGCGTGCCAGCCTACTCAGTCTTTTTGTACTTGTCTTGTTTTTTATCCTTATTGCCCGGCTCGCCTACCTGCAAATAAAAACTCATGATAAATATGCCGACCTGGCGCAAAATAACCGCGTTAAACTGTCTGTCATTGCGCCTGTCCGCGGATTAATTTTTGACACCCACGGTCGAGTACTCGCAGAAAACAATCCAAGTTACAGCCTCGAATTAGTGCCCGAACAGATTCAAAACATCAATGAAACCATTGAGCGTCTCCGCACTTTACTACCGATTTCTGATGCTGAAATAAAATTATTCGAAAAGCGTCGAAAACAACAAAAACATTTTGCAAGCGTACCACTTAGAAATCGCTTAAACGACACAGAAGTCGCCGTTTTTTCGGTTAACCGCCATTTATTTCCAGGTGTTGATATACAAGCCAGACCCCTGAGGCATTACCCCTTTCCTGAATTAACTTCACACGTTGTTGGCTATGTCGGCGCCATCAATGAAAAAGAGCTCAAAACCATTAACCCCGTAAACTACCGTGGCTCACGTGCTATTGGCAAAACAGGCATTGAAAAAACTTACGAAACAGAGTTGCACGGCTTTGTCGGTTATCAACAAGTTGAAAACACAGCACAAGGCCGGTCAATTAAAACCCTCAGCCACATTGCTCCCATATCAGGTCGCAACCTAACCTTAAATATTGATATTGACTTACAAAAAATCGCGTATGACGCCTTGGGTGAATTCGCGGGGACGGTGGCCGCAATTGATACCCGTACGGGTGCGGTGCGAGCACTCGTTAGCAAACCAGGCTTTGATGGCAACCTCTTCGCCCAAGGTATTGATCAGGCATCCTATAGTGCCTTACAAAACTCACCTAAACGCCCATTATTTAATCGCTCTCTTCGTGGTCAATATCCACCAGGCTCAACATTAAAACCTTTTTTCGGCTTGGCCGCTCTTGATTACAAGACAATAAACCCACAACAAAAAATAATGTGCCCTGGCTTTTACCAACTGCCAAAACAGCGTCACAAATACCGAGACTGGAAAAAAACCGGACATGGTTTGACAACATTACACGACGCTATAGTCGAATCGTGCGATGTATATTTCTACATATTGGCACATGAACTAAAAATTGACCGTATGCACAATTTTCTTAGCCGCTTTGGTTTTGGGCAACCAACAGGTATTGATATCCTTGGTGAAAAAGCAGGTCTCCTCCCCTCAAGGGAATGGAAGAAACGCAGTCGCAACCAGGCCTGGTACCCTGGTGAAACACTGATAGCCGGCATTGGACAAGGCTTCAATCTCACCACACCACTTCAACTTGCCCACGCGACGGCCATTCTTGCCAATAAAGGGATGGCTCACACACCCTCTATCGTCGGGAAAATCAATGACACGGTCAAGCAAACCGAGCTGTCGACTCCCGTTCAATTAAAAAACGATCGTCATTGGGATCTCATTATTCATGCCATGCATGACGTTGTTCATGGCGCACGTGGTTCCGCCAGAATTATTAAAGAGGGCGCCAACTTCGATATAGCGGGTAAAACAGGCACCGCCCAAGTCTTTAGCATTAAACAAGATGAAAAATATGAAAAAGATAAAGTCGTTGACCACCTTAAAGATCATGCTTTATTCATCGCTTTTGCCCCGGTAGAAAAACCTCAATTAGCCATCGCTGTTATTGTTGAAAACGGCAGTCATGGCGGCTCAGTGGCTGCACCCATCGCACGAGCTATCTTTGATCAATACCTCCTAATCCCATAATGAACTGGTTATTTAAAGCAAAGCAACAAGTTAGCCCTTATCATCAAAGAGAAGGGCATATTTTTCAGCGTTTTCATCTCGATTTAACGCTCTTTATTTTATTAATCGGCTTATCAGCCTTTGGCATTTTTATTTTAGTAAGCTCTGGTCAGGAAGAGGTTGGCCTGCTTCAAAGGCAAATTACTCGACTCAGCGTTGCTTTTATTGCGATGATCATCGTGGCTCAAATTCCCCCTCACGTTTTAAAAATGTCGGCCCCTTGGTTATTTCTACTTGGCATTTTTCTATTACTTAGTGTTCTATTCGTTGGTGATATGGGCAAGGGGGCACAGCGTTGGTTAAATTTAGGTTTTTTTCGTTTCCAACCCTCTGAATTATTAAAAATAGCCACACCCATGATGGTCGCTTGGTACCTTGCAGAAAGGCGGCTGCCGCCCAGTGCAAAACATATTTTTTTCGCTACCGTCTTTATTGCTATTCCAACTGTTCTTATCGCCAAACAACCTGATTTAGGCACCTCTATTTTAATCGCTAGCTCTGGTCTGGCTGTGTTATTTCTAGCGGGTATTTCCTGGAAAATAATATTAACAGTCATGGCAACAACTACAGCGCTCGCACCGGTTCTTTGGAGTTTCATGAAGGACTACCAGAAACAGCGTGTTCTCACTTTTCTAAGCCCAGAAGAAGACCCATTAGGTGCCGGCTACCATATTATTCAATCGAAAATTGCGATTGGTTCAGGTGGTTTGTATGGCAAAGGTTGGATGAATGGCTCACAAGCGCGCTTAGAATTCCTGCCCGAAAGCTCAACCGACTTTATTTTTGCCGTTTTCTCCGAAGAATTTGGGTTAATGGGCTGCGTCGGTTTATTAACAATATACTTCGTTATCTTTATTCGCTCGATCTACATTGCCATACAAGCACAAGATACGTTTTCACGCTTACTGGCTGGTAGCTTGTCATTCACTTTTTTTATTTATCTATTTGTCAATGTCGGCATGGTAACGGGCATTTTACCCGTCGTTGGTGTACCCTTGCCTCTTGTAAGTTATGGTGGCACATCAATGGTGACACTACTCATTGGTTTTGGTATTTTGATGTCTATACATACCCACCGAAAATTACTTTCTTCCTAGGGATAGGCGCGCATCAAATGAAACAATTCTCTTTTTACTCTATTTTAATTCTTGTCTTAAGCGTTATTCCCTTGACTGCTCATTCAACGGCACCATCGCTTCAACCCGAACTTTATCAACGCTTTATTGATAAAATGGTCACTCAGCATCAATTTGATCGCGATGAGTTGAACGTTCTATTAAGCAAATCAGTTGTTAAACAAAGCATACTTAAAGCCATGTCTTCGCCGGCTGAAAAACGTTTGGAATGGCATGCTTACCGCAAGATTTTTCTAAAATCAAACCGAATTAATGGCGGTATAAAATTCTGGAAAGAGAATAAAGCTTTATTAGAAGCTGCTTCTGAAAAATATGGTGTCCCCGAAGAAATTATCGTCGCCATTATTGGTGTTGAAACACGTTACGGTGGAAACACCGGTTCTTATAAAGTGATTGATGCCTTAACCACGTTGGGATTTCATTTTCCGAAGCGATCGAAATTTTTCCTCAGTGAATTAGAACACTTCTTGTTGTTATGCAGAGAAGAAGGTTTTGATCCTTATGAGCCCAAAGGGTCTTACGCCGGCGCCATGGGGCAATCTCAATTTATTTCCAGTAGCTATCGAGCCTACGCTGTCGACGGTGATGGCGATAATAAACGCGATCTCTGGAATAGCCACGCCGATATTATTCACAGTATTGCTCATTATTTTTCTAAACATGGTTGGAAAAACTCGGGGCCGGTCACTCAACAGACAACAGTCGAAGGCGACGCTTATAAAACGTTATTAAATCGATCACTCAAACCCAAAAACACTCTCAAGCAATTATCACAAAAACACGTACAAACGCCGACCGATCAGGCAGATGACACTGTCGTAAAATTACTGGAACTAAACCAAAAAGACTCATCTGAATTTTGGCTAGCGTTCCATAATTTTTATGTTATTACTCGCTATAATCACAGTCACTTGTACGCAATGGCCGTTTATCAACTCGGGCAAGAAATTAAAAAAGGCTATCTAAGTCCCTCATAAAAATGACTCGCGTTTATTTAGTACCTATCTTTTTCATCTTCTTACTCAGCGCATGCAGTAGCGATAAATCACGCGTTCGTGATAGCGCACCCTCTATTCACCCCGCTAATATTGAACTAACACCTGACGCCATTCCTCGGATAGAAGCCAAAAGCCGTGGCGGTAACCCACCTTCCTATGAGGTATTTGGAAAAACTTATCATGTCTTACCGTCTAGTGAAGGTTTTGTTCAACGGGGTATTGCTTCTTGGTATGGAACAAAATTTCATGGAAACAAAACATCCAATGGCGAAACCTATGACATGTACGCAATGACAGCTGCGCATAAGACACTACCCTTGCCGAGTTATGTGGAAGTGAGAAATTTAGACACGAACAAAAAAATTATTGTTCGAGTCAATGACCGAGGGCCTTTTCATGATGGGCGCATTATTGATTTATCGTACGCCGCGGCTGCCAAACTTGGCACCTTAAAAAATGGAACCTCCTCAGTCGAGATTAAAGTCATTAACCCACGTGCATATGTAACGCCGGATTTAGCTCCTCCTCCGTCAATAAAACAAAGCGAACTTCCACCAAGCCCCTCTATTCAAAAACCCTTCGCTTCTAACCCTACCCAAGGGCTTCTATTTATACAAGTGGGGGCGTTTAGTTCACTTGATAATGCCAACCGACTTAAGTATGAGCTAACAAACCAATTAAAAACGCCTGTCACTGTTGAAAAAAAACCTCACTCAACCCACCCTCTATATCTCGTCCAAGTTGGTCCTTACATTAAAATGCAAAATGCCGATTCAACTCGTTTGCAACTGTACAAACTGGGTTATAAAAACACTCTTTATACTGGTCGATAAGTGGGCTTTAACACCAAACGACACTGCCTTATGTGCAAAGCTGCATGATATAATCCATTATAATCATTCAGCCAAAAAGCTAAATTCAACATGAAAAAAATCATTCTGATACTGAGCCTGTTTTTATCATTTCAAGCCATGGCCTTGCCTATTCCCTCGGCCCCTAATTTAAAAGCCAGAAGTTACCACCTAACTGACTTCCATAGCGGCGAAGTATTGGCTTCAAAAGACCCTGATTTAAAACTAGCGCCCGCTAGCATGACAAAAATCATGACCGCGCTTATCGTTTTTCGTGAACTCAACCACGGGAATCTGAACTTAACTGACCAAGTTCGAATTAGTGAAAAAGCCTGGAGAACACCTGGCTCAAGAATGTTTGTAGAAGTTAATAAATTTGTCAGCATTGACGATTTGATTCACGGCATGCTTGTCCAGTCGGGCAACGATGCAACTGTTGCTTTAGCCGAACACATTGCCGGTGATGAAGCTACGTTTGCACAATTAATGAATCAGGTTGCTAAAGAGCTCGGCATGACGAACAGCCATTTTACCAATAGTTCCGGTTTACCTGACGAACAGCACTTCACCAGCGCAAAAGATCTCTCTATCCTTACTCGTGCCATGATCATCGAGTCACCTGAGTTATATAAAATAAATGCAATAAAAGAATTCACCTTTAACGGCATTACCCAACAAAACCGGAATAAACTTTTGTGGCGTGACAGCACGGTTGATGGCGTTAAAACCGGGCACACAGAAGAGGCAGGATACTGTTTGGTTTCCTCTGCCGTTCGTGACAATATGCGTTTAATTTCTGTTGTCATGGGAACCGATGGAATAGAATCGCGGAATGATATCAACCAAACCTTGCTGAATTATGGCTATCGCTTTTACAAAACACATTTGCTGTACAAATCGCAGCAACCTTTAACCAATGCTCGTGTCTGGAAAGGGGCTGTAAAAAATCTGCCGGTTGGCTTATCGAAAAATCTTTACCTGACCATTCCTCGAAATGAGTATAAATCTTTAGACGCCAGTTTAGAATTAACCCCCCAACTACTCGCCCCCATTAAAAAAGGGGCGATTGTCGGTACTGCCGTTATTAAACTCAAAGGTGAAGTCATTGCTAAACGCCCATTAACCGCCTTACAAGACATCCCAGAGGGCTCCTTCATGGAGAGGCTTAAAGACGAAGCATTATTAATGCTTGAATAAGGGAGAGAGTTAACGTGTCTACCAAGTCGGAGGTGTATTTAAATGGCCAATTTTTACCGTTGGCAGACGCCAAGATATCTGTTCTCGATCGTGGTTTTTTATTTGCTGACGGTGTTTACGAGGTTATTCCTGCCTATGGCGGGAAGCTTTTTCGTCTGCAACAACACATAGATCGACTCAATAACAGCCTGAACGCTATTCGCATGCCAGCCGTTATGACAGATCAGGAATGGATCAACGTCTTAACCAAACTCACTCAGTCTCATACCCAATCCGACCAATCGGCTTATATTCAAGTCACTCGAGGCTCGGGGAACAACCGTGATCACCAATTACCCGTTGACTATACCCCAACGGTCTTTGCTATGTGCCAAACGCTCCCAAGCTCTAGCTTGGATTTTATTGCAAAAGGCATTAAGGCCATTACACTGGACGATATCCGTTGGGACTGGTGTCATATAAAATCTATCGCCTTACTGGGTAACATCTTGCTAAAGCAACAAGCCAGTGATCAGCAATGTACCGAAGCCATTTTATTACGTGATGGCTTTGCTACCGAAGGCTCTGCCAGTAATTTATTCATCGTAAAAAACAAACAACTCATCACGCCACCAAAAAGCCACCATTTATTACCCGGTATCACTCGCGATTTAGTCTTGGAACTTTCTCTCAAAGAAGGCATCCAATGTACTGAAGCTGAAATATCTGAGAAGCAATTATTTGACGCTGATGAAATTTGGCTGACCAGTTCAACGAAAGAAATTATGCCGGTGATTGAATTAAATCGACAAGCCGTCGGCAGCGGACAACCTGGGCCTTTATGGCAACAAATGTCTGCTTGTTATAGTGATTTCAAAAACCAATTAAGACACCCATCATGACCAAGCTTACCGACAATCAACATAACGAATTAATGGACTACCCCTGTAAGTTCACCATTAAAACAATGGGGTTTGCCAATATTGAATTTGATGTGATTGTTGTCGATATCATTCGTCGTCATGCGCCAGATATTAGCGACCATTCGGTTAAATCTACGTTCAGCAAAACAAAAAAATATGTCTCTGTCAGTATCACCATCACCGCTCAAAACAAGCAGCAAATGGATGCTATTTATCAAGATTTAACCGACTGTGAACATGTATTAATGTCTTTGTGATTGATCACTTAAACAGTCAAGAGCGGCCCTTAGTTATTCGTCAACTGAACCAACAAAACTATCAGGCGACATGGGAATCAATGCGAGCTTTTTGCAACGATCGCAACAACGAAACAGCCGACGAAGTGTGGTTTGTGGAGCACTCACCTGTTTTCACTCAAGGGGTCAGCGGCAAAGCTGAACATATTTTAACACCCAGTGACATTCCAATTATTCAAACAGATCGCGGCGGCCAAGTCACCTATCATGGACCGGGGCAATTGGTCATGTACGTTTTATTTGATTTACGCCGTTTAGGTATTGGCATTCGAACATTGGTTGATGTGCTTGAAAACATCACCATTAACAGTTTAAATAAATATGGTTTAAAAGCCGTTGCTCAAAAAGAAGCGCCTGGCGTTTATATCAATGGGAAGAAAATTGCTTCTTTAGGTTTACGAGTTAAAAAATCTTGCAGTTACCACGGCCTTAGCATCAACTTGAATATGGATTTAACACCCTTCAAGTATATTAACCCTTGCGGTTATAAAGGGCTTGAAATTACCCAATTGACTGAACATGGCGTAAAATGTACCGCATCCGATTTTGCCGCCATTCTCTTACAAGAATTAAAAGAACAACTTCAGTTTTCTGAGCTTATACTGGGCCCAGACACTTTATACAGTTAAACTTATGCCACACGACGACCTAAATACTCTAAAAGCACCCTCAAGAGCCACGCCCGAAACTCATCAGCGAAGTGAAGCAAAACTTGCCCGCATTCCCATTAAAGTAGAAAAAAAAGAAGAGATACTACGCAAGCCGCATTGGATACGCGCCAAGGTCCCCAGTGGAACCCGTGTGAATAGCATAAAAAAAGCCCTCCGCAGCCATGGCTTATATTCAGTTTGTGAAGAAGCGGCCTGCCCAAATTTAGGCGAATGTTTTAATAATGGCACCGCTACTTTCATGATCATGGGCGATATTTGCACACGACGTTGCCCTTTTTGTGATGTTGCTCATGGCCGCCCTAAGCCACTAGATACCGATGAGCCTAAAAAACTTGCTGACACCATAAAAGATATGCAGCTTCGCTACGTCGTTATCACCTCTGTTGATCGTGATGATCTACGAGATGGCGGCGCTGATCACTTTGCTCAATGTATTGATGCTGTCCGAGAAAAAAACCCATCCATCCAGGTTGAAATTCTGGTTCCTGATTTTAGAGGCCGTAGAGACATTGCCATTGAGATCTTGAAACAAACACCTCCCGACGTCTTTAACCATAATTTAGAAACCGTTCCTCGTTTATATAAAAAAGCACGTCCAGGCTCAGACTATCAATGGTCTCTTGATTTAATAAAACTTTATAAAGAAGCAAAGCCATCCGTGGCTACAAAATCTGGCATTATGCTGGGTTTAGGAGAAACGAAGGACGAAACGCTCGCGGTGATGCAAGATTTGCGCGATCATCACTGTGACATGTTAACCCTAGGTCAATATTTACAGCCCAGTCAAGGCCACTTAGCGGTAGAACGTTACGTTACCCCTGAAGAGTTTGATGAATTGGCAAAACTCGGTAAAAAAATGGGGTTTTCACACGTCGCCAGTGGGCCGATGGTCCGCTCCTCATACCACGCCGACCAACAAGCCTCCGGCGTTATCGATTAACCTTCTGTATCGGGTTGCATTAAAGACTTAACCCTGCTGAAGTTTTACATTCAGGTCGGCCAACCTGTCAGGTGTACCGACATCAACCCATTCACCGTCATACAGCTCACCGCTCACTTGGTCTTTTGTTATTAACTGACGAATCATCGGCGCCAAAGGGAAAACACCCGACGAGTGTTGCTTAAAGACCTCAGGATTAAAAACACCCAAACCACTGTATGTATAGCGCTCTTTATCCGCCAATCGAACAACGCCATCTTGTATGCAAAAATCACCGTTTTTATTATGCTCAGGATTATTAACCAGAACCAAATGAATGCCTTTATCAACCTTCGTGCTTAAACTGGCAAAAGGAAAATCAGTCCACACATCCGCATTCACCACAAGAAAAGGCTCTTTACCCAATAAAGGTAAAGCTTTGAAAATACCTCCGCCTGTTTCTAAGGCTTGCTCTCCCTCATCGGAATATTCAATATGGACACCCCACTGCTCTCCGTTTCCCAGCGCTGCTTTAATTTGCTCACCTAAGTAGGCCACATTAATGACAAATTCCGTAAACCCTTGACGTTTTAACGTAACAAGGTGGTGTTCAATCAAGGCTCGACCCGCGACTTTTAATAAAGGTTTGGGACAATTTTTTGTCAAGGCCCCCATGCGTTCACCACGCCCAGCGGCCAAAATCATCACTTTCATAACGCTAGGCAATCCATGGTCGTTGCTCAAATTGTTCTACTACCTGATAATGCTCAATCAAACCAGCCAAGGGTTTTAGCTCCTCATAGCGTTCACTGATCGTTATCAAATACCCTAAGGTGCGAGGAACGTCCTTTAAATAACCTTCTTTCCCATCCCTTAACAATAAACGTGAAAAGATACCCACTGCTTTCATATGACGCTGAACCCCCATCCAATCAAACCATTGGTAAAATTGCCGATGATCAAAATCATCCACTTCACCACGTTCTTGTCGTTGTTTGAGAAAATCATCAAGCCAAGCGTAAATTTTTTCATCGGACCAGGCTATGTAACAATCTCTATACAAAGAAACGAGGTCATAGGTGAGAGGTCCAATCACAGCATCTTGAAAATCAATAACGCCGGGATTATTGTCTTTTGTCACCATTAGGTTTCTAGAGTGGTAATCTCTATGAACAAAAACTTGAGGTTGCTCCAAGGCAGATGCTGCTAATTTTTCCTTAACCTGACTCAGGGTTTCTTTATCCTTAAACGATAAATCAATGCCCAACAAGGTCTTCAAAAACCACTCACCGAATAAGTCCATTTCCTGTCGCAACAAAACCAAATCGTAGGATGGTATCAACAGATCCTTTAACCCGATCCCATGCATTTTATGCAGCACTTGAACGGCATCTTTATATTGCTTATCCACAGTTCGTTCTGTCAGCTTATCCAAATAACTGTCTGAACCTAGATCACTGAGTACCAAAAACCCATCTTCAAGAGATTGATGAAAAATTTTCGGCGCATTAATACCTTGTGTCTTCAGCAAGTTAGCCACTGCGATAAAAGACGTACAGTCTTCTTTTAAAGGCGGTGCATCCATGACCACAAACGATTGATCACCAAATTGAACTCGGAAATAGCGCCTAAAACTCGCATCACTCGATGCCGCTTCAATGCTAAAGTTTTTAGTCGAAAAAGTAACCGCCAGCCAATCAATTAATTGCTGTTTTCGCTCATCTCTTGCCATAAAAAATACTCTGTCAAACCTATTTAACTCATACCGAAAAATTGCATGTTAATATATGAGAAATTTTCCACAGTATCGTTGAAGAATTCATCATTCTATGCGATTTTATACAACTTAACGTTAGACACAACTAAAAAGGTTTCACCATTATCCTTTCCTATAAACATTTTCTTTTAGCCTCTGCGCTGATCTTGGCCGCTTCTCCATCTTTAGGCTTTAATAATTCGCAATGGGATTGCAAATTGGCCAACGATGGTCAAACCTGGGATTGCTCGACTTCAGCAAAACCCTTAAAGAAAACAACGCCTAAGAACCCCGCCAACGCGCCTGTCTCTAGCAAGAAAGATCCTGTCGCTAATAAAACTGAGCACAAGCCCAATAAAGCTTCTATCCCCCGTGTTCAATTAACTCAAAAAGCCGTGCCAAAGAAACAAGAAAAGTTTCCCACCAAGGTGTCTACTAAAAATACAGGTGCCTGGGATTGTCAAACGCATGAAAGCGGCCGCTGGGATTGCGCCCAAACAAGCGAACCAAGCGCGGTTGTTATCGCTTCAAGCGTACCCCCTGAAGAAGTGCCTTTAAATGACCCAAATGCAGATCGAATTAGAAATAATTTGCTTTTTCAACAAATGGTCAAACAGCTTAAAGCAAACCCTTGGGATACCTGTAATGTCAGCACAGACACCCTTCGTCAAAGCAGACAAGCTTTGCAACAAAATCGCTTAAATGCTGAGGTGAATATCCAGTCTGACTACGCAGAGGTTCTTAACGAAAATAACGCTCGATTTTCTGGCGATGTCCTCGTTAATCGGGCAGATCAATCCATCTCGGCTGATCAAGTCACCTATAACAATGACCTAGAAAATGCTTCTGCCTCTGGTGACGTTTTTTATCAAGAGCATGGTTTTGCCATACACAGTGACCAGGCAGCATTACAACTGGCTAAAAATTCTGGGCAATTCACTCAAAATCAAATGATTCTTGAAGCCACACATGCCCGGGCGACAACACAAACAACCCGTCTAATCAATCGTCATATTTCTGAATCAACACAGGTCACCTATACCACTTGCGCTCCAACTGTTAACGACTGGGAACTGCAAGCGAGGTCTCTTGAACTGAACAAAGAAACCGGGCGTGGCACAGGTCGTGATGTTTGGGTGGAAGTTTTTGATATTCCTCTGCTCTATACACCTTATATTAGTTTTCCTATTGATGACCGCCGTCAATCTGGTGTGCTAACACCAACGATTGGCAATTCCGACACAACAGGTATCGACTTTTCCATTCCATACTACTGGAACATTGCCCCTCACTACGATGCAACGCTTACACCACGTCTCATGACTGACCGTGGCCTGATGTTGGGCGGTGAATTTCGCTACTTAACTCAACATTCCGAGGGACAAGTCTCTGCCGAAATTCTCGATGATACCGACACAGATGAATTACGAGGCCAATTCTCTTTCCAAAACCAGTCTACCCTTAGCGCTCGATTAACTTCTGATATTGACCTTAACTACCTGTCTGACGATGACTATTTGGAAGATTTCGGGAACAGCCTGAGTACCTCGAGCGAGCGTTATCTAAAAAGCCATGCCAGCCTTGATTATCGAGCTGATCACTGGAATTTACTGACTAGAATAGACAACTACGACTCTATTGATGAGTCTATCCCCAGTTCTGCCAGACCTCATCGCCGCCTACCAAGAGTACTTTTTAACTTACATGAGCGCGAGGTGTTTGGTGATGCAAAAGTCACTATGCGTAATGAGTTTGTTTATTTTGAACACAGTGCAGATGTCGATGCTAAACGCCTGGATTTACACCCTGGCATTAGCCTTCCATACAGAACAGCCGGGGCTTTCTTTACCCCAAGATTAAGCCTGCGACACACTGAATACCGCCTGCAGGATCAGTCAAGCACAATAGACAGTCATCAAAGCAGAACCTTGCCTATTTTGTCGGTTGACTCTGGTCTCTTCTTTGAAAGGAACTTGGATTTTGCTAACGGCATGGTACAAACCTTGGAACCACGCGCCTATTATTTATATGTGCCACATAAAAACCAAGATCATATCCCTCTATTTGATACCTCTGAATACGACTTTAGTTTCAATCAATTATTCAGAGAAAACCGTTTCTCTGGCGCTGATAGAGTAGCCGATGCAAACCAACTAACCTTAACCTTAACCTCGAGGCTGATTGAATCATCAACGGGTAATGAAAGATTAAGGGCCAGCGTTGGGACAATTGTTTACTTTGATAACCTTGATGTAGGGCTTCGTCCCACCAGCGATTCGATCAGTGAAGATACCTCTGACCTGGTGACAGAATTTTCTGCAAAAATCACGGATACCTGGTCTACTCGCTCTGCCCTTCAATACGACCCTCACGCTGGGAAAACTCAAAAAGCCAGTCTCGGTTTTCATTATCGTGACGGTGCAGACCGCCTATTCAATGCCACCTACCGTTCGCGCTATGAAGCAAACTCTGATGATATTGAGCAAACTGATTTATCTTTCAAATGGCCTATTAGCAAGGAATGGAGTACGGTTGGTCGCTGGAATTATTCTGAAGAGCACAACCTGTCACTTGAAACATTCTTAGGACTGGAAAAAGACACCTGTTGCTGGCGTGCTAGAGTGATCGCCAGACGATATGTTAACGATGCACTGGATGAAGAGCCTAAAGAAGGCATTTTCTTCCAATTCGAACTAAAGGGCCTCACCAGTTTTGGCGAGAAGCTGGATTCATTTTTAGAAGAAGGCATATTGGGTTATCAGCCGCCTGAACAATAACCACTTAAAGAAAACCTTAACGTTACATTAAACTTTTAAAATAACATCATCGATGAGATTTTTTCGATTCAACGCATCACATATTTAATTAACAAGCCAGCCCTATGAATAGATTTAAACAACAACTCCTTGTTCATGCCTTCATCTTCTTTACCCTCGGATCGCTCAATGCGTTAGCACAAACCCCTGTCAATCGAATCGTTGCTATCGTTGATAAAGGCGTTATATTGCAAAATCAACTAGACGAACAAGTACAACAAACCTACCAACGCTTACCGCCAGAGCAACGTGCATCCATTTCAAAAAGTGACATTGAAAAACGGGTGCTGGACAGAATGATCATCACTGAGTTGCAACTTCAAATTGCTCGACGCAGCGCAATTAAGATTTCAGATGCTGAGGTTGAGGGTTCAATCAGTCGAATAGCGGCGGCCAATAAATTATCGCCTGAAGAATTTTTATCAGTGCTTGAAAAGGATGGCGTTTCCCTCTCATCGTTCAAAAATACTATTCGAGACCAAATGTTGGTCAGGCGCGTACAATCGAGTTATGTGCATCATGAAGTAAAAATATCTGAACAAGAGATCGACAGTTTTCTGAACCTGTTAGAGCAAAACGAAGGTGCCCAATCAACCGAGTATCATTTAGGTCATATTCTTATCGCAACGCCTGAGAATGCCTCGCCCCAACAAATAGCAACCGCCCGAAAAAAAGCAGACGCTATTATTAACGGCCTTAAGCGGGGCGAGAAATTTTCCACCTTATCCATTGCCAATTCTGATGCCAGCAATGCCTTGGAAGGTGGTGATCTTGGATGGATGAAGCTCGCTCAAATGCCTACCTTATTAACGCCTTTTGTTGAAAAGATGGCTGTTAATGAATTTTCTGAACTCATAGAAAGCCCCAGTGGCTTCCATATTATTAAACTTTATGAAACACGTGGCCAACAGAAAGTCATGGTGACAAAAACGCATGTACGTCACATTCTTCTTAAAATAAATGCGTTAATCAGTGATCAAATTGCTCAAGAGCGATTACTCAACCTTAAACAACGTCTTGAAAATGGTGAAGACTTCGGTGCTTTAGCGAGAGCAAATTCAGAAGACAGAGGGTCCGCTATTAAAGGAGGGGACCTTGATTGGGTGCAGCCCGGCGCACTTGTTCCTGCCTTTGAAACTGCTATGGATAAACTGGCGATCAATGAACTGAGCGATCCCGTGCAAACTCAGTTTGGCTGGCATTTAATTCAAGTCTTAGGGCGCGAAGAACAAGACAACACGCAGTTGATGCGTGAAGCCCAAGCACGCTCCCAATTACAAAAACGTAAAGCCGATGCCGCTATTGAAACATGGCTAACTAAACTGCGTGATGAAGCGTATGTTGAATATCGTTTAGAAGACTAATCTCTTGACAGCATTGTTTTAAACAGGCCTATGTCTATACCTCGAATTGCTATCACGCCAGGTGAACCTGCCGGTATAGGCCCTGATATCTGCATACAGTTGTGTCAAAAAAACTGGCCATGCGAACTGGTTTTTATTGCAGACCCAACACTGTTATTACGTAGAGCATCTGAACTTAGCTTATCTATCAACATCCAACCGGCCGATCTAAAGCAACCGGCCTGCGCACATAAGCCCGGTTACATGAATGTTTTACCGGTTGAACTTAGCAAAACAGAACACTGTGGTCAGCTCGACGTCATCAATGCGTCCTATGTGATAGAAACTCTCCGCGCAGCCGCTCAACTTTGCTTGGAAGGCAGCTGTCAGGCACTTGTGACAGGCCCAGTACAAAAAAGCATCATTAATGATGCACATATCCCTTTTTCCGGCCATACTGAATTCCTCGCAGAGTATTGCGGAGGGTACCCCGTCATGATGTTAGCGAGTAAAAAGTTTCGAGTTGCTCTTGCTACAACACACCTTCCTTTAAAAGACGTGAGCTCGGCAATCACCCCTTCTTTACTTGAAAAAACCATCACCATATTGCATCAAGATCTAACAAATAAGTTTTCGCTTGCTGAGCCCCGTATCGCCGTTTGTGGATTAAACCCCCATGCTGGCGAAAACGGCCACCTGGGCCATGAAGAATTAGACACGATTATTCCCGTACTGGATAAATTGCGGCAAAAAAAAATGCACTTAACGGGGCCGTTACCAGCCGACACCACGTTTACCCCAGCTATTTTAAATAACCATGATGCTGTCTTAGCCATGTATCACGACCAAGGCTTACCAACCCTTAAATATTCTGGCTTCGGCGAGGTCGTCAATATCACGTTGGGATTACCAATTATTCGCACGTCCGTTGACCACGGAACTGCGCTTAATTTAGCCGGCACAGGAAATGCCAGCTCAACCAGTTTAGAATCTGCCTTAAACAGCGCCATCCAACTTACCTTAAAGTAAAACCTTGAATAAACCTCATAAAGCCCGCAAACGTTTTGGTCAGAACTTCCTGCAAGACAGTCAAATTATCCACCAAATCATCATGGCAATAGATCCATTAGCAACGGATCACTTAGTTGAAATTGGCCCAGGGCAAGGCGCTATTACAGGGCCTTTATTAGAGACAAAATGCACCTTGGATGTCATTGAACTGGACCGAGACTTAGTTGATCGTTTAAACCAGCGATTCTCCCACCTTGAGCGTTTCCGTTTACACAGTGCCGACGCCTTAACATTCGACTTTGCTGCTCTTGAACGTGAAACGCCGTTAAGAATAGTTGGGAATTTACCTTATAATATTTCAACGCCTTTAATGTTTCATTTGCTCACGCAAGCCGCCCATATCCAAGACATGCATTTCATGCTGCAAAAAGAAATCGTCAATCGCTTGCAAGCACAACCTGGTAGTAAGCAATTTGGTCGTCTCAGCATCATGATTCAGCTGTCTTGCCAGGTTGAAGCACTCTTTGATGTCGAACCGGAGTGCTTTCACCCGCAACCTAAAGTCATGTCGAGTATCGTCCGCCTTACACCTTACAAAAAACAACGATACACCATTAATGATCTACCACTGTTTGACAGCATAGTAAAAACTGCCTTTTCCCAGCGTCGTAAAACGATCAGAAACACCCTGAAAAATATCTGTGAAGACCCTGATTTCGATAAAGCCGGCATTGACCCGAGCAGTCGAGCAGAATCACTCTCCATTGACGACTTTGTTAATCTAAGCAATCAACTCAAGCCTTCATAAAGGTCTGAACACCTGAATAACTTGATAAGACAAATATAAATAGCAAAAAGTTAGCAACAAGCTCACACTGAATGTCTTTTCTATCGTTTCACGAATAATGTGTGCCATCACAATAAAACTCCAGAAAACTATCATAAAAACACTCAAGCCAAGCCAGCCTGTTGAAGCTTCATTATCTGTTAAATCACCCATCATCAACACAAAAGGGAGACTCATAGTCGTCATTAAAAAACCACTCCCATAAAGAGCAGTTACCGACTGGTTAAAACGATTTTTTACTGAAAAAAAACTCACCAAAAGATACATAAAAAACCCTACTAACAAGGTTTCCATGAAGGCTTGAGCCATGGCTTCACTGAACTCGACAGTCTGCGAAAGCAAAAACGTACCAGCGACAAAATACAAAAAAAATACAATTTTTAACAAGGATGCCGAGTTTGGCACTTGACTCGGCCCTTTCTTAAACAAGCAAATATCGATAAATAGTCTACAGAGTCTTTTAAAATCATTATTCATTGGGTAAGTATGCTGTACCATAACCGCATATTCAATCTGCTTTATATAAACCAAGATGATATTAAGCGAAAACGATCAAATTAAACTCCGCATCATCGAACTCTATCAAGAGCATCAAGATGTACATTATTTGATCGATCACCTTTCAGAAGACGTTCTACCCGATCAACTAAGAATACGCAGACTAAAAAAGCGCCGTCTCTTTATCAAAGATCAAATAGAACATTTAAAAAGTACCTTAATTCCTGATATCGACGCATGATCAAAAAGATCACACAAAAACACTATCAACAACTGATTAAAGATGCTGACATCATCGAAAAAGATGCGTTTGGTGTAAAAGTTCTCGACACGAAAAAAGGCGAGATGATTAAATTATTTCGTCGCAAGCGGCTTTTATCTACAGCCCTTTTCAAGCCTTACGCGGTACGTTTCGTCGATAACTCGAAAAAAATCGCCGCTTTAGACATCCCAACAATTACCGTCAATAAACTTTTTTGGTGTTCGAGCATTAAGCGCCATTTAGTTATTTATCAACGGCTTGAAGGAGAGCCACTTCGTGATGTTTTAAGCAAACCATCAAGCAATGCAAAGGAAATATTCCGTCAGTTGGGTGCTTTTATTGCTCAACTACACGATAAAGGCATTTATTTTCGTTCAGCACACCTGAAAAACATCCTTCTGCTAACCAATGGTGAGTTTGGACTGATAGATATATCTGATTTGATGGTTAAAAGTCACTCACTGAAAGTAAAGTTACGCCAACGAAACTTTAAGCACATCCTTCGCTATCGTGAAGATAAAACATTATTTAAAAGCCACTTACAAGACTTTTTTTCAAGTTACGTTACAGCAAGCAACCTTAGCGAAAATGAAACAGGAAAGATCGAAAAAACGATTAAATCTATTCTGGCTTGATTTTTCTAACCAAAATATCTTCCATCACCAGATATTCCAAATCAGACCCATAAAACATAGTTAAAGCATCCGTTGGTGAGCAAACCATGGGGTCACCACGGCGGTTTAACGATGTATTTAATACAACACCGTTACCGGTTAATTTTTCCACTTCTGTCAGTAACTCATAGTAACGCGGGTTTATTTCAGCCGTTACAATTTGCGCACGGGCTGTGCCGTCTTCATGCACGACTTCTGCAATACGTTCCTTCCAACTCTCCGCCACATCAAAGGTAAACGTCATATACGGACTTGGATGATCTGTTTGCAACATATCTTCTGCCACACCTTTGCTGCCAGGGTTACCAATAATACTCCGATTGCCTAAGGCAAGAGGGCCAAACTCCATCCGCCCTTGAAACCAGGAAACTGGGGTCCCTTCAGCCAGTAATTTAGCGGTATATTCTGTTGTGTTTTCCAACACTTCATAGTCAGGTTTATTTTCATGATCTAAACACGCCTGAATGCAGGCTTTATTAGTATATTTAGGCCCCAAATAAACATGCTGCATTTTTTCAACGCTGTCACCCAATTCATTCGCTGAATAACTCGCCGCACTGATCGCGGTACCCGCATCACTGGCATAGAACAGCTTGCCGGTTTCTTTGAGTGTATCGCCTAAGCGAGTATCAATTAGACCCAGCGCAATTTTTTCTAGCAAAGCCTGAATGCTCACCGCCTAGTCAATGTAAGGGTCATCAATTTCTTCACGTTTTGACCCTAACCAATAAATGAGTTTGGGGCTAAAAGATAGCCTTTGCCATTTTCTTTATAGCGACGTAAACCCAAGCAATTAACCCACTTTGTATTGACGCGAAAGCCCTTACCATCTGTTTTTATCAAACGTGAAAAATCAAACCGTTTTGGGTCGCCATACGGTGCGTACCAGTGCCTTTTTTGCATAGTGCCAACGAGCTGGACTCGATATACCTATCTTTGCGTAATGAAAAGCAACTACATCGACATCATTAGGTTGTATACCCGCATACGCTAAGCAAAACTTAGTAGACTCGTAGGGAAATTGACCCTTCGCATGCTTATCACGTAGAAAACGTTCCTCTTCTGCAGCAGCCGCTAATTAACCATCAAGATACAAAGCCGCAGATGTATCATGATTAACGGCACCGGATATCCTTAGCACATTCATATGAACCCTCCTTTGATTCTAAAGAGGGTTTTAAAACCCTATATGCAAGACGGTATATCACAGAAATTTATACCGCTTAGCATAGGCCTCACGCTCTAGGTTGTTTTTTGGTATTTAACTTGTTCCATAACCGCCTTGAGCGAGCACTTAGCTCATCCTCACCTTGATAAATTTTGAAGAAGGCTAGCTTATCTGCAGGACTCCAATTATCTGCATGACGTAGCCATGTATCAAGATCTCTGAAAACTGCATGCCCTTTAAAAAAAAACTGCCGCACCCTTTCCAAATCGATAACACGTAAATCAGTCTCGCCACCAGGCAATTGCTTAGCAAACACATGTTTTGGATAAAAACAACCATGTTGAAAGTGTCGCAGATGCATCGCATGCATCAACGCCGCAAGCTTTTTAAATAAGTGCAATTTTTGATCAACCTCTTTGACAAATTGACCGTCGGTTCCATACTCTGCCGAAGACAGAGGTATATAACCTAAAAGCTCTTCAGTTATAATACACCCGCGTCTTTTTCCAGCTTCTTTCCAATGGTCAAACGCCACCACTTCTAATGTAGGAATATTATGTTGCTGAAACATTTGAATCACATCAAATTCTCTGGAAAAAGTTAATATCCCTTTAACAGGGTGCGCTATTGATCGCGTCATATGATCTTCCTGCCGTTTGAGAAACACGCCGGCTTTACCACCCAAGGGCAGCTTTAACTCTATGCGCGACACACCACTCCAACCACCTCGGCGATGATTAGGTTCCTCAAACCAATCAGCTTTTAAAGACCATATTTTCTCATGGCTATCCAAGCCATTAAAAGTCAGTATATCTCTCCATTTTTCCGAAATATAATGCATTCCTCCACCTCATTACGCCTGTTCTTTGAATCTCATCTGAGAACCCATTTATTGATCCCTTTAATCGTCAATAACTATTTTTTGCGTCATATAGGTCATTATTCGCAAGGATCAATAAGCGCTAAACAATTCAACTCATCATGTATCGCCCTTTTCCACCTCTCGATCTCTATGCTAACTAAAATAATATCTTAAGGTTTTGCCGATTTAGCTTTCAACCGAAGGGCTTTTTGCTCAACCATTTTCCAGAGTGCTTTGTTTTTCTGAAGTGAACATTTAAAAGGTTCACCTGTGTAACAACTCATGAAATAACTTAAATCATACCGGCTCAAACCTAGCTCCATACTCGAAAAATATAAGGCGGCCAGGTCTTTGATTTGCCATCTTTTTGGGATTTTATCTCGAATTTGCACACGATGAAGGTCTATTAAATACAAGGCAACATCGTCCACATTTTTCAAAGACTCAAGCTCTCCTTCTTTTAATAAAAAATGACAGATGTATAAATCACGATGGTTAATGCCATTTTCGTGCAATGTACGCGTTATTTTCGCCACCCGTTTAATCAACGCCCTTTTTAATTTAAAAGGGGGCTTATGAAGCGCCCAATCGGCACAAAAATCTTCAAGACTAACAGCCGGTTCCAAAGATTCTGTCACTACAAACGACTCTTGCTCCGCAAGATTGAATCCACGCCGCCCATAAGCAGCTAAATTCATTGTCTTAATACCTAACTGATGCAGTGCCCCAAGTGCGTCATATTCATTCTTGGCGCCCAAGATAGGCAAACGTCCTTGAAAGAGATTTTTAAAAATTTCGCCCCAACCAACGCCTTGGTGAATTTTGGCAAAATAAACACGGCCATTCATCGAAAACTTTAGCGTTTTTCGCCGTGCCACTTGTCGATACAGTTCACCTTCAAGCGCCATCAATTCATCAAATGATGGCGAGGTTCCCCAATTATTTTTGAACCTCTCTGTTAGCTCAAACTGCATGGGCTTTCTCTTTTGCAACTCGTTCAATAGCTTCAACTGCTTTTTCGGGCATGCTGTACAAGTCTTCACGGTCTGCAAACGTCAATGCTCGCTGAGCTAACGCCTCCCTTGAATCACTCAACAACAAGGAAGCAAGCTGCTCATTTAAGACTTGTTGTTTGAAAGGAGATGAAATGACAACACCCGCTTTAGATTGATCGACATATTTTGCATAACCACAATTACCCGTTACCAACATCGGAAGTCCCGCTACCATGGCTTCTAAAATAACGGTTCCCGTATTTTCCTTACGAGCTGGATGCAGCAAAAGGTCAGCCGCCAAAAGAAAATCTGGCACATCAGATCGACCACCCATTAAATGAACATGATTGGCTACGCCATTGGCCTTGGCTAAACGTTCATACGCAGCAACATCACCTTCGCCAACCACCATTAAGTGTGTTTTTTTACGTAATGTTACGGGTAAAGAAGCCAATGCCTTGATTGAACGATCAACCCCTTTTGTCTTAAACGCCGAGCCTACCATCAAAACCAGAAGCTCTTTTTCACCAAAATTAAGTGCTTGTCTAAAGGCTGATCGCCTAGTTACATCACCTTTAACCCTACGACGACTTTTATCGATACCCGGTGGCAATCGTACTAACCTGTTGTCCGATGTACCATAGTGTCGTTTAAATAACTCTGTTTGGACATCAGAAATCATCAAACACACCGTTTTGCTTTCGTCACCAAAAACAGTCTTTTCAACCTGTGAGTAAAAGCGGTATCGTGGATTCAGTTGATGTAACAAGCATTTGTTTACAAACCGGTCGACGTAACAAGGGTCTGCCGCATAATACACATCCAAATTTGGCATTTTATTAAAACCTACGACGACGTCGTACGATTCCTTTTTTAGTTGATCAGCTAACTGTTGATGAAAACTTGAAACCTTTGCATGATTTGTTAATCCTTTACATGACAATATCTTAGGATGATATCCAGCCATCCTTTCTCCGTGCCATTCCATCACGTAAACGTCAACCCGGTAACCTTTTTGCAAACAAATATCTGCAATCCGCACAAAATCTCGTGCCAAACCACCGTACGGAAAATATTTATACAAAGCAAAAGCGATACGCATAACACACTAAGGCAGCAAAATTAAAAAAACATTTTACCTCTAAACATCCTAGTAATGGCCGAACTATAAGTTAAAATGTTGAATTGATGCATGCAAACACAGAACATTGACTCAACAAACAACTCAACACGACTCACCCAATAGCCTTAAAATTTATTTAAGGCTATTGGATTACGTATGGCCTTATTGGAAACCATTCAGCCTTAGTTTATTTGGTTTTTTTGTCTTTGCTATGACTCAACCTGCCTTAGCCGCCTTAATGGAACATCTGGTTGACTCTCTGCAAGCGGAACACCGATCTGACATTTATTGGGTCCCCGTAGCCACCATTTGCATTGTCTTTTTAAGAGGCATTGGCTCATTTTTGGGAAGTTACTACATTGCTAAAGTGGCAAATAATGTCGTTCATAATCTTCGTTGTGAAATTTTTGAAAAATACACTACCTTACCAACTACCTATTTTGAAGACCAAAACTCTGGTCATCTTCTCTCATGCGTCACTTATAACGTTCAACAAGTGACTGCCGCTGCCACAGATGCCATTAAAATTGTCGTCAGAGAAGGGTTAACCGTCATTGGTCTTCTGGGGTATTTGCTATACATGAATTGGGCCTTATCCCTCATTTTTATTGCAATAACCCCTATCATTGCGCTCCTTGTCAATTATGCTGGTAAACGTTTTAAGGCCATCAGCAAACGTATTCAATTCTCAATGGGGGATATTACCCATGTCTCCTCAGAACTTATTAATAATTATCGAGTTGTTCGTAGTTTTGGTGGCGAAGAATACGAAAAAGAGCGTTTTAAAAAAGCCAGTCTATCTAATTTCAAACAGGCCATGAAAATGGTACAAACAGGGGCAATCAATACCCCTGTCCTACAACTTATCGTTGCTTGTGCTTTAGCACTAATGATTTACTTGGCTTTATTGTTAATGACAAATTCAACACCCGGTGAGTTTGTTGCCTACATAACCGCTGCGGGGCTCATTCCAAAGCCTATTAGACAATTAAGTGAGGTTAACGCAAAAATTCAAAAAGGCATCGCGGGAGCCGAAAGTATTTTTGAAGTACTCGATCAAAAAAAAGAACAAGATATTGGTACGCATGAAGTTGATAGTGTAAAAGGCGCTTTAGAAATTAAAAACCTAAACTTTAGCTATGGCGATTCTGCCGAACCTGTATTAAAAAACATCAACATCTGTATTGAACCAGGCAAAACCATCGCATTGATTGGAAAGTCTGGAAGCGGAAAAACCACGTTATCCAACCTCATTCCTCGTTTTTACAACCATCAACAAGGCCAAGTGCTAATCGATAATGTAGACGTCAACGAATATACCCTGTCAAACTTACGAAAACACATTTCCATTGTGACCCAACATGTCACCCTATTCAACGACACGATTGCCAATAATATAGCGTACGGCACATTACGTAGCGCCTCTTTAGACGACATAAAAGCTGCTGCTGCCAAAGCAAACGCGGTCGAGTTTATCGAACAACTACCAGAGAGCTGGGATACCCTGGTAGGCGAGAATGGTTTAAAGCTTTCTGGTGGACAACGGCAACGCATCGCGATAGCACGCGCCTTATTAAAAGATGCACCCATTTTAATCTTGGATGAAGCGACTTCTGCATTGGACACTGAGTCAGAGCAATTAATACAAAGTGCTTTAGAAAACGCCATGACCAATAGAACAACGTTAGTCATCGCACACCGGCTGTCTACCATTCAAAATGCCGATGAAATTTTAGTCATGGAAGAGGGCAAGATTATCGAATCTGGAACGCATAATACGTTAATTAAAGAGGATGGCGTTTACGCGCAATTACTCAATAATCAGCTAAAAAACGACTAACTAAATGAAAGCACGGATAGCTCAGTTACTAGCCAGCCCCAATGATGCGACAACAAACGAGTTACGCACCATTCTAGCCGCCACAGCATTAATAAGCCTTTTCTTTTCTCTTACTCAAGTTTTAGCAGACTCGGTCATAAACAGCGATGGAATACTGTATGTCTACACAGCTAGCCTTATCCAAAATGGCGAATGGGAAGCAGCAAGTAAAGCTTATAACTGGCTTTTTTACCCTGTCGTTATTGCCGGTTTTTCTACGTTATCAGGCGTTTCTCTGGAATATTCTGCTTATATTCTCAATGCATTTTTTTCAACGATTACATGCCTTTCCTTCGTGCTTATTATTAAAGAGTTTGGAGGAAAGAATAAAGCCATTCTTTCTTTTGCAAGTTTAATTATTCTTTGTTATCCGAACTTTAACGAATACAGAAACATGGTTATTCGTGATCATGGATACTGGGGCTTTTATTTGCTTAGTTGTTATTTTTTTATTCGAGCTTACAAACACCTCAAGCTAAAAACAGTTACGTTCCTAATTTGCTCCTTAACATTAGCTACTTTATTTAGAATTGAAGGGGTTGCTTTTTTATTAATTCTGCCTTTAATTTTATTTATTCGTCACCTCTCAGTAATAAAGAAATCAAGCCTCCTCATTATCTCAATACTTGCTGTCATTTTAGTTGGCATTTTTGCCTATAATGATATTCACCAAACTATAAACACAAGTGGCTTCACTAAAACCGAGCAGCTCGAAAGTGCTATTCAAACTCCGGTCACAAAAATCTCTACCGCTCTGGGTATCACAGAAACTTACATCAATAAGCTTTCACCTCAAGGATTTTCCAATGACTATGCACCTGCTATTCTAATCTTTATTTTTATCTCTATTTTACTGACTGAGATTCTCAGTTCGATTAGTCCGCTCTACGCAATTGCTATATTCATTAGCTTTGTAAGAATGCGAACGAAGTTAAAACACCTCTTATTAAAGCCTTGGTGTTATTTAATATCAATCCACATTATTATCTTATGCGGCTTCCTAGCCTCTCACTACTTTCTCGCGGGCAGGTACCCCATTGCTCTAGCACTAACACTTTTAATTCCATTACCGTTTATCGCAAATTGGTTATATCAACATTTTAAAGATAAAAAACTTTCGGCAAATCAAAATAAACTAACCAAGCTAACTATTGTGTTATTTTTCATATTAAGTCTCGACGGGCTTATATCTACAGGCGCTAGTAAAAAATACCTTAAAGAAGCAGGCTTATGGATCTCGTCATTGCCGCCCGATCAAAAGCTTTCGTTATACAGCAACAATATGGTTGTTAGCTATTACGCTACTGGCCAGAATAAAAACCGTATCAAGGAAGATAGCAATAAAACTGTACTAAATAAAATAACTCGTGGAAAACTCAAAGAATTCGATCTGCTTGCCATTCAAATCAGCAGAAAAATTACTGAAGAAAAAACCACGATTATTGAGTCATTACAAACACAGCCTCTAAAGGTCTTTAGCAATAAAAAAGGGGATAGTGTCCTCATTTTTAGGCAATAACTAAAATGCTTTTTAATAGTTACGAATTCATTTTCGCCTTCTTACCCATCGTTATTATTGGCTTTATAGGATGCCAAAAAACAAACAATAAGACCTTAGTGATGTGCTGGCTCATTATCAGCTCATTACTTTTTTACGCATGGTGGAACCCGATTTATTTAAAATTGATCTTACTGTCCATTAGCATCAATTTCTTTCTAGCAACCACCATACGAAATTTTTCAACCTTAAACAAAATGCGTTTTGCCAAAACAACGTTACTCATTGGCATTTCCCTTAACCTACTTTTATTGGCTTACTTCAAATATGCCAATTTTTTTATTGAAAATATAAATTTATTACTAAATAACACTCACCATACTCTGGATATTGTTTTACCTCTTGCGATATCTTTTTTCACTTTTCAGCAAATAACCTATCTCGTTGATACATATAAAGGCGAAGTTGAATCTCATTCATTACTTGACTATTGCCTCTTTGTAACATTCTTTCCTCAACTTATTGCAGGCCCCATTGTCCACCACAAAGAGATGATGCCTCAATTTTCAGATTCTAAGTTTATGCATTTAGATCCCTTAAACATTGCAAAAGGCTTGTCTCTTTTCAGTTTAGGCTTATTTAAAAAAGTCGTTATCGCAGACTATTTTGCTCTACTCGCCAATCCTGTCTTCGAACAAAGCTCGGTTGGTCAAATAACAAGCTTTACGAATGCGTGGATTGGCTCAATAGGCTATACCTTGCAATTATATTTCGATTTTTCTGGATACAGTGATATGGCTCTAGGATTAGCATTAATGTTTAGTATCACTCTCCCATGTAATTTCAATTCCCCGTATAAAGCAAATTGCATTATAGAATTTTGGAGAAGATGGCACATGACACTCTCCCGTTTTCTTAAGGATTACGTATACATTCCGCTCGGCGGTAACCAAAAGGGTAGCAGTCGACGTTTCATAAATATCTTACTGACCATGTTTCTAGGTGGGTTATGGCATGGTGCCGGATGGACTTTTGTCATTTGGGGCCTTTTACATGGCACCTATTTAATAATAAATCATGCCTGGCGAGCTCTACCCAAATTAACAGTTACTGCTTTCAACTACTTTCCCTCTATATTCTGGAAAACTTTAACCTTTATCGCTGTTGTTATTGCCTGGGTTGTTTTTCGTTCCGAAAATCTCTCATCAGCACTGCACATCATTCATGGCATGTTCACCCCTGATATGCGAACAGGTAGTAATTTCATGGATTTCATTCCGTTATCTATCGGGCTACTTTTAGTTTGGTATGCACCAAACAGTAATGAAATTTTCTCCATTAATAATAAACACTCAGCAATCAGCTATAAATGGTCCTTAAATATCTCTTCGGCGATTTTATTTTCAGTGATGGGTTTTATAACGGTAATTTACTTAGCTCGTGCACAAGAGTTCTTATATTTCCAATTTTAATATGAGCACCCAAAAGTACATTCTACTATTAATCAGTATTTTTTCCTTGCTTTGCATGTGTGCAATTGGCCTCTCCTTTTATGTAAACCCTTATAAAATAAAGAGCTTTTTTCCTTCAACCCCATTAGAAAATTACTTTGGGGGAACACGCACATCTAAAGCAATCGCCATAACAGAGAGTAATTATAATGCTTTTATACTAGGCTCATCACGGTCTGAAATTGGCATAGACCCCAACAATCAACTTTGGGGCGACCTCAATGTATATAATGCATCGCTAGCCGGAAGTAGTTTTTCTGAAACCTATAAGGTCTTTGAAAAAATTATAAAGCACAATAAACCTGAATTATTGGTACTTGCCCTTGACTACAGTCTTTTCTCAACGGCTCGCACAACGAGTGCAGATTTCAATTTATCTCGTTTTGACAACTCGAATAATTATTTTCTTTCTTTTTTTAAAGAACGCTTAAGCAAAGAAGCCATTGAAAAATCATTTCGAGCTTTAAAATATAAAAAACAAGGCTTACCACCGAAACATATTGATGGCCAAAAAAGTGGTTACCTAACCTTTACAAAAAAAATTTCAACTGTTGGGCAACATGCACTCGTTCAAAACACCTTAATTAAACGAGTTATACGAAATAATGAAAATTATTCGGCTCCCCATCATTCCAAATTAAGGTTCCAACAGTTAAGCCAACTTATGAAAACTTGCCTGGAAGAAGAGATAGAATTAATTATCTTTATCTCACCAATACACGCATTACAGTTAATGGCATTTCATGAAATGGGCCTATGGAGCGAGTTTCTCAACTGGAAAAAAGAACTCGTTAAAATAACAAAACAGTCTCCTCAAGTGCCTCTTTATGACTTCACTAACCTAAGCCCTTTCATCACCGAAAATATACCCAATAAAAAAGCACGTTCAATGCATTGGTTCTGGGAAACATCACATTACAAAAGCACTTTAGGAGATAAAATAATAGAAAAAATACTCGGTCACGCACCAAAAGATTCAGCTTTTGGCGCCAAATTAAATGAGAAAAACATAACAGATGAATTAGTCATGCAAAATGCCATCCTGCACCACTATATCGAAAAAAATACAACGCTACTCTATGAACTCGAAGAACTTATGAATAAGGATTAATTGTGTATATTAAATTTTCATACGCTCGTATGAGAATTGCTCAAAATCTTTTTTATAACGATTAAACACTTTCTCTTCTAAAGCCGGGGTATATTGAGCCTGATACCCCCCATCCAAACTCAATACCCTCGTACTATTTTTATGTACCGTTTCACCTAATTTAAACCGCTCATTCAAAACATCCCAATCTGTATTAAACTCTTCTAACTTACCTATAAAGTGCGGAATTAGTTGGTCTTCAAATGTAAGAAACCAACTTTGTGAACGAAGATGCCTATCAATTTTTCCATCTGGTATCTCACAGATAAGCTCTATGAACTCAGCGAATTCCATTCCAAAATTCACGCCATGATTCCAAAAAATATTGCGCTTTTCTTCATCAGGCAATTGGAGCACTTTATTTTTATACGCCGAATATAAGCGATCGTACGGGTTTCTCACAAAAGCAAACAGAAAATGTTTTTCTTTTAAGCGAGATAAATGCTTATGAGTAGTATGAAACGCAGTTTTATTTTCAATATCACGTATGTTGTTTTTAGACCATGATAACGGTTTTTCTAAACCTTCTTTCTCAACATAACAGGCTGCTAAACTTTGCTGGATAGAACGTGTCGCCACCTTAGGGATCTGAATGTACCCTACGCCAATGCTTTCTAATAACCATATTTCTGGTTTTTCACGGGTAATTTTTCGGTTTCGCACCCATTTTTTAAATTTATTCTGGTAGTCTGTTTTCATGTGGCTTAGTGAATATCTAAGTTCAATAACTGCTTTTCATATCTGGCAAAATACGGGTTCTTTTTCCACTTCTTTGGCCAGCTAATCTGAAAACGATTAATATCTTTATGGAATTGACTAACAAAACGTTGGTATCTTTGATCAGATTTTAGACCATCTAAATCAATAAACAAGGCGGTTTGCTCCATACAAAGAATGTTTTGTGCTTTTAAATCCCCATGACTAATTTGAGAGGTTTTTAACAGCAAAAATAATTCATAAATTTTTTCAGCCCATCTTGTTTTTTCTTTTTCACTGAAGTGCTCGCTCTCATATATATCCCAAGCTTGAGGCGCATCAATAAGCTCCGACAACAAATACGAACGACGTCTGAAAACACCCACCCGTTCCTCGATGAACGCATACGACTTTGCTGTTGGTATTCCAAGCATTTCCAACAGCAAACCGTTTCTCCATGAAATGGCTGCTCTTGACCACATCAGCGCTTTTAATATTGAGCGCACTTTTTTCTTTATGTTATATCGTTTTAGAACGTATTGTTTGCCTGCTATGTCTACTCGCGCCACTGTCGCCGTTTGACCATTCTTCAACAAATGGCCTTGTTCTATTAGGGCATCTGGATTTTCCAGGGCCTTGGCTACATCCTCAGTAAAAAAACCACGTTTAGCGACTAAAAAGCGGTGACTGTTTTTGTTGCAAACATAGGCGGTACACTCCCTAAAAACTTTTTTATCGATAAACCGCTTTTGCCGCCATCGCCTTTGTTTTATTAATAATGTTTGCCAGCTTTTTTCGTTTATATTTAGTTTATTACCCAGTCGTTTTGTTAAAACGCCAAAAGCAATCTCATCAAAAGTGACCGGTAATTGCGCATATAAAAGCGCCAGGTTATTGATTGAAGCCTGGGGATTTAACGGGGTTTTCAAGAGTTGGATATCACCGGCATCAATAATAAAAACGTCACCCTTACTAATGAGGAAGTTCCCTAAATGGGGGTCTTTTATTTCAAAACCCGCCTGATGACAAGTTATGAGCAACTCGGTGACTGATGAAAAAAAAGCTTTAAATTCAGCTTCGCTCGGCCTCGCATCCATCCAATCTAGTATAGACTTTGAGTCTTCAAGGTATTCTATCAATAAGACCGTGACCCCCCCCAAAGTCGCTAGCAATAACACCGATGGTGTAGAGATTTTTGCTTTTATTAGCGCCTTAAGGAGCAAAGCTTCTTTCTCTGCCTGCAATTTATGAAAAGACCCATAAAAGAACTTTGCAACAACCGTTTTACCCTGCCATTTTGCCAAACAGGTTAAGCGTCTTTTCGGCAAATGCCTTAATTGCTGATCGAGCTGAACATCACCAGCCTTTAGTTCTATATTAATAGATTGATCTGGGTGACTAGCCCAATTTTCTATTAAATCGGATATTTTCACGTAATTAACCCTTGGAGGCTATTGAATACTTGCTGGGGAGCCAGGGTTTCATAACAAGCCGGGGTAACTGACGATGCTTGAGTGTACCGGCAATCTTTTTGTAGGCAAGGTGAACAATCAAACGCCGTTTGTAATGATTGGTTACGCTTACCCATCGTACCGGTTAACTCTGCACTGGTGGCACCATAAAGCGTAACGGCTGGTGTTCCACATGCTGCGGTTAAATGCGATAAACCACTGTCCACACCCACTACACCATTGGCATGTATTAAAATGCTGGCTAATTCTTTTATTGTTGATTTTTTTAGAATCTTTACGTTTTCTCGCTTGTTCGACAACGTTACAGCGCGTTCCTTTTCTTGCTCATTTCCCCATGGCAAATATACGCTAAAGCCTTGTTCATTTGCTATTGAAATAAGCTCGTGCCAATAATCTTCTGGCCAATGTTTACTCGCCCAAGTGGTGCCATGTAAGAAAACTAAATAGGGTTTTTCTAAAGTTTTAGGTGCAGGATAATCATCTTTTTGTAACCCGTATGATAAAGAACTCAGATCAACTTCGTACCCCAAGCTTTTAGCAAATAACTGCCTAACGCGAGTTATCGCATGCTGCCCCTTCGGAACATCTATTTTGTAACGATAAGCAAGCGTTGCGATCGGTTCTTGACAGCTGGTTTTAGACAAACCATATTTAGCGCCCTTGGCATATCGTGTAAAAATTGCACTCTTAATCAACCCTTGCGCATCAATAACATAATCATATGTCTGTTGCTGCATATGATGAAGACTGGCTTTAATCTCTGCTCTATTTGCCCATAGGTTTTTTCGCCATCGCCGTACAGATACTGGAATGATCTTCTCAACATTGGGGTGCATTTGAGGTATCTCTTGAAACGACTCTTCAACCACCCAATCAAAGGATATCCCTTTAATATTTTTTGCCGCATCAGTTAAAGCGGGCAAGGTATGAATAACATCCCCAAGTGATGAGGTTTTAATGACTAGAACTTTCATCGTAAACGTTTACCGCTACTCCAAAAAGGCAAGCACTCGATCCGGCGAGATCTTAGTCAAACAATCTAAATGCTGTAATGGGCACTCTCGTTTAAAACACGGTGAACACTCTAATCCAAGGGTAATAATTTCGGCTTTTGAGTGCAAAGGTGGCGTAAAATTTGGATCTGATGAACCATAAAGAGCAATCGTTTTAATGTCTAACGCGGCGGCGACGTGCATCAAGCCTGAATCATTACTTACAACAACATTACACAATGACATTAAATCCAACGCCTCAGTTAAGCTTGTCTTACCTGCAAAATCTCGACATTTATTCCCCGATAATTCATTAATACGAGCTGCAACAACTTGGTCTTTATCCGAGCCAAACAAGTACACTTCCCAGCCTTTTGAAATAGCTTCTTTTGCTACGGTCGCGTAATGTTCCTCCGGCCAGCGTTTTGCTGGGCCATATTCTGCTCCAGGGCATAACCCTAACCTTTTCCCTTCGGCCTCTTCAATATTGAACGAGTTTTTAGCGACTTCAACACTGGCAGGATCAATCAACAACCGAGGCTGAGGAATTTCCGGAAGAATAGCGCAAGGCTCAGCCGCCAGCGCAACGAAACGCTGAACTGTTTTGGTTAAGAATTTTTTATCTAAGTGGCGCGAATCATTCAGCAAACCCCAACGCACTTCACCTACATAACCGGTCCGTTTAGGAATACTCGCAAAGCACGGGATCAGCGCAGATTTCCATGAATTCGGCAATATAATGGATTGATCATAGCGCTCATTGACCAGACTTTTTCCCAACGCTTTACGGCCTTTAAAATTAAATTTCCCATGGCCAAAAGGCATAATAATAGCCTTACGAACCTCTGGCATCCGTTCAAGGATAGCTAATGACCATTCAGGCGCTAATACGTCTATAGAACAATTTTCATGGCGTTGCTTCAACGCCATAAATAAGCTTTGCGCCATCACCATATCACCAACCCATGAAGGCCCAACAATCAATATGCGATAAGGTGTACTCAACGAGTTTAAATGTACGTTAACCAATCACTGTGTTGTGGCGAGCGGCCATGAACAGCATCAAAATAAAGTGTTTGCAAACGTTCAGTTATGGGCCCTCTACCGCCATTACCAATCGTACGATCATCCACTTCGCGAATAGGCGTTACTTCTGCCGCTGTACCAGTGAAGAAAGCCTCATCTGCCACATAGACTTCATCACGGGTAATTCTTTTTTCAACGATTTCTAACTCACACTCTTCGGCAATTTGGAATATTGTTTCCCGGGTAATCCCTTCAAGTGCCGATGTTAAATCAGGCGTAATTAATTTGCCGTTACGCACTAAAAATATATTTTCACCGCTGCCTTCGGCCACATAACCTTCATGGTCTAACAACATCGCCTCATCGTAGCCACATGAAATAGCTTCTTGTAGCGCTAGAATTGAATTCATGTAGTTGCCATTTGCTTTGGCTTTACACATCACACTATTAACATGATTACGTATATAAGAAGAGGTACGAATCCGTATACCTTTTTCAATGCCATCTTCACCCAGATATTTGCCCCATTCCCAAGCGGCCACCATGACGTGTACTTTCAGGCTATCTGCACGAATCCCCATCCCTTCAGATCCGTAAAAACACATTGGACGAAGATACGCAGACTTTAAATTATTTTTCAATATCGCTTCCCGTTGCACTTGATTCAACGTGTCTTTATCAAACGGGATTTTCATGTTCAGAATTTGAGCCGAGCGGAATAAACGATCTGTATGATCTTTTAATCTAAAAATAGCAGTGCCTTCATTAGTTTCGTATGCACGTGTGCCTTCAAAAACCCCCATACCATAATGTAGAGTATGTGTTAGCACATGAACCTTGGCATCACGCCAATCAACCCATTCCCCATCCATCCAGATGACGCCATCTTTGTCATCCATTCCCATAGTTAACTCCTAACTTTTTTTGTTAAACCAAATGCACTAGCATTCAGCCATTTATAATCATTTCATCCCATACCGAAGCAACCAGTTGGACATGGTGCTTAACTTCTTCGACCAATACCATTTTAGGATTTTCTGCTAACGAGGCGTGGTGAGACGCTTTTCGGTAAGCCTGATACGCCTCATCTAATCCTTTTTGTTGTGAATCCGAAAGGAACCCTATTTTATTTAATGTCTCCAGCAAACGGATATTATCTGTATACGCTAATAAGGCCGGATGATTATTGGCATTCTCCAGCACACCGAATTGTACAATAAACTCAATATCGACAATACCTCCAACGCCATGTTTTAGGTCAAAATAACCCGCCTTTTTGTTTGAAAGTGTTGAACGCATTTTTTCTCGCATCTCAATCACTTCTTTCCGCAAGGCATGACTGTCACGGGGTTGCTTCAAGACCGCA
>Ga0213864_10000044_pt1 | contig 51746 bp, 52 predicted proteins | sample PICome_5_FD_160078 | JGI IMG/M metagenome (GOLD analysis project Ga0213864, IMG submission 160078) | Coastal seawater microbial communities near Pivers Island, North Carolina, United States - PICO247 | ecosystem: Environmental > Aquatic > Marine > Coastal | place: USA: North Carolina... | reverse complement strand
GCGGGCACCCATCTTATTATCGAAGTCTGTAATGGCCATGGATTGGATGACGAAGATCGGATCCAACAGGCCTTTCGCGATTGCGTGGAAGAATGTGATGCAACGCTCTTGCACATTCACACCCACAAATTCAGCCCCCAAGGCGTGAGTGGCGTTGCGATTTTGGCCGAAAGCCATATCAGCGTGCATACTTGGCCCGAAATCGGATATGGCGCATTTGATGTCTTCATGTGCGGTGATGCAAAACCACTGAAGGCGGTTGGCGTCTTATCACGCGCATTTGGCACGACGGATGTACGGGTCAAGGAATTGTTGCGCGGCGATGGCGTGGTTTTGGACGCAGGAGTGGCCGCATGACACAATGGATGCGTGAACCGCTACACAAACACTATGCCCAATCGCTAAGTGTTGATGTTTTGCTGTATGACAGCGAAACAGACCATCAGTGCATCAAAGTGTTCGAAAACGGAACCTTCGGGCGCATCCTAACGCTGGATGATGTGGTACAAACGACTGAAGGCGATAACTTCGTCTATCACGAAATGTTGACCCACGTGCCGATTTTGGCCCATGGCGCGGCCAAACGCGTGCTGATCATTGGTGGTGGTGACGGAGGCATGGCAAGAGAGGTTCTGCGTCATAGCTCCGTTGAGCACGTGACCATGGTGGAAATTGATGCAGGCGTTGTTGAATTTTCCAAAGAATATCTACCCACCCTATCCCAAGGGGCCTTTAATGATACACGTTTGGAATTGGTTATCAATGATGGCGCGGTTTTCATGCGCGAAACAGACCAAACCTATGATGTAATTATCGTGGACAGCACGGATCCAATCGGACCGGGGGAGGTGTTGTTTACAGACACGTTTTACGGCCATGCACAGCGGGCACTGACAGAGAACGGGATCCTTGTGACACAAAACGGCGTACCGTTTATGCAGGGTGACGAACTGACCAATACCCTGCGTGCATTTAAGGCCATGTTTCAGGATTGGGGATGTTACACCGCAACGGTTCCCACCTATGCAGGCGGACCAATGGCGTTTGGGTGGGGTACAAACGGTGTAGCACGCGATGTTACAGTAGAAACCTTGGAACAACGCTATGAGGATGCAGGGCTGAGTTGTGACTACTATACACCTGCGGTTCACAAAGGTGCCTTTGCTCTACCGGGTTACATCCTGAAACTTCTTCCTTAACGTATAAGCGCCGCGCTTGATTTGACGCGGCGCAAAAAATCCCTACGAAGGCTTCCTTAAATTAAGAATCCAATTCCGTATCCCAATATAGGAAATCCATCCAGCTTTCATGCAGGTGGTTGGGTGGGAAACGGCGGCCCAGATTACGCAATTCTTCGGCCCCTGGTTGGCGAGGTTGTTGGCGTAGCGATAGGCCCGAATGGCGCAGCGCCTTGGACCCCTTTTTCAAGTTACATTTGGAACAGGCAGCGACCACATTTTCCCAACTGGTCACACCCCCAGATTTGCGCGGAACCACGTGATCGAAGGTCAAATCACCCTTGGACCCGCAATATTGGCATTGGAATCCATCCCGCAAAAATAAATTAAAGCGCGTGAAGGCCACGCGCTTTTGCGGTTTTACGTAATCGCGCAGAACAACCACAGAAGGAATGCGAATTTCGGTCGTCGGACTGCGCACGATGGTGTCATATTCCGCCACGATATCGACCCGATCCATATAGGCCGCTTTAACCGCATCCTGCCAGGACCATAGCGACAGTGGATAATAGGAAAGTGGCCTATAATCCGCATTCAACACTAGTGCGGGATGATGATTTGATCCAACTGGTTGCCTTACAAATTCTGTCCTAAATTCGCCGTCCATTGGGGAGCCCCCTGCTTGTTCACTACTCACTCATTAGATATCTTTGAAGCCACTATATATCGTGATCCAATTCGATCAAGCCCCTTGATCTAGCAATATCTTAGTCAGAATAGTAACAGGCCTATGACGATCAGAACCCTAATTGATCGCGGATAAAGGCCATTGCAACACTTAATCCATCTGGCGCAATGCCATGAGCCGTACCCTTCATTACATGCGCGTAGACATCACTAAAACCCGCGTTTTGTAACGCCTCTGCCGCTTGCGGTAGGGATTGAACGGGCACAACATCGTCCTGATCTCCATGAACAAGCAGGATCGGCATGCGCGATTGCACCTCATCTGCCAGTAATTCAGGCTCAAGCAGGCGACCCGAAAATGCAACAATCCCGGCAACAGGATCTTCGCGGCGGGGGGCCACATGGAGCGACATCATTGTGCCTTGGGAGAACCCAAACAAGCACACCTGTTCAGGCAACAAATCCTCGTCCACCATCAGCGCATCCAGAAAAGCATTAAGATCTTCTACCGCCTGCTGCATGCCGCGGCTGCTTTCCTCTTCACTCGATCCATCAATCCAAGGGATCGGGAACCATTGATACCCAAACGGGCTGCCCGCACAGTTTTCAGGAGCATCGGGAGCAACAAATAATGTGTCGGGCAAATGGTCCGCCAACGGATCGGCCAATCCCAACAGATCAGCACCATTTGCGCCATAGCCGTGCAAGAACACAACGGCAGAGCGTGTGTCACCAGAATGGGGTTCCTTGCGTCCTGCGGTTAAAACTCGTGTCATCGCACTCCCTCGCGTTCATTGATGTGCTTGTAATAGGCCCATAACAGACGCGCTGCAACCGATCTCCATGGACGCCACTGATCGGCCATATCGCGCATCACTTTTGGCGTTGGGCGTTTATCCAGATCAAACAAATGCCGCGCAGCCTCTTGCAATGCCAAATCCGCATGCGCGAAAACATCGGCGCGATGCAAACTAAACATTGCATAAATTTCAGCCGTCCAAACACCAATGCCTGACACGACTGTTAATTCAGCGATAACATCCTCCAAAGATTTTCCAGGTAAGGCATCAAAATCAATCCCAGCGCCCGCTAGTGCACGTGCATATCCAATTTTTTGCCGACTAAGGCCGAGGGCGCGCAAATCCTCATCGCTACTGTTATAAATGGCCTCTGGTGTCGTTACACCTGCCTTCTCCACCCGTGCCCAAATTGCAGCGGCGGCGGAAACACTCAGTTGTTGGGACACGATGGCCGAGAGCAATTGATGAAATCCCCCCTCGCGCAAGCGCAACGGTAAGGGACCCGTTAATGACAACGCATCGGCAAAATGTGGATCATGCGCGGCGAGCCATGCGGCCCCTTCGGCAATGCAAGGATCCCCCAAGATAAGGCGTTCATTCAACATGTGCTTAGCCATTGCAAAGCCTGATCAACGGTTTCCACGCTGGGCGTCACTAGACTTGGTCGGTCAATCATTGCGACAGGCACCCCCAAATTTCGCGCGGCAATCAATTTTGACATGCTTCTTTCCCCCCCTGCATTGCGCAAGACCAACCAATCGATTTGAAGGCGTTTAAATAATGCCATCTCATCCTCGACACTAAAAGGAGGATGACCCACAACCTATTCGCCATTTGAAAAAGGAAAAGCATCAGGAGCAACATCAATTTGACGACAATACAAATAACAGTGATTCAAATTGGAAAATTCGGACAACCGCATGCGCCCCGTTGCTAGAAACACCCGTGCAGGGTCGGTGATCACCGTTGCAACATCCGCCTCACTGGCCAGGATGTGCCACTTGTCCCCTGCCCCTGCGCACCAGCCAGACCGCGTGATATTCAAAAATTTCACATCAAGCACGCGACACCACTGTTGCGTTTGCACCGATATCTGTGAGTCATTTGGATGGCTTGCGTCAAAAACATGTGTAATTTTGTTTTTGCCAAGGAAGTCCTTGAATTCAGCCTGTGTTGCAAAGCCACCATAATGAACAGGTACTGCGAACGAAAGGCGCACACGTGCATCACCCGCGATGGATGCAATTATGTTCACTTGCTTTTCCTGTAACTGATGGATCAAATCCACCCCTTCACGGGTACCGGATAGAACCAAAACTTTCTCGTCGCCTTGCATTTGGCTAGACTACGCGTTTTGGTTGAATGCGCAATGTTGCATGTGACGTGACGCGGGCTTAGAACTTTTCGCTTGCAGGGATGTGCTCAGGCTCCTAAGGGGTGCGGATGACAAATGATGATTATAGCACGGATGCTGGGGCGCATAAACGCGCAAAATTTAACGTATCAGTTTTGGTTTTGGCGCAGGCGATCCTTGGATCGCAAATGCCCATGATCTTTACGATTGGGGGATTGGCGGGACAGACGCTTGCACCGAACCCATGCTATGCAACTTTGCCGATTTCCTTAATTGTCCTGGGTTCTATGCTCGCGGCCAATCCACTTTCAATGATTATGCAGAGATATGGCAGACGTATTGGCTTTTTTGTTGGGGCTTTGGGCGGGGCCTTGGGTGGTGCTGTTGGCGCCTATGGGCTTTACCTAGATTCATTTGAGATATTTATGATCGGTTCCTTGCTGACAGGGATATATATGTCGGCACAAGGGTTTTATCGATTTGCCGCAGCTGACACAGCGAGCGAGGCATTCCGCCCCAAGGCGATTTCCTATGTGATGGCGGGCGGACTGGCCTCTGCTTTGATCGGACCACAGTTGGTTAAAGTTACAGCACAATCCATGGTTGTTCCGTTTATGGGAACCTATTTAACAATCATCGCGATTAATGTGTTGGGATCTGCATTGTTTTTAGCCCTAAACATTCCAAAACCCGAACAGCGTAGCGCAGATGCTCCAATTGGGCGCAGCCGTTGGGAAATTATGAAAACACCAACTGTGGCGGTGGCCATGATCTGTGCGATGGTTTCATATGCATTGATGAACCTTGTTATGACATCAACGCCACTGGCGGTGGTTGGATGCGGATTTGAACAAAACACAGCCGCCGATGTTGTGTCAGCCCACGTATTGGCAATGTTCGTTCCATCGTTTTTCACAGGGCATTTGATTGCACGTTTTGGGACGACCAAGATTGTTGGGGCAGGCCTAGTTATTCTTGCCAGCGCGGGCGCTGTGGCGTTACAGGGGGTCAATGTTGAAAACTTCTTCCTCGCTTTAATCCTGCTAGGTGTTGGGTGGAACTTTGGTTTTATTGGTGCAACCACAATGCTGGCATCTGCACATAACCCGGAAGAAAAGGGAATTGTTCAGGGCATGAACGACTTTTTCGTCTTTGGCGGTGTAACGGTTGCTTCGCTGTCTTCAGGTGGATTGATGAATTGTTCTGGTGGCTCTCCTGTGGAAGGATGGACCGCCGTTAACATTGCGATGGTTCCGTTTTTAACACTCGCAGGCGGGGCTTTAATCTGGCTCGCTATGCAGAAACGTCGCGCCTAAGTCTATTTCGCGCGGCGTGTTCCAACGCCGATTTTATCCAAAACTGCCTCGATCCCAGCAGGGGCAGAGGGCCTTGTGACCTGAGCCTTGAGCGCATCAAATCAAATATGCAGAGCGGCCTTTTCTGTGTCATCCAAATCATTCCACGACCGCCCCTGCAACCCCATGACCAAGGCATAATAGGCAATGAAATGGGGCCGCGACCCTGATTGCAACAGACGTAGGTACCCAGCATCCGCGCCCATTTCACGCAACTCTTCAGCGCTCATAATCCCAGCGCGAGCAAAGCTATCTTCTACCACAGGTCCCAGATTGCGGATCGAGGATATGGGGTCAACCATGCATCAAACTTTCGGCAAATTCGCATAACCCGCGCAGGGCATCGCCAAAACGATCATCTGCAATTGTCATTGCCACGCGAATATGACCTGCCGCGGATTGTCCAAAACTTTCCCCCGGCATCACCGCAATCGATCGTTCATCCAGCAAGCGATTTGCAAATTCAATCCCACTTAGCCCCGTTATGCGCATATCCAACATCAGATACATTCCCCCACGCGGCGCAATCATCGGAATGTTTGGAAATCCTTGCAAAATATCCAGCGCAATTTCGCGCCGCCGTTTAAATGGTGCCGCAACTTCATCTTCAAAGGCTTCTCCTTGGGACAAAGCGAACAGGGCAGCATCCTGAACAAAGCCCGCAACGCCATAGGTCGTGTTGGTCGCCAGATCGATCATGTTTTCAATCGCCTCTTCTGGAGCGATGACCCAACCAATGCGACTGCCTGTCATTGCATGGCTTTTGGACATGGAACCGATCACAATCGTGCGTTCGGCCATGTTGGGTAAGGCCCGTGGTGAAACATGCGCACCTGACCAAATTTGCGTGTCATAAACCTCATCAGAAATTAGCGTCAGATCATTGCGCTGAACATAGTCAGAGATTGCCTTCATCGTTGCGGCGGAATAGACTGTTCCGGTTGGGTTATTGGGCGAATTCATCAGGAATGCGCGCGCACCATCACGGCAGGTAGCCAAATCACCAGCACTGGGTTGAAAATCATTTTCAGGGCCCGTTTTAATCGGCATTGGCACACAACTGGCCGCGCGGATTGAGGTGGGATAGGTTGCGTAATAGGGATCCAGATGCACAACACCGTCCCCCGGGTCGGTGGCACATAGGATCGCGGCAAACAAACCCGCCTGTCCCCCGGGGGTGATCAGCACATTCTTATGACAGGTCGGAACACCCGTGCGTTCCTGAACACGCGCCCCAACAGCACGACGCAAGTCGGGTGTGCCAGGTACGCTGGCGTATCCCGTGTGTCCAGCAAGCGCCGATTGATGCATCGCCGCCAAAATCTTGGGGTCTGTGCGAATGTCGTGTTCCCCAATCGTCAATTCCAATACGTCCTGTCCCTTGGCGATCATCGTACGGGATTTATAGAGAATCTCCCACCCATCGGACCCATCTGTTGTGATTTGTTGAATGCGTTTTGAAAGCTGCATCTAACACCCCTTGCCTATTCCTCCCGAATGGGCCACGGGGGGTTAGAAAAGTCAAACTGGAATTGTGTTGAATTTCCCAAGGTCGTCTGATACCCACCGTTCCATGGTGAGCATCGACACAAACATTATTTGCTGTTGCTAATTCAATCTCTCTAGCTTGGATTTAAGGTTGTTTACATTCCCTAAATGAAATTGCTAAGTCCCGCCTAACCCTGCGTATGCCCATGGCAAAGGACACCTAAATGACAACGATCAAATTGCACAATTCAATGAGCCGCGCAAAAGTGGTTTTTGCGCCAATTGATCCGAACAATGTGCGCATGTATTTGTGTGGGCCCACGGTGTACGACCGCGCCCATATTGGAAATGCGCGTAACGTGATAATGTTCGATGTGCTATTCCGCCTGTTGCGGCAGGTGTATGGTACTGATCATGTGACCTATGTCCGTAATTTCACGGATGTGGACGACAAAATCAACGCACGCGCCGCATCCAGTGGACGGGACATTTCAGAGATCACGGCAGAAACAACGCATTGGTATTTGGATGATATGGGTGCGCTTGGCAATCTGTTGCCAACACATATGCCGCGTGCAACGCAATATATCGATCAGATGGTTGCGATGATTGAACAGTTGATCTCTGGCGGCCATGCCTATGCCGCAGAAGGACATGTTTTGTTTTCTGTCTCCTCCTACAAGGATTACGGAAAACTATCTGGTCGATCACTGGATGATATGATCGCAGGCGCACGGGTCGAGGTGGCACCCTATAAACGCGATCCAATGGATTTTGTCCTTTGGAAACCCTCTGCCGATGAACTGCCAGGTTGGGAAAGCCCGTGGGGCCGTGGTCGCCCTGGGTGGCATATTGAATGTTCTGCCATGTCTTATGAACTGCTAGGGGCATCGTTTGACATTCATGGTGGCGGCAACGATTTGATGTTTCCGCATCATGAAAACGAAATCGCCCAAAGCTGCTGCGCTCATCCCGATGCGGGATTTGCAAACATCTGGCTACACAATGAAATGCTTCAGGTCGAAGGTAAAAAAATGTCAAAATCCCTTGGCAATTTCTTTACCGTGCGCGACCTGTTGGATCAGGGATATGCGGGCGAAGTGATCCGTTTTGTGTTCCTGTCAACGCACTATGGCAAACCCATGGATTGGACCGATGCCAAGGCGAAAGAGGCAGAAAAAACTCTGCGCAAATGGCGTGGATTGGTTGCGGATCATGCGGTGGGCACGCTGCCCCAATCTATTTTGGACACGCTGGGTGATGATTTGAACACGGCCGGTGTGATTGCAGAGCTGCACAAATTGGCAAACGCGGGTGATGTTGCAGGGCTGCGTGGGGGTGCTGAGATTCTTGGACTGCTGACGCCTGATATGGGCGCTTGGGCAGAGGCCGTGGATTTATCCGCACACGAGGCGTATCTGTTTGCGGCCCGTCAAGCCGCCATGGACACCAAAGATTTCAACGAAGTCGACAGACTTAAATCCGCGTATCAGGCCGCAGGGCTTGAGGTGCGGATAAGCAAGGCAGGTGTCGAACTTGTCCCATCCGCAGGATTTGACATTGCCGCATTGGACGGGATCATGTAGCCCATAGGTCAACGGGCCAAGAAAAGTAGGAACCGCCGTGAGTAAAGAGCGTTTATACATCTACGACACTACCCTGCGCGATGGACAACAAACCCAAGGGGTGCAGTTTTCCACCGACGAAAAACAAACACTCGCGCGGGCGTTGGATGATCTTGGCATAGATTACATCGAAGGCGGCTGGCCCGGCGCAAACCCCACCGACAGCGCATTTTTTGAGGCACGTCTAGACACAAACGCCCAGTTCACCGCATTTGGCATGACAAAACGTGCGGGCAGGTCCGCCGAAAATGACGATGTGTTGGCCGCGGTTTTGAACGCGGGCACACCCGCGGTGTGTTTGGTGGGAAAAACTCATGATTTTCACGTGACCACGGCCTTGGGCATCACGCTGGATGAAAACGTCGAAACGATTTCCACCTCAATTACACATTGTGTTTCCCAAGGGCGCGAGGCGCTGTTTGACGCGGAACATTTTTTCGATGGCTATAAGGCGAACCCAAATTATGCCATCACCTGCCTAAAGGCCACGTTCGACGCGGGGGCGCGTTGGATTGTTTTGTGCGACACAAACGGCGGTGCCCTGCCTAGCGAGGTGAAAGACATCGTCACCGATGTTATCGCCAAGGGGATTCCCGGAGATCGTCTGGGCATTCACACCCATAATGACACAGAAAATGCTGTTGCAAATTCACTGGCCGCGGTCGAGGCAGGCGCGCGCCAAATTCAGGGGACATTGAACGGACTGGGCGAACGGTGTGGGAACGCCAACCTGACATCCCTGATCCCCACGCTGTTGCTAAAAGAGCCCTATGCCTCCCAATTCGAAATTGGGGTCAGCAAAGATGCGTTGAAAACGCTGACACGCACATCACGCCTGTTGGACGATATTTTAAACCGCGTTCCGTCGCGTCAGGCTCCTTACGTGGGTAGTGCTGCCTTTGCGCATAAAGCGGGCTTACATGCCAGCGCGATCCTAAAGGATCCCAGCACCTATGAACACATTGATCCCAGCGATGTTGGAAATGCGCGCATCATTCCCATGTCCAATCAAGCGGGTCAAAGCAACCTGATCAAACGTTTGCGCGATGCGGGCATCACCGTTGAAAAGGGCGATCCAGCCTTGGGTCGTATTCTTGATGTCATCAAATCTCGAGAGGCGGAAGGGTATTCCTATGACACTGCGCAGGCCAGTTTTGAAATCCTTGCGCGGCGCGAATTGGGGCAAATGCCCGACTTTTTCGAAGTGAAACGCTATCGTGTCACGGTAGAGCGGCGCAAAAACAAATATAACAAAATGGTCAGCCTGTCCGAAGCCGTCGTAGTCGTGAAAGTGGGCGATGAAAAACGCCTTTCCGTCAGCGAAAGCATGGATGAAACAGGATCAGATCGCGGCCCTGTCAATGCACTTGCCAAGGCATTGGCCAAGGATTTGGGCCAATATCAGGATATGATCGCCGACATGCGTTTGGTGGATTTTAAGGTCCGCATCACCCAAGGCGGAACCGAGGCCGTCACGCGCGTTGTGATCGACAGTGAGGATGCACAGGGGCGCCGTTGGGCCACGGTTGGTGTGTCGCCCAACATTGTGGACGCAAGTTTTGAGGCCCTAATCGAAGCGATGCAGTGGAAAATCCTGCATGACACGCAAAAGGGTGCCTAGGGCGCATGTATTCCGATGATGTCATCGCCTGTGCGAAATTGGTTGAACGTGGCGATCCTTTGCGGTTTCGCGCGGTTATGGCTGCGCCCCCCGATCTGCGCCCTCCATTGTTCACATTGTTTGCGTTCAACCTAGAGGTCGCACGTGCCCCTTGGGTAACGAAAGAGGCGATGATCGCCGAAATGCGTCTGCAATGGTGGCATGATGCATTGGGCGAAATCGCAAATGGTGATGTTGTGCGCCGCCATGAGGTCGTGACTCCACTTGCCTATTGCATCACCCCTGTTCAGGCGCGGCTGTTACAGGATTTGGTGGATGCGCGGCGGTGGGATATTTATGCCGATCCGTTTGCGGATAAAGATGCGTTTGATAGCTATTTATTGCACACATCTGGAAATCTTTATGCGGTTGCCGCAGGCATGCTTGGCCCGTGTGATCTGGATATCGTGAAACGCCTCGGTGCGGCGTTTGGTTTCGCGCAATTCATGCAGGCCATCCCTGCTTTGCAAAACGCGGGCAAAAGACCCTTGGATGACGGACGCGCAAAAACACTCGCCAAGCGCGCGGCCGAGGTTCAGCGCACCCTTCCACTACGTCGCCAAATTGCAAAATCCGCGAAATGGGCGTTGCTATCTGGCTATCAAGCGGAATGGACCATCAAACAAGTCATCAAACACCCTAAACGCGTGATTGATGGCATTGGCACCCCTTCACCATTGATGGATCGCTATTTGTTGATAAAGGCGCGTTTTTTACATTTTCGTCCCAATCATAGGATTAAATCTATTAGTTAGTGGGCCTTGACCACCTAGAACGAGGGACAGCGCGTGGTTTGGAACAGACGGGCGAAACGCGAGCCTTAGCAGGTTCAAAGCAAAACAAATGACACTTAGGCTTCATCAATTCGCTACAAAAAAGGCGGAGTGCAGCGCACTCCGCCTTGATAACATTGCGAAAATGATCCGAAACCGCTTGGTGATTAACCCACCAATTCTAGGCCAGAGAAGAAATAAGCGATTTCAACAGCTGCTGTTTCCGGTGCGTCTGAACCGTGAACTGAGTTTTCACCGACTGATTGTGCAAACTCTGCGCGGATTGTGCCCGCTTCTGCGTCTGCTGGGTTGGTTGCGCCCATGACTTCACGGTTTTTTGCAATTGCGCCCTCGCCTTCCAGAACCTGAACTACAACGGGAGCTGAAGCCATAAATTCGCATAGTTCATCATAGAATGGACGCTCTGCGTGCACTTCATAGAATTTACCCGCTTGCGCTTTTGTCAATTTAATACGCTTTTGTGCAACGATGCGAAGACCCGCGTCTTCGAATTTCGCGTTGATTTTACCAGTTAGGTTGCGTGCTGTTGCATCTGGTTTGATGATGCTTAGGGTACGTTCGGTCGCCATGATGTTTCCTTTTGCGATGTGCACGATGTGCGTGATTTAAATCTGGGCGCGCAATAGCATGCCCTCTTTCATTTGAAAAGTGTCATTTCCGTGCGTTTGGCACTTGGGCTTTGGCATTTACAAATCTGTCAAAATCGGATCATTGACTATGCAAACAAACCCAGATGCGGATGACACGTCGGATATGATCAAACTCCATGATATCTCTTACTCAGTTGAGGGCCGACCTCTGCTTGAGAATGCATCCGCAACTATTCCTGCAGGGCACAAGGTTGGCTTGATCGGGCGCAATGGGACAGGCAAAACAACACTGTTTCGATTGATCCGTGGGGAACTATCCTTGGAAACAGGGTCGATTGAACTGCCCCGACAGGCCCGCATTGGCGGAGTGGCCCAAGAGGTGCCTGGAAATGACATCTCCCTATTGGAAACGGTACTTGCCGCAGACACCGAACGCGCCGAGTTGCTGGCCGAGGCAGAGCGCGCCGATGATCCAAACCGCATCGCCGAAATTCAAACCCGCCTTGCAGATATTGATGCCTGGTCTGCCGAAGGACGCGCGTCATCTATATTGAAAGGATTGGGGTTTTCACCCGAAAAACAACAGATGCCCTGTTCGGCCTTTTCGGGCGGATGGCGGATGCGCGTGGCCTTGGCCGCCGTTTTGTTTGCACAACCCGATCTGTTATTGCTGGATGAACCGACCAACTATTTGGATCTTGAGGGGGCGATTTGGCTGGAAAGCTATCTGGTGAAATATCCCCACACCGTGATCATCGTCAGCCATGACCGCGGCCTGTTGAACCGCGCCGTTGGATCGATCCTGCATCTTGAGGATCGCAAATTGACCTTCTACCAAGGCGCATATGACACATTCGCCAAAACCCGTGCGGCGCGCCTTGCCAGTGCAGAGGCCGAGGCCAAACGCCAAGATGCGCGGCGCGCACATCTGCAATCATACGTAGATCGTTTCAGATACAAGGCGGACAAGGCAAAACAGGCGCAATCGCGCCTAAAGATGATTGCAAAACTGGAACCAATCACCCGCCCGCAAGAGGCCGCTTTGCGTCGCTTTTCCTTTCCTAAACCAGAAGAGCTGTCGACGCCGATTGTACGCGTTGAAAACGGAAGCGTTGGATATGAGGACAACGCAATCCTGTCCCGCCTTGATTTGCGCATTGATCAGGATGATCGCATCGCCCTTTTGGGGCAAAATGGTGAAGGCAAGTCAACCCTTTCCAAGCTGATCTCAGGTCGCCTGAACCCAATGGCAGGGCGCGTTGTGACCTCGAATAAATTGCGCATCGGGTATTTTGCGCAGCATCAGGTCGATGAACTTTTTATCGATGAAACACCATTGGATCACATTCGCCGCCTGCGCCCCGAAAAAACGCCTGCACAGTTGCGTGCCATTATGGGGGGGTTTGGCATTGGCGCAGAACAAGCCGATACCGAAGTAGGGCGTTTGTCTGGGGGACAAAAAGCACGGCTATCCCTGTTGCTCGCAACGATAGATGCACCGCATTTGTTGATCTTGGATGAACCGACCAACCACCTTGATATCGAAAGCCGCGAGGCATTGGTTGAGGCGCTGACCGCCTATTCTGGGGCTGTGGTACTGGTAAGCCACGATATGCATTTGCTGTCCCTTGTGGCGGATCGGTTATGGTTGGTCAAAGGTGGACGCGTGACCCCCTATGACGATGATTTGGATACCTATCGCAGTCAATTGTTGTCAGGGGACAAACCCACTACCAAGGCAGCAAGTGATAAGCCCAAGGTCAAAAAGGCCAGCCGTGATGAAATCCTGGCCTTGCGCGCCGAGGTACGCAAATGCGAGGATCGTTTAGAAAAACTGATGGAGATGCATGAAAAGCTCTCTGCAAAACTGGCAGATCCTGAATTATATAGTGATAAAAATATCGTAGATCTTGAAGTTTGGAACAAAAAATTTGCAGAAGTCGAGGAGGCGATGTCACGTGCAGAAACCCTATGGGTTACGGCATTGAAAAAATTGGATAAGGCTGAAAACAAAGGTTAGGGATGCCCGTTAAATACGATGAATATTACAGTGCTCAGGACCACGCGCTTGGCCCTGGGTTCGAAAATATCATTGCCTTTTTCCAAAATCTGGAACTAGGGCAAACTGTGTTGGATGTGGCAACCCGACTGTTGGGCATGTTGTTGGCCGCACTCTCTGTACAATTCATCTTAGAAGGGTTCTTTGCCTTCCTTGCTGCAAACGGAGGCACGGTGTGAGGACTGGGGATTGGGAACAACTGGTCTATTACGGCATCCTTTTGGCCGCACTTCTGGGTGGCTTACTTTTGACGCGTCGGGGCCAGATGGGCAAAACCCTGCGCCAATTTGGTCTTTGGGCGTTGATTTTTGGTGGGATCGTCATGTTCTATGGCATTTGGGAGGATATTTCCCACAACAGCACGGGATCATTCGCACGCATGAATGAACGGGGCAATGTTGTGCTCGAAAAACAACGTGACGGTCACTTCCACGCAACTGTCGTCATTAATGGCACGCCAATTGACACATTGGTAGACACAGGCGCCACCTTAACAGTCCTAACACCCGAGGATGCAACACGCGCAGGGTTTGACATGGACCGTTTGCAGTTTTCGGGTAAGGCGCGCACTGCAAATGGCATTGTCGCAACCGCCCCTGTTAGATTGGACCGCGTTGCCCTCGGCCAATTTGAAGAACGCAATGTCCGCGCAGCCGTAAATGGGGGTAATTTGGATAAATCCTTGTTGGGGATGGAATTTTTGAACCGATTTGGCCGCTTGGAAATAACGCGTGATCAGTTGATTATTTCGAAATAGTTTTCATGGCCCCTGTCGTTGTCATTCAAGGATAGCTTAGAAGTAGCCCACACAATTGCGCGCATATGCCTACCTTTCGGACTTCAATTCCCATTTTCCGCTTTCTTCGGACCAGTATTGCGCAGAACATCCCGCACCTGTAAGGGATTTCCACAGACCCCGTGCCTGTATCAGGGCCTGATCATCATGCCCATCAAATATCAAACAGGCCCGTTCAGCGGCGTTGACTTCCTCCGCGCTCAGTTCCGCCCCATCTACGCAGAGGATGCAGTCATATCCTGATAACGCCTGATCCGTCAGGATCACGGGTGCAGCATCGGCCCCGTCCTGCCCCGCGCGTGCGTGGGGGACAAAGCTTTCTTCGCTATAGGTCCACAGATGGTCGTCTAATTTCGCCAAAGCATCGGCGCGCGTGCCGCGCACCTCTACCCGCCACCCTTGTGCCAAAGAGCGTTCAAGCAACATGGGCAGCGCGTCTTCTAATCGACGACGGGTCAGGTGATAAAAATAGGCCGTGCCCAAATCCTTAATCCTTTTCGCACATATCGTGAATCAATTGGTTCAGCGTCATCACGCCCCAGCCAGATGCACCAACAGGCGCATAGGGTGTGTCGGTCTTTGTCGATGCAACACCTGCGATATCAATGTGCGCCCATGGCGTGTTGTCCTTTACAAACCGCTGAAGAAAGGCGGCCGCCGTAATCGACCCGGCCGCGCGATCACCCACGTTTTTCACATCTGCAATCCGTGATTTCAGTTTTTTATCATAGGCTTCACCCAATGGCATGCGCCATGCGCCTTCGCCCTGAGTCTTGGCCGCCGACAGCAAACCGTCGCAAAGTGCGTCATCGTTGGAAAAAACGCCCGCATTTTCATGACCCAAACCAATGATGATTGCCCCCGTCAATGTGGCCAAATCAATCATCCATGTTGGGTTAAAACGCTCTTGTGCGTACCACATCACATCGCACAGAACCAAGCGCCCCTCAGCATCTGTATTGATGACCTCAATCGTGTCTCCCTTCATCGAGGTGACAACATCGCCTGGACGTTGGGCATTGCCAGATGGCATGTTTTCAACCAATCCAACAAGCGCCACAACATTGGCTGCGGCCTTGCGTTTGGCCAAAGAAAGCATCGTACCCGCAACCACACCCGCACCCCCCATGTCCATGGTCATATCCTCCATGCCACCTGCGGGTTTAAGAGAGATCCCGCCTGTATCAAATACGACGCCCTTCCCGATCAAGGCAAAGGGTTGTGCATTTTCCGCGCCTCCATTCCATTGCATGACGACCACTTTGGACGGGCTATCAGACCCCTGCCCTACACCCAGCAAGGCGCACATGCCCAATTTTTTCAAATCGGCTTCCTCTAACACTTCGACCTCGACACCGTGGTCATTTAATGCGACCAATCGTTTAGCAAATTCCGTAGTTGTCAGGATGTTTGAGGGTTCGTTCGTCAGATCGCGTGTAAAATGCACGCCTTCGACGATTGCCAGTGCGGTTTCACAAGCGTTACGTTGTTCCACAGCCTTTGACATCATAACTGTGACAGCGGCTTCTTTATCCTCGGCATTTTCGGTTTTGTGATCCAAAAATTCATAGGCGCGCAAGGCATAGCCCTGCACCAAATCCACCGCATTCTTAAGCGAACCTGCAAGGATCAGCGCGTCTTTTGAGCCAATCGATTTAGCAAGTGTAACGCCCGCCTTACGACACATAAGCGCATCTGCGCGGCGGTCCAGTTTAACGATATCTATCGCACTCGCCGCCATTCCCGCAGGATAATTAAGTGATATAACCTGGCCTAATGACGCCTTTTCAAACGCATCACTTTCAATCGCACGTGCCACGGCGCCACGGGTCAATTTGTTTACCCGACGCCCCAATTGATCAATTTTGGCATCACTGCTGACAATCACGACAATATGCCCTTCATGCACCGCAATCGCGTCAAGTTTAGGTTCAACAAATTTCCAAGTTAAATTAATTGCCATTTTTCGCTCCAATACATTCACTTAATCATGTTCTAATCTTTCAAGTCACAGTTGCAAACACAATCGCCTTTCGGAAAGTGATCAGCATTTTACAAATCCATCTTCCTGCCGAAATTTACGCAAATCATTGCCGTAAGACCCCAGCTTAGCTAGACTTTCGTGAAACTTCGTTTAATCAATAAACAGGGGTAACATTGCTGCAGGAAAACGCGCTGTCTTATGTCGCATTTGGATCGATATGTTTTTAAACAATGCCTGTTGGTATTTGCGTTTTTTACATTGGTCTTTGCGCTTGTGGTGTGGATCAATCGGGCCGTTACGCTATTTGACGAGTTGGTCACGGATGGTCATTCCGCGAAAGTGTTTTTAGAATTTTTCATACTTGCGTTACCTACGGTGCTGTCCAGGGTTCTCCCCGTTTCCGCATTTGCTGCAACCGTATATGTGACCTCACGCCTTAGTAACGAAAGCGAATTGGCAGTCATTCAAGCCACAGGAATGAGCCCATGGCGATTGGCCAGGCCGGTGTTCATGTTTGGATTATTAGTCTGTTTACTGATGTTCTCACTGACTGCCTTTCTGATTCCCAAAACAGGCACGCTAACCAAAGATCGAGAATTTGAATTGTCACAAAGCCTTGGCACAAAATTTTTACGTGAAGGGGCGTTTCAACACCCTGTAAAGGGCATAACATTTTTTATAAGAGAGATCACACCAGAGAGCGAGTTAAGAGATGTATTTCTCTCTGATCGACGCGAAAAAGGCGCAAGCTATACCTATACATCGGAACGCGCATTTTTGCTCCAGACTGAGAAGCAAATCATCTTTGTTATGCAAAACGGACTGATGCAGTCACACGATCGTGCGAAGGGCACGCTGTCGTTGACCCAATTTGATGAACTAGCATACGATTTAACAGGCACCTTTGATACCTCACGCAAGGCGCGGCCGCATATTAATGACTTGCCCACAGTGCTGCTGTGGCAAAATCCACAATTGGCTGCGGACCTGACGGGACAACCTCTTTCGCGCGTGTTTGAGGATAAGCATCAGCGCATTCAATTTGCGCTCTTGTGTTTGATATCAAGCCTGATTGGTTTCGCAGCATTATACGCAGCGGGGTTTAGCAGGTTTGGCTCAGGACGCTTTATTGCGCTGGCGATTTTCCTGCTTGTGATTGTGAAACTGGTGGAAATTCTTGTCACTGAACCTACACGCACAGACATCGATTTCTGGTATTTAGTTTATGCGCCTTCTGTCGTTGGTTTGTTTATGTTCTGGGGATTGATGTATCTGTCGATCAATTCAAATGCATTGCGCAAAGTAAACAAATTATCGGAACGAAATTTATGATTTTACATCACTATTTTGCCCATCGATTTTTGGTGATTTTCCTAAGTGTTACCGCCATTTTTACGCTGTTCATCGGGCTAATCGCCTATGTTGAACAGTTGCGCCAAGTGGGTGATCGCGCCGACGTCGCGCAGGTGGCCATTTTGACATTGTTCAATCTGCCAACAGAACTTTACGAAATCTTTCCGCTGATAGCGATCTTGGCCTCTCTTTGGTTCTTCCTGTCCCTTGCGCGATCAAGTGAGTTGGTGATTTCACGAGCAGCTGGACGTTCAATCTTTCAAACACTGATTGCCCCCGCGATTGCTATGTTGTTTTTGGGCAGTGTCATTGTTGGTTTGGGCAATCCCATCGTTGCCAGTACTAAGAAGCAATATGTCGATTTGCGCGAAATATATTTCGATGGTAGGCGTGCAAATTTCTCTATTGGTCCCGAAGGCCTGTGGTTAAGACAAGGCGACGACTTGGGTCAAACAGTTATTCGTGCGGCGCGGTCAAATTTAGATGGTACTGTTTTGTTTGATGTAACGCTGATTTCATATGCACAAACAGGCGGACCCAATCGACGGATTGAGGCGGATACAGCACGATTGGAAACAGGACGTTGGGTTTTGCGAAATGCATTAATTTGGCCAATCAATTCAGGTGAGAACCCCCAAAACTCCGCACAAAACGTGAGCCAATTTGATGTACCCTCAAACCTGACGCTGGAACAAATCCGCGATAAAATTGGCAATCCGGCCTCTATTCCTATCTGGGATTTGCCCGCCTATATCACGCAACTTGAAACCGCAGGATTTTCAGCAAGGCGGCATTCTGTTTGGTTTCATATGGAGATTGCACGTCCCCTGTTTTTGGTTGGTATGTTGTTAATCGGCGCCAGCTTTACGATGCGGCACGTTCGTTTTGGAGGCACGGGACAGGCATTGATTGTATCTGTCATTTTTGGATTTGGGCTTTTTTACGTTCGTAACTTTGCGCAAATTTTGGGGGAAACTGGACAAATCCCCATCCTTTTCGCAGCCTACGCGCCGCCGCTTGCCACAATCCTATTGGCCATGGGGATCATTTTACATATGGAAGACGGATGACACGCCTTCTAATCTTAGTTTCGTTTTTGCTTGCCTCTGCGAGCATCGCCATGGCTCAGGACCAAGGCGGCCATGTACGCATGATCGCAGATCAAATTGAGATTGCATCAGATGGAGATTTGGTTGCCCGCGGTAACATTGAAATTTTCCATAGAGCTGAAAACCTCACCGCGGAAGAAATCAGATATGACATTGAAACAGAAACGTTAAACGTCATTGGTCCTTTCCTGTACACTGACGAAAGCGGTGACACGATTGAGGCAGAGTTTGCAGAACTGAGTCGTGATTTACAAAACGGTTTGCTGAAATCTGCTCGCATCATGTTGGAAAACCAGTTAGAATTGCAGGCCGTTGAAATGGAGCGAATTGAAGGGGTCACCGCAGAATTGCGTGGGGTTGCTGCGACATCTTGCATATCCTGTGAAGCGCGTCCACCCATTTGGCAGATCAGGGCGAGTGCCGTGCGCCATGATGTGGTAAAACGGACTGTCCATTTCAAAAATGCGCAGGTTCGTGTTGCGGATATTCCCATTCTATACCTGCCCCGCCTGCGCATTCCTGATCCCAGCCTGAAACGTACCTCAGGATTTTTGGTGCCAAGCATTCGATCAACCTCTCGTCTCGGGACAGGGGTTGTTGTGCCATATTTTCTTCCGATCGGCACGGACAAAGACTTTACGATTACACCCTATATATCGGCCAAAACACGCACGCTTGAGGTGCGCTACAGACAAGTCGTTAACAATGGATCCTTCACATTTGACGGTGCGATTTCAGATGACGAAATTGAAAACGCATCGCTGCGTGCCTACGGACGGATTATTGGCAAATTAAGTGTGCTAGACGGCTATAAACTTGGATTTACTTTGCAATCTGTGTCCGATGACGCCTATGTGGGGGACTATCAATTAGATACTAGCGAAACCATGGAATCGCGTGTCATGCTTGAGCGTACAAAAGAGGATCAACACCAGGAAATTAGCCTTTCGGGCTATAGATCTCTGTACGATAGCGAAGGCACTCCCCTGTTTCTAACCTCGTTTGGTCAAATCGAACAACGTTTACCATTGATGCACATTGGCGGTACGCTATCCATTCGAGGTGAATTTTGGGGGGCTGCGCGCAGTTCGAATGCGAATGCCAAAGGACGGGATTCTATGCGCGCCAATACAAGCGTTCGCTACAAACAGGTTTGGGATTTAGCCGCAGGCACGCAAGCATCGTTTGAACATGAAAGTCGGCTGGATCACTTTGTAATTGTGCAGGACGATGCCTATCACAATCACAACACTGCCAGCACGCATTCCAATGCTCTCACTCTACGATGGCCCCTCATTGGCCGAAGTGAAAGAGGCGCACATTTTGTGGAGCCGATTTACCAAATTGCAAGCCTAGATAGGTCAAAAGACATTGTGGTTCCCGCAGAAGAAAGCACGCATGCTGAATTTGATCAGGGCAACTTGCTTGCTCTGTCTCGCTTTCCCGCGGCGGATCGCGTTGAGCCAGGGCAACGCAAAGCGTTAGGCGTAAACTACAACTATCGTGGGTCAGCGGGATATGCATTGGGACTTTCGCTTGGGCAAATTGAGTGGGCGAGACTGCCATCTCATTTTTCCATGACATCGGGGTTAGATGGAACCAAGTCTGATCTATTGTTGGCCGCACAAATGGAAACAACATTTGGATTAAAGTTCTTTGCACGCACACTTTTGGACGCAAAAGGAAAAGCAGGCAAATCCGAAGTAATTTCAAAATTTAAATTCAAAAAATATTCAGTTGACGGGCGATATTCATTTTTACCCGCCGATGAGGTTGAACAGCGCACGGTTGATATCGCTGAATGGACGTTTAATCAATCCTATCAGATGGGCGACAACTGGCATCTTTCAAACAGTTTGCGCTATGACTTGCAGGCAGGTTCATTGGCGACGGCAGGGCTTGGCGTAAAATGGGACGGACAATGTTCAAGTGTTGTTTTTTCCGCTGATCGTCGATTTACTGATCTTGGCACTTCGCCGCCACAAACAACTTATGGCTTTTTTATTGCGTTAAAAGGCTTTAGCACTGGGGGCGCAAGTCGCGCGGTCATGACATCATGTGGAACAAGCAGATGAATATTAAAACCTTAATTCGCACAAGCTTTATGGCCTTGAGCGTGGCAGTTGCACCAATGGTCGTTGGAGCGCAAAATTTGTTCTCAGCCGCGATCTTGGTGAATGACCAAGCGATCACAAACTACGAATTAAATCAACGCACAATGTTTTTGGAAGCCTTGCGTTTTCCAGGCGTTCCTGATGAGCTTGCGCCCAAACAGTTGATCGAAGAGCGTCTGAAAAAGGCAGCCGCAGATCAACTGGGCATTCGCGTCAGCGAAGAAGAGTTACAATTAGAACTCGAGTCCTTTGCTCAGCGGTTCAATGTGACCTTTGAGGAATTTGCCGCCGAGTTAGAGCGCCTGGGGATTTCTGTTGATACGCCGCGTGCATTCATCGCCAACAAAATGCTGTGGCGAGAGGTCGTGCGCACACGCTTTGGCGCACAGGCCAATGTTGATGAGGCGCAGGTTGAACGCAGCGCAAATGCCGAAAAATCAGGCAGCAGCATCGAAGTTCTGCTAACAGAAATTATCATGGCCATGCAACCTGGCCAAGAGCAAGAGGTGCGCAAACGTGCACGCGAATTGTCAAAAATCCGATCCTTTGACGCATTTTCCGATGCGGCACGTGAATTTTCTGACGCCCCGACCCGCGAATTTGGTGGACGCGTGACTTGGCAAAAATTGGACACATTGCCGGGTGTGTTGCAACCTTTGATCTTTGGCCTTGCCCCAGGCGAGGTCACGGACCCACTTAGCATTCCAAATGCGCTGGCTTTGTTCCAACTGCGCGGCATTCGTGAAACCGCATATCGTCGTCCCCTGCCCGACAGCCTTGATTATTTGCGCTATGCCTTGCCCAGGTCAGAACTTGAAAATATCAACGCAATCAGCACAAACATCAATCATTGCGATGATCTATACGGATGGGCAAAGGGCAATCCCAATCACGTTTTAAAACGTGAAACTGTAAAACGTGCGGAAATTGATGGACCCACGCGCAATATCCTCACGAACTTGGATGAAAACGAATATGTGATCTCGACGCAGGGACCGACAACCACGTTGATCATGATGTGTAGCCGCAGCCAGATCCTTGATTTAGAAGAACAAGACCTCGCGCAGATCCGTAACGGCTTATTGAATCAGCGTCTGGGCAGCTATGCGGATAGCTATTTGGAAAATCTGCGCGATGATGCGCGAATTGTCTATAAATGATTGATAGGCCAATCATAGTCACCTGTGGTGATCCTGCGGGCATCGGACCAGAGGCGGTGCAAAAGGCGTGGAATGAACTGCGGGACACCGTCCCCATGTGCATGATCGCCGATCCGCGTTTTCTGCCACTTGACCTCCCTTATGTGGTTATTAATGACCCTACCGAGGCGAAGAACCACTTCGCGACTGCGCTGCCGATCCTGACCCATCCGTTCAGCGAGGCTGTAGAATTAGGACACCCCAGTCTGTCGAACGCACACGATGTGGTGCAGGTTTTGGAACGCGCTGTGAAACTGGTCCAGCAGGGATTGGGGCATGCTCTGTGTACCGCGCCCGTCGCAAAATCGGTTTTGCAAAAAGGGGCGGATTTCAAACACCCCGGACACACGGAGTTTTTGGCGCATTTAGATCAAAAAACGAACGTGGTCATGATGCTGGCCTCGCCCGATTTACGCGTTGTGCCGACAACAATTCATATCCCACTTGAACAGGTGCCAAATGCCCTAACACCCGAATTGTTAGAAACAACAATTCGCATCACCCATCATTCGCTAACCACACAATTTGGTATCGCCGAACCGCGCATTGCGATCACAGGACTGAACCCGCATGCGGGTGAAGATGGGCACATGGGCACAGAAGATGATGCCATCATCCGTCCCGTGATTAAAAAACTATGGGCTGAGGGCATGCTACTCACTGGGCCACATCCCGCAGACACCCTGTTTCACGCACGCTCACGCGCCAAATATGATGCGGCCATTGCCATGTATCATGATCAGGCCTTGATCCCGATCAAAACCTTGGACTTTGATAGCGGCGTGAATGTGACATTGGGCCTTAGCTTTGTGCGCACCTCCCCTGATCATGGGACGGCGTTTGACATTGCTGGGAAAAATGTCGCAAATCCCTCCTCAATGATTGCTGCGTTGAAATTAGCAGCAGAAATGGGCCAAAGATGAGTGCGATTGATCAGCTTCCCCCATTGCGAGATGTAATTGCGACCCACGGGTTAAGTGCGCGAAAAGCACTAGGACAAAACTTTCTGTTGGATTTGAACCTAACCGCGAAAATCGCACGTGTTGCAGGTGATCTCAGTGAATGTGATGTGCTGGAAATTGGGCCGGGCCCAGGTGGCTTGACGAGAGGGTTGTTATCCGAAGGCGCGCGCCGCGTGCTCGCCATTGAAAAGGACCGTCGATGCATTCCAGCGCTTGAAGAAATACGTGCAGCCTATCCCGATCGCCTACACATCATCGAAGGTGACGCGCTTGAGATTGATCCGCTGACCCATTTAACACCGCCTATTCGCGTGGCTGCGAACCTTCCCTACAATATAGGCACAGAATTGTTAGTGCGTTGGTTAACCCCGCCCAAATGGCCCCCATTTTGGAAATCCCTGACATTGATGTTCCAAAAAGAAGTCGCTGAACGCATCGTTGCGAAACCAGGGAGCAAAGCCTACGGCCGTTTGGCTATCCTTACCTCGTGGCGCGCGAATGCGCGGATTGCGGTGAATTTGCCACCAGGCGCCTTTACGCCACCGCCCAAAGTATCAAGTGCCGTAGTACATCTGATGGCACTGGAACGTCCCCGCTTTGATGCAGATGCAAAGGTTTTAGAACGTGTGGTTGCCGCCGCATTTAACCAACGCCGCAAAATGTTGCGCGCGTCCTTAAAAGGTATAACATCTGATATCGAAGATCGACTTGTCGCCGCGGGGATCAAACCCACCGATCGAGCCGAACAAATTCCGCTTGAAGGGTTTTGTTCTTTGGCCCGCGAGATTGCAAAAAAATAAGGCCGCATAATGCGGCCCGTTTTTATTCTGCTGCTTCGCTTGGTGACGATGATTGATCTTCCCCCTCACCCACGTCCGCAGTTTTTTTCTGTCGAGGCACGCGCGGTTTGCGCGGTTTTTTGGGTTTCTCTGAATTACCGTCAGCTAGATCTGAGTCTGAAGACACAGGCATTTTGTCGTCCAGTATAGGCATCGCATCGACAATTGGTTGATCCCCACTGGCGAAATCATCAGACGCACCAAATGCATCATCCGTTGCCACCATTGCATCACCCGCTTCTTCGCGGACTTGGCGTTCGCGGTCACGCTGGGCCTGCCGTTCGCGGTTATCACGTTCCTGTTGTTCGCGGCGCGCATCCATTTCTCGCTGCGCTTCGCTTAACAGGCGCAGATAATGTTCGGCGTGTTGCTGGAAATTCTCAGCAGCAACTCGGTCATTCGCCAATTGTGCATCACGTGCCAGTTGATTATATTTTTCGATGATCTGTTGCGGAGTACCGCGCACTTTCCCCTCTGGGCCAGAGCTGTCAAACACACGGTTGATAACATTGCCCACGGAACGGTTATTGCGGTTCTGCTTTGAGCGCGAACGCGATTTTGAGGATCTCATTTAAGCTTTCCAGCCCTAGTCAATTTGAGTTCATGGCGCGGTTCACGATGCAGTCGTAACGAACCAGCGATTTATGGTAAATGTTAGCATGGTGCTGCAATGCACATCTGTCTACTAACCCGTACGTGATAACCTTGTTTAACAGAGTGATACAAGGGGCAAATGCAATTTTCGTTAAAATTTCCTACATTTTCCGACATAAAACCGTTTAAACAGCGCGTTTTGCCACAATCACGCGATCTTTACCGTCCAAATCTTGCAGAACCTGCACGCTGACAAATCCCGCATTGAGGAAAAGGTTTTGAACGTCATTTCCCTGCAAATACCCTATTTCTAAGATCACCCGCCCATTTTCACTCAAATAATTCTGGGCCTGGCCCGCAATAATTCGATAGGGTGCCAACCCGTCTCCACCAGGTGTCAGGGCGATCTTTGGATCGAAGTTGATCACATCTCGCTCCAATGCGTCCATTTCGTTTTCGGCAATATAGGGTGGATTTGAAATGATCAGGTCAAATTTTCCATGCAAACTGTCAAACCAATCTGACTCAATAAATTTAATCCGATCTTCGACGTGGTGCCGTTTTGCATTGTTTTTCGCAACTAACAAGGCCGCTTTGGAAATATCAGTGACCACCACAAAGGCATCCAATCGTTCCGCAGCAAGGGTGATACCCAAAATGCCACTTCCTGTTCCCAAATCCAAAATTCGTTTTGCAGAGGTCTTAAGCGCCTCCGCAATCAAAGTTTCTGTGTCGCCTAGTGGGTCCAGAACATCATCTGTAATCTGAAAATTGCGGCCCCAAAATTCCCGCACCCCAATAATGCGCGACACTGGACGGTGGTTTAGGCGTTGCGTGATCGCGTCGTCAAATCGCGCGATCGCCGCCTCCGACACCTCGTCCATTTCAAGCAAAGTCACTCGCGATGGATCAATATCACAGACATGTGCCGCCAATAGGCGGGCGTCCCGCGCTGCATTTGGAATACCCCCTTGATACAACGCGGATTTGCCACGTACGATCAATGCGCGCAATATCATCCGTTTAATTCGGCCAACATCGCCGCCTGCGCATCCGCCGTCAGTGCATCCACGGTTTCATCCAAATCACCAGCCAGGATCTGATCCAAGCGATAAAGAGTTAGATTAATACGGTGATCCGTCATGCGGCCTTGGGGAAAATTATAGGTGCGAATGCGTTCAGACCGATCCCCTGACCCAACCTGTGATTTCCGATCCGCCGAACGTTCATCATGCACACGTTGTCGTTCCATATCATAGAGGCGCGTTTTCAGAACCTGCATCGCGATTTCACGATTTCGGTGTTGTGATTTTTCTGAACTGGTCACAACCAACCCTGTCGGAAGGTGGGTGATCCGCACCGCCGAATCTGTGGTGTTCACGTGCTGCCCCCCTGCACCCGAGGAACGCATTGTATCAATCCGCAAATCATTTGCATCAATGTGTATGTCCACATCCTCTGCCTCTGGCAGAACCGCAACCGTTGCAGCAGAGGTATGAACACGCCCCCCGCTTTCGGTTTCGGGAACGCGTTGCACGCGGTGAACACCGCTTTCGTATTTCATGCGGGCAAAGACTCCTTCGCCCTTGATGTGCACAACAACTTCTTTGATACCGCCGATTTCACTTTGTTGTTCTTCGATCACATCGAACGTCCAACCACGCGTTTCGCAATAGCGTTGATACATACGTAGCAGATCACCTGCGAATAATGCGGCCTCTTCCCCGCCTGTACCGGGGCGAATTTCCAACATTGCGGGACGCGCATCGGCAGCATCCTTGGGCAATAGGGCCAATTGCAGTGCATGTTCCACTTCGGGAATACGCGCCTTGATTGTTGGCAATTCTTCTGAGGCCAAATCCTTCATATCGGGATCATCCAGCATCAGTTGCGCCTCTTCCAGATCGGAGAGCAGCGTTTGATATTCACCGATTTGTTCCACCACTGGGCGCAGCTCTGAATATTCTTTTGCCAGCTTGGCGATATCTTCGCCTGCCGCGCCATCGTTCATTTTCGCTTCAAGAAACTCAAAGCGTTGTTTGATTTGTTCTAATTTGTCTATCGGTACCATGGCGCTAATGTCGCGATTGGTGCGCGAAGGTCAAGTGGCATTCGCGCGTTTATTACAACACCAAAGTGCGATTAATTCCATTGCCACATGTGCCCCTGCAACCGCGGTGGCCCCAGTTGGGTCAAAGGGTGGCGATACTTCAACAATATCACCGCCGATTAGGTTTATACCTGCAATATCGCGCAAAATGATGGCCGCCTGTCCCGAACTTAGCCCTCCCCAAACAGGCGTCCCCGTGCCGGGAGCAAAGGCGGGGTCCAGACAATCAATGTCAAATGTCAGATAAGTGGGGTGATCCCCAAGGATACCTTTGATCTTTTGGGCGATATCGCTTGGTTTGCTTTCATGCACTTGGCGAGCGTCAATTACGTGAAACCCCATGTCTAAGTCGTTATGCGTGCGAATGCCCACTTGGACGGATCGTGATGGATCAACCAATCCTTTTTTCACGGCCTTATACATCATGGTTCCATGATCTATGCGATCGTGGTCATCATCAGGCCAAGTGTCCGAATGGGCATCAAATTGCAAAACGGACAAGGGTGCGCCAAATTTTTCAGCATAGGCCTCTAGGATGGGAAGCGTTATATAATGATCCCCACCCAAGGTGATAGCTGATACATCTTGGGACAGGATCTGTTTGATATGCGTGGCTAGCGTTGCTGGGAATTCGGACACCTTTGCGTAGTCAAATGCCAAATCCCCATAATCCACGATGGCAAATTCACCCAGCGGATCAAATCCCCAACCATAGGGCGGATCATAGGGTTGTAAGGTGCTCGCCTCGCGCAATGCGCGCGGTCCCAAACGAGTGCCCGTGCGATTGGTCACCGCCTGATCAAAGGGGACGCCAGTGATGGCCAAATCAACACCGCTTAGGTCTTTGGTGTATTTACGGCGTAGGAATGAAACCGCCCCCGCAAAGGCGTTTTCATAACTTAGTCCGCGCGCATCTTCGCGGATAAAGGCGTGGTCGATTTGTGTTTTTGCATCTTCTAATGCCATATCAAATGCCCTTTTTAGTGGCAGGGGTAAGTAGGTGCGCTGACCCAGAAAAGGGCATCAGCGGAGCGGCAATGCACGTTCCGCAAGGCGTGCAAAAAAGGATGCTCCATGCGGCAAGGCTTCGTCATTAAAATCATAATGCGTGTTATGCAGTCCAGCCGCATTGCCAATCCCCATGAATAAATAGGCGCCCGGGCGGCTTTCTAACATGTAACTGAAATCTTCGGCCCCCATTTCCACGCCTGTATTCCCGTCAACGGCTGCATCCCCCGCCACGTCACGCGCAACATCCGTGGCAAATGCAGCCTGATCGGCATGGTTGATCGTGGGCGGATATCCTTCGCGATATTTGTAATCCACCTCGACTCCCATGGCCGTGGAAAGCCCCGCGCAAATTTCCCCCATGCGCGTCTTCACCATGTCTTGCACGTCTGGATTAAAATGGCGTACGGTTCCGTTCATATACGCCGTCTCTGGGATCACATTGTCGACAGTTCCTGTGTGGATTTGGGTTACAGAAATCACCAGTTTATCAATGGGATGTAAATTACGTGTCACAATCGTTTGAAAGGCTTGGGCAATCTGGACCGCGGCCATCACTGGATCGCGTGTTTCATGGGGATAGGCGCCATGTCCTCCACAGCCCTTGATATTAATATGAAACGTATCCGCCCCTGCCATCAAGGGACCAGGCGTTGTGAAAAAATGTCCTATCGGATGGTTGGGCGCATTGTGAATGCCATAAACTTCTTTAATATCAAACCGCTCCATCATGCCCTCTTCCACCATGATGCGCCCACCACCTTCGTTTTCTTCAGCAGGTTGAAAAATCAGTGCAATACGCCCTGCAAAACGCCGTGTTTCACACATGTATTTTGCGGCACCCAACAACATAGTAGTGTGTCCATCGTGGCCACATGCATGCATCAAACCGTCCCGTTTTGACGCCCAGTCTGCTCTTGTTTCTTCGGTCATGGGCAAGGCATCCATGTCCGCGCGCATACCAATAGTTGGCCCAGCTCCTTGACCATTGATAATAGCAACGACACCTGATGTCGCAATCCCTGAGTGCACCTCATCAACGCCAAATTCCTGTAGACGCTCTACCACAAAGGCTGCGGTTTCATGGCATTCCAAGCCCAACTCTGGGTTTTCATGCAAATAACGGCGCCAGCCTGTCATGTCCTTTTGATATTCTGCAATCCGATTGATGATTGGCATCGTTTCGTTACCCTGATAAGTCCGTATCTATGCATCTGACCCAAGTTTGAGAGGAAACGCAATGGCCTACGATGAGGATTTGATCAAAAACCCCAAAGGGGGGATGCCTCGCCTCATCGAAATTATGCGCGCTCTGCGCGATCCAAATGCAGGCTGTCCTTGGGACATCGAGCAATCATTTGAAACGATCGCGCCCTACACCATTGAAGAGGCCTATGAAGTCGCCGATGCGATCGAACGTAAAAATTGGTCCGAATTGCGTGGTGAATTGGGGGATTTGCTTCTGCAGTCGGTTTATCACACGCAAATGGCATCCGAGGCAGGCCTCTTTGATTTTGATGATGTCACAAATGATATCAGCGACAAAATGGTTGCGCGGCACCCGCATGTGTTTGGTGATGAAAGCCGTGATAAATCCGCAGCTCAACAAACACAAGATTGGGAAAAAATCAAAGAAGCAGAGCGCACCGCAAAAATGCGCGGTGGTGTTTTGGATGATGTTGCCCTTGGCCTGCCTGCCTTAATGCGTGCGGTAAAGTTGCAAAAACGCGCGGCACGTGTTGGCTTTGATTGGCCTGATATTTCGATGGTCATCGACAAAATCGTCGAAGAAGCGCGCGAACTAAGCGAGGCACAACAGGCAAATGATCACGCACATCTAGCCGAAGAATACGGTGATATGCTGTTTGTGATCGCCAATCTAGGTCGTCATCTGAATATCGATCCAGAAGAGGCATTACGCAGCGCAAATAGCAAATTTACTCGACGGTTTCGTTTCATCGAGACAGAGCTTAAAAAGCGTGGAAAATCGCCCGAACAATCAGATTTAAATGAAATGGACGCCTTATGGGACGCAGCGAAGGAACAGGAAAAATCCAAGGCTTAATGACGATTACATTTACGCCCCTTGCGCCCATCTGCTTTAACTGCGATCCCGTAGTGGTATAAACTAAGGAAAAGACATGGCACCGCGTAAAATAATCATTGATACAGATCCTGGTCAGGATGATGCCGTTGCAATCCTACTGGCATTGGCCAGTCCGGAGGATGTGCATGTTTTGGGCATAACAGCCGTTGCGGGAAATGTCCCACTAGACTTGACACAAAAAAATGCGCGCATCATTTGTGAGTTGGCTCAAAAGCCAGATGTACGTGTGTTTGCGGGCGCGAAACGACCGCTGAAACGTTCGCTTGTCACCGCAGAACATGTACATGGGAAAACAGGGTTGGACGGGCCCTCATTGCCCGACCCCGAGATGCCCATTCAGGAGCAGCATGCGGTTGATTTCATCATTGAAACCCTTCGTGCGGAACCCGCGGGTACCGTCACATTGTGCCCGTTGGGACCACTAACAAACATCGCAGCTGCCTTTAATCAGGCCCCTGATATCATTGAAAGCGTTCAAGAGGTTGTTTTGATGGGGGGTGCCTATTTCGAGGTGGGAAACATCACCCCAACGGCAGAATTTAACATTTACGTCGATCCAGAAGCTGCTGAAATTGTGCTCAAATCAGGCGCCAATATCACAATGATGCCGCTGGATGTGACGCATAAGGTCTTGGTAACCCAAGACCGCAATGATCGCTTTCGTGCACTTGGAACCCCGGTTGGAATCGCCGTCGCGGACATGACTGATTTCTTTGAACGGTTTGATCGTGAAAAATATGGATCAGACGGCGCACCATTACATGATCCGACAGTGATCGCCTATCTGATCAATCCAAAACTATTCACAGGCCGCTATGTAAACGTTGAGGTAGAAACAAAATCGGACCTAACCTTGGGAATGACCGTTGCGGATTGGTGGCGTGTGTCTGATCGCGAACCCAATGCAATGTTTATCGGCGACTTGGATGCCGATGGATTTTTTGATCTGCTGACAACGCGTTTAGGCCGTTTATAACCCCATCGGAAGACAGTAAGCGATCTTGCAAAGACATTGCGGCAAAACCATTATTTTGACTCGGGTTTGGAAAACTACGAAATTATGGATATATATCGCTGACACATTAGGTATGCACAGATGCACATCCCATTCGACAACACCTATGCAAATTTACCGGCTCATTTTCATCACATGCAGGCGGCAGAACCCGTTAGTAATCCTAACCTACTCGCATGGAACAGTGATTTGGCTCATGAACTGAGCATTATGGCGCAAGATGAAACTGATATTGCGGACATCTTTTCTGGCAATCGGAATGCAAACGGCTCTGCTCCGCTGGCACAGGCTTATTCTGGGCACCAATTTGGATACTTTAATCCCCAACTCGGGGATGGACGTGCCCTATTGCTGGGTGAAGTGATTGATCAATCGGGCGTGCGTCGGGATATTCAGTTAAAGGGATCAGGGCGTACCCCATTTTCACGCCGTGGGGATGGACGCGCCTGGTTGGGTCCAGTACTCCGAGAATATTTGATTTCTGAGGCGATGCACGCCATGGGTGTCCCCACAACACGCGCCCTCGCAGCAGTTAGCAGCGGTGATCCCGTTTATCGTGAAACCATTCTGCCTGGTGCGGTTCTCACTCGCATCGCGAAAAGTCATCTGCGCGTTGGAACGTTCCAATACTTTGCCCATCGGCGGGACATAGAGGGGTTACGAACCCTCTTCACCTACGCCCGAGATCGCCATTATCCCGATGCCGAAACACCCGTGGATTTCCTAAACTGCGTGATGGCTGCACAGGCGCACTTGATTGCAAAATGGATGGGGGTTGGGTTTATTCATGGTGTGATGAATACAGACAATTGTTCCATTTCGGGCGAAACCATTGATTATGGGCCTTGCGCCTTTATGGATGCCTTTCATCCGATGTGCGTCTTTTCCTCAATCGATCAACATGCACGATATGCCTATGCCAATCAGCCTGACATTGTAGTGTGGAATATGGCGCAGCTAGCAACATCATTGGTGCCCTTGATGCCTGACCAAGAAGATGCAGTTCGGGTATTTAAAGAGGCCATTCATGCCATGCCCCATATGATTCAAAAAGAATGGACCGCTGTGTTTGCTAGGAAATTAGGAGTTGCCGAGCCTACCGAAACAGACTCGCAACTGGTGCGTGATCTACTAAGTCTAATGCAAAATCATCATATGGATTTTACCATTTTATTTCATTCACTTATATCAAAATATGAAAGTAATATTGGAACTGAAAATAGTGACCTTGATAAGTGGCTGAATCGCTGGCATGCGCAAACCGCAGGGCGCCGTGATCAAACCATAATCCGCCAATCAAACCCAGCTGTGATCCCGCGCAATCATCAGGTTGAGGCTGTGATCGCCGCAGCCGTGAATGGTGATTTTGCCCCGTTTCATGATATGCTAGGTGCAGTCACCCAACCGTTTGAAAAGAATGCTGAATACATGGCTGCACCCAAAGCGCATGAGGTCGTGCAGGCAACCTTTTGTGGCACTTAATCCCTCAGTACGATTTCACGACCGTTTGACAGATGAAAAACAACGCCTTGTCCGCCAACTTGAACCGCCAACTGTTCAAATGACAGGTCAAGGTATAATCCGCGCAAAACAAATCCAACCATCCCATGCGTGATTATAACCGTTGGTTTGTTAAGCGTCGTTAAAAATTCCAGTAAGCGTCTTTTGAACACCTTATATCTCTCTCCATTCGGAGATGCGAAATAAGCGCTAAGCCATTCAACTGTATAGGGTTTAGACATTCTGGGGTCATCATCAATGATGTCTGATATATGAAGTCCCGCCCAATCGCCTGTATCGACCTCTCGCAATGCATCATGTAGGTCAGCGGTTCGGTTCGTCCCTGCTAATGCAATTTCAGCAGTCTTTTTGGCCCTTCCCTGCGGACTGGAGTAGATATCTACCAAAGACCAATCCGAGATCACGCGATCCAGAATTTTACCCTGATGCGCCGCCTGTTCGCGCCCCATGGCAGTCAGCGGTGAATCGTGCATACCCTGAAATATGCCTTCGCGGTTCCACTCGGTTTCGCCATGGCGCAGGATATATAGGTCAGGATAGTGGGTCATGCGCGTTTCCGATTGATCAGGATCAATCCAATCGACACAAAGATCAACGCACCCCATGTACCTGTACCGATGCGTTCATCCAAGATCCCCCAGCCCATGAAAACCGCAAAAACGGGTGACAGAAAGCTGAATGAGGCGACACCAGATGCGGTATATTTCGCGACCAAATAAAACCACAACAAAAACCCAGCAAAGGCCACGATCACCGTTTGATAAATTATCCCAGCCCAATGCAGCGTGGTGGGTTCAGTGATCGGCTGGCCCACCCGCAATCCAAAACCAATCAGGATTGGAGCCGCAACTAGTTGTTGGACAAAAAGTTGTGTTTCAGGCGTTTCCTCGCGCAAGCGTGACAAACGCACCGTCAAAGCTATCGCCGCCCATGACAGCGCGGCAATAATGGCCAAGACATCACCCAACATGCTTCCTTCTGTCGCAGGATCACGTTCTAACACAGCCCAAGTGACCCCGGTCATTGACAAAACTAAACCCAGCGCACGTGCAGTCGTTAATTGCTCTCCCGGCAACAGAAAATGCGCAAATATGCCCAACCAAACTGGCATCGAATAAAACAAAATGCTGACCCGTGCGACCGATGTTAAATCGAGCGCGGTAAACAGGCATATGAATTCAGCAGCAAACAAGAAACCAGCCCATGCACCAACGAGCCAAAGGCGTCGTGGCAAGCGCACGGGTTGGGTTTTCCACCTCATCCATGCCCAAATCAAAAAAATCGCACCCAAAGAGCGCATTCCCGCCTGAAACGCAGGTTGAAAGCCATCATTGCTCACCTTAATCACAACTTGATTAAAGGCCAGCACAACAGTAAAACCAATCAACAACGATGCGCCTGTGATATCTATAGTATGTTGTTGTTTCATGCGCCGACAGGACGCCAAGACACAACAAGGGTCAAGAGGCTTTTCACGCTTTTTTAACAATAAGTTCTCTGTTAACCGATAAGGACAATGAAGGTGTCATAACAAAAAAATTTGTAGATTACGTCGGTATTAATCGTCATTGCCACAGCGTTTGGGGCTATTAACTGACTGTTTTTTATATAGCATGGCGCAATTGGCATCTTGGTGGTGTTTCTGCTCGCCTCACTTGTAGCCGTCGTAATTGATGCCGCTCCAAAAAATGGGCATGTTAGCATTATCACCGATGCGTTGAACCTATTTGTACACTAGGCTGTTGTCGGTGCCGTGATTGGTCTGTTCTTGAGTTGGTTAGTGTTTCGTGTCATTTGCCAAATCGATGATTAACCGCGTGAGTTGCTGCTAACACTGGAACTGGCGTTTGGGGGATACCCACAGCTTGCTTGATTGCATGTTACGGCCCCAATCATAGTGGTTTGTGAGGGTCCGTTGATTTAGTTCTTTTGATGACTGAAGCCCTTTCAATTGGTTTGGCGCTACGGTCCTGTTTTGCTGCCGTTTTCATGCCCATTTTACTGCTTACTCATCGCCAAGAATTTTCAAATGGTATTTTCCCGATTCTGACTTGGAGAGGACCAAAGGATAGGATGTTTGTTGCTCTTGCGCTGTCCCTGCCCGATAGCGAATGGATACCTATGATCTTGGCCGCGACCTACATCGTTATCATATTCTCAATCATTGTTCAGGGTATAAAAATCGCGCCATTGTCGAAACGTTTGGGACGCGAAACTGATCTGCTACAAGGCCAAAATGCGATTGACGGCAGGGATGAGATAAGAGATATCCAAATCATGGGAACGATTTTGACACGATGCGACGAACATGGGGTGCGGATGACTAATCAGCGCCGCGTAATTGCATCCGTATTGGAACAGGCCGATGATCATCCCGATGTTGAAGAACTCTACGCGCGCGTGTCGCTTGAAGACAGTTCAATTTCAATCGCGACAGTTTATCGAACAGTTAAATTGTTCGAAGAAGCGGGCATTTTGGACAAACATGAATTTGGGGATGGTCGTGCCCGTTACGAAGATGCAGATCGCGATCACCATGATCATTTGATAGACCTCAGTACAGGCGAAGTCATTGAATTCATGGACGAAGAGATTGAAGCTTTACAGGAAAAGATTGCGCAGAAATTGGGCTACACCCTGAAAGGGCATCGCATGGAACTTTATGGGGTTCCATTGAATAAGAAAGCCAAAACGTGAGAAACGACAATATCCGTGGAATCGCCATGATGATTGCATCAATGGCGTTTTTCGCGATCGAGGATTTGTTTCTGAAATTTCTGGGGCCTGTGATGCCCCCGCATCAAATCTTGTTTCTAGTGGGCTATGGCGGTGCGCTAGCCTTTGCGATTTGGGCGCTGACGATCCGCACGCTTTTGTTCAACGCACAGACCTGGGATCGTTTGGTTTTGATCCGCATTCTTTGTGATTTCTTTGGGGCTGCCTTTTTCATTCTGGCAATTGTGAGCATTCCTCTATCCAGCCTTGCCGCCATTATTCAGGCCATACCACTGTTTGTGACATTGGGCGCGGTTTTGTTTTTGAACGAACGCGTCGGTATACGCAGGTGGGCCGCCATCTTAATTGGTTTTGGCGGTGTTTTGCTGATCGTGCGCCCCGGTACTGCGGATTTTCAGATTGGCATGGTCTATGCGGTCATCTCGGTTGCAATGCTGGCGCTCCGCGACATGTTAATGCGGGTTATCAAAACGACATTGCATTCTGCCTCTTTCGGGTTTTACGGATTTTTTGCGATGGGATCAGCGGGGGTTTTGATTTGGCCATTCTCTGAGCACATGGTCCAACCGAACGCGGTTGAATGGGTTTACATTTTTGTCGCAATCATCACAGCCGTTCTGGGATATTTTGCAATCATCATTTCAACACGCATAGCAGAAGCCTCAACCGTAGCCCCCTATCGCTATACCCGTTTGATATTCTCAACCCTGTTGGCAATGGCCTTCTTGGGGGAACGCCCTGATCTACTGACATGGGTCGGTAGCGCAATTGTGATCACCTCTGGACTTTACACATTCTGGCGTGAACGGGTGCGTGCGAATGGTGAAATTTCCTAAAGTGACATGTATGCGCAATTTATCGTTATCTTTCCCGTTACCGCTAACAGAATGCATTCACTTTGTGAAAAGAACCTGCTAAAGCCCCCGCAACATTGTTAACAAAAGGTACCGACATGAGCATGATTATCGATATTCACGCCAGAGAGATTTTGGACAGCCGCGGCAATCCAACAGTGGAGGTGGACATCACATTAGAAGATGGAACGATGGGTCGTGCGGCGGTTCCTTCTGGTGCGTCAACAGGTGCGCACGAGGCGGTGGAAAAACGCGATGGCGATAAATCGCGTTACATGGGCAAAGGTGTTCTAGAAGCGGTAAATGCCGTGAACGGTGAAATCGCGGATGCATTGGTAGGCTTTGAAGCAGTCGAGCAAGAGGCGATTGACGCCGCGATGATCGAATTAGACGGAACCCCAAACAAAGGACGTTTGGGCGCAAACGCGATTTTAGGTGTATCCATGGCAACCGCCAAGGCCGCGGCGGATTTCACTGGCCAACCGCTTTATCGCTATATCGGCGGTACGTCTGCGCGCGTTTTGCCTGTTCCAATGATGAACATCATCAATGGTGGTGAGCATGCGGACAACCCCATTGATATCCAAGAATTCATGATCATGCCCGTCAGCGCGTCCAACATCCGCGAAGCCGTGCGCATGGGTTCAGAAGTGTTCCACACCTTGAAAAAGGAACTTTCTGCCGCTGGTCTGTCCACGGGGATCGGCGACGAAGGCGGATTTGCCCCAAACCTAAGTTCGACCCGTGATGCGTTGGATTTCGTTTTGAAATCGATTGAAAAGGCGGGATATGCACCGGGCGAAGATATCTATCTGGCCCTAGATTGCGCCTCGACCGAATATTACAAAGACGGCAAATACGTACTAGCAGGTGAAAACAAAACGCTAAGTTCGGATGAAAACGTGGCCTATCTAGAAGCGCTTGTGAATGACTATCCCATCATCTCAATCGAAGATGGCATGGCAGAAGATGATTGGGCAGGTTGGAAATCATTGACCGATGCAATTGGGGATCGTGTGCAGTTGGTCGGCGACGATCTGTTTGTTACTAACCCCGAGCGCCTGTCCCAAGGGATTGCAGATGGCTGCGCGAATTCCATGTTGGTCAAGGTAAACCAAATCGGGTCCCTGTCTGAAACAATGCGCGCTGTGGAAATGGCGCATCGCGCCCGTTACACAAACGTGATGTCCCACCGTTCGGGTGAGACAGAGGATGCCACAATCGCGGATCTTGCCGTTGCAACAAACTGTGGTCAGATTAAAACAGGATCCTTGGCGCGTTCAGATCGGTTGGCAAAGTATAATCAGTTGATCCGTATAGAGGAAATGTTGGACGAAACGGGAATCTATGCGGGTCGCTCGATCCTGCGCAGCTAAGTTGCCTTGGCGCGGTCCACGGACTGCGCCACACAATCCAAACGGGTATTTCATAGACCCGCTTTCACCTTTTGATCCTAACGCAGATAGAAAACTCAACCTTAAATTGAGCTTTCTAATTGGATACCCATTTGCGATCCCAATCCCCGCATTCAAGATTTTTAACGCAGTTGGCACACTAATATCGACACTCTTGAGAGATCTGTGTCATGTCAGACGATCGAGTTACGCAAACGACTCTGCGCGCACCGCGCGAGGATCAGGATCAGGCGATCGCAACCAATCAATCTGGTACGCATCTGCTGAACTATGCTTGTCCCGCGCAGCATTTAGGGAATACAACAATCGACGCCCTACTGCCCGATTACACAGGATTAAGTAGGTGTAACACCGCAGGCGTAGGCACAATCATTTCCCGTAGCTTTATGGATGCGAACCTGCATTATCTCGACAATGCGTCCTACGCCGATGCGACGAATGCCACAACGCAGGGCGTTTATGATGCAGAAATTTTAGAGCTGAGCGAAGAGCAGAAGCCCCTAATCCGCAATCGCCTTGGCAAATCGTGGTAAACGCGCCTTTTTGAAAAGGGCACGTTTTGTCCATCCGCCCTCCTGAAGGGTGTTCGCAACCTGCAAAATGTCCTCTGCTAGCTGTGCAGTTGGCTCAGTATGCTCCAGAAATGTTTGCATCAACAGGGCATCTGGATCAATGCGATCCAACCCCTCTTCACGCAAATACCCTCTGGGAAAATCACGTGCGTTTAGCGTCACGATCATATCCGCAGACCCCGAAATCGCCGCCGCCAAAACATGGCGATCATTTTCATCTGGCAGCCACACTTGGCGTTCCATTTCGGCGGGCCAGCTGACAATTGCATTGGGCCAGTCGGCCTTAAGCAATGCGATTTCGCCATACGCTTGCATCTCACCCTCTGGGCCCAGTTTTCGCGCCGAATGGGCCCATTCCTCAAGAATGCGCTCTGACCAAAGTGGCGTCCAACCTTGGATTTTGCAGGCCCCGAGTAAGGCATACCGCATCACTGTCGGGAACAAAACACAGGTATCAATCAGCAGCTTCATAGGCGGAAGAACAGGGATTTTAGGTAACCGCTTTCGGCCAATTGCGGATGCAGCGGATGGTCCGGTCCGGCAAAACCTGTGTGGATCAACGCGGATTTCCGCCCTGCCCGTCCAATCCCGCGGATTGACGCCGCACGGAATTTTGCCAAATCCGCCGCATGTGAACAGGAACACAGGCCAAGGTATCCACCATCAACCACCAACTGCGCGGCTAGTCGCGCCACACGTTCATAGGCACGCAACCCCGCCTCTAACGCGGGTTTTGATGATGCAAATGCGGGGGGGTCACAAATAACGACGTCAAATTGCGCGCTCTCTTCCGCCAATCGGGTCATCACATCAAAGGCGTCTCCGCGGAGGGTTTCGAACATATCCTTAACCCCCATCGCAGCCGCCCCCTGCATCGCCAGATCAAGCGCCGCAGCCGAGCCATCAACCGCCACTGCATGATCCGCCCCTGCCGCAAATGCCGCCAATGAAAACCCACCCACATGGGAAAAGACATCCAAAACACGTGCGCCATTGGACAGGCTCGCGGCAAAGGCGTGATTGGGACGTTGATCAAAGAATAACCCTGTTTTCTGTCCCACTGCCAAATCCGCCATATAAATGGCCCCATTCATAGGTACCTGCATTGGCGCGCTTGGCATGTCCCCGCGCAAAACCAGTGAGACATCATCCAACCCCTCAAGCCCGCGGGTGCGACCAGAGGCGTTTTTGATAACAACGCGTGCGCCGGTCACGTCCACCAAGGCATCCACCAGTGTATCCAACAAGCAATCTGCCCATGCTGCATTGGGTTGCACAACGAAATGATCGTCAAAGCGGTCAATGATCACACCGGGCAGGCCATCGGATTCCGCATGGATCAATCGATAAAATGGGCGGTCAAACAAACGCGACCGCATGTTCAAAGCACGCTGAAACTTACCCCGAAACCAATCAGCATTGATCATCGTATTGATGTTGCTGTCCAACACCCGCGCAACGATTTTTGAATTTGGATTGATCGCAACCAAACCCAGATCATTTCGATCTGCATCCTGCAGGATGCCCAATGTGCCAGCATCTATTTTGCGACTGCGGCGATCCATGACCAATTCGTTGTCGTAAACCCATGGGAAGCCAAAGCGAATGGCACGTGCGGCCGCGTTTGGACGTAAGCGAATAATTGGAAGTGGTGCTGTATCTGTCATATCCGTCCTTTAAGCCCTTGCCCCCCCAAAGAAAAGAGATATCCATCCCATCACGACGAAAGCATCGCTTGCAGTTTTTAAATCACTCATGTATCACGCACTCGTTAGCGCTAACAATTTGGTCATATTTAGGAGCCAACATGCCCTTAAACCCAACCATCGCCCGCGTCACTGAGCGCATTATTGAAAGATCAGAGGACACGCGTTCCACCTATCTAGAGCGCATGAAAGCCCTGGGGGATCAGGGACCACGGCGCGCGCATTTGACCTGCGGAAATCAGGCGCATGCCTATGCTGCGATGGGGTCCGATCAGGCGACATTGATGGCCGAACGTCAACCAAACCTTGGGATTGTTACCGCTTATAATGATATGCTGTCGGCCCATCAGCCATTCCAACGCTTTCCTGATCTGATCAAGGATGCAGCACGGGACTACGGCGCTACGGCCCAAGTGGCAGGTGGGGTTCCCGCCATGTGTGATGGGGTGACCCAAGGCCAAATGGGTATGGAATTGTCGCTATTTTCGCGTGATGTCATTGCCATGGCTGCGGGCATCGCCCTGTCGCACAACACATTTGACGCCGCTATATATTTGGGTGTCTGCGATAAAATCGTGCCTGGTCTGGTTATGGCCACAGGAGCGTTCGGTTTTTTGCCCAGCATCTTTTTGCCTGCGGGTCCCATGCCCTCTGGCCTGCCAAACGATGAAAAGGCCAAGGTTAGGCAGCAATTCGCAAAAGGTGAAGTGGGTCGCGATGAATTGATGCGGGCCGAAATGGCCAGCTATCACAGCCCGGGGACTTGCACATTTTATGGGACAGCGAATTCAAATCAGATGTTGATGGAGTTCATGGGACTTCACCTGCCTGGTGCATCCTTTGTGCAACCAAACACCGACTTGCGCGATGCATTAACGCGTGAAGGCACCAAACAGATTAGCAAGATCACCGCCCTAGGCGAGCATTACACACCCGCCTATCAGGTGCTGAGCGAACAGGCATTTGTGAACGGGATCGTTGGATTAATGGCGACGGGTGGATCCACAAACTTGGTCTTACACCTGCCCGCCATGGCGCGCGCGGCGGGCATCATGCTTGAGGTTGAGGATTTTGACGAAATTTCCTCGGTAACGCCGCTGATGGCCAAGGTTTATCCAAATGGTTTGGCTGATGTAAACCATTTTCATGCAGCAGGTGGATTGGGTTATATGATCAATGATTTGCTGGATGCAGGACTGTTGCACAATGATGTGACCACCGTCATGGGTCAGGGATTGGACGCCTATCGGCAAGAGCCGAAACTCACGGACAGCGTTATCGCGTTTGTGCCAGGAACAACAGAGAGCCAAAACGACAAAATCCTACGCCCCTCAACTGATCCATTTCAGAAAACGGGCGGCTTGAAACAGCTGTCTGGAAATTTGGGGATAGGCATGATCAAAATTTCCGCCGTTGCCCCAGAACGACATGTGATCGAGGCTCCCGTGCGGGTTTTCCACGATCAGGATTCTGTCAAAAACGCATTTAAGGCAGGTGAATTTACCGATGACACCATCGTGGTCGTACGTTTTCAAGGACCACGTTCCAACGGCATGCCGGAATTGCATGGACTGACGCCCACCTTGGCCGTGTTGCAGGATCGTGGGTTAAAAGTGGCACTTGTGACGGATGGCCGTATGTCTGGCGCATCGGGGAAAGTACCCGCCGCGATCCACATTTCACCCGAGGCTGCATTGGGTGGACCACTGGCCAAACTAATTGATGGGGATGTGGTGCGATTGGATGCAACCAACGGGACGCTCACGGTGCTGGCAGATGATTTTTACGCACGTCCTGTTGCCACAATGGACCTAAGCCAAAATTCCGCAGGTTTAGGGCGCGAATTGTTTGAAGTATTCCGCGAAAACGTTGGGCTTGCCACCAATGGTGCATGCGTCGCCGTTCGCTAAGGAGAAGTGATATGACACCTGAAGCCGCCAGCATAAAAGCAGAAGCGCTGTGCAACCTTGCCCCTGTGATCCCCGTATTGGTTTTAGACAATGTCGCAACGGCGCGTCCCTTGGCCGAAGCGCTGGTGGCAGGTGGACTGCCTGTATTAGAGGTGACATTGCGAACACCAGTTGCCTTGGATGTCATTTCCGAAATGGCAAAGGTAGAGGGTGGCGTTGTTGGTGCGGGCACCCTGCTGACCCCACAGGACGTGAAAAACGCGGTCAACGCGGGCGCGACATTCGGCGTGTCCCCGGGGGCGACCGACACATTACTGGACGCCTGTGAAGCGGCGGATCTGCCTCTGTTACCAGGGGCTGCAACCTCGAGCGAGGTGATGCGCCTGTTAGATCGCGGATACCGCGTGCAGAAATTTTTCCCAGCCGAGGCAAACGGCGGCGCACCCGCATTAAAGGCGATTGGCGCCCCTCTACCACAAGTGAAATTCTGCCCAACAGGGGGCGTATCCCCCGCGAATGCCTCAACATATTTGGGATTATCAAACACGTTATGTGTTGGCGGAAGCTGGGTTGCGCCCAAGGACCTGATCGCAGCGAAAGATTGGTCCGCGATCGAGGCATTGGCCGCCGAGGCCGCGGCCCTACCCCGTTAAACATTGATGCCCCAAAGTTCGGGGTTTAACCAAACAAAGCTGCATCATGTGTCGCGGTTGTATGATCCGTGGAGTAAACACCAACAGAATGCACACTAAGATTTAACAATTCGTTAATTCAAATCCGTTTGCGTACGATTTCGACTGCGCCAGCCGCCCCGGCGTTTCGGAGCGGAAATCGAGGCCAAACCTTCGTTCAAAACTTCGCTCATAGGATGGCCATCTGCCCCATGGCGATCCAGCAACACTTGGAGCATCGACTTTTGATCCGCCTCAATCGGAATGCTCAGAGCCCAATCCAGAAAGATGGTTCGACATTCACTTTTCGTGATCCCATCAATGCGATAGGCCTCGAGAATCAATCCCTTTGGATCAAATTCATCCCCTTTCATCGACGTCCTCCTGTGGCTCTGGCAACACCGTTTCGATGATCAAACGCGCCGCCGTTTCGCGCAACATAGTTTTGTTTTGCAATGTATCGAGCTGCTCTGATTTGCTAAGGCCCAGAATAAAACTTTGCCCGCCATCCCCGACAATTTCAGGATCAAATGCGCCGTCACTTAACAACTTGCTGCCCAATTGTAGCGTCCAGAATTGTTCATAGGCAGTTTTTAGTGTGCCACCCTGTGCCTGATCAATTATGCCTAAATCAACCAACCCCGCGATCCCCGCGGCGACACTTTGCTCACTTTTCCCTGCAAGCAAGCTGCCCATCTGCGAAAACAGCTCGATATCTTGAAGGCGACCAGGCCCAATTTTAAAATCCCACGCACTGCGATCTGACTTGACCGAGAAAATCCGTGCACGCATTTTCGACAATGAAGGCGCGACTGTTTCAAAATTGCGTATATCGGCTAAGGCCACGCGAAATGCATCAATATCGCGGATCAGGTCGTCTGGCCCCACTATGGCCGTGGCGCGTGTTAGGGCAAGGTGTTCCCAAATCCATGCCTCATTTCGTTGATAATCCTGAAATGATGTCCAGGAGGTTGCAACAGGACCTTTGTTCCCTGATGGACGCAACCGCATATCCATTTCGTACAAACGCCCCTCGGACATCGGAGCCGTCATCGCGGTGATTAATGCCTGTGTCAGCCGGGAATAATAGGTGCGCGCGGGTAATGGACGACGTCCATCAGATGTTTCCACACCATCTGCATCATAAATAACGATAACATCCAAATCCGAATGTACATGCAGGCGCCCAGCACCCAGCGACCCCATGCCCAAAACAACCGCCCCGCGGCCAGGCAACGAGCCATGTTTGCGCGCAAACTCAGCGCAGACACTGGGCCAAATGCCACCCAGCGTCGCCCGCGCCAAATCGGCATATTCCCGCCCCGCTTGTTCCGCATCAATAAGGCGTCGCAAAACATGCACGCCAATGCGAAAATGCCATTCTTTGCTCCACCGTCGAGACAAATCCAATTGACGTTCATAATCTGTTTCTGCCGCTAAACGCTGAATGAGTTGAGTTCGTAGTTCCACTTCGCCTGGCCAATCATCCCAAAAGCTACCTCCAATCACTGCATCCAAAACTTGTACATTTTGCGAAAGATATTCTGACAGACTTGGCGCGGTGCCAAGAATATCGATCAACAAATCAATCATTTGCGGATTGGCACGGAACAAAGAAAACAATTGAACGCCTGCAGGCAGTTTCGACAGAAAGCGGTCAAACGCCACCAAAGCCTGATCAGGAAAAGACGCGGCACGTAAACGCATCAACAATTCAGGACGCAACTCTTGAAACAGAGTATACGCACGCTCGCTGCGCAATGCGGGGTAACTGGGCCAACTTTGCGTGATTTTTTCCTCATCCGCAGTTTGTTCTGCCCCTGCAGTTTCTGGTGCGTGTGATTTTGCAAAAAAACCCTCAGTAAGATCGTGGACAGCTTCAAACCGATCCTTCAACGCAGTCTTCAATTCTGAGGGCGCTGCATTCATCATCGCCGCCAAACGAGTAAACCCCGCATCAGTTGACGGCAGATCGTGGGTTTGTGCATCATTTACCATTTGCAAGCGATGTTCCAATTTCCGATGATCACGATAATAATGCGAAAGGTCATCGGCTAAATCAACGGTGATCCATCCCTTGGCAGCCAGTTGTTGCAAACCTTCCTTAGTACCTCGCACCCGCAAATCGGGATCGCGTCCTCCTGCGATCAATTGTTGGGTTTGGGTAAAAAATTCAATCTCACGTATTCCACCCAATCCCAATTTTACGTTGTGACCTGAAATAGTGGTTATTCGGCTTTGACCGATTTTTTCACGATACCCTAATCGCATGGCATGGGCATCTTGGATTGCAGCGAAATCCAAATGCTTGCGCCACACAAAGGGATGCATTGATTTTAAGAATGCCTCTCCTGCGAACTGATCACCGGCGCAAACACGCGCCTTGATGTAGGCCGCGCGTTCCCATGTGCGTCCAAGACTTTCGTAATACCGTTCTGCAGCCTCAACCCCCATACAAACGGGTGTGACGGCGGGATCAGGACGCAAACGTAAATCAGTGCGGAACACGTATCCGTCGCTAGTAATATCATTTAACAGGGCCGTCGCGGTACGCGTGGCCTTGATCAAAGCAGCCCGTGCGTCAAAAAAATCGTTCACGGGAAAACGCCCCTCATCAAAGAGGCAAATAAGATCAATATCAGAGGAATAGTTTAATTCACCTGCGCCCATTTTGCCCATGGCCAACACGAACAATCCGGTGTCGCGTGGATGTGCATCCCGCGCCAACCCCGGTAATCTGCCGCGTGCGATTTGTTGTGAAATTGCATAATCAAACGCGCATTGCACCGCACGATCAGCAAAATCCGTCAGCGTGCCGCAAACCTGTTCTACTTGCCAGATGCCAGACAAATCACACAATGCTGTCCATAGGGCCAAACGGCGTTTTGCACGCCGCAAAGCGGCACCAAGGTCATCGGTATTTTCAATTTCGACAGGGTGATCAATTTCGCACGTGTCGAGCCGCCTGCGCAACCATGCATCCTCTTTTCGCACAAGATCAGCCAAAAACGGACTAACACTTGCGACTGCCCCCAAAAGATGTCTCAGATCTGGCTCCACACCTCCAAACTGCAGCTTTATTTCCTCATAGACGTCGTAATCATAAACGTCTGGAGCTTCAGTGATTGCAGTTGCAAAATGCATATGGGTCTTTCAATCTTATTCTTAGGTGAATGAGGGTAGCATGAGCAAAAGTCTAAGACGTGTCAAAGCCGCATTGGCCGAATTAGGCCTAGAGGACACAGTTTGCGAAACTCAGGGTGCAACAATGGCGGAAATGGCGGCAGATGCCGTTGGATGCGAGGTCGACCAAATTGGGAAATCCATTATTTTCAAATTTCTGAAACAGTTCCGTTCATCCTACTGATCACTGCCGGTGGACATTATGTCAATCTTAGAAAATCAGAGGCGATTGTCGAGACAACACTTACTAAGGCGGACGCGGCGTTGATTCGTAGGGCCACGGGATTTTCAATTGGTGGCGTATCTCCCTTGGTTCATAAAACTTCCTGCCCTGTATAGTTAGACGAAATACTGTTGAAATTTAATGTAATTTGGGTTGCTGCGGAAACAGTGAAGCATGTTTTCAGCATCGAACTCACCTTAATTGCACATAAAATTTCTGCACAGGTATCTGATGTCATAAATTAAATACAAAAATGTAAAAATTCGTAACATTTTCCCTTGGGTGCTGCAATGTGAAATAGCTTCATATTCATTTTGATAGCAAAAAATGACGTCAACCGATGAATCTGCTGCAGGGTGTGCGAAATCATCTTGGTTTGAAAGCTCTGGGAGATGGCTTGACCGAAAATGTAAGGGCGCATGGATCGCCACCATGATCTCAGGCTTTATTTTTTTGGCAAGTCGGCCTAGCTCTTTTTGCTTACATAATTTGGAATAAAAAAATGTTTGGAAAATCACAATTCTGTTCACGTTCAACGTATTTCAAGACAATGCGCCCGACAGGCAACCAAGCCTTTAATGAGTATAAGGATGATAAACTGACTCAGTTGGTAAACGAAAAAGAAGAGTTTAAAGCTGTTCTCGAGCGCCTACGCCAAGCCTAACACCGCATAGAATTGGATGACTTTATAAAAGAGTGCAACCGCAAGGCCAAAGCTGACGGAATAGAAAGGGCATAATACAACTGTGCTCCCAACCCTAGGGTCACAGGTTGGATTCCGTCACGTGGATTTTTCACACCATTGGCCTGTATGTGTCCTACGCATTTGTTTTGATTCAACTCTTATAAATCGGTATGATGGCCACGCGAGTTGATCGTAAAAGCCTGAAGGATATGGTAATCGGAACTGTAATGTTGAACCGCAAGCATATCCTATACTAACATTGCACTTCGATTATAACTGGCGCATTGCCAAGTAATCCAAGTCTTGTTAGGCTTCCTGCATGCGTCACACCTTACCCATAGCACCGCAGTTTTACGTAACTGCACCGCAAACCTGCCCGTATCTTGAGGGTCGGCAAGAACGTAAATTATTTACTGCCCTGCATGGTGATCGCGCCCAAGATCTTAATGACACCTTGTCAAAACAGGGATTTCGACGATCACAAAACGTATTATATCGTCCGTCTTGCGTGGAATGCGCGGCCTGTATGTCAGCGCGCATTGATATTTCTAAATTTGAAATAAGCAAATCTCAGAAACGGGTCGATAAGAAGAACATGGATTTGGCACGCCGCACAAATTCACCTTGGGCCACAGAAGAGCAATATGATTTGTTTAGAACATATTTGGAGACACGTCATGCAGATGGCGGAATGGCAGATATGGATGTGTTTGAATTTGCGGCCATGATTGAAGAAACCCCCATCCGCACACGGGTTATAGAATACGAACAGCATGACGAACTAAAGGCCGTGTGTTTGACAGATGTTTTAAACGATGGACTATCAATGGTGTATTCGTTTTTCGACCCAGAACTTTCGGATCGCTCCATCGGCACTTATTTGATTTTGGATCACATCAAAATGGCCCGAGAATTAGACCTTCCCTATGTTTACTTGGGGTATTGGGTGCCAGATAGTCCAAAGATGGGGTATAAGGCAAGGTTTTCTGGATTGGAAATCTATCGCGACACAGTATGGAAAGCCTTAGCCGAATGTGAAAACATTTCATCAAGTTTACATCCATTGAACACCGCACCGATTGCGGAACAGGTGGCCAATCTATCCCTGCCAGGCAGCAACCCCTTGGGTGAATAACTACGCCCTGCCCCTCTGGACGCCGCGAAAACAATTCCTTATATGTTTTGTCAGGAAACAGGACTAAACACACAATGACACATCCCAATCCGCCTCTAGAAGGTACACCATTGATTGAACCGTCATCTACTGATCATCCACTCTTTAATGCCGTGGTTGAGGCATGTCGTACGGTTTATGACCCTGAAATACCAGTCAACATTTATGATTTGGGTTTGGTGTACACGATTGATATTAATGCGGAAAATGATGTTCGTTTGATCATGACGCTAACGGCACCTGGATGTCCTGTGGCAGGTGAAATGCCCGGTTGGTTAAACGACGCGATTGAACCCGTTGCAGGCGTGAAATCGGTCGAGGTTGAACTAACTTGGGATCCACCCTGGGGCATGGATATGATGTCAGATGAAGCGCGCTTAGAACTAGGATTTATGTAATGTTTGGCATGCCCGGAAATCCCCCTGTCACATTGACCCCAGCAGCTGTCGGGCAGATCCAAAAATTGATGGACAAAAATGGTCATTGGGGTTTGAAGCTTGGCGTGAAAAAGGGTGGATGCGCAGGAATGGAATACACCCTAGATTATGTGGATGGCCCAGACGCACATGACGAAGTGGTTGAGCAGGATGGCGTGCGCGTGATTATCGCACCGATGGCACAAATGTTCTTGTTTGGTACACAGATCGACTATGAAACTAGCCTACTGGAATCTGGGTTTAAGTTTAATAACCCAAATGTTGTCGAAGCATGCGGATGTGGTGAATCAATCAAATTCGAAGGTATGTGATCACGCCGACTTCAAATGTACGTAGGTTTCTTGAAACCGTCGCGTAAGGTGGTCGCCTGCATGGATGTTTTGCCCTGACCCGAAGGGGGCAACGTTGGTATCATAATTTGGGTTCAAGAATAGTGGAACTGAAATGCGGTCCTGTTCGCTGCCACGCACACGATGTGGTGTTGCGCGCACAGCGCCATCTGTCCACATTTGCAGCATTTCACCAAAGTTGATGATAAATTCGCCTGGCTCCGCAACAACAGAAACCCGCTTACCATCACGACTTTGCGCCTCAAGTCCGCCAACCCCATCTGTGGCAAGCAATGTGACACACCCATAATCTGTGTGTGCAGCTATCCCAAAATCTTTATCCCCTGCCCAATCAGGACGTGTAGGATAATAATTGCCGCGCAACAGGGCCATGGGATGCGAAAATCTATCAGTGAAATAATCACGGTCCAAATTCAACACACCTGCGATTGCCCGCAGTACATCCATCGCAACCCGCATTGCAGCGGTGTAATAATTTTTAATGATACCCTCAAATTCTTCTGGCAGCGTTGGCCATTGATTAATCGCATAAACGCTGTGCGCGGCATAGGGGTGCATAGGTGAAGGCACAAAGCCGCTATCAAACACCTCTTTGTAATCGGGGTTTGCGTTTGGATCGACCTGTTCACTGCCCGAGGCACCCCAACCACGGTTTGATCCTGTTTTCGCCATGCTGACCCGTTTTTTTTCTGACCCTGGCAAATGGAAGAACTGTCGATACATATCGGTAACTTGCACCACATCTGCCGCAGACAGTGATGTGTTTCGCACGATCAAAAATCCATGCTCTTGGATCCCTGCCAATAGATCGCGACTTGCGCGCGGATCATTGGCGATTAACGCCTGCAAATCAATTTTGGGGATCATTAACACTCTCTTGCATCCATGGGTCAGAATGGGCAATACCTAGGGAAAGATTAGAAGACAAGGTGCCCCCCACCAAAGGAGATAAAGATGCGTAAACTCGCCGCAGGAAACTGGAAAATGAACGGAACTCGGACGAGCTTATCTGAGGTAGCGGCCATCAATGCAGCAGTTAATGACACTGATCCTAAGGTTATCATTTGCCCGCCCGCACCCCTTTTGATTTCCGCATGTGACATTCGCGGGCAAATCGAAATTGGTGCGCAGGACTGTCATGTGACAGCATCTGGCGCGCACACGGGTGATATTTCGGCCATGCAGATCGCAGACGCGGGTGCGACCTATGTTATCGTTGGCCACTCTGAACGTAGAACAGATCACTGCGAAACAGACGGTATAGTAAAAACCAAAGCAGAAACAGCGCTTATGGCCGGATTGACTGCAATCGTCTGTATTGGCGAAACTCTGGACGAACGAGAAGCAGGCGAAACATTGAGTGTTCTTGGCCAACAGATGTCTGGATCTATTCCCATTGGGGCCACATCACAGAACACTGTGATTGCCTATGAACCCGTTTGGGCGATTGGAACGGGTCTTGTTCCAACACTAGAACAGATTGATGAGGCGCATCGGTTCATGCGAGCTGAACTGCTATCGACACTTGGTGCAGATGCGCACAACATCAGATTGCTCTATGGCGGATCGGTCAAGGAATCGAATGCGGACGACATTTTTTCAGTGTCTGATGTGGACGGTGCACTGGTCGGTGGCGCGAGCCTGACTGCCAATGATTTCGTTCCAATCATCAAGGCGTTGGCGCGGGCTTAATTGACAAAACAGACTGGCATCAACCATGCATATATTCAGCCAATCCCCAACTGATCTTGCATTTGTGCAAAATCCATATACAGTTTATGATAGAATTCGGGGAGATATAGCCTATTGGCAGGATTATAGTATGCCTGCTGTGTTTTCCTATAGTGAAATTGATAAACTATTTAAAAATAAATCATTAGGGCGCGAAACTATTAAAATAGAAAATTTAAAAATCCCAAAACGCCTACAACCATTTTACGATATCGAATCACATTCTATGCTGGAGCTGGAACCTCCACGCCATACTCAATTACGCAAAATGGTTTTACATGCGTTCACCTCGCGTCGCATCGCGGCACTCGGCCCCGAAATTGAAAATCTGTGCCATACACTGATAGACAATTTCCCAAATGACCCCTTTGATATCCTATCGACCTATGCAACGCAGGTGCCTGTAATTGTCATCGCACGATTGCTAGGCGTTCCGGAAAGCATGGCACCTGATTTGCTGCGTTGGTCGAATGATATGGTCATGATGTATCAGGCCCGCCGCACACCGGAACTTGAAGATCAGGCCGTAAAATCTTCTATCGAGTTTTCTTCTTTCATGGCGGCCTATATTGAAGAGCGCCGTAACAATCCCGAGGACGATTTGATTTCCCACCTAATTGCCGCTGAAGAGGACGGCGAGCGCCTGACCCGAGACGAAGTGGTCACCACTTGCATTCTGCTTTTGAACGCAGGACATGAGGCAACGGTACACACACTGGGCAATGGAATTAAGACCTTGATCGAACACGGCGCGCGTCCTGCGTGGTTCACCTCAGACGCAATCGCAGGCACGGTAGAAGAAGTTCTGCGATTTGACCCGCCTCTACATATGTTTACACGCTATGTTTATAATAACGTGACCGTTGGCGCTCACAGACTATCGCGGGGGGATCAGGTGACCCTTGTGATTGGCGCTTCAGGGCGTGACCCCAGTCGTTGGAAGAATCCAAACAGTTTTGATCCAACACGCACGGTGCAAAAAAATCATGCATTCGGCGCAGGCATCCATTTTTGCCTTGGCGCATCGCTGGCCCGTATGGAAATGCAGATCGCGCTAAAGGCACTGTTTCAGCGGCATGCAAACTTGCGCATTACGACAGTGCCCAAATACGCAAATGTCTATCACTTTCGCGGGCTTGAGGCGCTTTGGGTACAAACCTAAAGCGGTAGCTGAGTCGTGCTCTTGATTTCTTCCATCGAGAGTAGCGCAGTAACATTGTGCACTTTCACTTCTGAAATCAGGGCCTGATAGAAATTGTCATAGGCCCGCGCGTTTTTCACGCGCACTTTTAGTATATAGTCGATATCGCCCGCCAATCGGTGGGCCTCTTGCACTTCGGGTCGATCATTCAACGCCTGCAGAAATGCGGCTTGCCAACTCGCCTCATGTTCACTGGTTCGGATCAGCACGAAAAAGCACGCCTCAAACCCCAAAGCTTCGGCATCCAATAGTGTTGTACTTTGTTTAATGATCCCAGAATCGCGCATTTTGCGAATGCGATTCCAAACTGGGGTCTTGGAACTGTTCGTTTTCTTGGCGATTTCCTCCAACGACTGACTTGCGTCACTTTGCAGCTCAAGCAAAATTTTCCTATCTATGTCGTCCAAACGAACCATTTTTTCGCGCTCCATCTCGTTTTCGGCTCAACAATTCAAAACAACCCGATACACAGAACAAAGTTTCTTATTTACTGCGATAAATTTCTTATTTCAGGAAATATTCCCAACAAACGGATAAAGTCAACTGAGGATCAAACAAATGGAACATTACACTGTCTATCTATCGCTGCGTGATAAA
>Ga0213864_10000043_pt1 | contig 53039 bp, 50 predicted proteins | sample PICome_5_FD_160078 | JGI IMG/M metagenome (GOLD analysis project Ga0213864, IMG submission 160078) | Coastal seawater microbial communities near Pivers Island, North Carolina, United States - PICO247 | ecosystem: Environmental > Aquatic > Marine > Coastal | place: USA: North Carolina... | reverse complement strand
TAACCTTTGCAATCTTCTGCAAAAGTGAACTCTCACTTGTAGGAGCAGTATTAGTTAATGCACCAGCAGTAGTAGAAACAAAAAGCTCATCACCTTCATCCCAGTTTGGAGTATCTGTATCTAAATTACCAAGACTACCAAAATTAATAACAGTGACAGGATTATTGGCACTAGCTGCTTCAGATTCGATACCAAATGCTTGCATCCTCGTAGCGTCATTGTCGTCTGCAAGACCCACAACAGTTGTATTTCCAGAAATACCAGAAATGAAAACAACTTCTCCTTTTGCTATAGCTTCACCTGCTTGAGCTTTAAATGAAACAGCACCTCTTAAATCACCAATAAACTCTTCTGCTTCAACTGAACCATCATCTTGTAATGTTACTGGATCAAACCCTAAAGCCCCAGTAATATCTCCGCTTGTTAAAGTATAAGTTGGATCAGAAGCTCCATTTACCCCAAAAGTAAAAGTATTACCAGATTTAGATACTCCTGTTAAATAATAGTTCGTATCAGAACTAAATCCAAGGCTATTAACCCAAGATTCTGTGGCAATTTGTGAACCAGTAACTTCAGCTGTAGTCTGCCCACTTAAAACAAGTAAATCACTACCATATTCACCAATAGTAATTTTATCAAAGTCAGCAGTACTCTCTACCTCCAAGATTGGTAGTCCAGCCGCATCATTAACTGAGAAAACTGTGCCTGTTACTTCATCAGTAACTCCAAAAAGTCTTCCATTAGCCCCATCTACAGAAAAAATAGTGTTTCCACTACCCTCTAAAAATAAGCCAGAAAAAGTAGGAGCATCGCCAGTATTCAACTGCAAATCATCCAGAACCTCAGAAGTAGAAAGAGATTCAAAGGTGGTTTGGTTATTTGATCCTGTGGTTCCTACGAAATACTCTGACATATCTACAAAATTATATACTCTGTTACACTATTTAACAATAAATGCACAAAAAAACCTACCCCAAATCAATGGGGTAGGCTTTAGTAAGAATATTATTAACTTATGTCTTCGATCCAGTTATAATTAATTGTGGCTGAAGTCACCAAGGTAGTAGTAGTTTGATCACTACTAATCTTCAATCCATCGCCATTAACAGCAACGTCAAGTCCATAACTTGTCGCATTTGATCCCTCAAAAGTTTTAGTAACAAAAGATTGAAGCATGTTAGTGCTATCAGAATCTCTACGAATCACACCTTGAACCTTCCACATTGCGACATAACTTCCATTATCATTTTCTCCAGAAGAGCCAACATTAGCAGATTGCACAACACCTTCAAATGCAACAGTTGTTTTATCATTAAGGTCAATTGCGTTTCCATTAGTGAAATCAGTAGTAATGCCATTGTTCTCTGTTCCACGAAGAATAAGAACTCCACCTTTAGTCCGAACATTAGTTTCTGCACTATTGTCATAGCCAAACTCAATCTCATCAAGATGACTTTGATCAGATACAGTTGTTAAAGTTCTGTTTGCAGAAAGATCACCACCTCCAGTTAAACCATTACCATCATTAATTGAAATAGTCTTAAGGGCTTTTGCGTCCAATTGATCTTGAACTGAACTTGAAACTCCAGCAAGATGATTTAATTCTGCAAGAGTAGTGGTAGCTACAGCCACCTTACCATTTGCATCAGATGCAAGAGCGCGACTAGCAGTTAAATCGTCAGCGGTAATTGTACTTGCAGCTCCAACAATACCAGCTTGGATATCAGAATCAGCAACACTAAGAACACCATCAGTAAAGGTAATATTATCACCTTTGACGGAAATATCTAATTCGTGTGCTCCAACTGAGTCAGCACCAAGTTTACCAGAAATAACCGCTCCATTTTCAATTTCAGAAGATGAAATAGTACCATTAGCGGCAGCAGTAATACGACCTTGAGCATCAACAGTAATGTCAGCTGCGGTATAAGCTCCTGCGGTTACTGTGGTATCAGCAAGCTTGTCAGCGGTAACTGCATCATTTGCAAGTTCAGTAGTATCAACACCACCTGCTTTAATATAAAGTGCCTCACTAGAATCGAAATCGAAGTGATTGCTATTTGCATTTACAGTAACTGCATCAGAAGAAACGGAGATACCATTGCCACCAGCGACATTAATAGTAGAAGTTTCTCCAAGTTCTGCTGATCCACCATCAGTAAGACCATTTCCAGCACCAACATTAAAGGTATAATCAGCAAGTTTAGTAATTGCAATAGAACCTGCGAGCATACCATTCGTTACAGAGAGTGGAGCAATCGTTAAATCAACATTATTAATATTTGAACTACCATCAATACTCAAAATTTGACCTGTAACATCTCCACCTTCAAAAGCAATACTACGAGCGGTAGCCCAAGCGTCAGCACCAGTAGCAATACCATCAAGATTAGCAGAAATATCTAAACCATTTGTTGTCCAACCACTATCTGTTCCATCGTTAAAATAAACAAACTCAGCACCCAATCCTCCAACACCTGAAAGTTGAAGACCACCACCAGCAAGAGCTTGAGCATTATTAGCTCCAGTGCCAAGAGTAAGATTTAAGTCTCCAACTTGAACATCTGTTGAGCTAATTGTGGTTGTTGTACCTTGAACCTGCAAATCTCCTTGAACAATAACAAGACCTTCTGGGCCTCCATTGTCTGGATCAAGGACAAGAGTTGCGGGACCAGTAATTGTTGCAGTAGTTCCATCTCCAGAAATCCGCAAACCAGATACTTCGATGTCATTACGTGTAAATGATCCATTATCAGTTACTGCTTGAAGATCGTAAGCTTCTACAGAATCAATTAAACCACTAAGAGTGACAATATCAGCAGTATTAACATCTGCAATACCACTAACGTCATCAATATAACCTTTGTTGGCATCTGCTTTACCACTAGTAACGTCAATGTAACCCTTATTTAAATTTACTTTTCCACTAGTTACATCAATATAGCCTTTATTTACTGTATCACCAGCATCAATATAAGTAACAAGATCACCAGAACTTAGATAAAAATCACCAGTTTGAGTATAACGAGAATCTAAATCAACAGAAACAAACTCTGCACTTGTTACGTGACCATCAGCATCGAAAGTAAAACTAGCATCTTGAAGAACTGTGCCATTTGAATTATCAATAGAAATATTAGAAGCTGGGGTAACATCTGGGTGAGCATTAGCTGCCAAATAGCCAGACATCGCATAAATAGCATCTTGAGAAGCACCAATTGTAGCAACTCCTTCAACAATCTGATCTTGAATTGCTACTCCTCTTACATCTCCAGTAAATGTAGAGATGTCTGTCAGGCTACCCGTAGTAAAATCTACTTGAGTGCCATTTTTTGAACCTTTGTAAATTATATTATTTGCCATGGTGTATTAAAAATAACTAGTTGATTCTAGTTACACAACAAATGGCAAATCAGAAACTTTTAATATTTCAATTGAGTCAAATCAACTTTTCCTAACCAGCGGATATTAGTAGATTCTTTACCAGTAGCAAAAAATTTTAAAGAACCATTTGATGCACTTACTCCAAACTGAACGTCACCAACGCCTATTCCATCATGAATAATGTGATTATGAGGTTGTCCTAATATTTCTACAGAATTAGCACTGGAACCCCTTTTAGCCCCACCATTAACATGCATAACTGCACTATCACCATTATCTGATCGTGCTATAAACTGGCAGCTAAAAAAGTAAGAAGTATTGTCTTCTAAAATAAATCTCGCACTAGATCCATCTAAAAATAATTCAGTTTCAGAAGCATCTGTTGAATGACCACGAAGTAAAAATAAACAAGTCTGAGCATCTCCTGCGGTAGAGAAAAAACCATTAGAGATAATAAACTGACTCTGCTGAGAATTTAAATTTGAATTACCTAATCCTTCTCCAAAAATAGCTTTAGAGACATTCTCTGTATTGAGAGTCTCGACTACTAAATTTTTTAATTTTACTTCTAATGCCATTATGTATTCGGGATTGCTCTTGTTTGTAATGTATATCCTGCACCAATATTATCTGAAAATTCTACGAAGAATCCAGTAGTTGTTACATTTCTTACTGCTGTAAAGTAGGTTCTTTCTCCTCCATCTGGTAATTGAAGTTCACATTGAACTAATGGAGCCGCACTAAATGAAGTTGGGAATAAGATCCCAGTTTCTTCAATGCCAGAAGCAAGTGAAGTATCGAATCTCTGACCTAAATCCCTATCTTCAACCCAAGTTCTAGTAGCAACAGTTTCTCCACCCATTGTAATATCCTGAGTAACTGCTAAATTACCAGTCGGCATTGTAACTCCACTAGCAAAATCAATAGTCAAACTATGCTCAGAAACAGAGTTCTTTACTCTTCCAACTTTACCATCAGCCAAAACAGTAGCTCCATCATGAATAGCCCTTCCTTGTCTTCCAGCAATTACCGTAGAGTATGAGCCACTAGCATAGTTGTTTGTTCCTCCGACAACAATAGCGTTACTAGCATCTTCAATAGTATTATTCTCACCACCAAGAATAATGGAATGATCTGGAGCAATTGTCCCACTTGTAATATTATTACTTTGGCCACCAACAACAACAGCATTCGAAGCTCCTAAAATATCGTTATCATAACCACCATCAACAAGAGAAGCATTTGATTGTCTAATAGAGTGAGAAGTTCCTCCATTAATTGTGTTATAACCAAGGCCACCATCTTGAATTAAATTTGAACGACCACCAATGATAACAGAATAATCATCACCAGTAATTGTGTTTAATTCACCACCAGCAATAATATCATAGTCACCATAAATCTGGTTGCCACTACCAAGAATAACAGCTGAGTAAAGAGAGTTAACAGAGTTAAAATCACCAACAATTAATGACTCTGCATCAATAAATAATTTCCTATCACCATCAATTAAATTACCAGTAAGAACAATATCTTCTGTATCAGCAGAAATAATTAAACCAGAAGCAAAAGTTTTAACACCAGAGATTGTTTCTTCTCCAGTAATATTTACAAATGCATCTGGATTACCGCCAATTTGATTGTATTGCTCTAAAGTAAGGTGGTAATACTCACCAGAAGCACCACCTTGGATACCAACAAGAGAATTGTGTGAAGTGCCTCCAACACCAACATTAATACCTGTCGATGAAGCTATCGTCAGGTCTACATTTGGAGTTTCTGTTACCGTTACATTAATGCTCATGGAAGAGGAGTTGCAGTTCCGCTAATAGTTGCCGTTCCATATAACAACCGATCAACGCAACCATCTGATTTAATTAAAAATATATCATAGGAACTATAAGCTGGCTCCATAGCCTGAGTATCTGCACTACTTAGAGACATTTTTGCACCGCCATTTTCAGCATCAGTTTCGGTGTAAGTAAAAGTAGCTTGAACAGCTTGGTCATAATCACGATAGATAACTCCAGTTAAATAAACTGCATCTGTTCTAAGATCATACGGAGTATCAGAATCGTCCGTAAGAGTCATTGGGATATCAAGACAAGCTCCCTGCTCAATAATAATATCGTATTTTGTCCCAGCCATTGCTTTATGTTACACTAATTTATTACTTTTTTAAGAATTTATCAGGATTCTTCTCAAACTTTTTAGCTAAAGCAATAATACCATTAATAATTTCTGGTGCTACTACTCCAACTACACCATAAGAAATAGCTTTTATAAAATCGCTAATAGGCGCATCTTTTAAAACAAACCATAGGATTCCAGAAAGGATAGCAGCAGCTATAACATTTCTCCAAAATGTTCTACAAGAATATTCTCCTTTATATGTCAGCATACGTGCAACCATTCCAGCTGCACCAATCACAGGGATAACCCAACCTCCACTTAAAAACTCCCTGATCAAATTTTTGAAATCCATTCCCCTTAATTTACACCCAAAAAGAAAATTTTGTGTATCTATTTTTATACATGGGGGAAAATAGCAAAGATCTTGCGGAAGCAGAAGATTTCGCTTTAAAGTATTGCAATCCAGAAGACAGTGAGCTTATCTCTGACTTGGATCGCCATGCTAGAGAAACTGCTTGGGCATTACTTCAAAGAATTAAACACTTAGAAAGTCAAAAGTGTGTTTGTGAAGAATGTGGGGCTGAAGTAGAAGACGAAGAAGCTACCGAAGAGGTTACAGAAGAAACTGAAAAAGTTGAAGGAGAAGAGCAAGAGGTAAAAGCAGAAGCTCCAGAAACATCAACTTTAGAAAAATTAAATGAGATTGCTGAGAATAATAAAGAATTATTAAAGAAAGCAACAAAGACTGTAGCTGGAGGTGGAGTAATGGCTGCAACAACTCAAACCGCAGCCGCAGCAACACCAAGCTTAACAAGCGCAGTAACAACATTTGTTCAAGAATCTGTAAACAAAGTAGCTGCAATTGGAACTGCTGGAGTAATGTCAATTGGTAGTGGAGCTTACTTCCAAGCTAAAACAGCAGGGACTGAAGGAATGGAGATTGCTGTAGTAACAGAGCAGCAATATGGAGTTTTTTCTAAATTTAATTCATATTCAGAAGCATTAATTGGAGTAACTGCTTTTGAAACAATTATCGAGTATGCCGAAAAAGGATATGGCGATGTCGAAGGAACCAATACAGATGCTAGTGCTGAAGGAGGAGACGGAGTTGGAACTGAAGGTGGCACTGAAGGAGGAGACGGAGGTGGCACTGAAGGTGGCGACACAACAGCGCAAACTCCTGATGGAGAAGGTGGAGATGACACAACAAAAACAGAACCTAAAGAGGAAACAAAGAACCGAATCGATTACGAAGAGGTTAAAGATGATCCTCAAGTAACAAGTGTAGGAGACTAGTAATGGAAGAAATATTCGATAAAATCTTGGCCCCATATATGTCCTCAATGCCTGAGTTTATTATCTCAGTTATGGGCCTCATTGGAACACTTTCTTATATTGTCCCAGAAGACAGTAAACTAGGCAGACTGCTTGGTAAGTTGACTGGCAATTTAACGAAAATAAAAGACTATCTACTAAAAAAGAAAAATAAATGAACAAACTAATACCTCTACTACTGCCATTAATAGCTTTGTCTTCTTTCGCAGAAGCTGCTATTGTAACCTTTACTGGTGGAACTGCAATTAGCCCAGATGGAACTGAATTTGTAACAAACACTCAGTCACAGAACTCTAATATTGTTAGCTACCAAGAAGGAACTGTTATCCTAAATTACGTTTCTCCTGTTAACGACTACAGCTTCCAAACTGTAGGAAACTACTATGGAGCTGGAGATGATGTAATCCATGGCCACTGGACCGCAATCTCTGCAATTGAGATTTCTCGCGAAAACAATGTACCATTTGATCTCCAGTTCTTCCACATGACTTCTAATACTGAAATCGGTGGTGGAGCAGCAACTGGAACAGAAATTATCGCTATCCAAGGATGGCTTGAAGGAGTCGCTGTAACAGAAGAATATATGTTACCTAGTGATGACTGGGGTGGAGATTATCAAGACGTATTCCTTCCAGAATCTTTCGACAATGTTGATAAAGTCGTTATTCGTGACTTAGCTCAATGGGAAACTGGTGAGTGGGTTCAAGCTGAATATTCTGCTTTCTGTTATGGAATGGATAACTTTGTTTTTGATGAAGTTGTGCCACAAGAACTTATTCTTGGTAATGGAGTTGAATTAGAATTAGCTGCTGCCCCAGAACTCAGCTCTTCTTTGTTTGGCGGTTTAGGTTGCTTGCTACTTTTGCAGAGAAGAAGAAGATATTAATTTCTAGTTGACTTTTCTACATAAACTAAGCAAAATATAACACGTATGAAGAATACTATTCTTACACTACTGATGGGTGCTTTTATTAGCACAACAAACGCCTCAATCCTTAATGGACTTGACGCTGAAGCTGGACTTAAGTTCAGCACTTCAACTCTTAGCCAAGGACTCATCCTTCGCGAAGACTCTATCTCAGCAGATGTTTTTGTTTCTACAGAAGCAGCTGGTGGTAATGTTGCTGTTTCAGTTGGCGTTTACGATGTAGATGGAGGAGGAACTGATACTGATCTTTCTCTTTCATATGCTCGTTCTGTGAATGTCCTTGGACAAGATCTTGTTGCAGACCTTAGCTACAGTCAACTTGACTCTACTTGGGGTGGATTTGATCTTATTTCACTTGGAACTGTATATCCTCTTGGATATGTTGATCTTAGTGCAGCAGCTTGGACTGAAGTTGGTGGAGACAATCTCCTTGGACTTCAACTTGGCCTTTCAAAAGGATTTGAGTTGATTCAAGAAGGTCTTGTTTTCGTGCCATTCGTTGAAACTAACTTTGCTGACGAATACACCGCTATCGAAGCTGGAGTTACCGTTTCTTATGACCTTGGAGCTGGACGCTCAATCTCTGCTAAAACTGCCTTCAAAGACAATGACGCAGATGGTGCTGGTTCACTCGATGGATCTTGGGGCTACGCTGTAGCTTTCAATTATACCTTTTAAGGTTAGTGGATAACCTTATTCATGAAATGAAAAGCCCCTCGAAAGAGGGGCTTTTTTATTACTGATTATAAAGCTCTCGCTCAATCTTTCTGTAACGAGCATCTGAATGCCAAACCTCGTCACTTTGAGGAGTGTAAATCCCCTCCTGAGTCTGAATCGCTTGACCCGCCTTCAGCTTCAAGGAAGACGGCTGATATATGTTTAAACTGGTCGTTTTGGGTTCTGAGCTGCCCCCGCAGGAAGTCAGCCCGATCATTGGAGTCATTGTCGCCAATAGCACGTAACCTTTCAATTTCTTCGATAAGTTCATTTTTCTTTTTGTTATGTTTTTCTGTTATTTCAAAGAATGCTAACTTATTCCTTAAAGCAAGGTAAAGCTTCAAACTTTGAGCAAGAGTTTTAATTAAGGACATCATTGCTTTATTATATACACTCTAAAACCTGTTTCCACTCAATCTCTCCAATCACAGAAGTGAGCTTTGTAATATCTGCTTGAGTAAACTTTTGATATTGTCCTTTTAGCTTCTCTGGCATTGCAATCTGTTTTACTTTCGCACCAGAGTTTTCTGCCATTTTGTCAGCGATAGCTTTAAAAGATACGGAATTGCCAGTGCCAACATTGAAGATACCAGAATCGTCATGGTGAAGCATACGGTAATGAACTTCACAAACGTCTTCAACATGCACGAAGTCTCTGCTTGCTTTGGTCCTAAATACTTTGATCTCACCATTTTCTTGAATTTGTTTAATGAATTTAGTAATTGGGCTTGCTTGATCTCCTTTATGCTCCTCATGTGGACCATACACATTGAAATACCTAAACCCTTGGTATGGATGCTTCTCATTTAGAAGCCAGTTATCAAACATATACTTGCTATAAGCATATGGACTTAGAGGAACACAGAACTGATCCTCATTAAAGGTTTCCGCTAAACCATAAACAGAAGCACTACTAGAATATTGGAATTTAATTCCCATATTAGCACACAATTGATAAAGTGTGCCAGAGAAGATAAAATTCTCATTTAAAATCTTTTTTAAATCAGTTTCGGTAGTGCTTGAATTAGCCCCAAGATGAATAACTGCATCAATTCCATTTAAAGCAGGAAGAGATCCACCAAATTTAATATCGTATTCTACAACCTCAATACCCCTTTTAGAAAGATATGGACACAAGTTTTTGCCTATGAAGCCTTCACTTCCAGTGACTAGAACTCTTTGCATGATACATTATATCAAAGCTCGTCCTCGTCTTCAACAACAACTTCAACTTCCTCTAAGAATGGGAAGCCATTAAGTAGATCCTGATGCTCTGCGAATGACTCATCATCCCAGCCCCACTCAGAGAACTGCTCTTCATCATCCCAAGCAAGGACATCTTCAGATGCCATAGAACTTACAGGCTTCTTAGCCCAGAATTTACAACTCCAATAACGAGGAGTAGTTTTATCTTTAGCGGTATCACATTTGTGTCTCGCTCTAAAATTACGACGACGATCTGGATCGTCACGTTTGATCTCCATATTAGGATCACCAAACTTAACCATAATCACATTACCAGTCTTTGGGTTTTTAACATAAACACCAAACTTCTTTTTAGATCCTTTCGGTAATCTAAATGGTTTATTTAAAGTCTTTTTTTCTGCCTCTGAGTAATCAATATCTTCAATATCTTTATGAGACTCTTCAGAAGCATCAATCTTTACAAAATCCAAACGAGCAAGAGCAAAATCAAGTTCATCAAAATCGACAAACGCTCTTCCCTCTTCTTCTAAATAATAATCTTCAGAACCTTTTGCAATGTCCTGATCCGCTGCACGATAAGCTTTTTTAACTTTACCACCACGCATCATTTTTAAAAACATATTAACCCTAGCCATCGCCCATTGACCTCTGGTCTTGTTAGGACGGTGACTAGAGCTAAATGCTCCCGCACCTCTGCGGTATACTTTTTTAAGCTGAGTCAGTGAAACCTTTTTAGAATACTTCTCATTATGCTCTTTTACTTTAGTTTTGAGAGCATTAACGACTTTTTCTGAAAAAGTAATGGATTTTCCGTCTTTACCAGCACTACCCTTTTCGTTCTTACTAGAACCTTTTTTGCGCTCACTAGGCTTTGCAGGAGTTTGCGCTCCGCTTTTAGGCCCAGATCGCTTGGCAGACTGAGATTCAAGAAATTCTTTTGCTTCTTTAGAAAAATCGTATTCCATTAATGGTTGTTACACTTCTTCTGCAAAAACTTCATTATAAGTTTGAAGTTTTTCTTCTTCAGTCATTTCTTTAAGCTGTTTCTCAACCTCTTCGAGAGATAAAGTCGTAATAATATCTATCAACTCATTGAATGTTAAATTACCAGCAATCTTGTTAACCAAAGCTTGTTTTAGATTGTTTAGCTGTTCCTCAGTTAAACTTTCGTTCATACCTACTGAGGAGCCTTGCTTTTATAAATACGAAGATCAGGCTGAGTATCCTTCTCTTTGTACTTGTTTGGGAAAATCACAATCTCAAGTTTTTCACCATTGACTGTTAAGTTTCCAGAATAAAAGGGCTTATCTCCACCCTTGCGCCACAGAGCACCAACTTCGCGCTCTGACCACTCACTACTTTTGTTTTCTTCGTTCATAGATTAATGTAAGATTTAATTAGATGTTTTTTGTTATGTGGGAGTTCTGTATAACGCTTTTTCAAACGCTTGTAAACTCTTTTCATGATTGGATCTGCTTGAAATGAAATCAAGCTCCTAAGATACTTAGAAGTTGAGCCGCTCATTATTTTCCACAAGAAACTCGATCAAGGCTTGTTTTTGCAAGCCGACGAGTAGTACGATTATTACGATCAAAAATGCGAATATACGCATTTGTCTCTCCAAGAAACTGAGCATTTACAGCTTCTCCTTGAGTGGTGTAAAGACCAAAAAAGCGGCCTTTTGTTTTACGAATCGCATTGAGAGCGATTGTTTGCTTGCGATTTAGTTTCATCACGGCATTATTATAAATCATAAATCAATAAAATCAAGTAGATTTAGGCATTTTATCTAAATTAATTTTTGATTTATTCAAAGTGATCTGATCACTAATATATTTATTTATTTGCTTCTCGAAACGATCTTCAAAATCAATTAGGTTTTCGGAATCCTTAGCAAACTTCTTAAGGAACTTGAGGGTATAATTAACTTGAACGTTATTCAATTTTAAATCAAAATTAATCTTCTGAAGCTTTTGATACAAAACTCTAAAGATATCCTTCTTCTTCAATGGTTTTAAAAACACATGGCTATCAAAGAGAGATACTAATTCTTTAAACACAGAAGAGGTTGGCTCCTCAGAGTTAGAGTTGAAACCCATGGAATTATGGTTCTCAACATTACTAGTCACAAAAATCTTAGCATTAGAAAAATCGGCAATATCACCATTAGACATTTGCAACTTACCCTCTTTTAAAATTTGAGCGAATAAAGTTTTAACAGACAAGTGAACACGATGAAAGTCATCAATAATAATAACACTATTCGGGTGAATATTAATCTTTTCACAAAGAGAAGTATTGTTATTCAATTCTGGAAGAATTTTAAATTTAGCGTATTCGTCTGAAAAATGAACGCCACTATAACGAAGAACATTAACACCATTCTTTTCAAGAGTATCCTTCAAGATAGAACAGAAAAAACTCTTACCACTAGAAGCTGGTCCAGTCACACAATAAATACTTGGAGCAGCACCTTTTTTATGAAGCCCATAGTTTGAGAGAGAAACTCCATCAATTAATTTGTTAATCATTTGATTGTGACCAACAAACCTATCCTTCAAACCTTCAGATAAATCAGAAAGAATATTCGGCTTACATAAAGGATTCTCCTTCTTTGAAAAGAAATCTTGAAGATGTTTAAGAGTGACTTTAGGAGATTCTTTTTTCATATCCTCCCCCCACTTCATTAACTTATCATTCATTAAATTAAGCAGAGTGTCTGTAGAAGATCCTTGAGTAATATTAACAACAATCTCTTCTTGAAGACTCTTTATAGAAGGATCAAGTTCCCAATAACTAACTTTAGATTGAGCACCACAATGATCAATGACATCAATTGCTTTATCTGGATAATATTTGTTCGGCAAATATTTTTCACAGTAATCAATAACATTGTTTATAAAATTTTCTGTATAAGTAACGCCATGAAAATCTTCGTAATAAGATGTAATTGTAGGAAGAATCTCCTTCATTTGAAACTTAGAAGGCTCCTTAATCGTTACCCTCTCAAATCGACGATCTAAGGCAGTATCCTTTTTGATTGTCTTTGTATACTCATTAATTGTAGTAGCACCAATACAACTAATAGTGCCTCTAGCCAACTCTGGTTTGAGAATGTTAGAAGCTTCAAGAGAATTTTCTGTAGTGCCTCCTGCACCAACTAAAGTGTGGATCTCATCAATAAACAAAATAATGTTATCATGCTTTTTGACTTCATTAACAAACTTTTCTAAACGCTCTTCAAACTGGCCTCGATACTGTGTACCAGCAACCATGCTAGACAAACTTAAACAATAGATGACTTTATTAGCAATAAGCTCTGGAGCTTCTCCATTTACAATCTTAGCCGCCAAACCTTCTACCAAAGAGGTCTTACCAGTTCCAGCAGGACCAACAAGGATAGCATTTGGCTTTTTCTTCCTACAAAGAATTGTAGCTATCTCAGAAATCTTGTCATCAAAATCTACAATCTTATCAAATTCATCATTAGCTGCCTTCTTATTTAAATTTTCTGCAAATTCATCTAAAATTGGATTATCATCAAACATATCCACCCAGTTTTCTGGAGAACTATCTGTGATAGAATCAAGAAATGTATCTGAGAAATCTTCTAACTCTTTATCTTTAGAAAAAAGAGTGATGTCACTAATTAACTCAGAAATCATTTCATTATCAACGACTTCTCTAAAAGCTTTTGGACAATAATCTTCATTAAGAAAATTCAGAAGAACTACCTCTGGGGTAATGTAATCACCCTTAAACAGATCCTGCATTCTCTCACAATTATCTACAAACTTATTTAGCTTTGGAGTGAACTTCCCAGATACAGTCTTAGTCGGCTTTTTCTTAGTTAAGATATTCGTTGAAGAAAGTTGAAGTGGTTCTATAAGATCATATCGATCTAAAATAGTCTCACAAGACAAACTCAAATTATGAATAAAACAATGGAAAAATATGTCGAGATCTACCCCGCTCCTTTGTAATTCTAAAGATAAATCTTGAGACTGGTTAAATACAGAACGTATTTGAGGAGTAAATGGTAAACTATTCATTATTTTTTGAGATCCTTCAGCTTCATCATGATCTTAGTATCGATAACCCTCGCTGAATTGATAAAACTACTATCACGGTTTTTGCTAGCATTCAAGACTAAAATCGCATCTTTTGACATTTTGTAGGTATTTAAAAAATCAGTAAGTTTGTCAGACTCACTATTATCCATAAAAATAAATTTAGAAGAAGCTGTATTATCAGAAGCTATGATAACCATATACTTATTCCCATTTTGAGAAGTACGGACATAATAATCTTTTACTTGGCAAACTGTTTTGAAAGGAGATCGCTCAGAAAGATCATTTGCTTCTTTAAGAGAATGCATAGAGCCAAACTGATCCTCAAAACAATCTTTTAAATCGTGGGAATAACTGTAACCAAGGAGTGAATTCTCATACCACCAATTAGAGAACTTTTGATGAGATTTATTCTTGTCAAAGATGTCTTTGTAACCTTTAAACTTCTTCTTAAATGTTTCAAAGCGACTATCCTTCATCATTGGTTTGTTGTCATCACCGATAGCATTTACTTTGATTGCTTCAGCAATGGCATTTAAAATATCATCGCCAAATCTATCTTTATATTTAATAAAATTACGTTTTTCTCTATCGGTTAAAATATTGAATGCTTGAGCCTCAAGGACCAACCTACTTCTTCCTTCTGTAGAGTCATCCATAGCTCCAGCTTGAATGAGAGCAGCCAAAACAGAAATGTTAATGCCACATTCTTTCGCGGCTTCAAAAACATCATACTTACTGTCAAAACTCTTTCCTCTAAAAGCAATAAGGCTTTCAATAGACTTCTGAGAGATTCCCTTGATGCTATTTAACCCATAACGAATATTGCCATCTTCAATACTAAAATTCATTTGAGACTTAAATAAATTTGGTGGCAAAAGTTTAATTCCAAAATCACCAAGCTCTTCATGAACAGATGCAACAACATTTAAAGGATCTGGATCAAACTCCGAAGACTCAAGAACAGATAAAAAGAATTCCTGTGGATGTTTATACTTCAAGTAAACCGTTTTAGCAGCAAGTTCTGCATAAGCGAAACTATGAGACTTGTTAAAAGAATAGTCTGCTGATGCTTGCAAGGCATTCCAATAGAAATCACTAATCCTTTCATCAAGACCTAACTTTTCTCCAGCTTCATAAATTCGGTCTTTCCATTGAGGCATCTCATCCACCTTCTTCTTACCAACAATTCTACGGAGAATCTCAGCTTCTTCAAGAGTCAGTTCAAATACCTTGTTGGCAATCTGCATCAACTGTTCCTGATAAAGAATAACATTCTTTGACCAAGAAAGAATCTCATCTAATTCGGGGTGAAGATTTAATTCAGATGGAGCATTTTTTTGATTGACATATGTATCAACAAACTGTAATGCCCCAGGCCGAGCCAAAGCAACTACGTCAGAAAGTTCATTAAGAGATTCGGGCTTAACTTCTTGGCAAACCCTAAAGTTTGTCTCTGCTGAAATCTGAAACAAACCCTCTGGATGATTGTAATCCTGCAAAGCATCATAGATGAACTTATCATTTGGATCAATGTCATCTATATCAATACCAATCTTATCACAGGTTCTATGTGCGATGGTAAGAGTCCTCAGTCCAAGAATATCAAACTTAACCATTAAGTCAGCCACATCATGCATATTGTATCCAGTAACAAAGTCACCATCTTTAGTTCTTTGGATTGGAACAACATCACGAATAGTTTGAGAGCAGATCGCGATACCAGAAGGATGAACTCCTGTATTCTTAATTAGATTCTCAACCTTCTTTGCGTTCTCAAAAGTCCTCTTATGCTTTTTAACCCAAGCAGAAAACTTCTCACTCTCATCTTCAGCATTAGACAAGGAAGAAACTTTTCCATGTAGTTTGGGAATCATATCACTAACTGCATTGGCCTGATCTTCTTTTGCTTCATCAAAATATTTTGTTGCCTCTCTAATGCAAAGCTTAGAACTAAAAGTATTAAAGGTTAAAATCTTGGCCGTTCTACCTTCGTGCTTCTTCTCAATATATTCGATAACTTTTTGCCGCTGCTCATAACTAATGTCAGAGTCAACATCAGGGAGAAGACTACCAACGAGGAACTCCTTATTCCGAACATCATAAACCTTCTTAGCTCGACTCTTTGAAACAAATCTCTCAAAGAAAAGATTGTGAGGAATCGGATCAATATTGGTTACTCCAAGTAGATATAAAACTAAAGAACCAGCAGCTGATCCTCGACCAGCACCAGTTGGAATATCATTCTCGTGACAGAAGTTTAAAACATCCCAGTTAAGCAAGATGTAATCAGTAAACCCCAACTCAACAAAAGTCTCAAGCTCTTGTAGCGTCCTATCAAAATAAACTTTTTTGTTGGGATATTTGGTAATACCCTTTTCCCTCAGACCCTTACGAGCAAGCTGATACATAATATCTTCGTTAGAAGCTCCTTCTAAAAGTTCTAAATCCTTCAGAACTTCATTGCTTACCTCTGTTTTAGGTAGCTCTACACCAACTGGCTCGCAATCATCATAAACTGTAAAATCTTCAAACATTATAACCCCATTTCTTTTTTAAGCGCACAAAAAACCTTAAAGCACATCTCGTTATCATATAATGCATCATGCAATTTATCTTCCTCAAAATCTATACCAAAAAACTTCAACAACTGAAGCTGAGAGACTCTTGCTTTTAGAGTCCTGTCATGAATTATCTTATATTGCCAACTAAGAAAATCTTTATTGGGTTTATCTAACTCTTCTCTATAAGCTTTTCCTAAAGCCCTAGTGTCATAGATTCTGGTCAAATAAGAATAGTCTGGAGTCTCGCCTAAAAGACGTTGCATAATCGCAACCATATAAACATCGAAGCCAAGTAAGTTCTGCCCAACAATCTTGTATTCTGGATTGAATAAATACTTTTTAAAATCAGACCAAACTTTCTTTAGAGGCTCTTTCTCTGCGTTATATCTATCCCAAGTAAAACCAGTTAACTTCTCTACAGTTTTACTCATCTCAAGATCCTTATAATTAATAAGACGATCATGCCTCTCCAAGACTTTGTTGCCTTGACAAATCAACCAAGCGACTTGCCAAGGACGAGAAGAATGAAGATTCAATCCTTCAGTCTCAGTATCGAATACTAAATATTTTTGATTATGAGGTAGCATCTTTATATGACTCCCAGCAGAACTTGTCTGAACAGAAGTGGTCTAAGTTAGGTTTTTGAAAAGTGGGACTCTTGCCCTGAGATCTGCTACAAGCAGCCTTATACATTTGAAAAGCCTCAAAGTCTTCTTTATTCTCATGAAGAATAGTTTTAACATTAGATGTCTTCACGGCAAGACCATTAATGACAGACTTGATTTGAAAATCAAAAGGGTGATCATTATCTTCAACAAAGTAAATAGGATCTAAACGATCAATATTTAAGTGAGATAAACCAAAATAAAAAATATTATTAAAGATATAGGAATCGTAAAACGGGACAGCAACCAAAACATTAGCAAAGTCCTCCGTAGGATAACGACTTAACACTAAGGCATTTTTCTCGTCAAGAGATGCGTCAGAATAAAACCTCTTTAAAGCTCTTATGCCGTCATTATTCTTAGCAAAGAATACCAACTTACTAGGCTTTTCATTAGGATCGATATCATCATTAACAACAGATAGCCTTAGCCCAAAAACAAAAGGTATATCCTCTTCTTGAAAGAGCTTGTTAAAAATCCTAAACCCGTAAAAAGAGTCTTCTACAAGAACGACACGCTCCAAATAATTTTCTTGAGCTATTTGGAGAATCTTTTCTGGAGTAAGTATAGATCTACCTATACTAAATTGACTCTTAAAAAGCGGGGTCATGCAAGAATACTAAAGCAAATCCATCGGGCTGTCAAATGAAAAAGCGGGGCAACCTTTATATTTTTTTTGCTCAATTTTAACTCCAATACCTTCATCAAGCATCTCTTGGAGTTCTCCTTTTGTATAAGAAGATTTAATAAACTGATCATCCTCTCCAAGCAGATGGTAATAATCAAACGGAAATTTAAAAGGACAATGCCACATTAAATCTCCATTCTTCTTTAGTTGACCAACATATTCAGCTCTACCACAAACAATCCTACCAGCAAACCCCTCTTCTTTAGATGGATATCCTTTATCAAAGGCAAGGCCACTCTTTGCAGTCTCCTCATTAAAATTATTGATGACCTTTTGAACATCTGTAAGGAAATATTCAAAACCTTCAAGATCCAATTCATCTAGTGGCTCCATTTCTAAATAACCTTCACCTTGAAGGTCAAATTTTAAGAATAAAAATTCCATCTTACGCTTGAGGTATTCTGGATATAAATATTTTACAGCAAGACAATACATATAATCCTGCATGTTATCAGTATACTCTTTACCCTCAAAAATACTTTTTGATGTTTTGAAGTCTCTAATGATTGCCGTCTTCTTCCTTTTAAATAAAAAAAGTTTATCAATGAAACCTAATATTCTGTAGTTCTTGTCATCTTCATTTACAGAAATATCAAAATCTTTTTCTGAAATAGCTTCTGTGGGTTTACTGTCTGTGTCACCAAAGAAATCAAAGTTAAGACCCTCAACAGTCATCTTGTTGATGAGATCCATATTTTCAAAATCATCAATCTCATATTTCTTCGCATAAGCCTCTACCATGCGTTTAATTGGTGGACTAGCATTTATATCCTGAGCTTTGATAATTGCCTTATAATGCTTCCTGTGGCGTGGATTACCAAGATTCTCAAATACTGCGTGACAAATTGTGCCACGAAGAGAACCATGATTAGATTTATCTGGTAGCCTCAGATGATACTTGGCCCAATACTGCCAAGTGCAAGTTTGCATTGTTTTAATACGCGATGCTGAGAGAGGCTTGTTTTCAAATTTCTCCATAATGGAAGTCGTATTTCTTTTGAAACTTCCGTAAATTCGCAGCGAAAGTTTTGTTGACCCCCCGCTTATTCATTTCATTAGCGAAATCAATAACATTGGCCATTGATTCATTATGATTAAGAAGACTAGAATATTCAACATGTTTCTCAATCTGTTCTTTTGTCATCTCACCAAAGTCATTTTCTGCTGGAGGACAAAAGTAAATTTTCTCAAAGTCAATCTGTTCACTAAGCTTGAAGATAGATTTGATTGCTCCTTCAAAACCTCTATTATGATCTGAATTAAAATCATTATTAAAAGAAATAAAAATCTTATCTAAAGATAATCCATTTAATCTAGAAATAAATTTAGGAGAAATATTTAAGCCAAAAGAAACAAGAACATTTTTGACTCCCGCTTCAAATAACGAAACACAATCACCAACTGATTCTACAATATGAACAGATCTTTCTTCTTCAATAGAAGATACAACTTCATCAATTGTATAATACGGATAAAACCAATCAGAACAGCGTCCATTGTGCAGCCACTTGGGTCTAGGGTCATCTGTTACCTTGCGGCCAGAAAAGCCGTGTATGCGTCCGTCAGAGCGAAATACGGGGAATACAACTCTCTGATACATTTTTCCAGACATAGCTAGGCCACATTGAAATTTCTTTAGAGTGTTTTCTGAAATACCTCTATTGAAATAAAAATCATAATGCGGCAAGAGCTTGTTTAAAACAGAAGCTGGGAATGACTTTTCTTCGCTCAATAAATTCTTTTTAGGAAGTTTGCTATATATATTTACACTATCACTCTTCAAATAAGATTTTAAAACAGACTTATCATTAGTATTTAATGTTTTTTGTAGCAAAGCTTCGAAGGGAAGAAACATTGAATCTTCAACATAATCTTTCCATACTCCAGTATCTTTGTAGATCTGTAAAGCAGTTGAATTATCACCAGACCTATAAAGCGCACTTGTTCTCCAATAAGAACCGTGATCTTTGAGGCGATAACCTAAACTCTCTAAAACTGACTTATAATCAGTCATCTAAAAAAGCAGCTGGGATAGCATTAACTTCTGCACTTGATTGCAATTGAATATCTGTATTATTCATTGAATCAACAATGTCTTGCAAGTCACCCCTTTCTTCAACACGGAAGTTTTCAATATTTAAATTGATAAAGTTTTTCTTATTGGAGCCATCTGGCATCTCTACAGGATTAATAGCACGAAGAGCATCTTTACCCAAGTGGCGAGCTTTTAAGTTGATTAACTTATGGGTTCCGAATCGATCTCCCTCCTCATGAATTTCATCAGGTATTTTACGACGAAGTAAGAAAAGATGAGAACAAAATTGAGTAATACCATCAGAAAGAGAAACTACGCTTTCATCATCAACAATTGAATCTGCTCCCCTGTTCCCCGTGATACCAAGACGGTTTGCCTGAACAGATGTCATCATTGAAACACAAGGCTTTCCATCAAAACAAAGATCTCTATGAATAGTTTGCTTAAACTTGTGAACCATAGAAGCAACTTGCTGCCATCCATCTACTTTGCCTAAATTATTAAAGTCAGTTTTAATATAATCAAAGCTGAAGATCATTGGATTACCACGACCAACTTTTGAGTAATAGAATCGTTTAAGGTAAGAGCACATTTCATCAGCAGACATACCCGCAACATTCTCATAGTAAAACTTCATTTTACCATCCCTTATCTTATCCCAAGCAGAACGAACTTTTTCAACAACCTCTTCAGCACTCCACTCTTTGTAGCTAGAAGTTCTCCACTTACCACTTTGAAGGAGATAAATAGGAATTCCCGTCATAGCTGAACATTGACGCATAACAAGCTCTTCCTCACTCATCTCACCATTATCAAAGTGCAAAACTGGAATATCGTATTTCGCTGCTGTTCTAGTGGTATAATCCATGCAGAACTGAGTCTTACCAACGCCAGAACGAGCTACAATAACAGAGATGTTACCTTCTAAAAGAAGAGAGCCATAAATATCATTAATTCTTTGATGTGGACCCATCAATCCAGCCTCTTCAACAGGATTGTTTCCACGTTCTTCAATAAGATCCTCCATAATATCAAAAAGATTTACTGGTCCTTCATCTGTAAACTCAAACTCTTTAATATTCTTGTTATACATCTCGTCTGCACGATCAATAATTTCAGAATACTTGAGGTTCGGATCTACCTTCTTTACATAATTAGCGACATCCTTACAAGAATTGTAAATTTCCCTACGAGCAGAAAACTTCTTCAACTCTTTGACAGAGGAAATAAAAATCTCTTCCGTTATCTTCTGATAAGCTAAAGAACGAATATATTCTGCCAGATCAATGCTATCTGGGAAACTTACTTTAAGCTGTTCCAACCTTGGGATTAAAATAGTATCATCAATAGTCTCAGCATTATCTAATGCATTGCGAATCAACTTAAAGATAGAAAGGTGGACTTGAGAGTCCTCGCTGTAAAAATCTTTGTCATTTAAGAATATAGAAACCTCTGCCCATTTGTTTGGGTGCTGAAGAAGACCTTTTAAAACAGTCTTCTCTAAATCCATGTTTGCAATCATTCATTAGCCCCTTTCTCTAAAGATAGTTCTACAAGTTTAGTAAGGGCCATGTCAACACAAGAATTTTCAGTCTTAGTTGCAAAAGTCGGTTGACCCATATCATTTATATAAAACATAAAGAAGCCTTTGTTCCCACCTGTCGGAGAACCAGTACAATCATACAATTTAGTCAGTATACTTTTAGGTAAAGTGTTATCGGTCTTGTCAAAAAGGCTCATATTAAATCTAGTTTCTTAAGCAGTTCCGTATTTAAAGTATCCCTCTCTAGGATTCTTACAAGTCTAATTTTGTTAATCTCGCAGAAATATTCCTTTTTCTCATCTCTCTGTAGTTGAGATAAAAAATTCTGCCTCGAATTAGAATGAAAAAATTTATTATATTTATAGTGTTGATTCCCATCAACCTCTACAGCTATTTTTCTATTAGCATTGTAGAAGTCTAAAGTCATCCTAGTACCAAGAACAGGGAGTTCTTCAAACACTATGTCAGCAATCCAATGTCGATATAAAAGATCTTTAACATTCTTCTGAATCTTGCTGCGACATTTTTTATCCCAGTCTATTAAGTACTTAGAAGAATTTTTCAGCTTTTGTTCACGACCCGTTGTCGTTAAAAAAATCATTCCAGAATCTTCTCTTGAACGAATTTTCTTAGTGAGGCTGTAGCCTTCTCGTCTTCTTCAAGATATTCATAGATAGAAGCCATGCCTTGAAACTTAGGTTTAATCTCAACTCCCTCTCCAGCAAGAAATGAAATAACTTCTTCATCAATAGAAAACCAAGCACCAGACTTTTCAATATACTCCCACATCATCAACATCTCAACAATCTCCCTTTCGATCCAAACTGATTTACCATCAGTACGACCATGTTTGATTGGATACTTTACAATTTGACCAGTAGTCTCATTGGTTGACTTGCAAATAAGAACTTTAGCCATATGACCATAGATCTTGTTATCTGGGGTAATCTGTTGATTTGGCTTTTCAAGAATCTTATCAGACTTGTTTTGTTTCTGGAATTCGAGAATCCAATCAGGATAGTGAAGAGCTGCATTGCCACCGCTAGCATTGGTTTGGTTGTTTGGATCACCCTTAGCGTAAGGGTTGACATCAATCCTTGACCGAACCTGAGAGATTAATATACACATATGTCCAAACTTTGCCATTCCAATACTAACTCGCTTTAAGAAATCTGAAGTCATCAAAGCACCAGCAGCGACTTTAGCTGCGTCACTGGTTGTCTTATCAAGTTCAGCTTTAGGAAGCAAGCCATCCATACTGTCGATGACAATGCAAAACTTTTCCTTGTTTGGGTTGTTTCGAAGCAACCCTCTCAAATAATCAAAAACTACATCAAATACATTACATTCAAAAACTAAACACGTTCCTGTTACCCAATCTTTTGGGTCAAAGACAAATTTCAATCCAGAACGCTTCTGAACATCTGAAGATAAACGACCTTCTGCTTTAATAAAAAGCCCTTTAGAATTATCAACAGAATTCATCATGTTGAACATAACATGAAGAGCTTCATTTGTTTTACCACCTTCATTTGCTCCAACAAATCTATGAACTCCAGCAGAGAAACCTCCACTAAGAAATGAGTCCAAAATCATTGAACCACTAGAAACAACATACTCTTCAGCAGTCTCTTGTAGGTTATAATGGTAGTCTTTATTAGCTTTAAAAAATTGCTCCGTATATTCTGATGTACTTATTTTACTCATCTAAAAAATCTCTCAGGGTTTTTCTTCTTTCGATCAATCTATCTTCTCCGACTTTCTTTTTATGGTCAACTATTTTTTCAGATTTTTTTGGCTTGTATTCAAATTCAAGCTTTTTTTTCTTTAAGTAATCCATTCCCTCCTTGGTTAAGAAGAATTTAATTGAACCGTCAAATTTAAATGGAGAACGGACTTTTTCAAGAAAATCAATATTATCCTCAAACTCTTTGAAGATCTTTGTCGCGACCATCATATCAAGTTTATAATCAAGAGATTTCTGCCCTTCAAGCATTCGCTTGATGAATTCCTTTCTCTCTTTAAAGAAAACTGGTTTTTTGCGAACCTTTCGCTCAAACTTATGACCGCAAGAGCAAGATGAAGAACGAACCGAACATAAAGAATTACATTCGGGACAAGTTCTTTTACCTCTAGGCATAACTAAGACTAATATTCCAATAGATCTCTGTCAACCATTTTTCTAACTAAGTTAATAAAGTTGACTTTAGGTTCCCAATTTAACTCTCTTCTAGCTAGATTAGAATCACCTAATAATAGATCTACTTCTGCTGGTCTATAGAACTGAGGATTGATTTGAACTAAAACCCTGCCTTCATGAATATACTTCTCGTTAAGTCCATAACCCTGCCATTCACATTGTTCTCTTGCAAATCCAGCAAAGTTAAATGCTTCTTCAATGAATTCTCTAATAGTATGAGTCTCATTTGAAGATAGAACATACTCTTTAGGCTTTTCTTGATTGAGCATTAACCAAACACCTTCCACAAAGTCTTCGGCATCACTCCAATCCCTTTTAGTATCTACATTGCCTAATTCAAGAGGCTTGAAATCACCATTAACATATTCATTTTTAATACGAGCTACATTCTTGGTAATCTTGCGAGTAACGAACTCTTCTCCTCGACGAGTTCCTTCGTGGTTAAATAACCATCCTTGAATAGCATAAAGTTTATAAGACTCTCTCCAAACCTTTACCATGTGCCTTGCGCTGGCTTTAGAAACACCATAGGGGCTTCTTGGGCGTAGTGGATGAGTTTCTGATTGTGGAGTCTCTACAACGTCTCCAAATTCCTCTGAGGAGCCAGCATTGTAATAACGACATTTTGGGCAATGCTTGCGAATAGCTTCGAGCTGATATAAAACAGCCATCGCATTTGTCTGCATATGATTAACTGGTTGAGTCCAACTCACACCAACAAATGAATTAGCCGCAAAATTAATAAAGTAATCAGGATTTTCTTTAGCAATTACTTCTTCTGTATTAGCTTGATCAGAAACATCTAAATCAATTAACTTAAATCGAGGGTGATTAAGCAAGTGAGAAATGTTCTTGTGATTCTTAACGCTAAGTCTCCTAACACCAGCAACAATAGTATGCTCAGTATTCTTCAGTAAATAGTCAGCCATAAAGCTGCCATCTTGACCTGTAACTCCTGTGATAATTACTTTCTTCATTGATTCTTTATTGTGTTGTAAAGCATTAAGTCAAAATAATTTTTTTCTTCAATCTGTTCCCGATCATGATCTGAGATTTTTGGATAAGAATGTTTATTCCTATGCTCTATATTATCAATATCTATATATTTTTTCAAGAGAAGCGAATCTTGCTCTATATTTTCCATAAATCCAATGAATTTAAAATTGTTTAAATTATTTAATGCTGATTTGTAAAGTTCTTTGAAATCTGAATCAGATACAATACCGCCATTAAGATATATTGATAAATAATAATCTCCACATTCTTTGCCAGAAAAAATCATTGTCATTGCATTATGAGTTTCCCAACAACAAGAAAGTAGATTTTTCAAATCCCTACCTAACCTCAAATATTCCCGACTACCAAGCCTTAAACACATTTGATAATAAGACCAAGCGCGATCAACAGGATGCCTTAAAAAAGTAAAATAATTATATTTTGAAGGTGGATAATTTGGATTAATAAATAAATGGATATTTTTACCAATGACTCTTGGATCTTTTATTGCGTGATGCAAAGATGTACCACCAGTTTTTGGTAAATGAATAAAAACCCATTGATCTTCACTTATAGAATAAGTATTAGAATGCATGTTCATATTTTATTATATTTATAAATTTAAATTATGTTCGAAAATCTGTTCGTCAAAATCATCGATAGATAAATGAATTTTGTGTGGAGGCTCTTCTCCACCAGACTCTTTTATCCAATGCTCACCCCAAAACTCTTTATTACGATTAATTCTAGAAGAAAAATCTAGATACCCCAAATGGACAACAAAAGGGATCTTATTCGTTTCCAATAAAGAAACATCATTAGGAACTATTTTTGAAGGAAGTAAGTTTCCTTCTGAATCAATTAATTCACAAGTGTCACTCTTATGTGTATCAACCGTTCCATCTTCCTTTCTTGCAAAATTAACTGGACCACGATTCAAGCCCCTTTTATGAAGATACCATTTGTTTCCAATACTTTTGTAATGATTTAAGTCACCATAAATATCAACACAAGGAATCATATAGCATGAAACAAAATCATCAAGTAAACTTTCTGCGTACTTAATCCAAATTGGCTTTTGCCACTTAGGAATATATTCATCTAAATCTAATTGAATGAGAACATCTCCAGAACATTTTTGTAAAGCCTCATTCTTCAACTTCCCGTCAAGTAATGGATCAGAATACGGAATGTCACATTCTAAAATAACTAAATTGGGAATACCTAAATCTTTTATTAGTTCTAACGTCCCATCAGAAGATGTATTTATAGCAATGACGACTTCATCAGCGAAATCACAAGATTTACGTATAGACTCCTCCCAGCCTTGGAAATGATTTCTTACAAGATTGAAAGCAGATCTATAAATTGAAATCTTCATTTTACTTTTATCAAATTTTTAAAATCGAAGTCTTCTTCAAAGTCGTCTAAATCCATCTTATAGAAGCGGTACACATCATTCAAGTATTTTTCTTGATTAATACACTCCTTGGCTACTTCACTAAGATCCTCATGGACAATATATGAAAAAACATCTTCGAGGTCATATGGGTCTAAACCTAGAGAATACAACTCATTGAAAAACTTAGCTCTTATGTCAAACCGTTTTTTAATGAAGTCCATGTCATGTTCACACTTCAAAACAAGGTGATTTGTTTGTGGGTATAAATAATATTTTAAATTGTGGCGAACAAAATCAAACTTATCTCTTTGTTCACCTCTGACGTTTGTAAAAAAAGAATCATCCCAACCTTCAATAGATGTTATTTCAAAACTTCTATTAACACCATCTACTCCACAATGTGGATTCAATTTAAACTTTGTAGACTCATTAAATCTAAACATAAAATGTTTACCTCTCAAGTAAACACCATCAATACCATTTTGATCAAACTGCCTTGTGAAGTTTTTCAAAGAAGCTGCGAACTTTTCATCAATCCTCTCAGCATCATCAACAACAACAAACCAATCACCATTTTTAATTGGAGACTGAAACAAAGATGTGTTACGACTAAAATCAAATCTATTACACCACTTACTGTAAATAATCTCTCCCTCTCCTTTGATTGACTCTAAATAATCAGCCCCATCATCTTTTGGATAATGAAATGTCCAAATCAATCCATTAAAATATTTTCTAATTGGTTCTAGTAACTCAATTAGATTTTCTTTATTACCTTCGCAGGTAATTCCTGTAATCCAAAAGTTATTCATTTTTTAATAGATCTTCTATTGAATATATTTTCTTCATATAAGGGCTGACATCTTTCAAAACGCTAACTGGCATATCACCTTCTCTTCGTGGAGCATATTCTAAAGAAATATCCAAATTATTGCAGGACTTGAATAAATTAAACATCTCCAAAACTGATGTACCATTTCCATGACCAAGATTCTCGATTTGATTGGCTGGATTATCGATAGCTGAAATTATTGATTCGCAAATCTCATTTACGTGGACATAATCACGAACACAAGTCCCATCCTTAGTATCATAATCGTTACCAAAGATTTTAAAAACTCCAGTATCTTTTGATTTTAAAAGATTATAAAATAGACCATCTGGATTCTGTACGGTTATACCATCTGACCCAATAACATTATAGAATCTGAAAATAGTGTAATCGATACCTTTTTCTAAACAAAACTGTGTTATAATTTCTTCTGCTGATTTTTTAGAGATTCCATATGGAGAAGCAAGACCTTCAGCAGCACCAGTAGATGCAAAAATAAAATGCTTCGTTCTAATATTGCGTAATAAATTCAAAGTACCTACAACATTTGTTTCATAATAAAGAATTGGATCTTTTACAGACTCTCCAACACGCATCTCTGCCGCAAGGTGAATGACACAATCAAAGTCTTCCTTATATTTTAAATAAACATCTTTTCTAATGTCAGCATGATAAAATTTTACAGGAACTTGAGTCTCCTTTTTATCTAAGCCAAAAACATTAAATGAAGTTGGGATTTTTTTAAGAAGATGAGATCCAATATAACCCGAAGATCCAGTTACTAATATTTTTTTCATAAAAATTGATTTGCTATAATTTTAATTTCAGATTCACAAGAGAATTTATCGCGATAAATGTTTTTATCAATGAGTCTCTCTCTAACTGAATTAATTTGATTTAAAAATTCATCATTAATTAAATAATCGTGCATCTTTATGTTGTCGTCACTCAAATATTCTTTTACAGATCCGTTATCAACATCAAGAGTCACAACAGGAGTATTTCTCAATAAAGACTCGATAGTAAGAACATTTCCAGCTTCAATCAAAAGAGAAAACTGACAAAAAGCCAAAGCTTGAGAAAATACCTCATCTTTATCTTCGTCAGCTAAATCAAACTTAACAGTTAGATTGCTAATTTGATCAGATGCTTTTAGTAATTCATGCTCTAAAGCAGCAGAGTTCCACTTGCCTCCATAAACAAGGAATTCGTAATTCGGGTTTAAATTTGCCATTCTTACAAAGTGATTTAACCCCTTGGCAATTGGACCCCAACCTAAGCTAGCACACCATAAAAAATATTTCTTTTCGCGATCTAAGGATTTATATTCAAAATCTCCAAATCCATGATGACAAACAAAAGAGTTTTCTTCATCAAAAAATCCATCACAAAGATTCTTAACTGCCTCACTTAAAAATCTAACTTTTATATTCTTAGATGTATATATCTTGTTAGTAGGCTTATCAGCTCCAGAACAATAAGAATTACAAACTTTTAAATTCCTAGATTCAAGTTTATCAAAGGCATGTTGCTCTTCAATATTGAAAGCTATAATAATAGAGTCTTTATCAATATTTTCTATATCATCGTAGTCGTAAACCCCAGATAAAGAATCAATTGATTCAAGGTATCGCATAAGAACATTAGCTCTTTTGCCAACTCCAGAAACAACAGATGGATTTAAGATATCATCTTTCTCCCTGTGTAATAAAGAATATTTCATAAAAAAACCCTTCTAGGTAAGCACAACCTAGAAGGGCGATATAAATCACTTCAAAGCGTTACTTAACTTTGATCATTATATCTTTTTTCTCCTCTTTTTCAAGAGGCAATTTGACTCTCAATAGGCCATTCTTGTATTCTGCCTCAATGGAGTCTTTGTCGATGCTCTCATGCAATGTAAAGTGCTTCTTGACGGAGCGTCGAGATATTTTTTTATGGTAGAATTCAGAAACTTCATCATCTTGATTGGCTTCTGCTTCAATTTTTAACGTCTGTCCAGATACAGAGACACTAATGTCTTCTGAGTCTAGACCAACAAGCGCGAATTCAACAATAAAAGAGTCATCTTTCTTATAAATATCGTAAGGCTCTGAGCCACGATATGGATTAGCGCGACTCTCCTCAATAATTTGATTCATGCGCTTGAATATATCTCCTTCGAAAACGAAAGGAGCCATCATCTTGTTTATCATCATTGTCATACTACTATTTTTAGTTAGTGTTTTTGTTTTTCTAGCCCCATTTGGGTGCTGGAAATCCGCAGACAATATCACTTAAATTAGTCCTCGTCGAGCTGTGCTTCGTCGATACGATCTAAAATAAATGCTATTGTTTCATCGAGTTCTACCTCGTCTGTAAAAAATGTGTCTGATTCGGTCATAGTGCATGTATATACACATATGAAAATCTTCGGGAAATTTTATCCCTCACAAGATTTACATTCCATCAAAGATCTTGCTAATTCCTGACTTGGGTTAGCACTTCTCTGATAGTAGAAACCTTTAAGACCACTCTCCCAACCAAAGATCATCAATTGATTTACTTCTTTGAGAGGAGCTTTTGGAGCAATCATTAAGTTAAGTGATTGACCCTGATCTAAAAACTTTTGTCTTTGGGCTGCTTGAATTACAATTTCTTTTTGTGTAATCTCCCCGAATGTCTTAAATACATCTTTTTCTTCTGGAGTCAAAAATGACAAATGTTGAACAGAACCACCAGTTTCGAGGATGCTCATCCAAGTATCTTGGTCATCCTTGCCCTTTTCAGCAAGAAGAGTTTTAAGATATGGATTTCTATAAGTAAACTTACCTTTAGCAAGATTCTTAACAAAGTAATTTGAGTTAAGTGGCTCGATAGAAGGAGAGACTTGTCCCAAAATAAATGAACTACTTGTAGTAGGAGCAATAGCTAAAGTAGTTGTATTGCGGCGACCATAACCTTGACAGTACAATGGCTCACCAAGAAGATTTCCTAATTCTGCTGTAGCTTTATCTGCTCTATTACGAATAGCTTTAAAAATAGAACTATTCTCAAGTTTAGCTTCCATACTCTCAAAGCTAATCATTTTACTTTGTAGATAAGAATGCCAACCAAGAACTCCCATTCCCAAAGCTCTATGACGCTTGGCGAAGTTGTGAGAAGCTTCCATAAATGGAATACCTTTGGTCTTCTGAATATATTCCTCCATGACAGAATCAAGGAACATAGTAAGAGTTTCAATAGCATCAGTTTGGACAATCTGATCCCATTGGACTAAGTTAAGAGAAGAAAGACAACAAACAAAAGACTCATCCTCTTTTGAAGGAAGTGCAATTTCATTACAAAGATTAGAAGCATAAATCTTCATATCTTTATCTTTATAGCAATCAGGGGCTTGTTTATTTGCTGTATCTTGGAAAAATAAATATGGATAACCTGTCTCAAAACGCTTCTTTAATACGGAAGCCCAAAGTTGACGTTTATCTGGATCTCCACCAATCATTGATTTCATCCAATCATCTGTTACAGTAACTGCAAAAGACATTTCCTGAATCGCATTACCTTCACTCCTAATACGCAAAAACTCCTTAACATCAGGATGTTCAATTGGCAAATACGCTGCAAAAGATCCACGACGAACATTTCCCTGAGAAACAACAGAAGCTACTTTATCGAATAACTCCATAAAGTGGACTGCTCCAGAAGATTCTCCTCCAGAATTAATCTTTGCACCACGTTCACGAAGATCACCAAAGTAAGCAGAAGTCCCAGAACCATGCTTGGTCTGCATTCCAACTTCGCATTGCTTGGCGAGAATACCATCCATCCTATCTGGAACGTAAACCCCATTACAAGAAATTGGCAAACCTCTAGTTCTTCCAAAGTTAGACCAGACAGGAGAAGCAAGGGAATAAAATCCCTGCTTCATATATCCTACAAACTTATCAGCGAAACCATTAATACCTAAATATTTCTCAGCAGTATCAGCAATATCTCTAATTCTACCTTCTGGCGTTTCACCATCCTTAAGATAACCCCTCTCAAGGAAAGTCCTTGAGTCCTCATTTAGCCAGTAATATTCAGTCATTTAAAACAAGTCTTCTGCATTGAAAGTCTGCGAATTTTTAGAGTATTCAACAGGTCTAGAATAAAAGAAGTCAGTAGCGTTATTGCCAAGTAACTCCTCTTCAAACCAAATTGTATCTTTCAGCAGGTTTTTGTCAACTTCAAAAGCTTGTTTAAAGCCAATTTTTTCTAAAGAATCGTTGATTCTATTTTTAATAAATTCTTTCAGAACAATAGCGTTCAATCCTTTTTGACGAATACCATTGATCATCCAGTCTACAATCTTGCTCTCAGCAGCGAATGCCTGTTGAGCCTCGTCCAAAATACGCTCTTCTAATTCTGCATCAAACAACTCTGGATGCTCTTCACGAATAGTATTAATAATCTTCATTCCAACAAGAGCATGAAGATTCTCCTCATTCCTAGTATACTTCACTTGTTGGTCAGTATCTTTTAATACGTTCTTATTGCGAGCAAACCAATTGATTACATAAAACTGGGAAAACAAAGACACGTTTTCTACAAACAAAGTAAATAAGATTAGCGCATAAACATACTGCTTCTTGTTATTCTTATAGAACTTATGTGTATATTTTCGAAGGTAATTCACACGACCTTGGATGAAATCCAGTTTAAGATTCTGCTCAAACACTTCTTCCAATCCTAATACTTCAAGTAAACGCTCATAAGCATTGTTGTGTATAACTTCGACATTAGCCATGACAAACCCCAAATCACTAAGAGATGGATGTGGCAAATTGTCGCCCAACTTACTCCAGAATTTTTTCACAGCAACCTCGATCTGCCCAATAGCAGAGAGTGTCCGCACAATAATTTCCCTTTCTTGATCGTCAAGAGACACGTTAAAATCTTGAATATCAGAGGCAAAACTGAATTCTTTGTCGGTCCAAAACCCGTTATGCATTGCCTCAATGAATTCTCCTGCCCATGGATAATGGTCAGGCTTGCGTGATACTTGCTCTTCAAAAATCATGTCTTAATAATTTACACAAATGCTAATCGAGTTGGGATGCTAGTCAACAACATTTTCAATATTTTTTTGGCGAAGCCTTTATTAATACGAACGTAGTGAGTATTAATAAACTACGCATCCTAACAGTACTGTAAGGATACGTAACCTAACAGTACTGTAAAGGATACGTATCCTACCGATACGTATATGATCGTATCAAAAAATAATTAGTCAAGAAAAAAAATTAACTTGACAAAAACACTAGTTATAACGATTATAAATCGTTGTTAAGATATGGAATACTTTGAAGCTTCAGACCCAGAACTAACCGAACTTGTCAGACATCATGACAATGAGGAGGCACTTGAACTTCTGATTAACAGGCATTCTGGAGTTTATGCCGATATGGTAAAAAAATACGCTTCTAAGTCATTATCGATTAATGAGATTTACGACATAATGAATGAAAAAGATTATGTCATTTACAAAGCAGCCTTAGACTATGACGAAAATAAAGCTAAGTTTTCCACTCATGTTGGTAATAAAGCAAAATATCTCTGTTTAAGCAAGAAAACAGCAAGTAAGAAAAACAACAGAACTTTATCTTTTGACTCTATTGATTATGCAGAAGAGTCAAGTGAAATGCATCCTAACGCAAAATGTGAAATCAACGAGAGTTTCACAGCAATCCTTGATTTAATAAATTCTCACAAGGATCACAGAGTAAAAATTATTTTTAAAGAACGGTATTTTGGAGGAGAAAAGGGTAAGTTGAATACATGGAAAAATATTGGTAAAAAGATTGGCCTTTCTGCTCAGGGATGCATCAACATCCACGACAAAACATTAAAAGAATTTCAGAAACAGATTAAGAAAAATGCATAAATTAAATTTTGATGCCCCATTTAATTCCCTCAGTTTGGGAAATGTATCTTTAAATTTTCTCAGAGAATTAAAGAAAAAAGATTTAGATATTAATATTTTCCCAACTGGTCAATTAGACTTATCTGCTTTTGACTTATTGGAAGAAGATATGTTTGAGTACTTGGTCAACAAGACAAAAACACAACTTAAATCACTCGATAGAAATACACCGACTTTAAGGGTTTGGCACATCAACGGTTCAGAAAGGAAAGTGTCTGATAATCAGTTCCTTTACACTTTTTATGAAGTAGATTCCCCAACAGAAGAAGAGATCGCTATTGTTAAAGCTCAAAACCATGTTTTCTTTTCTTGCTCTGAAGCAGCAGAGATTTTTAAGAAAAGGGGATGTGATAATGTATCTTATGTACCATTGGGTTTCGACACAGATTTTAAAGAAACAAATAAAGAATACTTAGGGGATGACATCATTCATTTTGGTCTTATCGGAAAAATGGAACGTCGCAAAAATACACAAGCTTTAATTCAACTTTGGGTCCAGAAATTTGGCAATAATCCCCGTTATCAATTGACTTGTTTGATCGAAAATCCATTTCTCAAAAAAGAACAAATGCAAGAGCAAATCAAGCAAGCTCTTGGTAGTCAAAATGTTTCAAATGTAAACTTTTTACCTCGCTTAAAAACAAATAGTGAAGTCAATGAAGTGGTCAACTCTATTGATATTGACCTGTCTGGATTGTCTAATGGTGAAGGGTGGAACCTTCCCGCTTTTAATGCGACTGCTCTTGGTAAATGGTCAATTGTAAGTAACTGCACATCTCATAAAGATTGGGCGAATGATAAAAATGCAATCTTGGTTGAACCAATTGGCAAGCAACCTTGTTATGATAATGTATTTTTCCGTGAAGGTGGCCAATTTAATCAAGGACAATATTATAGATTAAATGGTGTTGATATTGGTACTGCTATGGATAAAGCAGTCCAATCTGCCAAATCTAAAAACACTGAAGGATTAAAACTACAAGAAGAATTTACTTACGAAAAGACAATCGAGAAGATCCTAGAAAAAATTTACTAAGATGCCAATCTATACTTATAAGCACCCAGAAACTGGAGAATACAAAGAAATCGTTCAGACAATGAATGAGGAACATGTTTATATTGATGAATCTGGTTTACAATGGCAAAGAGTATTTACTATTCCAAATGCAGCCATTGATACAAGAGAAAATGCTTGGAATAAAAATCAGTTCATTGAGAAAACTGGCAAAATGAAAGGAACTGTAGGAGATGTTATGGATTACTCCTCAGAGCTTTCGGCCAAAAGAGCTGAAGCTAACGGTGGAGAAGACCCAGTAAGACGTAAAGTTTTTAACGATTACGAGAAGAAGACTGGAAAGAAGCATCTTTCTGATAAAAAGAAGACTATTGAAACTTCTAGAGTTAAGATTGATTTAGATTAATATCCTTATGGAGCAGGAGGGATGTGAACACCATTTAAGTCTCTGTATTTATCAAACATGATTGCTCCTGTGAAACCTGCTGATTTTAATAAAAAATATGCTATTTCACTCGTTTGGTCAGCTGGATCATATCCCGTTAGAATATGACCAGTAACAATATGATCATCTGGAACAATTTTCCCAACAGTACCATACAGCAATTGAGAGCCACCTTCGTTAAAGAAATTTTCTCCAGCTCCAGTCAAAGTATTACTTACCTGATGAGAAAACCTTTGAGATCCAAATCCTTTTGACATAGCTTCTGTCCCATCATTCAATATAACTATTCCACTAACGCTTAAATTTCCAGTTATCTCTGCACTACCTTGCAATGTAAGACTATTTGAAAAAAGATCATCGCAACTTAAATCTCCACTAAAAATACTTTTATCTGTTTGTGAATTAACATAAAGTGGTCCTTCGATTTCTGCACTACCATCAGCTTGAAATTGACCCCCAACCAAAACATTACCACTAAAAATACCAGAATGTTGGCTATCGATAGATAAATGAGACTTCAGATGAACCCTATCTCCATTGTGGTAAATATCTCCATTCTGAAAAGTGATTCCACTTCCGAAAGAAACTAACAAAGAATGATTGGTACTATTAGTTACCGCTGTTTCATGATCAGCTAAAATAACAGCACCTGTTGTTTGATTGCCAAATTGCAAACTATCTCCACCTATAGCAGTATTATATTTACCACTTTGCCCAAGTTGAATACTCTCTGAATTTATAATTACATTATAATTTCCAGATCCAGCTGTATTAGAAACACCATTTAAAAATAAATTGTAATTTCCAGTTACTTCATTGTTTGTACCTCCAAGAGCAAGACTATATTCTGAATAACTATTGGTTGATGATGATGTGACTATTCTTTGTCCATCGTTTACAGTTACTGAATCTGTAAAGTTAAAACTACCATCCAATTCCCTATTTAAATCAATATTAAATCCAGTAGAGTTATTTTGGAAAGTGAAATCTCCACTTGGACTTAAAAAAGTCGGAAGTTGCAATTGTTGTGGTTGAATTTTTGTAAATGGCATGTTACAATAGATTATCTGTTAAATAATACACTTTTTCTATGAAATTTACACTTTACAAGCCAAATGCTAAAAATACAGGTGCTGCTTTTACTTTTGATAGCACTAAAGATCGCAATAATAAGCCTGTATTATTTGTATCTATGATTCTCCAGCATAGCTGGAACGATAATACAAAAACTGGCTCGTTTAAGGAAAATGCTAAGAATCCAGACAAGTCCACTACAATTAAACTAACTGAAATTGAAGCTGGGGAATTCCTCTCCTGTTTCAAAACACGCATTCCATTTGTTGGATTCCATAAGACTGAGGATAAAACAACAATCATCAAGCTTACACCTTGGGATAAAAATCGAGTAATCAAAGGAAAAGACACTCAAGAAACTTTCAAATCTCCCGCTTGGGGACTTACAATTACTAAAAACTCAGCTCAATTTTTTAAACTCCCAATTGAAGCTGGAGAAGCTGAATGTCTAGCTATTCTCCTTGAATCATACATCAAAGAAAGTATGACCGCACAAGCCGAATCTTATAAGCAAGATCAACCAGCACAAAAAACTTATAAAAAACCTGAACCTAAATCCTCAGTAATTGAGGACGATGACGATGATGTCCCATTCTAAGAAAATTAAAGTACTAGTACAATCCAATTATTGCCGAATGGTAACTGGGTTCGGGAAGAATATGAAAAATATTCTTCTCGCTCTACATGAAGATCCAGACATTGAAGTTGTAGAAGCCGCAAATGGAGTTCCATTTGGCAAAGATCTACAAACACCTTGGGAATCATATGGGACATATCCAAACAACCCAAGAATTCTTCAAGTTTTACAAAAAGAACCTGCAAAAAAAAGAGCAGCTCAATATGGATATTACAATATTGATGATATTGTAGAAAAAGTTAATCCAGATGTTTTCCTTGGTATCGAAGATGTATGGGCTTTCAGAGAATACGAAAAGAAGCCTTGGTGGAACACAACTAAAAAGATTATTTGGACTACTTTAGATAGTTTGCCAATTTTAGATCAAGCTTTAGACATGGAACCAAAGTGTGATCAAATGTTAGTTTGGGCTTCATTCGCTGAAGATGCAATGAAAGAGCTTGGACATGATACTGTTGCCACCGTTCATGGTGCTGTAGACTATAGCCACTTCAAACCTTTAGAAAATAGAGATGAACTTAGAAAGCTTCATAATCTTGACGATAGTTATGTTATTGGTTTTGTTTTTAAGAATCAGTTGAGAAAATCTGTTCCAAATCTTCTAGAAGGCTTCAATAGATTTAGAAAAGAAAATCCAGAAGTTAAAGCAAAACTTCTTTTACATACAGACTGGGCAGAAAAACAAATGGGTTGGGATATCCCAAAATACCTAAAAGAAAAAAATCTCGAAGATGGGAGTGTGTTGGCAACTTATGTTTGCCACAAATGTGATGACTACTTTTTACAACCTTATGATGGAGAAGATAAAAGCTGCTCATCATGTGGTGGAGAAAAATGTGTTAAAACAAAAAATAGTGGTCGCGGAGTAAGAGAAAAAGAACTCAATGAGATTTATAATATCATGGATGTTTACTGCCACCCATTTACAAGTGGTGGCCAAGAACTCCCGATCCAAGAAGCAAAGGCTGCTGGGCTAATCACGCTTGTCACAGACTACTCTTGCGGAACAGATTCTGCTTACGAACATCAAGGCGGCATTCCACTAGCTTGGAATGAATATAGAGAACCAAGCACTCAGTTTATTAAAGCAACTACTTGCCCTGACAGCATTGCAGAAAGACTAAAACAAGTTTACGAAATGGACGAAGAATCCAAATCTAAACTTATTGAGACTGGAATGAAATATGTCCAAGAAAAATTCTCAGTTCAAAATACTGTATCCCAATTAAAGCATTATATTAAAAACGTAAAACTACGTTCTTCAAAAGAAGATAAAAAAGAAGAAAATAAAAAAACAAATAAAACATCTTTCGAAGATCTTTTGAGTGATGTAGAAATTGAAAATAGAATTGCTGTTTTAATGCCTGAGTCTGGTGGAGACGTTTTAATGGTCAACTCTCTGATGAAGAATTTAAACGGTCTTTATCCAGATAAAAAAATCTTCTTCTTCACTAAAAAAGAATTCTTCCCCTTTATTGATGACAACCCATTTGTCCATAAAGTGTTACAGTATGACCCTCAACTAGATAATCTCCTCAAGCTTGAAGGTAGTGGCCCAAATAAAGGTTATTTTGATATGGCATTTATACCAAATGTAGGAACTCAAAAAGTTCTCAACTACATCCACAACGGCAAAAATAAAAATCAATTCGAATTAAGATGAGTCACTTAGCAGAAGTATATGCAAAAGATTTAGGTGTAAAAATTGGAACCCCAGTTTTTCTCCCTCACTTTTACCCAATTGTTGAAGAAAACTATATTACGATCCACACAGATAACAAAGTTGACTCAAAGCATTACGATTACTGGGAAGAAGTAATCAACATTGTAAAGACTAAATACGAAGACGTAAAATTTATCCAAATTGGAAGTGGGAAAGAACCTAAAATTAAAAATGTTTACAAGTTTATTGAAACTAAGTCTATAAAACAATCAGCTTTCCTAATCAAGAATGCCTTAATGCATGTTGGTATTGATAGTTGTCCAGTCCATATCGCTTCTCATTTAGATACTCCAATCGTAGCCATATACGGACATACTTACGCAAAAACTTGTGATCCTCTGTGGGGTTCAAAAGAAAAACAAACAATCATTGAATCAGATAGGAATGGAAATAAACCCTCTTTCTCTTTAAAGGAGTTCCCCAAAACTATCAACATGATCAAACCCGAAGTTATTGCAAACTCAATTTTAGAAAAACTTGGTAAAGAAAAATCAGAGAGAAAAACTTTATTTATCGGAGATAGATATAAAGAACAACTTGTTCACGTTATTCCTGATAAAAAATACTCTTTGTCAAAAGCTAATATTGTTTTAAGGTTGGACTTGCTTCACAATGAAGAAAATTGTCTCCACTTTTTTAATAATAATAAAATTTCCATCATGACTAAAAAGCCAGTCAGTGATGAAATTCTAAAATCAAAAAACATTAATAACATTTCTTACTTCGCAGATAAGTTTGACGAAGATTTTGTCAAAAGAGTAAAAAAGCATGGGGTCGCTTTAAGACTTATTTGCACAAAAAAGAAATACTTATCTGATCAAAGAGTGAAGTTTATTGATGATTTGATTCTACTAATTGAAGAACATAAAAAAATCTCAAATAATAAAAAGAGAGTTTCTTTAAAGAAAAATAAATTTAAAGCTAAGTCTTGTTCAGTTTATTTAAAAAATGGAGAAGCTTATGGGTCTTTGTATGCCGCAAATGGCGAAGAAAATTTAAATGACATTTTTGTTGACCTAGACTCTCTTATGATTTATAAAGAGTCACATGAACAAGGATAAAATCTACGGGCCAGACATTTATAAGAGGAATGAACATGGTCTTCTTGAAAATGCAGAATACATTTTTAATGAAGATGGTTCCGTTGATTGGAGAGCAATGATTAAGCCAGAGTTTCTTTATCCAAATAAAGATTGGTTTGAAGCTCGCAAACAACCTGTCCCAACTTCCATTGAAGGGCTAAAAGATAATCAGCTTTTCATTATGCTTGGAGGCATTAAAGAACTTGCTCGTCTAAGAGGCTTTGAAAGCGTTACCTTTAATACTGAAAATATTTCAGATAACTATGTAACAGCTTCTTGTGAAATCACTTGGTCACCGAACTATGAAAGTGGATCACAGAAAGTTGTTTATCAAGACGTAGCAAATGCGACTATTAACAATACAAGTTCTTTTGCAGTTAAGTTTTTAGAAACTATTGCTTGTAACAGAGCTTTTGTCCGTTGCGTTCGTAACTTTTTAAATATCCATATTGTCGGTGCAGATGAAATCGATAAGTCTAAAGAAGCTAATAATGCTATTTCTATCGAATCATCAAGTGATGAAAATCCAATTGCCTCTCTTTCGCCTCTATCTCAACTTAAACAAGTCTTTAGAGAAAAAACGGGTGGGAAGACCTTTGAAGAGTTCAAAGAGATTCTACGGCAATTCTGGATCGAAAAAGCGTATAAAAATGGAGATGCAGCCGAATGGAATGACTGGGATGATATCCCAGCCAAAGAAGCTCGCAAAATTAGAGCCTTAATGAAGAAATTATAACTTCAAGAAGTTTCTTTGTCCTGCTGAGAAGTTTGCATTTGCACCAGCTGCATTCTGAATTCCAAATGCTTGTCCATTACCATCTATAATTAAACTTTCTGCTGGATTTAGCATCTTAATTGTAGATTCATTGATTGTTGTAGTGATACCAGAAGCTCCAAGTTTAAATGATATCCCAGATATTGTTGGAGAATAATTTTCTGGAGTTGGTAATTGTAAACCAAGTAAAGTTCTAGAAGATGTGGCTGGTGCTTGTTGTGCTGAAATTGCAGTACTAAGACCACTCTGTTCTAATTTTTTAATATCAAAAATTGGTCCGTTTTTAATATCCAACTGAACTGGATTAGACCAATGACCTCCAGCACCATTTTGGTTAATACTAAAGTATCTTTTATCAAACCTTTCGTAAATTTCTTCTAACTTTTCTTGGAGAGCGTCAAGCCCAGCTTGCCTATCACTTTCTTTCTCTTCGTCTTCCTTATTAGGACCAGTTTGTTCTTCATTAACTGGTTTTTTGCCCCTTGTATAAGAAACTTTAATGCTAGAACCTTTACTAGTTTTTTCTCCCTTATCTTTGGTAACCTTGTTCCACATTTTCATGCTACTTTCGATTAAATCTTTAGCAGCCTTCATAAGATCATCACTTACGAGTAAATATTTAACATCTGCACTACTGGTGTAAAAACCATAATTCTTATCATTAACTTTTGAAAAATCAAATTTATCTTTGTCAAGACCCGCATGATTTCTAGAGTTTTGTGGAGCTACTCCAATAAATCCAAAATTACCATTACCTTTCGCTTGTGTGGATTCTCCCCAAACCGTACTTAATTTCAAATCTTCTGGATCAAATCCAGCTTCGACTAGAAGCGTGTTAACACCTCTTAATGCATCTACATCATCTAGATTGTTTGCATCAGCACCATCAACAGCATAAGGCCCAGAAACAGATAAACCACTTCCATTAATTGTCATTCTGACAGCTTTCCAGTGACTAAATTTATGTGAAACATAAATTGTATTGACAAGACTCGAATATACGTTTTCTAAATATTTAAACATTTTAGATTTTGAAGGGTCTTCCGAATCTACATCAGTACCTCCACCTTCACCAGAGATACCTAAATCAATAAATTTGGCATCTGCCAAGGCAAGTGGATGCTTCCATTTCTTCTCAGCTTCATCTTTGAACGGAGCGGTCTCAACATCACCCCAAGCTTCTTCCTCATCTGTAATTGAATTTCCATCTTCCCAAAATTCTCCCCAATCTATTTTTTCTTCCAAATCTCCTTTCGCTGCCAAATGAGCAGCAAGATAAGCCATTACTTTAAAGGTATCTGTACTCCAGTTACCAGCAACATGAAGTCCATAAAAAGCCGCTGCTAAAGTTTTACTTATTTTTAATTTTGGCATAAGGTCCGTTAAATCCAATGGATAAAAACGAGTGTATCTTTCTTTTTGATCAAATTCAAAAGTCTGCTCTTGTTTCTCAATTTTTGAACTAAAAACTGAAACGATTTTTGGCCTAATGCTACTCTGAGTATAAGATGCATTTAAATATGTTTGCTGTACTTCATCTGGTTGACTTAAAGGATCGAAAACTGTCAAGTTTGATGTTGTTGCCGAATTAATAAATATAATTTTTCCAAATGCAAACGGGTCAATATACCAATAATACCCATACTTAGATGCAACAGAAGATAAAATAGAATCTAAAGTACCAGAATCTGTATATAGAGTTTTTTCGTCAAATGGTAAACCATCTAAATTTATTCCTGCTTTCCCAAAAGCAGATTTTAATTCATTAATAGTGTAACCGTATTTTAAATTATAGTTTGAGTAATCAGGGTTTTGCTTGTAATATTCGCTAATATTTTTTTCAAAATTTTGACTCAGTTTGGGTTGAAAAGCTTTGCCTTGATATACTAAAGATACTTTCTGTCCATCGCTATTAACACTACTTTCCTCGTTGTAAATATTTCCAATAAAAATACAAGCACCCTTTTTAGTGGGATATCTATAAGGGAATAATTGACTAGCTCCTGTGATTGGGCTATTTGCACACTCTCCAAAGTATGGCATGATTTGTTCATTATTTCTTCCGCTAGATGATGTTAACGCTTGTAGAGCTGAATAATAATTATACATATTACCATTACCACCAAGATTCCTAGTCGAATTTGCTGCAAAAGAAATTCCTGATGCTCCTAAATCTTTAGGGTGAGAATCTTTACCACGAACGATTAAGCAATTAGCTTTTAAAGTCAAAGATGTCCTATCTTGATATTTTCTACTCCATGTTATTCCCTTTGGAGTTTTATTTTTAGTTATTTCTACTACTTCGAAGTTATCCAACAAATTTTGAATATTTGTATTTGTGAAAGATGTAACACTACCAGCACTACCAATCAAACTACCAAGTTCTTTTTCATCTTCTGTTAAATCTTTTGCTCCGAGGGTTGTAGTGACTGTAGCAGTATGACCTCCAGAACCGTTAGAAAAATTCATATCTAACGATGTAATGGTTTCGTAATCTTGAAAGTTCATTATAATGTATATGTGTCAGTTTCAGATGTTGGTAAGAAAAATGAAGCTTGAATACCAGTTTCTACCATAGTTACACCTGTATAGAGTGCTAGCATATCAAATGGATCTTGCTCCATACCATTTAAGTACAAATTACTTAATCCTTGGATAAATCCTGTTCCATATAAATCAGGAGTATCTGATTTAATATCTACTGTATTACTTACTTTTTGTATTGAAAATAATTTTCCTGTAACAGTATCAGCTGGGTAATCTGACTCTGTAATTTTTTGACCATTTAAAAATACATCATAATTTTCAAATAACTCTGATATTGATGACGCATTACCATTTGCAGTATCTGTTGCTCCTGCCAAGTAAGTTAAACTGGATGAAACAGATGAAGTTGTTCCGTATTTTGTAACTGCTATCCCAGTAGAGGTCGGCCTCTTGTTATAAAAAACAACATCTTCTGTGCTTGCTGGATCATAATCAAAATAACATAGATTATATCCAAAGTGATTAATAGTAAGATAATCTCCAGTTTTTAATGAATAAATATCTCCATATTTAATAGATTCAGTTGTCGGAGTTTCTTCCAACATTGTTTGAGAATTGTATGATAATATTGTCTGGTGTCTCTCATCGACAAGATTAATATCTAATGGAAATGCCTCTTCTTTATACTCACCATTTCTATCTAACATAAAGAAGGTGGTATAATATGCGAGAGGATGCGCTAACGCTAATGCAGTTCTTCGATGAGAATAAGGGATTTCAACAAGACTCCCTGAAATCGAACTATCCCCAGTTACTAATGTATAATTAAAGTTCACTTCTTTCTCCTAAATAATAAATATAATCTTTTTTAAGTGACGTTGAATCTCCACTAAAAATCAAACCAGAAGATGGTGGTGTCACTTCATAATATGTTTCAATACCCGTTGTAATTGAAACCCCGCTAATTTCATTTAAAAATCCAGTCAATAACCTTTTCCCATAAAGATCAATCACTATAGAACCTGTATTTATAGAACCCCTTCTTTCAACACCTGTTGTTTCTGCATAAGTTTGAATTGAAGAAGATATATCATTTAATCCCAATGTGTCATAAGCTCCTTCTCCAGTTGGATAATAAAGGTAACCAGATGAATCATTCAAATGTCCAAGTTCCTCTTTGTAAAAACTCTCTGACAATCCATTGCTAAATGTATAATATTTATAATATTTTTCTCCTTCTGATATAGATTCTGAAGAAGTTAATGATATACTTCCTACAGATTCTTCTCTTCCAGTTTGAATTGTCAAAGTTCCAGTTGATATATATTCATATCCAGTAATTCCAGTTCTATAATGAACCTGTTCATTGTATCCAGTAATCCTCTCATAAGCAGTTTGAACTTCTGCTGTATATTCGTAAGTCGATAAAACACTTTCAGCAACATCCTTCATATAGGTAAGCGGACGATACCCAGAAAGAAAAGCTAAGTGATTTAAATATCCACTAAATGTTGGAGTAGTCTCATCTTGAGATCTAAAATAATAATTTGATCCACCTATGACAAAATGCCCCTCATTAGAGATATACTTTTCATCAATCGGAACCTCGATTTTACTTACAACGTCATTAAAGAAATCAAAATATCCAATATCAATAAACCTTCTAGAAGCAGAGATTCCTATTAAGTTTCTTTTCGAAAGTTCAACTCCATTCAATACTCGAATTGAATCTCCATAAAGCCCAATTGTTTGACAAAATAAATGACCCCTATTTGTAACTCCTACATTAAATCCAGATGAAAAATTGATAGTGTTCCCATTTACAGTTTCTTGCCCAGAAGAAAGACAACCAAATAAAATTCCATCATGGACCTCTCCTTTAAATTCAAAATCTATAAATGCAGAAAAGCTTTTTGCGTTTAGTCCATCAAAATCAATAGATAAATTACCATAAGTTAAATCTAACTTATCTCCAACGGTAGCATTTTTCATTAAACCAGTCCTAACATCAGCCTCATTACTACCTTCAATTCCTAAATGAATTCCAGAATGTCTGTCTGGATATTGCGCCAAGCTAGAATTTAAAAATACACCTGTATAACCATCGTTAACATTATCACCAATTACTTCTATCGTATCAGTTGAGTACTCAAAATCGTAATAAGCAGAGAATCCTCCTCTGGTCATTTGTTCTGTTAGCCATAGTAAACCTGTTGCACTCATTAATAGTATCTTGATAAGTTATAAGAAATATTGTTTTCTCCTGTTGAAAATGCTTCTGATATTTTATACTTACCACTGCAATATTTATCAACAAGTCCGCTCAACACCTCGAAATCTTCAGCAGGGTTTTGAGATGATGCGCTTACGGCATATTGTCCCAGAGTTCTCGTAACAATTGTTTGCGCTCCATAACCAACAAGCATTTCTTGAACGCTAGTTAAGCTAATTGGAACAGTATCCTCAATCGTCATTGTCATATTATCCAATGTACCAGAAGAAAAATCTGTTATGTTATTATAAGTATAATTATAACTTAATGTATTTTCAATAGGATTCTTACTGATCGAATATTGACTTGGAGTATCTTTTAAATAAGATGAATTAACTTTGTATCCTGTTGCAATATCAATACAATCTATGAAGTCACTTTTAGCTAAAGAGTAAGTATCAATTTCATCAAACGCTGACTCCACAGCTGTAAATCTAGAATTGTTAACAAAGTCTCCAGTTGAACTAATAGGCTCAACACCATGATACTTTAAGTTTCCTTGAATTGAAATGCTAGCAGCTGGATTATCCTTGTTAAAGGAAACTGATGTTGTATATGTATGTAATACATTTCCATTGATCAACTCTAAATTTTCAATGTCTTCAAAAGCAAAAGAAAACCCTAATGTATTTGAACCCGTATCTAAATCATAATTAAATGTTGTTGGACCATCAGCAATAAAATCATACATACCTGATTCATAATCAGAATAAGAATTAACTACAGCGTTCATTGCGATCTCAGTCGCTTGATTTGGAGTGAAGTTACCAGTTGATAATAAACCATCTCCTGTACTAGCGTTCATAGCTCCAAGAACGCTTCCTTGTACGGATACAGAAAGTCCACCTTGGATATTATGAGTAATAGAGGTGCTAACACTAACAACACCACTATCTGAAATTGGATCATCTGAAGCAGAATACTGATAGACTTCTTCAACAGAGTAAGTGCTTGATTTTTTATCAATACTTTCACTTCTAGAAGTTAGGAAGGCATTGGAAGAACCTGTATTAAACAAAGATAGAGCTTCAAATCCATTCTCCAACTTTCCAGTCACAAAATTACGAGCATTAACCAAAGCATCTACACTATCAACTTTCAATCCACGGGCAGATACAGAATGAGTAGCAGTAATGATTTTATTCTCCCCTTCTGAATAGCTCCAAGAATTTGATGGGTCCGCTACCTTAAAATAATCAGAAAAAGTTTCTCCAGAATAATATAAAGCTGTTAAACTGTAAGGTAAAAATGTTGTTAAATCACTATCTTGAAAACTAATTGATTCAACATATGCACCAGAGCAAACTTTACTTTCATTTTCTACAGTTACAGTAAGATCTTCATATTCATTTAAAAACCCACTGATCATTTGCATCTTTTGAAGGTCCAATCCACTAAGATCAGCACCAGTAAGATATCCAACAATATTAACCCTAATCGCGCTATGATCATATAAACCAGCAAGCTTTACTGGTTCATCTTCTTCTGAAAAAAGAGGAAGTGGTTCTGGGAAGCTGTAAGAGCCATATGTTATAGAGGTTGCCATATTAAGCTATTATATATTGTATTACACGGGTTGTAGTTCCACTCGACAAATCAATGGAAATCTTGTCAGATGTTCCATAATAAGTGTCCTCTCCTAAAGCGGCATTCATGTCATCAGTTTTTGACTGAAGGAAATGTTTAGCATAAAACATTCCATAAAATGGTTGAGCTACAGCTGTTGCAGTTACAGTAGCTTGCCCTAAAGTTTTTTGGCTAGAAACAACTAGCTTTTGCTTCAATGTTTCCAAGTCAAGAACAGGAGTAGTTCTGTTTACTTTTTGGGTTTTATTCGTCGTAATTCCAAACTTAATGATACCATCTGGAAGTCCAGATACATCGTAAATTTCTTGAGTTGTATAAACAATACTTTCCGAAACTGTCCCCTTTGTTTTTGAGATTTGAATAGATCTTGATTTTTCGTAAATTTCTCCGTTAGCTTCTGAGAACAAGGCTATAACCTTAGCTTCATTATCTGACTTGGCTCCATCCCAAGTTGCCAGAAGATTATTATATTTGTCCTGATTATTTTTACCCTTAGACATGTAATTTACACTCAAAGTATAATCTACAAATGAACCTTGCTTTTGTTTAGAACATTGGTATGTTACAATATTAGTCTCTGGGGTTGTTGGATTCGCTGAGAACTGCAAACTCACATTTGCTTTAGAGCTGTCTTTTGTAATTCCCTTTTGGATGGAAATTGGATTACCAAATTGGATAGCTTCATCTGCAACAATGTCATCAATAGTATTTCCAATAGCTTCTTGCAATACATTCTGCGAATCATATCTAAGAGAAGTTAAACTAACATTAATAGTCTTTGTTAAAAAACCTCCTGTATCAATACTGTAAGATTCTGTTTTAATTTTAGAAACATTATTAACTTCTTCTATAAATGATGATTGGAAATTCTCTTGAAGAGAAACTGATAGATTTACTAAATCTATTGTCTCATTTAAAGTACCAACATTAAAACCCTTGTTAAATCTTGCATTCTCAGAAATACCATCTTCGTAATATCCAATTGCTGGTCTATTTTCGTAATAATAATGTGTTAAAAAATCTTTTGTTTTTTTCAAGAATTGATCTCCAGCATCTTGAGCATATTTAATTGAAATATTTCTATCATATGTATAGCTACTTCCAGATCTTGAGAAACTATAAGTCTCAGAAAAGTCTTCTAACAGATGTGGGCTTGGTATATACTTTGCAAAAGTTTTCGAGCTATAATCGCTTAATCTTCTTCTTTCTATAATTGTGATAGTGACAGTATCTTCTCCAGTTAGTGAACTCTCATCAAAAGACAAACTTACAATCTCTCCATTAAGAATTTCATCACCACCAATTCTTGCTGTTATATTTCTTTGTTTATAAGCTTGTCTAATTGCAGTTCTACCACTCAGCAGAACTCCATCATTGTTGTCGAAGTTAATATCTTGTACGTTTAAAGTGTAATTTAAACTAATTAAATATCCAAAAATCTCCTGACTACCTAAGTAGGAGTAATTAATTTCCGAAGAAGAGCTAATAACATTATAGACTAATAAACTCATAATTATTCTAATTGTTCAAGTTTTGATACAACACTTTCCAACCTCTGAATAGTTGTATCCAAACCTTTTTGAATTGTTGCCTTTTCTTCTGCAAGCTTCTCCATAGTTTTAACATCAGCCTCAACAAGCGATGCGTTTTGACTGATAATTTGTGAAACCTTTGTTCCAAGACCAGCAATTTCAGAAGAGAAATCTTTAAATTTACCCATATTCTCTCCAATGTCTGTTATAGAACCTACCATACTTGCAACCTTATCTGTGATTTCCGTTTCCCCAAATGCAGAACCAAATCGAGACAAGTTCTCAGCAGCTAGTTTAGCTTGTTCTCTAAGCATCTTTGCCTCTTCAGAATTCTCAGTGATTTGAGCAGTAATTTGAGCAGGTTCTCTCAAGGCAAGTAGATCTCTCCTTTCTTTTTCTGTTCCTCCTTGCATCATGCTCATCGAAGCTTGATCATATGTTTGTCCCGCTGTAACTACGTTTCCAAAGTTGGTGTAATTTTTAATCAATGCATCTCTTTCTGCTTTAGAACCTGTTTGTTCAGAAGCATACTTTTCAAACCTAATCATGGCTCTCTTTAAGGCTTCTGTGTCTCCAGACTCCATAGCCTTGTTGACATCTTCTCCCAACTTTTTCGCAGTATCTAGATTAATACCACCAGTTTCAAATTGCTTCATTAAAGTATCGAATTGTGAAACTCCTTGTTTTGAAGTTAGCTCTGCATTTTGCTTATCTAACTCTGCCATTCTTTGTTGGTTTTGAAGCATAATCTGACCCATTTGTTGAGCAGACTGAATAACACTTTCTTTAAACTTAGCTTCAGCTTCTTTAATTTTTTCTCCAAACTCTTTGAACTGTTCTGAATCTGGAGCGAATTGAGCCTGTTGTACTCTTAATTGATCAACTTGATTTCTAGCTTCCCCAGTATTAATGAAAGCTTGTCCCATTCTAGCTTGATCTTGAAGTGGTTTGGCAAATTTTCCACCCATGCTACCAAGCAAGCTTGACCTCATACTATTATCCATTCCTAGAGTTTCCAATTGCTGCCCCGCACTTATGGCTGCATTATTTTTAGACAGTTCATCTATCCGTTGATTAACCCTGTCCATATTCTCTTTGAATGCCATTAAATCAGCATTTTCTAAGGCTATAGAAGCAGCCTCAAGAGCTGTTCCAAACTTTAGGTTTAAACGCTTCCATTCCTCAGAACCTTTTTCTACATTCTTAAAAGAATTTTGCATTCTTTCAAGCATTGGCCCCATATTAAACTGCTCTTTTCCTGTTGCTTTAGCTAGTTGAGACAATCTACCACTAACATCTCCTATACTCTGTCCTCCAAATCTATCTGAAACCATGCCAAGAGCACCTTTCATAGATTCGTTTTTCCTGTTTTGTATACCCCTCTCTTCCTCTTCCTTCTTTAAGATCTCTTCTCTTGCCCCCTTACTCTCAAATAATGAAGTTACACCACCAACAAGCGCACCAACACCAGCACCAATAGCCGTACCAACCCCAGGAATTATGCTTCCAATCATTGCTCCCGTGGCAGCACCTTGAATAGCTCCACCAGCAGCTGATACGATATCTTTAGTTGGATCTTTCTCATCCATCCTAGAGCCAATGTAATCGACTCCAGCAGCAGCAGTACTACCAAGCATTTGAAGGCCCATGCCTCTCATCATTGGATCGGCAGCTGCACCTTTCATACTGGCCTTTAGCTTACTAAAACCTCTAGCAAGTTTACCTTGCTCCTTGCCAGTTTCACGCATGGATTTGTTCTGTTTTTTTGTCGTATCAACAACTTTTTGTGCAGTTTCTTCTGAAACATTGTAAGCATCTGCCAATTGTTTTATTCCTTCTTTAGTATCGAGGGCAGAATCATTAGCATCTTTAAGAACATTAGCCATTTCTTGTAATTCAGAAATATCAATTGAACTTTCCATCTTTGGAGGCCCAGAACCTCTAGCATACCTTTTAATTAAACCTTTATACCTTTGGCTAGGAGTACTACCACGAGAGTAACGCTTAAGTCTTGAAGTTGGGATAGTTCCTTTTGATAGATTAGATAGATTAGAAGATGCTCCCCCTCTTCTAGCACTTTTCAAATACGTGTCATACATTTTTTGTGCGGCTGGAGATGTCCTTCCTTTAATACCAGCAGCCTTCATTGCTGTTGCTGTCTTTTTAGCAGCTTGCCTTTTAGCTTCATCATCTGTCATTACTCCAGCCCCAACCTCTTTCCGCACTTTTTTAACAAATGATCTTCTATTACCATCGCTATCAGATGAGTTTTTCATATCACCTACTGACTGCGTAATACCAAAAAGTTTTTGAATTAAGCCAAGGTTTGCTCCACCACGAACGTCAAAATCACCACCTGCATCCCTTTCGTCAGCTTCATACCCAAGAGATTTTTTAATACCAACTTCAAAGGCCGCTCCAATGGCAGCATTGAGAGCACCTTTTGCCCCACCTATTTGGTCATATCCTTTCTTAATTTCTGAAATTGGGGCAGATTTATCTAGAGGTTTAATTTTTGAAGTCCAATCAGCAGCTTTTTTGAACATCATTTCCTTTATTTCATCTTCCAACTTATCTTCAGACTTGTCGGAAATGCCTTTTAACTGACTACTCTGAATTCCTCTAACTGGGTGTGTATAAGGGTGATGTATCTTATCGACAGTCATAGGCCCAATCGAACCAACTTCATCAATTTTTGGAGTTAGGAATACATATCTATTCCCGATATTTTTTTTGCCTTTAAATTTCTGCCTTTGTTGTTGAGAGATTTTTATTGCATTTGACCCATCATTAAATCTAGGAATTTGGTCTTGAGTAAGAATTTCTTCTCTTCCATTGATTTTAGTTTGCAGCTCTGAAGTGTTCATCACTGCTGGTTGACCTCTAAATGTTGTTAAATAGGGCATAGCACCAGCAGGAGCGTCTCTAGCTTCATTAGCCATAGCAGTAAGTAAATCAGGCTCCATTTGACCAGATCCACCAGCAGCGTAACGCTTTCCCCTTTTACCCGTAAAACCTTTCTCAGAATAACCAGTAACACCAGCTGCCATTGAAGCTTGAGCAATATCTCTAACAAGTTTTTCTTGTGTTGCTAAAAGGCCGTTTTGAGTCTTGATAGCATCAATAATCAACTTCTGCTTTTGCTCTTGGGTTAAGGTAGCACTTCCAATGCTTTGCCTTAATTTATCATCCTTTTGTAATAAATTAACAATCCCAGACTCAACACTCCTAAGCTTTTCTGTAGCAGAACCCATTTCAATAATGGTCTGGAATCCCTCTTTAGCAAACTTAATAACAGCCCCAAAAATCTTAACAAACCCTGCTACAAAAAGGGCTAACCCTGGGCCTGATATAAATTTTCCAATAACGGCAAACAATCCTTTTACAAAAGTATTGCCCTTTTCTGGGTCAAGAGCATCGTTCAATCCTTCAGATAAAGCTGTTGCAAAACCAACCACATTTTCAAGAAGTGGACCAAGTGTTAGTCCTCCCAATCGATCTGCGAAAGCTGTTACAGAAACAGTAAGGTCATTGATTTGAGCTAGTAAACTTTCATTAAGTTGAGCATTCTTTTCGATAGCTTCATTTGATGCGTTATAAGCTTTGTCGGTAGCATTTCCAAAAACAGAAGCCTCATTACTTAAATCTTTTAAGGCAGCACTAACCACGTTAATTTGATAAACACCACCAGCAAGTTCTTTAATTTGAGAAGCTACAGCTGGATCAGAAACAGAATCCAAAGCTTTTGACAAAGCCTGTAGTTTTTGAACTCCACTTTGCCCAGCATCAATAGCAACACCAAGTTCTTGAAGTTGATCAATGGTATCACCCCTACTTAGTCTTGTAAAAATAGATTTAAAAGCGTTACCAATAACAGCACCACCTCGTGCAGTTCTTTGTTCAACCGCCGTAATCAATCCAAGAAGTTCTTCGAAGCTAACTCCAGCATCCTCTGCTGTAGATCCAGCACGACTAAAACCTTGTGCGAGGTCTTGAGCAGAAACCGCAAACGCAGTATCTACCGCAACAATCTTGTTAACAATTTGGGTTGCTGATAGACCTGCTGAAGTAAAACCATTCATAGCGGCTGTCAGAGCCTTTACAGAGTCTTGCGCTCCTAAACCAGATATCCTAGTTAAGATCAATGCTGCCTCTAGTCTTTTCGCACTCTCAGCGGCATCAAGACCTTGACGAGCTAATTCGGCAGCACCATCAGCAACGGTTTGGAAAGATTGCCCTGTATTCTTAGCTACATTAAAAATAGCATTTCTGTATTTATTAAACTCTGCGGCTCCTGCCCCCAAGATCGAGTTAATCTCAATTAATTTAGCTTGAACAGTAACAGTTGTTGAAACTAGAGATTTAAATGACTGCGTAACTCCATTAATAACAGATGTAGTAGCTCCAAAAGCAAAAACACGAGCAGTAGAAGCATCAAGCGATTTCTGGAATTCTGAAGCTTGACCTGTAATCCTCCCCAAAGCTTGTTGCACCTGTTTAGCAGATGCGTTTAAACTCGCAGGATTAAGCGTTATATTTGCTTGTAAATTGATTGGAGCTGCCATTGTAATTTAATACACTAAAATCGTATTAAAAGTCAGAAGCCTCAAGTTTACCGCCTTTTTTAGCCATTTTTTGTCTTAAGTCGTCTACACCATGAACAACAGACTTATCTTTAGACTCTTCTGTTTTGGGATTAAACTTATAAACCTTCAATGGATCAGATTTAATTTCTGTAGGCATGTCGTAATTTTTAAGCTTATTTAATAATACTGAAGCGTAAGAAATAAGATTCTTTTGCCACAAAGAAATGCTGTAAATATCTGTTTTAAAGATATCAAATGGATTCCTGTACATATTACTATAGATGTCAAAAAAAGACGCATCATACGCCATCTTTAACATATTATCCCTACTTCCAATCTGCTCTATCTTTTCCCCCATTTTTGGGATCAGATAGAATAAATCTTCCCTGTTGATATTTTTAGTCATCTCCTCGTCCTCAAAGAGATTATCTTCCAGAGTTTTTGTATATTTCTTTTTGCTTGCTAGGTTTTCAGCACAATGAGCTATAATAGAGTTCTTCTTGTCTAAAAGATCTTTTAACTTTTTTTTGTCTTCATTGATAGAGTTTTCCATAGCCTTCCTTGCCATGTAATCAGAAACCTTTGACAAAGCTGTCTCTGATTTATCAATAACCCATTCTAAACTCTTGACAGATTCTTCCTCTTGTTTAGTCCAAAAACCCTTTGAAATTGCGATCTCAAGCAATTCACTCTTGGATTTAATACCTCTTTTTAAAGCAGCCAAAAAAGCCTCACTCTCAAACTCAGAGAGTTCAAGGTCATCGTAAATTCGAAAATGCCTGAAGTAATATGTCTTATTGTTGGCTACAATTTTACTATAGCCACGAAGAACATCTAATAAGCAAACGCTTATATTTACATCCTCTGTATTCATTCATCGCCAAAGATATCCTTAAGTGATTGTGAAATCTCTTTCTGGTTTGTGCCAAGCTTGTTATACCAAATATTGGCAACTTTAGCTAATCGACCAAAGCTCTCATCAAAAATACTCTTGTTTTTCAAGAGGTCTTTATCTTTGATATCTTCTTCGTCTTCGTTGAGGGCTAAATAATGCTCCCTCTTATCTTCAAAAGTTTCTCCAACAAACAATGGAAACTGTTCTTTCTTTTCTCCAAACTCCTCTTCATAATAAGAGAAATTGAAAATAAACCATTCCATCAGCTTTGTTTCAGACTTAGCTTC
>Ga0213864_10000042_pt1 | contig 54443 bp, 36 predicted proteins | sample PICome_5_FD_160078 | JGI IMG/M metagenome (GOLD analysis project Ga0213864, IMG submission 160078) | Coastal seawater microbial communities near Pivers Island, North Carolina, United States - PICO247 | ecosystem: Environmental > Aquatic > Marine > Coastal | place: USA: North Carolina... | reverse complement strand
GTGTGGACATTCGTAAGTTTTAAAATAAGAAAGTATACACCTTTCCTAAATATTGATGTATTTCGTTACAAAAAAATACTAAAGGAAGTAGTTTTAGGAGAAGCATGAGTTTTTTTGATTCCGAAGTTGTCCGTGCAGAAATGACGGAAATCCAAGAACTTCAGGAAGAAGTTTATAGTAATGTTTTTAAGTTTCCCTCCATGAATAAGGAGGAGAAGAAATTCCATGTTGCGCTTCTAGAGAAACTGCTGGACAAACAAAAGGTTCTCTATACGAGACTGAGTTTGTCTGATGATCCCGAAGCCAAGATGATGAAATCCCGCATCGTAGAATCTGCTACAATGATGGGACTGCCGAAAGACGTTGACATCAGTGTCATCTTCTCTAATATGGGAAAGATGCTTGATGCAATGAAGCAGCAGATTGACACCCAGGGTTCCGACGTGTAGAATAACGAAGTACCCAAAAGCCAAATCTCACTAATACAAAAACAATGTCCTTTTCTGATCTCAAAAAGCAATCCTCTATCGGTTCTCTGACTTCCAAACTTGTCAAGGAAGTTGAGAAGATGAACAACACCGCTAGCGGAGGCGACGATCGTCTTTGGAAACCCGAAGTCGATAAAGTTGGTAACGGTTTCGCTGTACTCCGTTTCCTCCCTGCCCCTGAAGGAGAAGATCTCCCCTGGGCAAAGATGTATTCCCACGCCTTCCAAGGCCCTGGTGGTTGGTACATCGAGAACTCTCTGACAACACTGGGACAGAAAGATCCTGTGTCAGAGCACAACCGCGAACTGTGGAACAGCGGTATTGAATCTAACAAAGATGTTGTCCGTAAGCAGAAGCGCAAACTGTCTTACTATGCAAACGTCTATGTTGTGAAAGATCCTACTAATCCTCACAACGAAGGTGGCGTCTTCCTTTACAAGTTCGGTAAGAAGATCTTTGACAAGATCATGGAAGCAATGCAACCTGAGTTTGAAGACGAAACTCCTATCAATCCTTTTGACTTCTGGCAAGGTGCAAACTTCAAACTGAAGATCGTCAAGAAGGACGGTTACTGGAACTATGATAAGTCTGAGTTTGAAGCACCCGCTCCTCTGCTGAGTGATGATGATGCTATGGAAGCAATCTGGAAGAAGCAGTATTCTCTTGCTGGACTGACTGCTGAAGATCAGTTCAAGTCCTATGAAGATCTTGAGCGTCGTCTCAAGTATGTCCTGGGACAGAAGTCTCGCACTCCCTCTCCTGCTGATGAAGAGACTGAGTATGATGACTATGCAGCAAAAGAAACTGCAGAGCGTCAGATTCAAGAGTCTCTGTCACGCTCTAAACCTGACTTCAACTCTCCTGACATCACTGCATCTACACCAGTTGCATCCAAGGATGAAGATGAAGACGATGCACTTTCTTACTTCCAGAAACTGGCAGAGAGTTAATTAAACAATCTAATATCTTCCCCTTTCTTCAAGGTTCTGCTCACATACTGAGTGGAACCTTTTTTATATGGCATCAATCTTTCTACATCATCAAGAACAAGTTCAACATATTCTGCTTTCAGTAAGTAAATATTTCTCTTTGCTTCTTCCTTACGAACTTCATAGGTGTAGTTCGTGACTGCATCAACTTCATTTGTTCTGACAACATATTGATTTCTTCTCGTATCAAAGTATTCTACTTTGTAATTTTTAGGAACATTTAATCCTTTGGGTACAACAATTTCACCACTATCATTTTTCATTTGTCTAGTTTCATAATGGTGAATGTTGTTTGCCTTTTCAATGTCACCATACTTTTTAATCAAAAAGTCGTTGAATGCTGCTTGACTTAAAGGCCATTCTGTCTGAATATTCATTATATTGTTAGCAAGCATTACCAACCAATCAAAAGACTCATCGCCATAGATTTCAAAGGCAACATTATCTGGACGATCATCTCCACTGATTCTGTATTGAGTAAAGTATGCTAAGTTTTCTAATATGTCAGGGCGAATCTTAACTCTCTTGAAAAGATTTTTTACAACCTGATAGTCGCCAATATTTTTGCCATCAGAATCTCTGTTGACATAATCAAAGTCTGGAACTTGTCTGAAGTAACTTGCCATTTTAGAAACCTATTTGATTTAGCGGAACTACAGGCCTAAATTCATTTTCCTCTCTTACCGGGCCTGATCCAAGGTAATCGTCCTCTGTAACTGGTTCAAGTTCTGTGAACTGCATAGTGATTTTGTATGATGTCATTGTTCTATCTGCATCATCAAAAGTCATATATGTTCCGTCAGGGGTATATTCTGTATTTATTGCTGCTAAGGCACAATTTTTTATCCTTCCTAAGGATGGATGTTGTCTTCCTTCACCAGTCAAGTAATTAATTCTAAACATATTAGGTGATACGATAAAGAGTGATGTATCAGATCTCTTTACTGACATCCCTTGTTTAAAAAATCTAATTATCTTTTTAATCTGTGTTGCTTCAGTTCTGCTTCTTGCAGACATTGTGAAAGTAAAATTAAAACTTCTAAGTTGTGGTGCCTGAAGTATTAATTCTAAGTTGGGATTGAGAATAGCACCAGTTGTCCTTGGAACAAGTCCCTGAGCACCCACTGCTGATTGTGCTAAAAATAATCTTAATGCGCCAATGGTAGCTTGTGCATCATCTGATCTAATAGCTGCTTGTATATCCTCAGCATCACCTTTTAGTACATTAATTAAATTTTGAACTGCTGCCTGAGGATTTAAGGACACCGCTGCTAAAGCACCCTGTACAGGATTAAGTGTTGAACCGTTGAATGCAACTTGATTACTATCTGCTATACCACCTTGAATCGGAAGTGTTACAGAACCTTCAATATTAGTTCTTGTTTTTTGTCCAATGACGAATGGATTTGAACTGTTTAAATCAAAACCAATTCGAGATCCAGATTGATAGAACATTGTAAATCTAATTCTATCTTGTTTAGATGTGGTAATATCTTCTGGATAGAAAAGATTTTCATATTCTTTTCGTCTTCTTCCCTCTACCTTTATTTCGTCAATTGCATAATTAGTTGCTATTTCAGTTGTTTCGGGTTCAGGACTTACAGCAATATTATCATTTCCAGTAAGTTGAGATCTCCAGAATGAATCTTTACTTCCCTGTTGATCTTCAGAAAATTGATCTGTCAATGCATCGATAGAGGCAGCATTCAAATCATTTGTAAGAGAAACCACGCCTGTAGAGTTTTGCTCTTCAAAGGATTTTCTTAAATCAAAATCGGCATAGATTGTATCAGTTCCTCCATCTCTTACGGTTGTATAATAGAATCCATCATCATCTTCTGACACAAGATCTGGTGTCTCAAGTAATCGAGTATTATATAAACTTTTGCTCTTTTCATCATCTACATTACCTATCACTTCCTGTATTTTTGTATTAGTAATCTTACTATTTTCATAAGTAGTGATAGTTCTAAAAAGTCTATCAACTCCATCTATATTTCTAAATACAATCCCACTAGTTGCTTTTTGTGCAGACATTATAGTCAGAACTTTTTTTCTATTTATTAGATGTTGGTGAGATAATATGCATAAGGTATATCAAGAAGAGATTGAATTTCACTTTGTCTTACAAGATGTAATTGTCCAGGCACCTCTTGCCATGTATAATTTCTAATCTTATCCCAGTGAAAATTAACTCCTCTGAATCCCCATTGAAATACATCAGTCACACCAACCATAGGGTGTTGATCGTATTGAATACCAGGAGTTTTTGCATTGTAAATGAAGGTGTACGTTTCTCCTACGTCAGGAATAATAACCGTTTCATTTAATATGCTCATGATTTCAACCATCATGTCTTCAGGATCACCCAAATCTCTGATTGAATCTTTGACAAACTCTAGTCTATTATTACCAACTTGTTCTTCAAACTGAAAATCATCTTCCATAAGTTCTGATACCTAATTCGTCTTCGGTGATGATCTTGAATTCGATTCTTCTGTCTGCACACCATTCACGAGCTGCTTTCCACTTTGCCTGATTCACAGCATAGGTTGTGCTTTCTCTAATCAAAGTCTTACGTTGCTTTTTACCAACGGTGGGTGGAGCAGTTTCTCTTTTAGGTTTTACTTCAATGACATAAGTCTTCACTTCCCCACTACTTTCCCTTACTTTGATGATAAAATCTGGAAAGTAACGATGAACTCTTCTATCAACTGGTGAAATGTATGGGATAAAAAACTCTTCACTTCCCCACTCAAGAATAGCATCAGTCTTATCACACCATACGCAGAAACTTCTCTCCCAATTACTACGGCATATTATATTGTTGACATTACCCTTGTACTTCTGTGGATTGGAGGGACGGTAAATACTTTTCTTACTAACTCCCATACATAATATATACGGTAAAAACTATTTAGATGGCAACGCCAAAACCAAGAGCAAGGAATGTTGCTGATTTAAAGGCAAACATCTTGAGGCCTTCTCTTACTTCAACATATGAATGTCATTTTAACCCACCTTCTGCTGTTCGTTCTTGGATGAATAGTAGAAGAAGATTTGACATTGGTGGTGGATATAATTATACTATGGATGAAAAAGTAACTCTTTCTTGCAGAGAAGCAGCACTTCCTGGAAGTTCTTTAGCAACTCATACTCTTGATAATGATCACACTGGTGTAACTGAGAGGCACGCTTACAGAAGACAATATGACACGACTTCTTCATTCAGTTTCTATGTTGATGAACAATATGATATAATTAACTTTTTTGAGAACTGGATATCATTTATTGTAAATGAAGATGGATCAAGAGATGCTGAAAGAGACAACTATAATTATAGAGTTAACTTTCCTAATGAATACAAGAGTGAAATCTTTATAAGAAAATTTGAAAGAGATTATAAAGGAAGAGATTTGCAATATAAATTTGTGAATGCATATCCTATTTCAATCAATCAGATGCCTGTCAGTTATGACGCATCACAAATACTTCTTTGCACTGTAAACTTTAATTTCTCACGCTATATCATCAGCGGAGAGCGATAAATACTCATACTGAATAACATATCATGCCTTTACCAAAAATTTCAACCCCAACGTATGAGTTGGAGTTGCCTTCGACTGGAAAAACAATCAAGTTTCGTCCTTTCCTTGTTAAAGAAGAAAAGTTATTAGTTCTTGCACTTGAGAGCGACGACTCAAAAGAAATCACCAATGCTATCAAAGCAGTCCTTAAGGATTGTATTCAGACTCGCGGTGTGAAAGTTGATACACTTCCTACATTTGACATTGAATATCTGTTCCTCAATATTCGTGGTAAGTCTGTTGGTGAAGACATTGAGGTGAGTGTTCTTTGTCCTGACGACGGAGAGACTTATGCTGAAGTGCAGATTAGTATTGATGATATCAAGGTAACTAGAGATAAGAATCACTCTAATCAAATTAAATTAGATGACAACTTGATGATGGAAATGAAGTATCCATCACTTGATCAGTTTGTGAAGAGTAACTTTGAATTCTCAAATGATAATCAAGTTGATCAGTCATTTGAATTGATCGCATCTTGTATTGATAAGGTATATTCTGCTGACGAAGCGTGGACAACTGATGACTTTACAAAGAAAGAAGTCACTGAATTTTTAGAGCAGATGAACTCTGCTCAGTTTAAAGAGATTGAGTCTTTCTTTTCCACGATGCCTAAACTGTCTCATGAAGTTCAGGTGGTTAATCCTAAAACAAAGAAGAAGAGTAAGGTTACTCTGGAGGGACTGGCAAGTTTTTTCGCGTAGCACTCTCCCATATGAATTTGGAGAGTTACTATAAGTTAAATTTTTCTTTGATTCAGTTCCATAAATACTCATTAACAGAGATTGAAAATATGATTCCTTGGGAGAGAGATGTTTATGTTGAACTCCTAAGATCTCATTTGGAAGAAGAGAAACTTAAGATGCAACAGCAGCAGGGCTAATGAATCTAGACGATCTTTTAAAGTCAATCAGAGAAGAAGATGATGACTCTAAAGGAGGGAAGATTAATGCTGAGAATTTTAAAACAAAGACTTTTAAAAATCCCTTAATAGGACAGTCATTTAAAGCACCTGGACTTCCTAGTGTGCGTCCTGTAGTAGTCAAGATTGAACCGGATAAACTCATTCCTAAAGATGAGGACACTAGTAAAGAGTTAATTGAAAAACTTGATGAACTGATTGATGTCATTAAGAAAGACAATGAATTAGAAAAGAAGGAACAAGATTACGACAGAAAAAAAGACGCTAAAGTAAAGCGTGAAACAAGAGAAAAAAGAATTGAAGTAGGAAAAATATTTTCAAATGCAGGAAGTGGTATTAAGAAAGCTATTGGAGGTTTACAGAATGTTTTTGATACTGTTATAAGATTTTTAGCATTTACTTTGTTAGGACAAATAGTAAAGTTTGTCACAGATTTTCTTGGTGATCCTAAAAATAAAAAATTTCTAGAAGACGCTCAGAAATTTATTTCAGGTATCCCCGATAAATTAAGAGAGGTAAGAGATAAACTTATACCTGTTGTTGATTGGTTCAAAGAACAAGGGCCAAAGATTGCAAAATTTGCTGAGGATTTTAGAAAATTATTAGTAAGGTTCCCATTTCTTGGACAGTATTTTGCCACTGAGAAAGAGAAGGAAGAGGGACTGGAAACTGTTCCTGGAACTAAATTATTACCTGGACAAGGTGTTCCTTTACCTGATGTTGGCCCCGGAGGTGTCCCTATGATTATTCCTTTTGCTACTGGTGGATTTGCGATGGGAACTGATACAGTTCCCGCTATGTTAACTCCAGGTGAGTTTGTAATGAGTCGTGGTGCTGTCAGCATGTTTGGCGCAGACACCATGATGGCGATGAATAAAGCAGGTGGTGGAACAAACATTCCAAAGTATGGATTAGTACCTGGATTTTCCGGTGGTGGAATAGTTCCTATGAGTGACATGCAGAGAAAGGCGTTAGACGTTCTTGCTAAGTATGAATCAAAAGGATCGGGTGACTATAATGCAATCAATCAGTATGGAGACAAAGAAGGACGCGGAAATAAGTATACATTTCCTGACGGATCAACAACTTTTGCTGGCGATTATAGAAATGCGCCATTTAATCCATCTAAAAAATCTTTAACCTCTTTGACAGTTGGTGATATTCTTAAGTTACAATATGATGATGGTTCTCTTTCAATGAGACAATGGGCTGATCAAGGAAAACTACACGCTGTAGGAAAGTATCAAATTATTGGTAATACTTTACCTGGATTAGTTGATAGAGCAAAGGTGCCTCTCTCTGCAAAATTTGATGAGAAAGCACAAGATATTTTAGCACTGCAACTAATGAAAGAACGTGGTATCAATCCCTGGGTAGGCCCAAGTGATAAAGCATTACCACCTGAAAGAGCGATTGTAGAGGCGGCAAGAAAAGATCCGATTCCAACATATGTAAAACCCGTTGAAAAAACTGTTGCTCCACCTGTTACATCAGCAATTGAGCCTACGGCAGAGAAAAAATCCGTTGATGATCGCTTTAGTGGAGTTGATCTTGATTTTATTTTCAAACCCATTCGACAATTCCTTGGAATTGATACACCTAACGTACCCACTAAAACAAGCTTTATTGTTTTACCCACAATACAGGAAAAAGCACAGCAACCAGGCACTCAGGTTGGTAATGAAATTCCTAATTTCAAAATCTCCTCTGGTGTCAGAATGAGAGGTTTGGTTGGAAAAGCACTTGGCATTGAGGACTTAGTATCATGATTAAACTTACTGAGTTCACTACGGTTGTTGATACTTACAAGAAAAATTTTGACATAAGAAGTAAAAGATTTAGTGATAAAAAGAAAAAAGATACTGCGGAAAAAATTGAAAAGCGTGAGAATAGAATTGAAACCAAAAAGTTTTTAGGTGATTTAAAGGGTGCTGCTGGTGGTTTAACAAATAAAATGAAACCTGGTGGTGATATATTAGATACAGTAATAAGATTTGGTGCCTTTACATTGCTTGGATTAATTGTAAAAAATATTGATAAAATTGCAATCGCAATTAAAACAATAATTGAAAAGTTAAAAGAGTTTGCTATTAACGCAAAGAAATTTTTTGAAGAACAAGTTGTTCCTTTTCTAAAAGATGTTTATAATTTAGGAAAAGATATTTTTAATATATTTGTAGGTATTGGTGATTTTGTCATAGGGATGAATCCTTTTAAGGAATTTGATTCTGAATTTAATATTATAATTCGTGGCATTCTTGGACTCGCAGGCAAACTAGGACAGTTAACCGCACCTAAAGATCCACCAGGGCCTACGTCCCCTGCTGGATCTCAGCCACCTGCTAAGACACCTGCTAAGACACCTGCTAAGACACCGATAAAATCATTAACAAGACAACCTGCTAAACCTGCTGTCAATGTTAAGAGAAAGACTTTTAGTAAATCACCAGCTTTAACCGGTGCGGGTGCTAAAGGGCCATCAACTATTTTTACAGATAGAGGTGAGATACCAAAATTCAACCCATTAAGAACAAATCTTGAAAAAACACTTGCAAAGGAATACAGTTATCCTCAAATTGCAAAAATAGCAGACGATGCAAAGATGCCTGCTGATGTACGAGCAGCGGCAAATAATATTTTAAAACAAAGACTCGAACTGCAAATCGCCAGGACAGCAAGTCCAGTTGATCCAGTTGATTTAACGCCATCTCAAAGAATTAGAGGGCCTTATTCTCCTATTGAATCAAAACCCACAACACCAACCATACCAGAACCTAAAAAATTATCGTTATATGAAAGGTTTTTAGGAAGAGGAAGGCAAGTTCTTGGTTCAATTGAAAAGGGAAAAGTTGCTTTAGGTGATTTTGCAAAATCATTACAAAGCAAGATGGGTAACTCTGCTGATGCTTTAAAGAGAATTGGATCTACAAAAATACCAGGTATCGGATTGATTGATAAAGTTCCCATGGGTGTAAGGAGATTTCTTGGAAGATCTCTTAGACTTTTGAGTTTATACAGTCTAGCTAAAGAAGTAGAACAGGATTTACTTAATGGAGATGTAAATGCTGCAGTTGTCAAACTTTCAGCTTATGGATTGGGATGGTTGGTAACCTCTGCTGGTTTGATGGTTGGTAGTGCATTGGGTGTATCTGGTGTCGGAACTGTAGCGGGTGTTGCTGTTCTTGCAGGATCCATTGGAGCAGGTGCAGGCACTGAGGCGTTGATTAGAAAACAATTCTTAAAATCTAAAGATACAACTCCTCCTAAAGTAAAACCAAAAGATCCCGTTGTCACTCCAAAAGCACCTCAGCAAAATGAAACTGAAATAGGTAATCAGAGTAGTACATCAAAACCGACTATAGTGTCGAGTGTAAATAGAAATATGTCTGATGGTTTGAACAGCCCGACTACATATGGTAGTCAGGGTATTGTAAAAACTAGAGAAGTTGTTATTGCCCTTCAACGAGTAGAAAAAGAAGTACTAGTACCAGCAGCATAATGCAAGGAAAGTCTCTCAATCACAAAGTATTAGAGGTATTCTCTAACGAGAACGAAGACTCTGTTGATCTCAGGGCAGGTGTTCCCGTTCTTGAATACCGTGAGAGTGTGCTGTGTCCTTATATAACAGTTGATATGACGATCATTGATACTGGCACTGCCACCAATTCAAAAGATGGTTCTAAGGGCACTATAGGCGTTTTAGAATCAATCAAACTGCAAGGTACTGAAACGTTCAAACTAAAACTTGAAGATCAATTTGGTAATCAGATTGATCTGTCTGGTGATAATGATTTGCGAGTTGGTAAAACTGTCTTTGCAGGTAAGGGTGTAAGAGAATCATCGTGCTCAATCAGAGTGGTTTCAAAAGAAGCATATGATAATACTCTTGTGAAAAATAGAATGACTGATAGTTATATCGGAAAAGCAGATGTCTTGATTACTCAAGCATTAAGAAACTTAGGAACTGAGAAGATTCTATCGTCAGAATCATCAAAAAATGAGATTCAATTTAATGGAGATAATCGATATCCTTTTGAAATGTGTCTTGATGTTCAGAAGGTATCAGTTCCTGAGGGTATTAATAGTGCAGGATATTTGTTTTGGGAAACATCAAGAGGTTTTAATTTCAAATCTCTTGATAAGATGTTTGATACTACTGGAAAAGTTATCAAAAAATTTGAAGAGACTGGATTTGCTGATAATCGTGTAAGCGCCGGTTTCGATGGCAAGATTCTTAAATCTAGTTTTGTTCTTATTAATGATATGCTCAGACAGTTTGAAGAGGGAGCATATAACACTGAACTAGATTTGTTTGATAACCTAGGATCAGAAGAAAGATTTAGAATTATTCCAAGAACATCACCATCAGAAGGAAATGGAGTAATTGCTGGAATCAATTTACCAATCGTAAATAAAGATTACGATGGAGAGATAACTGATGAACTACATCAAATAAAAGATGACGGACAGAAGGTTTTATCTGATGGAACTTTAGCTGCAATATCAAGTGATAATGGTAATGTAGATAGTAGTAGTTTTGATATTGTTAGCACGTCACAACAATCCAAACAAAATTATAGGCAAAAGTTCAGTTCATCGCTTAATATAGTGATTGATGCAGATCTATCATTAAATGCCGGAGATCTGGTGTTCTGTAAGTTTCCTGAAACTTCACAAAAGAAGAGTCAGTCAAGGAGCCCCAAAGATAGTGGCATATATATGATAGCGGATTTGTGTCATTACAGTACGCCTACACAGGCATTCACCGGACTTAACCTAGTCAGAGATTCTTACGGAGTTAAAAACTAATGGAAAGCGTAGAAAAGCACATCCAAACGGACAAGGAGATTCTTGAGAATCCCACAACGTCTCCACAACAACGCCGCCACATCGAAGAAGAACTTCACGAACTTGAAGTTTACGTTGAAAATCATAAGGAAGAAATTGAAGCAGGTGATCACCACGATCCCACTGCACTTGAACTCTTTTGTGAGATGGAGCCTGGCGCACCTGAGTGTAAAACACACGACAACTGATAGATGGGATTAGAGAGCAGATACGATTCTAAAAAGATAGTAAAACTCTGGGCTGACACCCAGAGAAAAATTGCTGTGATTGTTGGTACTTTTACACAATTAGACACACATGATACTGAAAAGTTTGGTAGTGTAAAACCTGACGTTGTTGCTGCTCGATACAGAGTTCGTATTCTTGGAGAAGATCCTCCAGATAAACCAGAAAATAAACTCCCTGTCGCTTATCCGGTTGCAACTTCTAGCGGTAAGGGAGCACAAACGGTTGGTATAATAAGGTATGTACCAAACGATTTTGTCTACGTTTCAAAAGATCCTGATAGTGGCACTCTTTTTATTGAAAAAATAGTTCCTAATTATATTTCCAATCTTCTTCGAGGATTTGATGACAGTACAGGAGAACAAGCACTTAGTGGGTTTGTTACTGATTCGGTAGTTCCTCATACTTTTCTCAATGAGTTAAAAAATGGATTTAATTCTGGTGAATTGTATGATTCTCAGGACGTATCTTATTTTGATACTACTGTTGATTATGATACACCACTTCCCAAATTTCCTAAACCCGCATCTTGCGAAAAGGTAAATGTTGCTGGTGTTAATGATGCTATTGAAAAATTAATTAGAGAAGTGGAGGCAATTAAAACAGGTATCACTGGAGATGATAGTTTTCTTGTCACCGCTCAACAGTTTGGAAAAGATGCACGAAACAGCATAAACAATGCTAAAATTGCTAGTGGTATCGGTATTGGTGATCAAGAATTTGATATTTCATTGGCCAATGCAGCAGGAGACATCTCAAGAATTATTGCTGCTTTAATGCAGGAAGTTAGAAAATGGGTGCTGAGAAAGATAACAACAGTTGTCAATAACTTAATAGGTAATGTACCACTCAGTGCAAGATACCTTGCCAATGAAGCAAGTGATAAAGCACTCTCTGCTATCTCATGTTTGTTCTATAGAATCCTTTCTGGACTGGAAGATATTGTTGCAAACATATTGAGAACCATTATCAATAAGATTCTAAATGCAGCAGATTGTTTAGTTCAGAATATTTTTGGTGGTATTGTAGGAAATATTTTAGGTAATATTGTTGGATCGATCAACTCAATTCTTTCAACCTTTACGGAACTTCTTGGAAAAGGTATTAACTTTGCAAATGAATTAATTCAATTCGTCATTGATCTATTAGACTTCTTTAAATGTCCTGTTAAGAACGAGTGCCCTCAGACTGAGAAATGGGACTTCTTAAATGGATCATCTGCACCCAAAGAAGTCATAGATTTTAATAACATCTTTACTCAGGCACAAGGACTTGTAAGAGATGTTTCGACTGGTGTGGGAAATATAACGACAACATTTGAAAGTGTATTTGATGAGTTTGGAAATGAGGTTGATTCGATAGTCAATTTCTCTAACAGTGACGGATCACCTTATAATCCCCTCAGTGATCTCAATATGGGCACGATATGGCAGAGTGTTATTGACGGTTCGTGCAACACTGGTGCTGTAAATTGTGGCCCTCCTATCGTCAAATTCTGGGGTGGTGGTGGCACAGGTGCCTCAGGAAATGCTGTTGTCAACGCAGTTGGTGAAATACTTGGAGTTCAAATAGTCACTCCTGGTAGTGGATACACCAGTCCCCCTCTAATAGAATTTGAGGATGCTTGTGGTAAGGGAAAGGGTGCAAGAGGAATCACTGTCATTGATCAGGTTGGTGGAGGAGGTATCAATGGAGGCACTGATATTGAGAACGGTGACACTGACATTACTGAACAGACATATGATATTACTGATGTTCAGGGAACTATTACCATTGATCCATCCCTCACAGATTTCATTACGGTAACAAGATATAATGAAATCGAAGCACGCACTGAAACAACTAGAAATGTCAATTCAGTAACATTCACCACGACTCCATTATACAGATATTATAATCCAACCACCTTAGATCATTTCACTGGTTTAAATAGCACACCTCCTGAAGGATATACTAATGAAGGTATATTAGCTAATGTGTTTGTTGGCCCTCAACCACCGGGAACTATCCGCCTTATTGATGATGAGGAAGGGAATCGAAGCAATGCAGGAAAACCATTAAGTAGTTACACCGCTTACGTTTTCCCTGCCACTGGAAATCGTCCGTTTAAGATTGATGGTGGAGAAATACCAACCACATTGCTCTACGCAAAGACTAATAACAATGATGTCTTGTTTACAAGTGATATAAACGAAGGATCACCTGAATATTTTTTAGATAGAACTCATAATGCTTACGGATTTGCTTTTTATGCTCCTACATCTCCCGTTAGCATAACTGTTACTGACGAAGAGATTATAGAGACAGTTGTCTATGATGGCACTGGAACAGAAGGACACCTTGTCGGTAGCATTGGGTATTACATTGATGTAAGAGATTTCGGTGACAATCCTGATTTAAAAGTTACTGGTGTAACAAAACGACTTAGAGCAAGTGGACTTGTAGCGTCTGATAGATCAATTACATTATCATCAACCTATCCTCAATCTGTTTCTGCCACCAGATTTAAGGTTGCTTTTGATATGACAAACAGTCTAGAACCTGGAAGGCAGGCAACTTATGTTAGAGGTTTCAATATTAATCTAAGAGCGGAAGATGATACCACCCTATCAAACGGGGTGTCTGATGTGGTTATGCTTGATCCTGGATATGGATATGATAGTTTCCCAATTGGTGACAAAGGGGGAAGCGGAAGAGTATGGGCAAATAGATGTCAAACCTCTGTGCATAGAGCAAACTTTGATTGGGATATTCCTCACACTGAGGGACAAACTATCACCCTATTTTATGGAGACACCATCACTTTACCTGGTGAAAATCCAGTAGTTATTGATGAAAACTTTACTGAAGATTTGCTGCCAGGTTGTGTCATAACTGGCACCAATCCTATGATTAAAGATATGACACAGTTTGATTATTCTTATGGAAAGGTTTATGAGACTGGAGTAAGGTATCAATTCGGTTTTGATGTTGATGCACAAAGAGCATTTGATCAAGGATTTACTGAGCAAGATATTAGATTTTTCTTGGAGAATAAGTTCTTCTTGAGAGTTGGCCCTAAGATGAGAGAGAAACTGCTTGATCCTAACTGGGGCAAAATACCTGAGTTCAGTGTTACTGTCACAGCACCAGGATGTCCTCCTGGCCCCGGTTCTTCTGGAGATGATTTCATCAGCACTCTTGACGGTGTATTTGTTGCGAACCCTGGATTTGGATATGAACCCGGAGACACAAGTAATGTTGGTGATTTGATCATTCAAGATGGTAAGATATTAGGTGTCAACATTACAAACCCTGGTATTGGATACACAGTCCTTCCTGATATTAAAATAAATACAAGAACCGGATTTAATGCTGATTTGAAACCAATATTAGGATTTGTTAATGCTAATGACTCTGGATTCGTTGTTCCATTCGGAACTCCAACTCTACAAGTAATCGATTGTGTAGGTAAGGTATAATGGCAGCAGTAGAATGTCCAGATTATAATAGGTTTGGCAACACCACTGGTGAACTTGTCCTTGACACCACTGATGCAAGGAATAATAAGATGGCGGTAATGATTCGTCGTATTTTTCCTTCAACTTTTAAAAGAGCACAATATATCGGACTTCAGATGAGTGGTAACCTTGATGGTGCCATTAACGTTTCTGCGCCATCCGTGTATAATGTTAGATGTGGTGAAAAACCAGTTGATGGTGTTTCTGCAATTACATATGCTGAAAATGGTGACATAATATTATATGCACCTAGAGGCAGAGTGAGAATAATGGCACAGGATATTGATCTTATTGCAAATGGCAATGGATCGACTACCGGGTTTGTTAATATTAACTCTAATTCAACAATAGACATGGCATCTAGTGAAGTTAGAGTAGTTGCAGCGGATGCCATTGGAATGGCAGCAGAGAGAAACGTAAACATCAACTCTGGACAACGTGTTAAGGTTGATGCAGGAACTTTTAAAGTAAGTGAATCTCCTGATGTATCTCCCGTTACTTCATTCACTGGATCGGGTTCAATGTCTCCAATTCAATACGCTGAGACACTTAAAAAACTTTTACAGAGTCTATTATAAATGGAAGTATCAGACATACATATCGGTAAACAACTACAGGTAAACTTTTCCCCTCAAGGATCAATACCTATTCCTTGCGCTGCTTATCTGACAGGTGCTGCTGCCATTCCTGGCACAGGATTCTTTAATGGTGGTGTGATGGTTGGAAGTCCTATACTTCATCCTATTCACACTGCTGCGATGATGGTTACAAGGCCAGATCCCATCAGTAACCCTTTGGCGGCAAAGGCACCTTCTATTTTTCATATTAGAGGACTTCCTCCTCCGGCATCAACACCCATTGATGTTGTTCTTGGTGATCCCCTTGGCCCAGTTGGTATCACAATGGCAACCACCATTGTTATCGAAACAAACTTAACTTCAAAATTAACTTTCTCACCACTTGAAACAAAGTTCATCGCATTGATGAAAAAACTTGGTGTTCAGGTTGATACCGGCGCAACGGTTGAAACTGGAGCACAGGCACAAGCAGGTGCCGAGTTCAGAGCGTCAGCGAAAGCATTAGCAGGCCCCACTGTTGTTAATGGGCCTTTAGTATCAACCAGTTTAATCACTGGTGCAGATGTTTTATCTAAAAAGAGTGGAAAAACTTTATCATCTAGAAAAGGTTTTGATCTCGCTCACCCCACCAGAAAGGGCAAAAGAGTCAGGCATATTTGTGTAGAAGGGCCAGAGTCTGCTATTTACATAAGGGGAAAACTTGATGGTAATCATATCATCAAGTTACCAGAATACTGGAAAGGTTTAGTTGATTATGATACAATTACAGTAAACTTAACTCCATTTGGAAGAAAGGATGATTTGTACGTAAAAGATATTCAGGAGGATAGAATTATAATTGCAGGAAATCATCTGACTAATGTTCAGTGTTTCTACCAAGTGTGGGTTGACAGGTTATCTGATCAACCACTTGTGGTAGAATATGATGGAGAGTCAGCAGCAGACTATCCAGGAGATAACACTGAATATTCTATCGCTGGATTTCATTATGATGTGAGGGAATAAAAAATGCTTTCAACTAATTTACAAAAACAAGCACAAGAGGATATTGAATTTAAGATTCAAAATATTGAAACTCTTCAAACTACTATCCTTGAACTTGACGATCAAAAGTTATTATACGATACAGGTATTATAAAAATAGAAACACAAGTCCTTGAAGACTTGAATGTTGTGAATCGATCTTTTGATGATGTTGCCAGTGCATATGAAGATGCAATTGATAGTGATTGTGTGAGCGATTTATTTTGGAGAGTGGTTGATTTTCAAGCAAGTGGTGGTGCTGATCCTGATGATTATACGCTTGAGTGTACTAGACTTAACGGACTTGGATATCAACCCACAGATCGAAATCTTCGTTCAACTTCAGGTATAGGTAGCACTGTTGCTTATGTGGGCACCACAGGCATTGTCAGTTTTTATCCCATTAACCAAACTTTTTCAAATCTTTTTGAAGAAGAATATGATACTGCTGATATAATAACTGATCCGTATTTTGCTTTAGACAGAAGAAATAGATATGGACTTAAAATATATTCAGAACCTTTTGATAAAGATATCGGTGACACATTAGTGGGTGAGTTTATTGGAACTTGCAGCATTGGTTCAACTTTTATTACTGTAATGCAACCTGTAGGATCGGGACTTACATTTGGAACTAATCAGGTGATCGTAAGTTCAGGTAAAACGTCTGTTATTTCTCAAACCACAAAAATAGTTGGAGTGGGAACAACCACGCAAGACATTCGATCTATTCCTTCAACTGGCATTGGCAGCACAGGTGTTGTTGTAAATATTTTGACTATCGCTTCACCTACGGGAGCAGCAGCATCAGCTCCTGAGGCAGACGGAACGTTTGTCTCATTTAGAGTTCTTGAAGATCCAGCAGGTTTTCAGACAGGTGGTAGAAAGAGGTTTGACATACCATTTGATACGGATCCATTTACCCCTCAAACAATCAGTATTGCTTCAACTGCTACACTTGGAACTGGAGTTTCAGTTTACTTAGACAACTCTGGAGCTCTGAGTAATCCAAGAAGTTGGGATCAAAATCTTAAAGTACTACCACTTGACGCTGGAGGCGAACCTGAACCTGAGGTTGGTGCAGGACAAGCATTTTATAAACTTGGTTTCAGTCACGCTCCAATTTTATCGGGTGGTGCTAGAGCAAGTGAAGGACAAAGAAGAATTGTTAGTAGTTCAAGCACTATATTCTCAGCTACTTTGTATGAATCGCTATCATCTTGTTCAACCGCTATTAATGATGGTATTACAAATACTCTCGGTATCTCAAGCACTAAAGAAACTGCATTGAAAGCACAAGATGGTAAAACTAATATCTTAGTTGAAAGTTCTCAGGCATTGAGAGTGCAGTCCGTGCAAAAGCAACTAAGTATACACGGAATCAGAAAAATTTTAGGCACACTTAATGAAGAGGCGGACAAACTTGAGTCCTTGCAAGTTGTCCTAGGTGTAACATCAATAACGGAGGTTATGAAATGATTGAACCAAACTTTGAATTTCTGCATGGCAGAACAACTAAAAAAGAAATTATTATCCCAGAATCATGGGAAGAGGATATTGACATGGACTCCATCACAATTCATTTGACACAGGTTGGAGCGAACCAAGATCTTCGTGTCAAGCGTCGTCAGGGGAGGGAGATCACTCTGGATACCAATGGGTTGCCAGTGGATTGTTACTACATAATCATCGGTGAGTTGCTTGACAAGGATTCCTGATTACCTTATAATATGTGGGTAATCAAGGGAACACCTAATGCAAGACGAGTTTCTCACCCGAGTCGTCATCGATCCTTCTACCCGTAATTTTTATCTCTACTCCAACGAAGGTGATGAGAGGGTTGTGGATTGCACGACAATGGATGAGTTCATGAATGTGTTGTCTTTCATTCGTGATACTGCACCCGAAGATGCTATCGCGTATTCAAGTCCTCTCTGAGGGAAAAATGAGCTTTAATTCCAAAAAAGCGCCAAAAAAAATTCCGGCAAAAATTTACCCTGTAGGGTTTTACGAAGAAATTCTTAAGTGTTACGAGTATGAGAACAGAAACCCGTCAGTCTATGGAAATGTTATTCGCTGCGAAATGGAACTTACCGAAAGCAGCGAAAAATGCGAATCTGACTAATAAGGAGATGAAGATTACATTTAACGAATATTGTACATTTCATCCACCGACATATAATGGATGATTTGAAGGTATATCTTGAAACGGAAAATGATCAACTTGAAGTAGTTGATTTTATTCAATTTAATTATCCCGAAGCAGACATTTGCACTTGGGATCCAGATCCTGAAGATACTGGTACTTGGGGAATGTGGATAGATGGAGTTGATGCATCTATTTGGGATAGACTAATTGAAGTTTATGGTGATGGAGAGGATCTTGAAGGTTCTTTTGAAATGGCATTAGGTGGTGGAGAAAAAGAATACCCCTAATTTTTTGGGAGTGTGGCGGAATCGGTAGACGCACCAGACTTAAAATCTGTTGAAGGTAACTTCGTGGGGGTTCAAGTCCCCCCACTCCTATTGCCCCTGTAGCTCAGCGGTAGAGCAACGCTTTTGTAAAGCGTAGGCCATCGGTTCAAATCCGTTCGGGGGCTTGATAATATAACTGATAAATAACTAACAACAGAAATAGTGCGTTAGTAAGATGCCTCTCAGTCGTCTAGATAATTTTTTAAAGAATGCGCGTGGCAACATTCTCTACGTTAATCCTAACGATTTAGACGCCACAGACTCTATCGAAAATCAGGGTAATTCTCTTGCTCGTCCTTTTAAAACGATTCAAAGGGCACTCATTGAGGCAGCTAGATTTTCGTATCAGAGTGGATTAGATAACGATAGATTTAGTAAGACTACGATTCTTTTATATCCTGGTGAGCACGTTGTAGATAACCGTCCTGGATGGATTCCTGATGGATCCGGTAACTTTAGACTGAGAAATGGACTTACTTCTTCAGACTTTCCATCTTTTTCACTAACCACTAATTTTGATCTCTCAACAGAAAATAACGCTTTATATAAGCTTAACAGTGTTCATGGTGGAGTTATTTTACCTAGAGGAACATCTCTGGTAGGTTTAGATCTTCGTAAAACTAAGATTCGTCCGAAATATGTTCCGGATCCTGAAAATGCGAATATTGAAAGAACTGCTCTATTCAGAGTAACTGGTACTTGCTACACTTGGCAGTTCTCTATTTTTGATGGTGATCCTAATGGAATCGTATTTAAAGATTATACTACTAATACATTCGTTCCTAATTTTTCTCACCATAAACTTACTTGTTTTGAGTACGCTGATGGTAAGAACGACGTAAAGATCAACGATGCATTCATCAGCAACTTTGATGCTGGAAGAACTGATCTTGACATGTATTATGAGAAGGTTGGTTTAGCGTATGGGCCTTCTTCTGGTAGAGAGATTCAACCTGATTATCCTGATTCGGGACTTGACATTCAACCTAAGATTGATGAATTCCGTATCGTTGGCCCCAAGAGTGGTGCGATCGGAATTACCAGTATCAAGGCAGGTGATGGTGTAACTGCCACCACTGACATTACTGTCACTCTTGAAAGTGCCCTGTTTGGATTAGACGTTGATACTCCAATCAAGATTTCTAATGTAGGTACAGAAGCATACAACGGACAATTTGTTGTTAGTGATGTATTAGAGACGAGTGCTGAGGGAACCACTCAGTTTAAGTATAGTGTATCTAATGCACCTTCTGATGCATTACCCACTGTAACAGGATCTCAGGTTGATCTGCAGTCTGATAGTGTAACTTCTGCGTCTCCTTATATCTTTAACATCTCTCTGCGTTCCGTCTTCGGTATGTGCGGTATGCACGCTGATGGAAGCAAAGCACTTGGATTTAAGTCCATGGTTGTTGCCCAGTTTACGGGTATTGGACTTCAGAAAGATAAAAATGCATTCGTTAAGTATAATGCATCAAGCGGAGAATATAAGGACTCAACATTTGCCGGAAATGCAAACATCAATGAGGATAGCTCTGCTGTCTTCAAACCAGATTATGAAAACTTCCATATCAAGGCATCAAACGACTCTGTAATTCAAATCGTTTCGTGTTTTGCTATTGGTTATGCAAATCACTTTGTGACTGAGAGTGGTGGTGACTTATCTGTTACCAACTCTAACTCCAACTTTGGTGCAAAAGCACTTGTTTCAAAGGGATTCAAAACTACATCATTCAATAGAGATGATGTTGGATACATTACTCACATCATTCCTCCTAAAGAACTTGAAACTACACAAGGCGCAATTGAGTTCAATGCGATTGATGTTGAAAAGACTGTAGTTGGTGTTGCATCAACTAGCAGACTTTATCTTTATAACCAAACTAATCAAGATGTCGCTCCTGATAGTGTCATTGAAGGTTATAGATTCGGTGCAAAAGAGAACGACACTCTGAACGTTCTGATTCCTGATAGTAGCGGTACACCTACGAATCGTTCTGCTCGTATTGTGATGCCTGATACTGAGTTATCAACAACTCAGGATACTTTCCAGAAGATTCACAAAGTTGGTAGAACATCTGGAATCAATAGCATCACTTCAAATACGATTACATTTGACTCTCCTCACAATTTACTGTCTGGTGAAAGCATTCGTGTCGTTGCAGAAAACGCACACCTTCCTGATGGATTAGAATCGAATCAACTCTACTTTGCAATTACATCTGGCGTAGGAACTGATCAGATTAAGATTGCCAAGACTCTGAATGATTCGATTAATGGTGATGCTCTTACCATTAATAATAAAGGTGGTATTTTAAGAGTTCAAAGTAGAGTATCTGATAAAGTTGCTGGCGACATTGGACACCCCATTCAGTTTGACTCTACTGAGTCGCAGTGGTATGTAACTGTTGGCACTGCATCAACAGATAATGACATTTATTCTACCTTAGTTTCACTTGGAACCACCTCTCTTGGTGCTGCCACTCCAAGAACATTCATCAATCGTAAACCTGACACCAGAAATGTCATTGATACGATTTACAGAGCACGTTATGTAATTCCTTCTGGTTCTGGTATTACTTCTGCCCGTCCTCCTGTTGATGGATATATCATTCAGGACTCCTCTAATGCAACCGGAGCAACTGATACTGAAGTAGCATCATACTTCAGTCCTACTTCAGTAACCATCGGTAATGTCAATGAGCAGAGAGACTTTAGATTCATCGCTGGAGCTAACTGGAGCAGCAATGTTGCAAATATCTTAACTGAACTTCCCCACAATCTTAAGATTGGTTCTCAAGTTGAGATTAATAATATCGTTAGTGCTAACAATCCAGTTGGAACTGCTAACTCTGGTTTTAATGGTAGATTCAATGTTACAGGTATCACTAGTGCTAGAGAGTTCACCGTATCACTTGTAAGCACTTCTGGCCCTGGTGCGTTCACCAACGATACATCCTCAAGAACTACAAGTCTGCCTACTTTCGCTCAGACTAGAACGAAAGGAACTTATCAGGTATATCGTTCACAGCAAATTCAAAGATACATTGCTGGAGAGCAAGATGGTATCTATCATCTGCTGATTATCAATAATTCTAACAGTCCTACTGTTTCTCCTTTCTCTACCGAAAGATTCTCTCAGAATATTCAAACTCTGTATCCTCAAACAAACAGAGATAATCCCAAGAGTGATCCTACACAGTCTGCATCGTTCGCACTGCCTACACCAATTGGCGAGACAGTTGTTAATGATCCGCAGAATAGTGTTACCAAAGAAACACTTAATGCTCAGGTATTTGACTATAACATTGGTTTTGGTGTCACCGAAGTTCAGTCCAATGGTGCTGGAACTGCTCATACGTTCTTCTCAACCATTGATCACGGACTCAATCGTGTTGTAAATATCGGTATCGCTGATAGTGGTGCTGGTTATGGTAATGGAAGTGCTGGTTACATCTATAACGCTAAGTTAACCTCTGCTGGTGCTGCAACATCTCAGGGACAAAATGCTACTGCTAGAATTGAAGTTAATTCTTCTGGTAACATTGTCGCCGCCAAGATTATGGACGGTGGTAGTGCATACAGTGTAGGAGATTCTCTGCAGATTGTTGGTGTTGGAACAACTTCTGGATATTCTGTTGGTATTGTCACTGTCACCAAGATTCACGACAACACTGGCGACACCGTAGAATTAATCAACGCTAAACCTGAAACAAATCATCCTTACAACACTCTGTATAGAATTACCGGTGTTACCGCAGGTTCTGCGAAGGAAGTTCAAGTTGCATCTGCTGCAACTGTAAGTGGTGCATCTGGAATTGGAATCACCGATCTTGCATCTGCCGCTGTTCAGGTTGTTGGTAGAGCACTGAATGTAAGTGCTTTCAACTACAATAAAGTAACTGGTGTTGGTGTCGTTACCACAACTCAAAATCACGGACTGAGAGTTAACAATAAGATTGAACTTGGTGGTGCTGAACAATCACTTTATAGAGGTGATTTCATCGTCAAGAAGACTGAAGCACTTAATTCTTTTGAAATCAGTATAGGTGTCGGAACTGTTGCTCCTACACCATCTGGAACCATCAGAGTATTCCCTCACGGTTATGCGTCCGCTGGTGGTAATGTTGTTGTTGAAAATGAGAACTTAAGTGGTAGACAGCAAACCACTTATGCTGGTATCACTACCACAATTTCTGCAGCGGTTCTGACTGCATCAACAACTGATATTGACATTCTGGATGTCACTGATACTGATATCAACATCGGTGATTATCTGCTGATTGATGAGGAGATTGTTAGAGTCAAGACAACTGTAACAGGTAACCCTGTTTCAGTATTCAGAGGTGTCCTTGGAACAAGAGCAACTACACATGCGATTAACTCTGTAATTAAGAGAGTTAAAGTTCGTCCAATTGAATTCAGAAGAAACTCAATCATTCGTGCATCTGGACATACATTTGAATATGTTGGTTACGGCCCTGGTAATTATTCAACTGCACTTCCTGAGAAGCAGGATAGAGATCTCACCACTAGAGAAGCACTTCTTTCACAGTCTCTCAAGTTTGATGGTGGTGTAAATGTCTATACTGGTATGAATGATGCTGGTGACTTCTATGTTGGTAATAAGAAGGTAAGTTCTGCAACTGGACAAGAAGAAGTCTTTGATGCACCTATTCCTACTGTAACTGGTGAGGATGTCTCAACCAGCGGTGTGAGCGTCGGATTTGATGTACTTACTCCTCTTGAAGCATCCATCAGTCGTTCTCTGAGAGTTGAGGGTGGCCCTGACGGAAACATTGTTTCTGAGTTTGATGGCCCTGTAATCTTCAACGAAAAGATTACCTCTACCTCAAGTAAGGGTGTTGAGTCTAATTCCTTGTTCTTACAAGGTGATACAACAGTTTCTAGAAAGTATACAGTTGGTATTGCTACCCCTTCACTGGCAGGCAACCCTGGTGATGTCGTATATAATGCAAACCCAACTAGAGGTGGATATGTTGGTTGGATTTATACCACCGAAAACGATTGGTATCGTTTCGGAAATGTAAGTCTTGAGAAGACTCTTAGCGTTGGAATCTTTGACACCGTTGGTATTGCTACAACCACACCTGGCGATAAGGTTCTCAAAGTTGGTAGTGGTGGCACTGAGTTCTCTGTCGATACATCTGGTAGAGCAGGTGTTGGAACAGCGGCAAATACATTCCAATTCAGAGTAGAAGGTGATTCTTATCTCTCTGGTAATGTAAACTCCGCTGGCGTAATAACTGCTACGCAATTTATCGGTGATGGTTCTGGTATTACAAACCTTCAGAATGATAGTTTGTTTAGCAGCACTGCGGTTGGACTTGGAACTGGCATCTTCCCCAACAACCTTGTTCGCGTAGGTGTTGGAACTTCTGTTCCTCACTTCCCACTTGATGTTGGAACAACTGGAACCGGAACAACAGATCTGAAGGTAAGAAACAACGCTATTTTCGATGCAAGACTTGATGTTGTTAATGTAAATGTTAGCGGAATTATCACCACTGCAAATCACAAACTAGATAGTACATCTGGTGAGATACGCACTGGTATTATTACTGCTACCAATATTGTTGTTGGCACTGCACTTTCTACATCTAGTAATCAAACTGGTTTTGGAACTGGAACTCCAAGAGCAAAAGTAGACATTGAAGGATCTGCTAAGTTTAAGACTTATTCTGAATATGTTGAAGTTCTTGACATCTCTGGTGGTAATGTAAACATTGACTTGTCTGTCGCACAATCTTTCACCTTAGCAGTCGATGCTGATGTATCGCAATTCACACTCCTGAATCCTCCAACTGGTGCTACTGCCTTCTCGATTCTTATTACTCAGGATAGCACTGGAGGACACTCTGTTGGTATTGCAACTTTTAAAACCAGTGGAGGAACAGATATTGATGTCAAGTTCCCCGCAGGTGGTGTCTTACCCATTGTCACAACAACCGCTGATAAGACTGACATTTATTCATTCAAAACTTTTGATGGCGGCACAACATTATTCGGTGTAGTAGGAGGACAGAACTTCGCATGATAGGATTAGGATTCTATAACGTAACTCAAACAACAACTGATCTAAACGGGCCTTTTTTAAGGTTCACTTCTGAACCAGAATCGTCTACAGTTAATGATGGTGGTAGCGTTACCTTCACCGGTATTGCTACCGCTGAGTTCAAACATAATCCAACAATACCTGGCGAAAGAGTAACAAACACTGGAACAATAGGATATCAGTGGTATATTGATGGTGTTGCTGCCGTAGATACCACTGATAGGATTAGTGGAGCACAGACAAATGAACTTACGTTGAGTAACTTAGTCAGTCCTACTGATGATGGTAAAAAGGTATTTTTAAGAGCAGTCTATAACGGTTCAGCATATCAATCTGAAAGTGGTGCCATTACTGCTGGCATTGCTGCATCAACAGGAAATGGTGTTAATCAACCGGTGGACACTGACACATCTAATGTATTGGTTAACGTAAATCCAACTATCAGTATTACAACAGAACCTGTTGAACAAATCGTGGGACAAGGAGTTGATGCTACATTTAGTGTTGTCGCATCAGTGTCTGATGATTCTGACTTAAGTTATCAGTGGATTCGAGGAAATGAAGTATTGACTGATAGTGACACTGTAAGTGGTGCTACCACTCCCACACTTACTATTTCAGATCTGGAAGTTGGTTTGACTGGAATGAGATGTAAAATCAGTCATCCTACTGCAGGTAATTCTCCACTGGACTCTGACAGCGTAGGGTTTCAAGTGGTTGCCAATAGATCAATCATAGAATGGTACTATCATGATGGTAGTGGTAACTTCTTTGGAAATGGTACGAGTAACTTGGCAGATGGATCACTTACTCTTACTGTAGATCCATCTAACCCTACCAGTGTTTATTCATTCCACACCCCTGAAAAAGACACTAAAATTAAAATGACTTTAGCAGCGGCGGCTGGTAAAAATGAAGTTGCTGTTGGAGGAGAAGGTGCAATATCCATATTCAATATCACATTAGAGCGAAATACTGAATATATTCTCAAGTTAGGTTCTCAAAGTCAACCAACCGGAGGACTTAATGGAGGAGGAGGTGCCGCATATCTCTATAAAAAAGGAACACTTTTAGTTGCCCTTGGTGGCGGCGGAGGTGGTGGAAAAGGTTCTAATGCTAATTCTAACTGTAGAGGGGGTAATGGTGGAGGTATTGGTATAGCTGGTTTTAACGGACGTAACAATCGCGGTGGAGATGGTGGAGTGGGAGGAATTCCTTATGGTGATGGAGGTTTACCTGTCATTGGTTTTTTCCCAGGCGGTAATGTTTACGGTGGTGTAAACTGGGATGCAAATACAGGTGGTAGGGTATCAGGTTGTACGATCGGATCAGATTATTTCCAAGCTAGATTCTCTCCTTGTGAAGATATAGGACAATCAAGATTCCGTGATGTAAATGGTAATGAAATGTCTCAAACACCAATAATACAGAGAGGTTATAAACCTGGTATTGGACATCGTAACAACGGTGGAAATGGTGGTACTCCCAATCAGGCAGGCGGTGGATCTGGAGCTTATGGTGGCACGGCTGGTAACGATGGAAGTGGTGGTGGAGGAGGAAGTGGATATAGTAATGGTGAAGTTGAAGTTGTTATAAATCAATCTCCTAATGGCAACGTAAGCACTAGGGCGTTTGCAATTTTTGAATTGTTTGAGGGATAAATAATAAAAAAACTAACGGGGGATAGTGAACCCAAATGGCAGTAGATAAGAGTTTTGTCGTAAAGAATGGCTTAGAGGTTAACTCTGATCTTATTGTTGCGGACGCCAGTAGTAAAAAGGTAGGTATTGCGAGCACTGGGCCTCGCTCTACTCTGGATGTTCGTGGTGGAATTGCAGCAACGGATATTAATATTACAGGTGTTGCTACGATTGCAAACCTGGAAGTAGCAGCGGGTGATGTAAATCTTGGCAATTTAAATGTAACTGGGTTCTCAACACTTGGTGGTTTAAGTGTTGATCAACTTACAGTTACTGGATTTACCACATTTGCTGATCTCTCATATGATGAGATTACTGGTAGAAACCTGAATCTCACAGGTATTGCAACGATTCCAGTCGTTGTTGGAATTACCTCGTTTACAGATGCAATTTCTTCAGGAGATGTAAATGTAAGTGGTACTGCAACAATCACCACTGCAAACATCACTACATTATCAAATTATCCCAACTTTAGTAGTGGTGCAACTGTTAGTGGTGTTGTCACTGCAGCACAGTTTATTGGTGCTGGACAGATCGGTGTTGGAACAACTGGTGGCGTAGTTGGATACGGTGTTTCTTTCCTTGAATTCAAAGGCCCTGGATTCACAACCGCTCAGTATAATGCTGCTGTTGGTATAGTAACAGTCAACTTCCAAGGTGGAGGTGGTGGTAGTGCAAGTATTGGTGTTGGTTCTACACCTGGCGATGCTTTCACTGGTATTATTACTGCCGGAAACCTGTGGTATAATACAGATATTGGACGACTCTTCATCTACTATCAAGATGATAACAGCGCACAGTGGGTAGACGCTGCACCATTTAACGTTGGTATTATTACAACACTGACGAATGTTGCGTTCAGCACAGGAACTGCATCTGTCCCTGCTATTTCATTTGGTAGTGATTCTAACACTGGTTTTTATCTCCCTGCTGATGAACATCCTGCTGTAACTTCAAATGGATCAGAAGTAGCAAGATTTAATCCCAGTGGTGTTAATGTTTCTGGTATTACAACTGCTACTGGTTTTAAAGTTGGTACTGCTATCTCTATTTCGGATGGTGCAATATCTGCCACTAGATTCCACGGTGATGGTAGTGCATTAACAGGTATTGATGCTACAGCAATCAAAGATAGTGGTGGTAATGTAAAGGCACAAGCCAACCCTAATGGTATTGTAGTTACTGGTATCTTAACTGGTTCTACCGCTAACTTCACTGGTGTTGTTACGGCATCATCGTTTGAAGGTGATGGTAGCAATCTTACCAACTTACCTGCTGGACTTGGAACTGCATTAAGCTCTGTTCAAACAAGTCCTCTTAATAAGATTTACTACACTGATCAAGTTCTCGGTGTCGCATCAACAATTACTATTGATCCTCCAAGCACTGCTATTGTTGCTTACACTCAATATGCAGAGATTGAAGTTAGTGGAGACGCAGACTTAATCGTTGCTGATGGTGATGAGTTTGTTCCTAACATTCTTGGCATCGGAACCACTCAAACATTACCTGCACTTGGTAAGTCTGGTGGTAGAGTTCGTGCTGATAACTTTGCTGATGCATCTGGAACAGGAGCACCTGAATTTACTGCTGGTTTAACAGTATCTGGTGTTTGTACTGCTACATCATTTGATGGTAATGTAACAGCATCTACTGGTTCCTTTAGCGGTAATGTCACTATTGGGGGAACTTTAACATATGCTGATGTAACCAATATTGATTCTATTGGTATCATCACTGCAAGAAGTGATGTATCAATCGCCGACAAAATTATTCATACAGGAGATACTGACACTGCTGTAAGATTCCCTGCCGCTAATATCTTTACAGTAGAAACTGCTGGTAGTGAGAGACTTCGTGTAGATTCAAGTGGTAAAGTTGGTATTAATATTAACAATCCCGGTAGTTACAATAGTGCCGGTAATGAACTTGTATTAGGAAATACGGGTAATAATGGTGGCATGACAATTGTCAGTGGAACTGGCAACAATGGACATATTTTCTTTGCTGATGGAACTGCGACTCCTAATCGAGGCATCATTAAATATGAACATGCCAATGATGCCATGGCGTTTAACACTGCTGATAATGAAAGGCTTCGTATTACCTCAACAGGTGGTGTTCACTTCAATAATGCAGAACTGATAGAGAGAGTCAATATTACTGCTGGTAAGTTAAGTGATAATCAAAATATTAACCTTGACAATGGAATGATTCATCATTTCACAACCACTGAGACAACTACGGCAACACCTAATATTATGACAACCACTGGCATTAATACTGCCATGGCAACTGGTGATGCAATGTCAGTCACAATTGTCACAACTGCTGCAGCTGCTGGATATGCAGCAACAGTACATATTGATGGAAACACAGTAGGAACAAACGGTGGTACGTTGAACTGGACTGGTGGAAGTGCTCCTTCTGCTGGTGGAGCAAGTGGTGTAGACATCTATGCTTACACCATTATGAAGACTGCAAGTTCTACGTATACTGTTATTGCTACACTTACAACAACTGCTGCTTGATAGGAGATAAGATATGTTAAATGAATTTTCAAAGAAAGAAGCACCCATTCAAGGGTTAACTGGACTGGGTGGTGGTGTTCCAAGTAGATTATTTTCCGCTGCTTCTGGGATTACTGTAGATCAAGTATTTTCGACAAAATTATATACAGGAAACAATAACGGTTCCGGTGAAGAAGAAACACAAACGATAACTAATGATATTGACTTATCAGGTGAAGGTGGACTTGTTTGGTTGAAAAAACGTGTTGCGGGGGGTAATGATCAACATTTTCTTTACGATACAGAAAGAGGTACAACAAAATATTTACGTACCGAAGCAACTGCTCAAGAGGGAACAGCATCTGGAGGATTGACACAATTCAATAGTGACGGTTTCTTATTGGGTGGTGAAACTAATAATTACGTTAATGACACTTATGTTTCTTGGACTTTTCGCAAGTGCCCTAAATTTTTTGATGTAATAACATATACTGGCGATGGCCAAACTAACCGAAATATACCCCACAATCTTGGTAGTGTTCCTGGGTTTATCGTGGTGAAGGGACGTAACTTCGGTAGTGATCCTTGGTATTCATATCATCGATATACTGGAAATCAAGGTGAACTAAGATTGTCTGAGACTGATTCTGGTGTTAGTGGATCTTCCCGTTGGGCAAGTTTTACTCCAACATCTACTTACTTTAGAGGAGATACTGCTGCAATCAACGTTCTTAATAGAACCTATGTTGCTTACCTGTTTGCTCACGATGAACAAGAGTTTGGAACTGGTGGAAACGAATCCATTATTAAGTGCGGTGGTTTTACTATGGGATCAAATACAACTATATCTGAAAATCTTGGATTTCAACCTCAGTGGATTCTATTTAAGAGATCCAGCGCACAATCTCCTTGGTGGTTAGTTGATACTACTCGTGGAGTGACAAGTTCAAGTTATAAAGTGTTGTTTCCCAACACCAACGACGACGAAGAAACTAAAAACTACACCGGTTTATACCCTACATCAACAGGTTTTACTTTTGATAATACAAACAATGGTAATTGGAATGCTGGAGGAACATTTATCTACATCGCAATCAGTGAGGGTTCATAATATAAATACTAAAAAATGTAGTGAAATAAGTGTCTAGACTAAGAGCTGATACACTAACAGATAGAACTGGTACTTCGGCACCAGACTTAACTCATGGTGCTACTTCTACCACTGGAACATTCTCTGGTGACTTAGGTGGTGGTAATGTTAGTTTATCTGGTAATGCATCAGTTGATGGCACATTAACATATCAAGACGCGGATAATATAAACTCAACAGGTATTATAACTGCTCGGCAGGGTATTCAAGTCTCTGCAAATGGATTTGATGTAACTGGTATCAGCACTTTTAATTCACCAATAACTGTTGCTGGTATTACAACCATTAATGAATCTGGACTTCATGCCACTGGTGTAGTTACTGCAACTTCATTTACTGGTGATGGAAGTGCTTTAACAGGAACTAACCGCACTACTTCATTAGTTGCCTCAGGAACTTTATCTAACGGACAAACTGTCATTGTAACATCTGATGGAAAGGTTGCAGGTGTGTCTACGAGTGATATTTCTCAATCTGTTGGATCTCCCGCCGTATTTGAATCTGCCAACTCTCAGTGGACTTCAGCAACGTTTGACTCTGCAAATAGTAAAGTAGTAATTGCTTATAAAGATGCTGGAAACAGTAATTATGGCACTGCTGTCGTGGGCACTGTGAGTGGGACATCAATCACTTTTGGCACTCCTGTTGTATTTGAATCTGCTAATTCCACTTACATTTCAGCAACATTTGATTCTACTAATAGTAAAGTAGTAATTGCATATTCGGATGGTGGAAACTCTAATTATGGAAAAGCAGTGGTTGGCACTGTATCTGGTACATCGATAAGTTTTGGTTCCGTAGCGACTTTTAGAAGCGCACAAGTTGAATTTGTATCAACAACATTTGATTCTACTAATGGTAAAGTGGTTATTGCTTATAAGGATGATGGAAACTCTGATTATGGAACAGCAATTGTAGGAACTGTGAGTGGAACTAGTATTAGTTTCGGCAGTGCCACAGTTTTTGAATCTGCTGCTACTAGACATATTGCTCCAGTGTATGACTCAACTAATGGAAAAGTTGTTATTGCATACAGGGATGATGGAAACTCTGCTTATGGAACAGCAATCGTTGGAACAGTAAGTGGAACTAGTATTAGTTTTGGTTCTGCTGTTGTGTTTGAATCTGCTAATCTTGGTAGTGGAATATCAGCAGCATTTGACTCTGCTAATGGAAAAGTAGTTATTGCTTATCAAGATGATGGAAACTCTAGTTATGGAACAGCAATTGTTGGAACCGTAAGTGGAACTAGTATTAGTTTTGGAACTGCTGTTGTATTTGAATCTGCTACTATGTCTGATTATAATGCAGTGGCATATGATTCAAATGCTGGTAAAGTGGTTATTGCTTATAGAGATGGCGGAAACTCTACTTATGGAACATTAATTGTTGGAACCGTAAGTGGAACTAGTATTAGTTTTGGTACTGCCGTAGTTTTTGAGAGTGCTGTGACTGATTACCTTTCAGCAACATTTGATTCAACTAATAATGAAGTGGTGATCGTATATAAGGATCAAGGAAACTCTAATTACGGAACAGCAGTTGTGTTCCAAAACGCATCTACAGGCACAAATCTAACATCAGAAAACTTCATTGGTTTCTCTGATGCTGCTTATACAAATGGACAAACAGCAACTGTTCAGATTATAACCGCATTAGATGATGCACAATCTGGTTTAACAACAGGTTCCAAGCATTATGTACAGACTGACGGTACACTTAGCACCACTGCTGGAAGTCCTTCTGTGTTGGCAGGAACTGCAATTTCTGACACAGAAATAATCGTCAAACAATAAATACTTAAAAATAATGTGCCCAGATGTCTGGATTTAGAGCTAACTCAATAGTAAATAGAGACGGTACAGGAGCACCAAACATTCCTAATGGAATAGTTGCAACTGGTGCTACATTTACTCAGGTATCCAGCGTCAACGCGACATTTTCTGGCAATTTAACTATTGGTGGTACAGTATCATATCAAGAAGTAGAAAATATTGACGCTGTTGGTGTCGTCACTGCACAACAGGGTATTCAAGTTGAGGCGAACGGACTTACCGTAACTGGTGTTGGTACGTTTAATAACTCTATTGAAGTTGTTGGAGTTACAACTGCTGATGCTAATGGTTTGAATGTTGCTGGTGTCATCACTGCCACAACATTAAAAGGAAGTGGTGCTAATCTTACTGGTGTTCTTCCTACTTTAAGTGGTATTGCGTCGGGATCATTAACGAATGGACAGACTGTTATCATTCAAAGTGATGGAACTGTGGCAGGTGTTGTAGGAAATACTCAAGTTGGCGTCACCACTATTTTTGAATCTTCTACGGTTTATCGTTTTTCTAGCGCCTTTGATTCTACAAATAATAAAGTAGTGATTGCATATCGAGGTCCTGCTGCTAACTACCACGGAACAGCAGTTGTTGCAACTGTAACAGGTATAGGAATTACTGTTGGTTCTGGAGTTGAGTTTGAAGGTGCTGCTATTGATTACCCAGCAGCAACATTTGATTCTGCTAATGGAAAAATAGTAATTACATATCGGGATGGAGGTAATAGCAATAAAGGAACAGCAGTCGTTGGAACTGTAAGTGGGGATTCAATTAGTTTTGGTACTCCAGTTGTTATTGATGGAAGTTCAAATACCCAATACAATGTGATAGCGTATGATTCTACTAATGGTAAGGTGGTAATCGCTTACAGAGATGCTGCAAATTCTGGCCATGGAACTGCACTTGTTGGAACTGTTAGTGGAACTAGTATTAGTTTTGGTAGTCCTGTTGTATTTGAATCTGCGGGTATTGCAGATATTTCCATAGCATTTGACTCTTCTAATGGTAAGGTAGTGATTGCTTATGAGCATGGTTCAAATGGTGGAACAGCAATTGTAGGAACTGTATCTGGTACTAGTATTAGTTTTGGCAGTGCTGTTGTCTATACTTCTTCATCTACTACGTGGAATTCGGCAACATTTGATTCCACCAATGGTAAAGTAGTTATTGCTTACAGAGATTCTGGTAACTCTCAATATGGAACAGCAGTTGTAGGAACTGTATCAGGCACATCAATTAGTTTTGGTTCTGCTGTAGTATTTGAATCTAGTGATAGTAGATATCTTTCTGCAGTATTTGATTCTAGTGAAGATAAAGTAGTAATTGCTTATGAGGATCATGGTGATTCTAACAAAGGAAAAGTAATTGTAGGAACGGTAAGTGGCACATCAATTAGTTTTAATGATCCTGTTACATTTGAATCTGGTAATACTGAATATTATTCGGCAACATTTGACTCCACCAATAATAGAACGGTTATTATCTTTAAAAATGATGACGATGGCCGAGGAGAAGCAGTTGTTTTTAGAACAGTTGGAACAAACCTAACATCAACAAACTTCTTAGGTTTTTCTAATGCTGCATATTCTGATGGCGATACTGCAACAATACAAATAACTGGTGCAACTGATGATGCCCAGTCTGGTTTAACAACTGCAAGAAAACATTATGTACAGAATGATGGAACATTAAGTACAACTGCTGGTTCTCCATCAGTAGAGGCTGGAACTGCCGTTTCTGCAACCAAGATAATTGTCAAAGGATAAATATAAAAAAAGTTGCCATAGAGAGTGAACATAAATGTCTAGATTAAGAGCAGACTCACTCGTTAACTATTCTGGATCAGGAACACCAAACTTTAAGAGTGGTGTGACTGGTGCTGCTGTTACCTTTACTGGTGACATAACTGCTGCCAACGGATCATTCACTGGTAACGTAACGATTGATGGTAATTTAACATATAAAGACGTAACCAACGTTGACTCCGTTGGTATTATCACAGCACAACAGGGTATTCAAGTATCTGCTAACGGTGTTACAGTAAGTGGTGTTGGAACATTTAATAATCCAATAACTGTAGCAGGTATTGCAACCATCAATGGTGGTGGTTTAGATGTAACTGGAGTTATCACTGCCACTTCTTATAGTGGTGATGGTTCATCTCTTTCTGGTGTCAGTCCTTCAGTATCTGGTATTGCATCAGGAACTTTAGCGAATGGACAAACTGTTATTCTTCAGAGTGATGGTACAGTAACTGGTATTGCAACCACTAGTCAATCTTTAGGATCTGCTACTGTATTTGAATCTGGTAATGTCACAGACAGAGGAATTGACGCAGCATTTGACACCAGTAACGGAAAAGTAGTTATTGTTTATAAGGATGGTGGTGACAGCGATAAAGGAAAAGCAGTTGTAGGAACCGTAAGTGGCACATCAATAAGTTTTGGTACTCCTGTAGTTTTTGAGACTACTGCGATGGATTATACTTCAATAACTTTTGACTCTAATGCTAATAAATTTCTTATAGCGTATCAAGAAGGTGGTGGCAATCAATATGGAAAGGCGCGTGTAGGAACTGTAAGTGGTACATCAATAAGTTTTGGTACTGAAGTACAATTTGTTTCAGAAGCATCTGATATTGTTGGAACATTTGATTCTAGCAACAATAAAATTGTTCTAGCGTACAGAGACAACAATAATTATGGGGCTGCTATAGTAGGAACTATTAGTGGAACTGATGTTAGTTTTGGTAGTGTTGCTCAATTTCAAGGTTCCGATAGTCGCAATCCTGACATAACATTTGATTCAACCAATAATAAAGTAGTCATTGCATGGAGACATCTCAGTAATTCTCACTACGGAACTGCTATCGTAGGAACTGTTAGTGGCACTTCAATTAGTTTTGGTTCTGCTGTAGTTTTTGAAAGTGCTAGAAGCGAAAATATTTCAGCAACATATGACTCCAGTAACGAAAAAGTAGTTATTGTTTTTACGGATAATGGTGACAGCGATAAAGGAAAAGCAATTGTAGGCACTGTATCTGGTACTAGTATAAGTTTTGGATCTCCTGTTGTATTTGACTCTGCTGCCATTTTCAGAACTGCAGCAGTATATGACTCTAATGCTGGTAAAGTAGTTATTGCTTATAAGGATGGTGGAAACTCAGGTGGAGGATATAATTATGGAAGAGTGATTGTAGGCACTGTATCTGGTACTAGTATTAGTTTTGATACTTCTCTTATATTTGAATCTGCTGCTACTGATAACATAGATGCAACATTTGCTTCAAATATCAATAAAGTTATTATTGGTTATCGAGATGAAGGTAATTCAAACTATGGAACATCTATTGTTTTCCGAAATGAAAGTACAAACCTCACATCATCAAACTTCTTAGGTTTCTCTAATGCTGCATATACTGACGGACAAACTGCTACGATACAAATTGCAGGTGCCGTTGATGATGCTCAAAGTGGTTTAACAACTGCTTCAGTGCATTATGTACAAAATGATGGTACACTTAGCACAACAGCAGGTACACCATCAGTAGAAGCAGGACTTGCATTATCAGCAACTGAGATTGCTATTAAGGCATAAGTTGAGTTATAAATAATAAAAAAATCTATTGGGGGAGAGTGAACCCAAATGTCAAAGGTAAGAGCGGATAATTACTCTAATAGACTGGGTACGGGAGCACCTGACTTTCCTGATGGACTTAATGTCACAGGCACTGCAGCAACTTTTTCTGGCAATGTTAGTATTGCTGGTACACTAACATATCAAGATGTTAATAATATTGATTCCATTGGTATCATTACAGCACAACAGGGTGTTCAAGTGCTTGCTAATGGACTTGATATCACTGGTTTCTCCACGTTTAAGACTGGTGTAAGTGTCACTGGTGTTGTTACTGCAACATCATTCTCTGGCAACATTACTGGTAATGTTACTGGTAATGTTACTGGCGAACTTACTGGTGCCGCAGTCACAACATCTTCTGCTGGTTTGCAAGCAACTAATGTTGATTTTGCTGGACTGTTAAGAGAGCAAGTGAATGTTGTTGCAAATAAATTAAGTGCTGCTCCAAATATCAATCTTGATAATGGAATGTCTCATTTGTTCACCACAACCGAGACAACAACAGCAACTCCTAATATTATGTCAGGAACAGGTATCAATACCGATGTTAAAATAGGAGAAGCATTCTCTGTTTCTATTATTACTTCTGCCGCAGCTGCTGGTTATGCAGCGACAGTTCATATTGATGGTGTCACTGTGGGAACAAATGGTGGTGAGCTCGTTTGGAATGGAGGAAGTGCTCCCACTGCTGGTGGAGCAAGTGGAAAAGATTTATACTCTTACAGTATAATCAAAACTGCCGATTCTACATACACAGTTCTCGCTAATGTTACTAACTTGGCTTGATAGGAGATAAAATATGAATTTGACTAAGCATTATAAAAAGGAATCACCATTTCTCAATTTGCTTGGAATGGGTGGTGGTGTTGGAAGTAGTTTAGTAGGTGGTGGTTCTGAATATTGGATTGCAACTCTTGGTGGTAGCAGTGAAGAAAGGGGACAAGACATAGCAATTGATAGTAATGAAAATATATTTGTTGTAGGGAGAACTAGTTCAGCGGGTCCTGGAGATAAAAGTGCATACATAGCAAAGTTTGATAATCTTGGTTCTTTGGAGTGGCAAAGAACATTGGGGGGAACCAGTCAAGATCAATTTTATGGCGTAGTTATTGGCAGTTCTGATGATGTTTACGTATGTGGACTTACCGTATCAGAGGGTCCTGGAAGTAATGATACCTTAATGGTAAAATATAATAATTCTGGAACTCTTCAGTGGCAAAAAGTAAATGGTACAACACTAAGTGATTACTTATACTCAATAGCTATTGATAGTTCTGATAATGTCTATGCAGCAGGCGTCCGTGCTAATTCATCTAACTTAGCCGCGATTGCAATTTATAAGCGAAATAGTTCTGGCACCATACAAATACAGAGGAGTTTTGATAATGGCGGTAATTCATATGGCAATTCAATAGCGGTATATGGTTCCGATCAATATATTGCTGGTTATTATGATGGAGGATCGTCTTCTTTTGATTTCTGGCTTGCAAAACTTAATAGTAGTACAAATATAGTATGGCAAAGATCTCTTTCTTCATCTACTGGTGACTTACCTGCCAGGCATGGAGTTGCGGTAGACACTTCAGGAAATGTCTATGTAGCAGTTCAGTTCAATGATGGAGTTTATGAAGATACTGAAGTAGTAAAATATAATAGTTCAGGAACAATTCAGTGGCAGCGTAGAATAACTCAATATAGCCGTTATGTTCCAAATGCTATCACGACTGATAGTGATGATAATGTTTATGTATGTGGATACTTAAGTGGTGTTGGTGCCGGAAGTAGAGATATTTTCATTGCAAAATGGAATAGTTCAGGGACACTTCAGTTTCAACGAGCGTTGGGAGGATCAGGTGGAGATTATGGACTGGGTATTAAAGTAGTTGGTGATAACATGTATGTCAGTGGGTACACTGCCTCGGATGGTGAAGGTAGTGATGATATTTTTATTGCAAAACTTCCTAGTGATGGTTCAAAAACCGGAACATATGGTTCATTTACATATCAAGCTACAACTCTAACTGAATCTGCAGGATCATTGACTGGAGGTACTCCGAGTTTATCAACTTCAAGTGCAAAAGGAAGTCCTACTGAATCAACTTCAACATTAACTGATGCGGCGGCTACTCTTACAGAAGATGTCACCAAAATTTAACAATTAAAGAAGTGGCATTTATATATTCCTCGCCATTGCTTAGTATCAATAAATAAACCAGCAGATAAATAACTAGAAAGGCAATAGAATGTCTAGAATATCAGACTTAGCTGGTTTTACTACCGCATTATCAACAACTGAAGATTTGAGTGTTGGTATTATTACAGCATCTTCGTTTTCTGGTAATCTGACAGGAGATGTCACTGGAACAGCGACAAATGCTTCTGGACTTACTGGTACTCCAAACATAACAGTTGGTTCTGTAACAGCAGCATCTGGTGCTTTTAGTGGTAACGTATCTGTTGGCGGAACATTAACTTATCAAGATGTAAGTCATATTGATGCTGTTGGTATTATCACTGCACAGCAGGGTATCCAAGTCCTAGCAAATGGACTTGATGTTACTGGAGTAAGCACATTCAAGAGTAACGTTTCTATTGCAGACTCTATTCTGCACACTGGTGATACTGATACTTCTATTAGATTCCCTTCTACTGGCACTTTTACAATAAACACTAATGGCACTGAGAGACTTCGTGTAACTTCTACTGGTTTGATTGGTATCGGAAATGAAAATCCTAACGCAGAATTAAGCGTTAATAATGCAACAGCAAATGCTTCGGTTGAAATTACTCGTGGATCATCTGGTGCTGAGTATGGTTATAGACTTTTTGGATCAGATGGTGCTACTTCTAGTGCTCTAAAGTTTTTCCCGGTGTCAAATGGATCACTGGGATCCGAAGTAGCCAGATTTGATGCAAGCGGTAATGTTTTAGTTGCGAAGACTACTACGGCTCTTACCACTGCAGGATCAAGACTTAGTAGCGGATTTGTTAGTCTTTCAGGTGTCAGTAGCAGCACCAATTTGGCAGCTAATGCTGGTGGAGCATTATCTCTTGCCAATCTTAATTCCACCGATAATAATTTCTCTAACATAGGAGGATACAACTCGAATGGTCTTGTTGTAAGTCAAATTGACTTTATTAATAAAAGTCACTCAAGTCGCACAGGTGATATTGCATTCTTAACTCATAATGGTAGTGCGATGTCGGAAAAAATGCGTATCACCTCAGGTGGTGGTATTCACTTTAATAATGGTGAACTACTTGAAAGAATCAATATTACTGCTGGTAAGTTAAGCGATAATACTAATATTGATCTTGAAGATGGAATGGCACATCTGTTTACTACAACAGAGACAACAACAGCAACACCTAACATTAGAGTTAACTCGTCAACTACATTAAACTCTGTAATGGCAACTGGTGATGCTATATCAGTTACCATAATCACCACTGCTGCAGCAGCAGGTTATTCTGCTCAACTAACTATTGATGGATCTGCTGTCACTGAAAAATGGAATGGTGGTAGTGCTCCTTCTGCAGGTGGTAGTTCAGGAAATGACTATTATACTTACAATATAATTAAAACAGGTGATGCTACATATACAGTTCTTGCTAATGTTGCAAACTTCGCTTAATATTGAGGTAAAAAATGATAGATAATAATTGGCACAAGAAAGAAAAACCCATGCTCACTATGGGTGGAATGGGAGGTGGTGCTTTTCAGCAGGCTCTTCTTAGTTCTGGTGTTACTTTAGGAAATCGTTCACTTCGTTTTACCGACACCTCAACTTATCTAAATCGCACTCCAAGTTCCACAACTAATCGCACGACATGGACTTGGAGTGGTTGGGTAAAAAGATGTGGTGATACCAGCCGTGATAGTTTGTTTAGAGCATCGACTGGTGGTAGTGACTACACTCTTTTAAAATTTCGTGGAACAGGTGGCGGACAAGATTATAGGATTAGCCTTGATCAGTATGGGGGTGATAACTTCTATGTTTATACAGACGCTGTATTTAGAGATTTTAGTGCATGGTATCATGTTGTTTGTGCAGTAGATACCACTCAAGGTGTTAGTAATAACAGGGTTAGAATTTACGTAAATGGTGTTGAACAATCTCTTCAGACAAGCACTAACTTCCCCGGTGATAGTATCAACACCAACATGAATGATTCAAATCATGTTCATTACATCAGTTATAATTCTGGCACAAATGTGATGAATGGCCTCATAACCGATGTACATTTTGTTGATGGATCTCAACTTACCCCCGGATCATTCGGGGCTGCTGACTCAAACGGAGTATGGCAAAGATCGACTTATAGTGGATCATATGGAACAAACGGTTTTCACCTTTTAGATTTTGCAAATGATGGAACAATTGGCAACGACACTAGTGGGAATGGCAATAACTTTACAGCAAATGGTTTTAGTGAAGCAGCAGGTTCAGGTAATGATGTTCTGTTTGACTTTCCAACAAATGATACTGAGAACACTGACTCCGGTGCCGGTGGAGAAGTTATCGGGAACTACTGTGTTTTCAATTCTCTTAACAAAGGCAACGATGTAACTCTGTCAAACGGCAATCTTCAGGCTGCTACCACAAGTTCTCCCAAAGACGGTGTTTTTGGAAGTATTGGTGTGTCTAGTGGAAAATATTACTGGGAAGTTGAACTCACAAGTGCTGATGGAAATACAAACGCAGCCATTGGTGTTGCCTTAGGATCTTTAAGTCCTGATGCAGCAAGTCCAACCAGTGCCGGTGCATATTTCTACAGTAGTTACAATGGAAATAAGTGGTTGAGCAGTGCTGATTCCTCTTACGGAGATAGTTACACGACGGGAGATATTATTGGCGTTGCGTTGGATCTAGACAATAGTACGTTGGCGTTTTACAAGAATGGAGTTTCACAAGGCAATGCAACGACAAGTCTACCAAGCGGAACATATTTTCCTTATGTAGGAGACAATGCTAACAACGCAGCACAAACGGTTGTTGCAAACTGGGGGCAGCGTGAATTTTCTCATTCAGCTCCAACTAATCATAAGTGTCTTACGACAACTTCACTGCCTACACCTACTATTGCCGATGGTTCGGATTATTTTGACATAGACCTCTATACAGGCACAGGTTCAACACATGAGCGGAGTGAATTTTCTTTCAGCCCAGACCTTGTTTGGATTAAGCAAAGAAACACAACCAGAAACAACTTGATTTTTGACACTATACGAGGTGCAAATAAGTTTGCTGTTACTAATTCATCTGGCGTCCCAGGGACTGGCACGGGGATGGTGACAAGTTTTGACAGCGATGGATTTACATTAGGCAATTCTGATGACGTAAACCAAAGCAGCGGGACATTTTGTGCTTGGTGTTGGGACGCTGGATCGTCAACGGTCAGCAACACTAATGGCAATTTTACTACAAATGTAAGAGCCAACACAACAGCTGGGTTTTCCATTGTGCAAGCGCCAAGTATGACGACAGGCACTAAAACTCTGGGGCACGGCTTGGGCGATACCCCCGATATGATTTGGATTAAGCGGGCTAGCGGTGGATCAGAGGATTGGTATGTTTACCATAGTGCATTAGGTACTGGCAAACAGATGCGCCTAAATCAAACAAACGCCGTAGAAACTACAACGTCATTTGGGACTGTGAACAGTTCTGTATTTAGCTACGATCCAAACACTGGAGATCACATCGCCTTCTGCTTTAAGGCTATCGAATCGTATAGTGCCTTTGGCACATATGAAGGGAATAATGACGCTGATGGTCCGTTCTTGAATTTAGGATTCAGGCCGGCTTTCTTTTTCGTGAAAAACGCTGACGCAACCCAACCTTGGAATATCTATGACTCATCAAGAGATATTGATAACGTTGTAACTACAGGTTTGCAACCTAACAACAACAATGCTGAATATAGCACTACTGATAGGTGCGATTTTTTAAGCAATGGCATCAAGATCAGATCAAGCGGTGGCACTGTACCTAATCTGAGCGGCAACACCTACATCTACGCCGCATTTGCTGAAAATCCATTCCAAGCGAATGGCGGCATTGCACGCTAACCTAAATAACTAAAAAAATAGTGGTATAATGTCACAGAAGAAGGTACAACTATTAAATCCACTGAGTGGCAATATAAATGTAGCGGGTGTGATTACCGCGTCTTCTTTTGTGGGAAGTGGAGAAGGTTTAACGGGTGTTGCAAGCACAGATAATATTCAGACTGCAACTGAAGCAACATTTTTAAGTGGCGTTAAAATTACTGGTGTTACCACTGCATCCGGTGGTGTTGTTGGTAATCTTACTGGAACAGCAAGCAATGCTACTCTTGCTGTAAATGCTCAAGGACTTACGGGTACTCCTAACATCACCGTTGGTTCTGTAACAGCAGCATCTGGTTCTTTTAGCGGTAATGTAACCATTGGTGGTACATTAACTTATCAAGATGTAGAGCATATTGATTCTGTTGGTATCATTACTGCCCAACAGGGTATTCAAGTTCTTGCAAATGGTGTTGATGTAACGGGTATTGGTACATTTGAGGATAGATTGACTTATGATGGTTCTCTCGGACAAGCAGGTGGTGGAACAGTTACTTACACAGTAACAGTAGCGACTAAAGACTCTACGCACAGATACAATGGATCTGGTAGCAGTAATGGATATGTTATTGATAACTTACAAGCACCAGTTATTACATTAACTCCTGGTAGAACATATAGATTTACTAACGATAATACTGGTAGTCATCCACTCAAGTTTTATCTTGAAGCAGACAAGACAACATTATACTCTACAGGCGTAACCTTTGATAATGCTTACACTGAAATTACAGTAAGTGACACAACACCAGCAGTTCTTCACTATCAGTGTACTAATCACTCACTGATGGGTAACTCTGTTATTACTCAATCAAACATTGCAGCAGGTTTTAATGTTGTAGATGAGTCAAGTGATACTTCATGTAATGTTCTCTTTACAACTGATGCAACCGGCACAGGACTTGAAGCAAAAACTGGCACCAATCTTACCTTTAATTCATCAACGGGTGCATTAACTGCCACATCATTTGAAGGTGATGGCAGCAACTTAACAGGAATATCAGTTGGACTTAGCACCGAATCAATTACCGCAACTGATCAATCCATTGCCACATTAGATCTTTCAAAAGATGTTCACAAAGTAAATGTATCTGGTTTAGCAACTATTGATTGTAAAGGTGGCACAGAGTATGCAACTCATGTCATCACTATTGTGAACACAGGTATTGCAACTGTTGGGTTCTCTACATACTTCCTATTCCCGTCAGGTTCAGAACCATCATTACCTACTGCCAGTGGGACGATAAGTCAATTATCATTTACTGTCCATCGAGTAGGAGCAGCAGGAACACAAGTTCTTACAACAGCAGCACTTAACTTTAGCTGAGGGGGATAGATAAATGGCAAGAGTTTTTTCTGCACCGATTATTGGACAGAGTGCTGCTAGTGGTGCTCAGGTTATTGATGGTAGTTTAAAGTTTGATCAATCTAAAAGCCAACACTTAATTAGAACTTTTACTGGCGGAAATAGAAGGACCTGGACTCACAGTAGTTGGGTTAGACAGGGAGATTTTGGTAGAAAGAAATCTTTTTTCATGGTAGGACCATCAAGCGGTCTTTCCAACTCAAATTATCTTTCATTAGATTTTGATGATAATGATAAACTAAGGTATGCTGGAGGAGCAGAAAACTTTAAAGTAACCTCACAAGTTTTTAGAGATACTGGTTGGTATCATGTGGTTTGGACATGTGACACTACAGAAGCAGCAGCAGTTGATAGAACAAAAATTTATGTAAATGGAGAACTTATAACTGTTTGGAGCACGTCAAGTTCAAATCCAACTCAGAATTTTGAACTTCCATATAATGAAAATAGTATAGTTCATAGAATTGGAACATCTACTCCCTATAATAATGATAGGGAATGGAACGATGCGATGTCACAGGTCTATTTCATAGATGGAGCAGCACTTGGACCTGAAAACTTTGGATTTACTGATCCACTCACAAACACTTGGAAACCTAAAAAATATAAACACGATAAAAGATTTTATGGTGTAACATTTAGTAATCAACTAAGTCCATCAGATGGACCTTGGCGCAATTCTAATCCAAAATCTAATGGATTTGATGGAAGTGCAGCAACAAGTATCGCTCTTGATACACTTCAAGGAACATTAACATTTTCGCCAAATTTTGGGCAGGGACCTTTTGAAATTGAATACAAAGGATTTAATGATGGACAAACCACAGTTACAATTGACGGAACAACACTAACATATAGTGGATCAAATTCAATTTGGACAGGTACTGTTGGCAGTTTTAACACCATGACAATGGTTGCTCAATCTGGCAATAGACCTGGTATTACTTACATTAAAGTAAATGGTTACATGCTTGTTGATGCGGCAGCAGATAATTCTTTCTACCTCCCGTTTGATGGATCTGCACCAATCGGTGAGGATCGAATTGGAAATGGAAATGACTGGACACCAGTAAACTTTGGTGGTTCAGTAGCACTTGATAACCCACAAGTATCTGGTGCAAGACCTATTCTGAATACAACTCAAGGTGGAACTACAGCAGGAGTTGGTGTATTTGGAAGTAAAGAGAATAAATTTTACACCGTAACAACTGCTAACGGAAGTGTATATCAGTTTGATATAACATCAGGCGATAATCCATCATTAGAATTCATTAGAGGTGCTACCTACAGATTTGATTATACAAGTCATGCTAGTCACCCCCTCAGATTTTCATCAACAAATCCAGATTCAAGCACAACCGCATATACCACTGGAACAAATACTTCTGTTTCAAATGTAATCACGATTACTGTTCCTCATGATGCACCAGATACTTTATACTACTATTGCACAGCACACGCCAGTGCTATGAATGGTGCTATCAGTGTGACTACTGATAATACTAAAGCAGATCAATATGCATCAAATTGTGTTCTTGCACTTCCATTAGTTGGTTCTAAAGATGATGTAAGTGCTTCTATTGCTTGCACTTCTTCTACAAGAGCAGTCTCAGCGTCTGGTGATGCTGCTGCTGCAAATGAAAGCAGCAATTTTTATTCGGGTAGTTTTGAATTTGATGGAACTGGAGACTATTTAGATGTAACTGAGAGTGATAATTGTTTTGATTTTGGAACAGGAGATTTTACGATTGAACTCTGGGCTTTTTTGGATAATAATAATGAATTAATCGGAACAGCAAATAATAGTGCTTTTCTTGGATCAAATAAAGGTGGATGGGTAATAAGAAGATTTGATGAAGGAATTAAGTTCAATTATCAATATAATAGTAGTTGGGTATTTGAAAATACGTTTGGTAGTGAAGGGGCAAAAGATAAATGGAATCATATAGCAATAACTAGATCTGGAAGTACGATAAGGTGTTTTTCTAATGGTGTACAGCAAGGATCAGATTATACTAGTAGTGCAAATATAGTATCAACAGAGGGTTACTGTAGAGTAGGTGGTGGATATAATAGCACCAGTCTTTTGGTAGATGGATACCTTCAAGATGTTCGTATCTACAAAGGAGTAGCAAAATACACCAGTGACTTTGTAGTACCCGCAACCTCCCCAGACATTCTCCCAGACACTCCATCAGGTGTGAGTGGTAGTTCTAAACTTGCCAAGATTGCTGATGGTGCTGTGAGTTTTGATGGAACTAACGATGATTTATCAATTGCAGATAGTTCTGATTTTACTTTTGGAACTAATGATTTTACAATAGAATTTTTTAGATATAAATTTGAAAATGCAGTCGATACTTATGTTTCAAAATATGGAAGCGGAAACTCTACAAGAACATTTTGGTTTGGGCAAGGAAGTGACGGGACAGAACAATTTTATTGGTATAATGGATCAAGTGCTTATAGTATTTCCTCTTCCGCCTCATTTCCCATAAACAGATGGTCTCATCTTGCAGCGGTAAAAAATAGTGGCACGATGACATTATATGTAGATGGTGTTGCACAGGTATCCACTACAAGTAATGTAAATGTGTCATTAAATGATACAACTGAGAATGTAAGAATAGGTGGTGAGGACACAGGAACATATGATTACAATGGATTCATTTCTAACGTTAGAATTGTAAATGGTTCTGCAGTTTACACATCAAACTTCACACCACCAGCAGCACCACTCACAAATGTAACCAACACAAAACTTCTGTGTTGTCAGTCAAATAGTTCAGCGACTGCTGCTGCCGTAACTCCTGGAACTATCACAGCAAACGGAGATGCAGCAGCAACCAACTTCAACCCATTCAACACTGACATTAACACAGTTCGTGGACAAGAAACTGGATATAATACTTTTAGTCCCTTATTGAATAGAGGAAATAACACATTATCTGATGGAAATACATTTGTAACCGGTGGAAGTAATTGGAATACCACACTTTGCACAGGTGTAATCGAATCTGGAAAATGGTTTGTTGAGTTAACACATAAAGGTAGACAGAGTGCATCTGATAATGATATTCAATTTGGACTTTTTGGATTAAATGATTCAGAAGATGGGTATCCATTAGCCTCAACAAAAGACTTAGCAGCACAATCAACTGGATATGTCATAGTTGATGCACAAGCACAATGGTATAACAATAGCTCTTCTACTTCTTATGGCACTACTTGGAGCACTCCTGGAGATGTGGTAGGACTTAGATATAATGCAGATACTGGTAAGTTAGGATTTATTATCAACGGAGTTGATCAAGGCGATATTAGCTCAACCCTTTCAACATCTCAGAGATGGGCAGTTGGTATTTCTTTAAGGGGAGGTGGTGCCAAAGCAGAAATAAACTTCGGACAAAAACCCTTTAAGTTCCCACCACCAGATGGTTTCCAACCACTGAATACTGCTAATACACGTCCAGAAACTGTGATTTCACGCCCTGATCAGTATGTTGGTATTGCTACTTGGACTGGTGATGGAACTAACAATCGTGTAATACAGGCACCTATTGATGCTGATTTTGCGTGGATTAAGTTTAGAAATCAAGCCTATTCGCACAGTCTTTATGACACTGTTCGTGGTAATAATAAAAGATTAGTCTCAAATAGTACAGGAACTGAGGGAACTGTTTCTTTTAGTTTCCTTGAAAATAAAAGCATTCAAATAAGTGGTGCAAGTGATACTAGTCAAAATGATAATAATGAACCCTTAGTTGGTTGGTTCTGGAGAGCTGGTGGAAACAAAAACACCTTTAATGTTGATGATGAGGGTTTTGCAAGTGCTGCTGCGGCAGGATTGACTGCTGGAGATACCACTATCGCTGGTGCATCTGTTGGAACAAAACAGGGATTTAGTATCATAAAATATACTGGACCTAATGATACTAGTGCTCATGAAGTGGCACATGGGCTTTCACAGGCACCTGATTTTATTATAACAAAAAACTTAGATAACACTTATAATTGGGACATTTATCATTCTGCTCTTGGAGATAATCAATATTTAATTTTTACAAGTAGTGGTACAGACTCAGGGCGATTTAGTGGAAGGCCAACATCTACAGTATTCAAAACAGCACATAGTTATTCAACAAATGAAAACGAAGATTACATAGCCTACTGTTGGCACGATGTTCCTGGCCTACAAAAATTTGGCACCTACACCGGAAATGGAAATAGCGACGGTAATTATATTGAGTTAGGCTTTCGTCCGTCACTAGTAATTATCAAATGCCTTGAAAGTCAAAACTGGATTTTGCATGACTCTGTAAGGGAACCATCTAATCCTGTGTCACTTCAACTTTACCCAAGTATTAACAATGCAGAATATGATTTTAGCGGAAATGCAAAAGATTTATTGTCAAATGGATTTAAGTTAAGAGGCACTAATGCAGGAACTAACGATACAGATGGAACAACGAAATACGTCTACGCAGCTTGGGCAGAAGCGCCATCAATCGACTTGTTTGGTGGGGGTGCCAATGCACGTTGACATAAATAAGAAAAAGTAGTGGTATAGAGCACTGTGGCGATTCAATTTCCAAATAGTCCCGGTATTGGAAGCGTTTTTACTGACACTGATGCTGGATTTTCATATGAATGGACGGGAGTCGTTTGGAAGAGTTTTACTCCTGCAGCAGCAAATAATATTAAAGAATTAGATGATATAAGTTCTAGTTTTGATAACTCAACTACAACATTTAATTTAACCATTGGTGGTGTTGCATATCAACCAAGAAATGCTGCGATGTTGCAGATTTCTTTGGGTGGTGTCATTCAAGAACCAAACACTGATTATACAGTTTCTACCTCTACGATTACATTTACCACTGCACCTAATGCAGGGTTAGACTTCTTTGGTGTTGTAAGAGGAACTGCCGTTGCTATTGACTATGCAAACAATGGTAATGTTCAATCAAAACAAGAGTTTACTGCAACTGAAGGACAGACATCATTCACAATCACTGGTGGATATACGGCAGGATATATTGATGTATTCAGAAATGGTGTTAGATTAGGATCTGATGACTTTACTGATACTAGTGGGACAGCTATTGTATTAACTGTTCCTGCACAAGCAGATGATTTAATTGAAACTGTCAAGTATAGTGTTGCATCTATCGTAGTTACTCAGGGCAACTTTACCAACTTAAACGTATCAGGTATTGTAACTGCTAGTTCTTTTGAGGGTGATGGATCAAGTTTAACAGGTATTGATGCCACTGCATTGAAAGATAGTGGTGGTAATGTTAAGGCACAGGCAAATCCTGGTGGTGTAGTAATTACTGGTATTGCAACTGCAACTGGTTTCAAAGTTGGTGCTGCCATATCTATCAGTGATAGTGCAGTATCTGCTACAAGATTCCATGGTGATGGTTCTAACTTAACAGGTATTGATGCAACTTCACTGAAAGATAGTGGTGGTAATGTTAAGGCACAAGCAAATCCTGGTGGTGTTGTTATCACTGGTGTTGCTACTGCAACAACCTTTGTAGGTGATTTAACAGGTGATGTTACCGGTAATACTTCAGGAACTGCTGGTGGGCTCACTGGAACTCCAAACATTACTGTTGGTTCTGTAACAGCAGCATCTGGTTCCTTTAGTGGTAATGTGTCTATTGCAGGAACTCTTACATATCAAGATGTAACTAATGTTGATTCGATTGGAATTATTACTGCAAGATCCGGCGTTATTGTTACAGCAGGTGTTTCCACATTTGGTGGTAATGTAGTTCCTGATGGTAATGGCACAAGAGATCTTGGTGCAACAGCACAGCGTTGGGCAAACCTTTACACCTCTGACTTAGACTTAAGTAATGAAGCAAGAGGTGGCAATGATATTGATGGGACTTGGGGTTCTTATACGATTCAAGAGGGAGAAAATGATCTCTACTTGATAAACAGGCGAACAGGTAAAAAGTTTAAGTTTGTTTTAGAAGAAATAAACTGAGGTTAGAAAAATGCCAATATTCGTAGGTTCAAATAGCGATGACTCTAGGATTAGATCCAATAGAGTTGGTTTCGCAGTAAGTACATCAAACCCAGGAAGTGCATCAGAAGGTGATGTATATTTCAACAGTTCTGATAGTGGTTTAAGAGCATATGACGGAAGTGCCTGGAGTGCTGTAGGTGCTGGTGGTGGTACATTCAGTGGAATTGCATCAGGAACGCTTGCAAATGGACAGACTGTTGTCATCACAACAGATGGAAAAATATCTGGTATAACATCAACTGGAATAGGCATAACATCAGGTGAACCTAAAAACCTTGGACCACTTAATGAACAAATATCAGGCAATTCTGTAGCATATGATGAAAGTCAAAAGAAATTATTTGTAGTTTATCAAGCTACTGACAACAGTGATCGTCCATATGGAGTCGTTGGAACTATTACTGGCACTGGAATTACTTTTGGTACTCCTCAACAAATAAGAACTAGTGCCATTTATACGGCACCATCAGCCGTATATCACCCTCCCACTAAAAATATTGTATTTGCATTTCATTCATCAAGTGGTATTTACGCATATACCGCAAGTATAAAAGATGACACATTTCAACTTGGTGCTGAGGGAACATATGTTCATCAAACCAGTGGTATTAATTTTATAAAATTAATATATCACAAACAAACAGAAAACATTGTAATGTTTAATGCAAATCAACCAAGCACTAATCCTGGTTTTTGGGGACAAGTTCTTAAAGTTGATGGTGATGTTGTCACAGGTATGGGTGCAGTGCGAGCCTCAACATCAGGAAATACATTATCAAGTGATGCGGGGTTAAGTGCAACATATATTGAATCTGATGGTAGAGTTCTTGGAATGTGGAGAGATCAAACCGCTGGTTATACGCACTATCAGGCAATTGGAATTATTAGAGGAGATAACTTACAATGGGGGACTCAACAACTAGGACCTGGAGCTTATGAATATGTGCAATTAGTCTATGATTCTCCATCTGGAAATATTTTTGTACCACTTGTTAATAATGATAAAATAAAGTATAGGGTGGGAATCGTTACTGCTGGTGACGATTATATTCAATATACTACATTAGCGGAACCATCTTCAGGACAACCATCTGGATCTCCCACATTTTTGCAAGCAACATTTGATCCCATAGAGAAAAAATATCTATTCACATATAGACAAGGTTCTAACCCAAATTGGTATCAAGCCGTAACACAAGGCACCTTTAATGGAACCACTTTAACATTAGATTCAAGCATACAAACTCAAATTTTTGGAGTTAACCCAAATTTTCCATCTAGCACATATGTATCTGATGAAAAATTAAATGTCAATGTTATTGGGTTTAACACAGGAGCGTATGCACATACCATACAAAGTGCAAGAACAACTAGTAATTTAACCTCAGATAATTTCTTAGGTTTTTCAGATGCTGCATATTCGGATGGACAAACTGCTACAGTGCAGATTGCAGGTTCCGTGGACGATGCACAAAGTGGACTAACAGTGGGTAGCAGACATTTTGTTCACAGAGTTGGAACATTAACCACGATAGCAGATAGTCCATCCGTTGTTGGTGGACTTGCTATCTCAGCAACTAAAATTATCGTTAAAAAATAAATACCACTAAAAGGACTATTAGACATGGCACCCATTTTTGTAGGATCAAATAGCGATGATACTAGAGTAAGATCTAATAGAGTTGGGTTAGCCGCTAGTACATCAAACCCAGGCACAGCATCTGAGGGTGATGGATATTATAATAGTTCTGACAATCAATTAAAGTTTTATGATGGTAGTTCTTGGAGTGCGATACAAGGTTCTGGTACAGTAAGTGTAGTCGCATCAGGATCATTGCCTAACGGAGCACCAGTAATTCTTCAATCTGACGGAAAAGTTTCTGCTATTAGCACCACAACTATTGGTGTGAATACAAGTGCAGCTGTAACTTATGACAATGCAATACCATATTATAACAAAGCTGTTTATGATGCGTCTAATGAAAAAGTTGTCGTAGTTTACTATGACACTGGTGATTCAGGGAAGGGGAAAGTTATAATAGGAACTGTTAGTGGTTCTAGTATTAGTTTTGGATCACCCATTACTATGAGTTTTGATGTTGTAATTCCCTCTGTAGATATAGCATATGATTCGAGTGAAGGAGTAATTATCTTTGCGTATAAAAGTCAAGGTGCAGGAAATGGACAAGCTCAATATGGAACAGTTAGTGGAAGTTCAATAACTTTTAGCGGCACCACTACTTTTGAACCAGATGATCTTGATCATATTTCGGTAGATTATGATCCCAATGTTGATAAATTTCTTATTGCATATAGAGCAAAACAACATTCTAATAGGGCAAGTTGCATAGTAGGATACAATAATGGTGGCACTCCAGCTTTTGGTGATGAATTTGTATTAGAACCTAATGGTTCTGCCACTAATATTAAAGTCATGTATCACCCCGGTGTTCGCAAGATGTTAGCTGCGTATACAGATGGTGGGAGTGGATATAGTGATGGAGTATGTAGGGTAGTTACTATCAATGAAGCATCAGCTGGTGGCCCTGACGATGTGACAATTACTAATAAGGTGATGTTTAGTCAAAAATCAACCAGTTACATCACCATGGCATATGATTCAAATGCAGAAAAAGCTGTTCTTGGATATTTTAACGAAGATCAGGAAGGTCGAGTGGTTGTATCTAATGTTACAAGTGGAATAGGAAGTATTAGTTTTGCATCTCCAACTACAGTTTATACTGGAGACGGTGGATATCACGCCATGACATATGATACAAAAGCAGATAAAATTTTGTTCATGTATTCCCCCAATTCTGATGGCAATAAACCATATATAGCAGTCTGTGATGTATCTGGTAATGATATAAGTGTTGCAAGCACTCATAGACTTAATAATCCATCAAGTCCATTATTGTTCGCAGATATCGCTTATGATTCAGATGCTCAAAAAGCTGTGGCGGTTTATGCCAATCAACAAACTAATGTTGGAAATGCACATGTGTTTACAACTCCCTATCACACAACAAATTTAACAACGGAAAACTTTATTGGTTTTTCTGATGCTGCCTATACTGATGGACAAACTGCTACAATACAAATTGTTTCCACAGTTGATGATGCTCAGTCCGGTTTGACAACAGGCACAGCACTTTACGTGACAAATAATGGAAATCTAAGCACCACTGTTGGTGTTCCATCAGTATTCGCGGGAACTGCAATTTCGGACACCGAAATACTTATTAAACAATAAATAAGAAAATATAGACAAATTCTGTTAGGTATATAGATGGCACCTTTATTTGTAGGATCGCATAGCGAAGTAAGATCAGACAGAATAGGTTTAGCAGCAAGCACATCTGATCCAGGATCTGCAAACGCGGGAGATGCTTATTATAATACTAGTGATAATGCGTTAAAAATTTATAGTGGAAGTGATTGGGCTACTGCTGGGGGTGGTGGCACTTTACAGTTAGTAGCATCTGGTGCCATCGCAGATGGTGCAGCAGTGATTGGTAAGACTAACGGAAAAGTAGGTATTGTAACAGAATCTATTCTCAGCACTATTACTTTTGGTAGTTTTGTAGACATAGCAACAAACACAAAAAACGCAAATTTAAAACTTTCTCAAATTGAACAACCACATGCTGTTTTTATTCCCGATAGCAATAAAATAGTTCTTGTATACAATGATCAGGATAATACTGAAAGACCTACAGCTGTAGTTGTCAGTGTTGATGGCGATACACTAACTTATGGAAGTCCTACTGTTTTCAACGATCACACCACATATTACATGGATGTCACTTATGACACTAGTAATGATAAGGTAGTGATTGCATTTCAGGACAACGAAACTAACAATCAAGGCGCTGCCATAGTTGGTGAAGTAGTTGGGAATTCAATATTCTTTGGCGATAAAGTTCTTTTTAATGCCAACAATAATACTGGTGAGCGTATGTCTATAACATATGATACTAATGCATCAAAAGTTCTTATATGTTATAGAGATGCTTCAGTTTCTGATGGTAGAGGTATAGTAGGAACTGTCAGCGGCAACAGTATTAGCTTTGGTTCTGCAGTGTCTTTTAATTCTAGCAACACCGAATACATTGATTCTGTGTATGATATCAATGCTCAAAAACACGTCATAGTGTTTAGAGATACTGGCGATAGTAATAAAGGCAAAGCAGTTGTAGCAACTATTAGTGGAACATCAGTGAGTTATGGCACTGTGGCAACATTTAATGGTGCGAGTACATTATACATACGTGTCGCATATGATACTGCCAACCAAAAAGTATTGATAGTATATGAAGATGACGCTAACAGCGATTATGGAACGGGTATTGTTGGCACTGTTAGCGGAACAGATATAACATTTGGTTCTGAAGCAGTGTTTGAGAGTGCCGCTGTTCAGGAAATTGGTGTTGCTTATGAAGAAAATGCTGGGAAATTCGTAACTGTCTATAGAGATAATGGCAATTCAAATTATGGCACTGCTGTCGTCGGAACTATCTCTGGCACCTCTGTCACATTTGACACTCCTGTTGTATTTTATGAAGGAAATACAGTAGCATGTAATGCAACATATCTCCCATATTTTAGAAAGGTAGCTATTTTCTTTAAAGAATCCGGGGTAAAAGGAATATCTACTCTAGGTATTCTTACAAAATCAAACCTTACATCAGGAAACTTCATAGGTTTTTCAGATGGTGCTTACTCTGATGGACAAACAGCTACAATTCAAATTGCAGGTTCCGTCGATGATGCACAGTCGGGGTTGACAACTGCTAAAACATACTACGTTCAAAATGATGGAGGAATTAGTACAACGAAAGGAAACCCCTCTGTGATAGCAGGAACATCACTCTCCGATACACAAATTATTGTTCAAGGATAAATGGACAGTTGAATAAGTGGCACACACCCGTCAGGTTTACGCTTGACGGGTTTTATAATATGTGCATACACACGGAGGAGGATGACTGCCACTGAAAAACTTGTGTTCATTGCTTCATTCTTCTGGTTGATGAACTGGGGAACTCGTGTAACTTCTGCTGCGATCAATGCTCTATCTTGACATTACTGGAAAGGCGTCTAAAAGACGCTGTAGAGGCATCATTGAGTGGTTTAAGGCAAAGTACATGCCTAACCATCACCTAGACATCACAGTCGCTCATAGAGGACTTAAGCGCGAAGGTGCTCAAGGGTTCTGCACCGTGATGGATTGTGATCATCGTCCCCGTGAGTTTTTGATTGAAATGGAAACAACTTTGTCTGAAGAATTGTACTGCCAAACACTTCTTCATGAGTTGTGGCATGTTTATCAACATGTTTCTGGTTCACTTCGTGACAAACGTGGTGTGCGACACTGGAAAAA
>Ga0213864_10000041_pt1 | contig 54616 bp, 52 predicted proteins | sample PICome_5_FD_160078 | JGI IMG/M metagenome (GOLD analysis project Ga0213864, IMG submission 160078) | Coastal seawater microbial communities near Pivers Island, North Carolina, United States - PICO247 | ecosystem: Environmental > Aquatic > Marine > Coastal | place: USA: North Carolina... | reverse complement strand
GTTTTTTACAGGTGTTGTCTTAATACTTGTTGTTATTATTTTAGCGGCGAAATCAAAACTCGTTGCACAGGGCAATGTAAAAATACTTATCAATGATGAGAAAGAAATAGAAGCACCCGTGGGCGGTAAATTACTAGGCGCATTGGCCGATGCACATTTGTTTGTTCCTTCGGCTTGTGGTGGTGGTGGTACATGTGGCCAGTGTAAGGTTCGCGTCCAAGAAGGCGGCGGTTCAATGCTCCCAACAGAAGGTGCCCATATTAACAAGGGTCAACAACGCGATGGTGAAAGATTGTCTTGCCAGTTAACGGTTAAACAAGACATGAAGATTACAGTTCCTGAAGAAGTCTTTGGTGTTAAAAAATGGACATGTAAAGTTAAATCCAACCATAATGTGGCTACTTTTATCAAAGAGCTGGTTTTAGAATTACCGGCCGGTGAAGATGTTGGGTTCCGTGCAGGTGGATACATTCAGATTGAATGTCCCCCACATGTATCGGACTATAAAGACTTTGATGTTGAAGAAGAGTATAGAGGGGATTGGGACCACTTCAATCTATGGCGTTACAAGTCTGTCGTTGAAGAAGATGTATTGCGAGCCTATTCTATGGCGAACTATCCAGAAGAAGAAGGCATTATCATGTTGAACGTGCGAATTGCTACGCCTCCTCCCGGCGGCCCTGATGATATTCCTCCAGGAAAAATGTCATCGTACATCTTTAATTTAAAACCCGGTGATGAAGTTACAATCTCTGGGCCTTACGGCGAGTTTTTTGCTAAAGAAACAGAGGCAGAGATGGTCTTTATCGGGGGTGGTGCGGGTATGGCACCCATGCGATCACATATTTTTGATCAGATGCGTCGAATTAAAACGAATCGAAAAGTGTCTTTTTGGTATGGTTCAAGAAGCTTAAAAGAAATGTTCTATGTAGAAGATTTCGATATGCTTGCAAAAGAGAACGATAATTTTGAATGGCATGTGGCGTTATCAGATCCTCAACCTGAAGATAACTGGGATGGTTTAACCGGCTTTATCCATGAAGTCCTGTTGGAAGAATATTTGAAAAACCACCCGGCACCAGAAGACTGTGAATTTTACATGTGTGGCCCGCCAATGATGAACGCTGCGGTCATTAAAATGCTTCAAGACTTGGGTGTTGAAGATGAAAATATCATGCTTGATGACTTTGGTGGCTAATTGACATTTAATAATAAACCCGTTAAAAGCCGCGTGTTTTTAATGGGTTTTTTTGTTTCGATTTTTTTTCTAACAGGCTGTGAATCACCTTCCTCTACTGGCATCTTCTTGGCTGGTCAAACGATGGGGACGACCTACCATATTACCCTGGCTGAAAACGTTACCCGTCAAATAGAAACGTCATTGAAACAGGAAATAGATGACCGCCTGTTAGAGGTGAATGAATCTTTCTCTACCTACATCAACTCTTCTGAAGTCTCACAGTTTAATAACTATAAGGGCACTGACTGGCAAGAAAAGTCTGACGAATTTATGACTGTTCTTGCAGCAGCACAAAATATCAGTGTGATGAGCGACGGTGCTTACGATCTAACTGTAGGACCGCTCGTTAATCTCTGGGGTTTTGGCCCGGATTTTAAAAAAGAAGACGTACCCGATGATCAAATGGTTAAGGAGGCCTTATCCAAGGTAGGGTATAAAAAGTTGATGTTTAATCCAGGTAATAATGAAATAAAAAAATTACAGAAGGATTTATACATAGATTTTTCCTCTATCGCAAAAGGTTTTGGGGTTGATGCCATCGCAGAGCTTTTGATGGCGAAAGGGTATAAGAATTATATGGTGGAAATAGGTGGTGAAATGAGGGTCAGTGGCTTGAACCCTCAGCAGGTTAAATGGCGCATTGCAATTGAAAAGCCAGATACAGAGACGCGATCCATTCATCGTGTTATAAAAGTTTCGGATGTGGCAATCGCGACATCTGGCGATTACCGAAATTACTTTGAGCAAGATGGGGTTAAGTTTTCCCATACCATTAATCCAAAAACAGGCTACCCAGTACAACAAGAGCTGGCCTCAGTGACTGTATTAGCTAAAAACAGTATGACAGCTGATGCTTGGGCAACAGCTTTTATGGTGTTAGGTTATAAAAAGGGGTACGATTTAGCCATAGATAAAAATTTAGCCGTGTTATTTTTACTTAAAGAAGGTGAGGGATTTAAAGAAATTTCGACACCATATTTTAAAAGACTAACAAAGGAACATGCTCCATGAATACTTTTTTAATTACATTTCTGGTGTTTTTATTAGTGGTTACAGCAATGGCCGTGGGCGTTATTTTTAGTAATAGAAAAATTAAAGGCAGCTGTGGTGGCTTAAATAATGTTGATGGTTTAGAAGGCGATTGCGTACTTTGTAGTAAGAAAAAATGTGAAAAAAAGCAAGCGCTTCGCGATTCAAAAGCTTAATTATATTAAAGTAATTTAAGAAACAGTTAAGGGGAAACTATGTTTAGGTCGGTGTTGTTAAAGATTATATGGCAACAAATTTAACGACGTTTACGCCCGATATGGCGATTTCTAAGGCCATAAAATATCTCAATACGCATAAAATTTCAGGCGCACCTGTTATTGATGAGAGGGGCAGTTTAGTTGGCATGTTATCAGAGAAAGATTGCCTTCAAGTTGCGTTGCAATCTACCTATTATGAAGACTGGGTGGGCGGCGTTGTATCAGAATATATGACAACAGAAGTTGCAACAGTTTCTGACACGTCGAGTGTTGTTGATATTGCAGAAATGTTCTTAAAATCATCGTATAAACGCTACCCTGTTATAAGCGAAGGCGGAGAATTAGTTGGTCAGATTAGCCGTAGTGATATTCTAAGAGCCTTAGAGATAATTTGGTAAATTTTGCCTGACACATATTATTGGTACGATTACGAGACGACAGGTATAGACCCCGCTAGAGATCGGGTCGCCCAATTTGCTGGGGTACGTACAGATTTAGAGTTTAATCAGGTGGCAGAGCCTGACGTTTTTTATTGTAGATTGCATGGCGATATCCTTCCTCACCCTGAAGCCTGTTTGGTAACAGGGATTTCTCCACAACTTGCAAATCAAAAGGGGTACCTTGAGTGTGACTTTATTGAAAAGGTCCATCGAGAATTTAGCACCCCTCAAACCTGTGTTGTTGGCTATAACAGTATTCGTTTTGATGATGAATTCACAAGAAACCTATTATATAGAAACTTCTTTGACCCTTACGCTCGGGAGTGGAAGTCGGGCAATTCTCGATGGGATTTAATTGATGTTGTTCGTTTAACTCATGCATTAAGACCGGACGGCATACATTGGCCGCGCCGTGAAGATGGCATAGCGAGTTTTAGACTGGAAGAATTAACGAAAGCAAATGGTATTTTGCATGAAGCGGCACATGATGCTTTATCCGATGTTTATGCCACCATTGCATTAGCAAAATTAATTCAGCAAAAACAACCTCGGCTTTATAGCTGGGGATTCGCCTTGCGTAACAAAAGAAAAGCGGCAGAACAACTTGATCTTGTTAATAGAATGCCCGTTGTACATGTGTCCAGCAAATACCCTGCAGCTCAAGACTGTCTTGCTGTCGTGATGCCGATAACAGCGCATCCCGTAAATAATAATGGTGTCATTGTCGTTGATTTGTCTCAGGATCCGACTGAGCTGATTCAGTTATCAGCAGAAGATATTTATCAACGACTCTATACCCCTGCGAATAAATTGGTTGAAGGAGAAAAACGGCTGGCCTTGAAAACCGTACATATTAATAAATCACCGATGTTGGCGCCTTTGGGAACGTTAACTGATGAAGTCAAAAGTAAACTGAATATTGATTTAGAACGCTGTGAGGAAAATCGGCAAAAACTAATAAAAGCAGGTATTGAAAAAAAATTGGTTGATGTGTTTTCTATCAACGAATTTGAAAAACAAACAGACCCTGATTTAATGCTCTATGGAGGCGGCTTCTTCAGTCAACTTGATATTCAAAATATGCAACAAATACGAGCTTGCCCAAAAGACCAATTGAATCAGCTGAGTTTGGCATTTGAAGATGGTCGATTAGAAGACATGTTATTTCGTTATAGAGCAAGAAATTACCCTGAAACACTGGATGAAGCGGAGAAAGAACAATGGCAAGCCCTTCGTCACGACTGTCTTACAAAAGAACATAACGACGGGCGTTTAACGTTAACAGCTTATTTTGAAAAATTAGATGAACTGGTTGTGAAGAGTGATTGGAATGAAGAGCAACAAGAACTGTTAGAAAATTTGATTAACTATGGTGAAGAGCTTGCCGATAGTTTAGCGTCCGTTAATACTTAAACTGCGCTAAAGGTTGATGCCGATAGAATTAGAAAGCAGTAAGGCAAATGTGTTGCGAGAAAACGTGTTCTTATTGGTAGAATACCCCGCATTATGCAAACTGAAGCTGAAGACCTGCTGAGATGTTTAGCTGGAACAAAACACTGGGTTATCAATCATTATAATTTAATAGGAAAGAGCATGGCTGAAACAGTAGATGAATTAACAGTGAGTTATACAGATGGCGGTATAGAAACAGTTAAAGAGTTAGATAAAATTATTCTTTCAAAAGGTGCTTGGGCAACCGTTATTTACAAATACCAGGATTGGAACCGCACAAAAGAAGAATATGGGCCGGATAAATATACGATTCGTCGCTATCAAAAACGCAATGGTGAGTATCAGCAAAAATCGAAATTTAATATCTCTAGTGCCGCGCAAGCAGCAGGCATTATTGACGCTTTGCAAAGCTGGATAAAAGAATAAAGGGACCGGTTGAAACTGAAAGGGTATAAAAAGCCAGATAATCGTCTGGCTTTTTAATACGACATTTTATAAATAAATCACTTCGTATTTAGCTTACGTTAATGTTGTCTTTCACCGTAGAGCTTTGCATACAGGCCTTTTTGTTCAATAAGACTCTCGTGATTGCCTTGTTCAATAATGTTGCCGTTTTCAAAAACATACACATGATTCGCTTGTTTTACGGCACTTAACCGGTGGGCAATAATGAGGGTTGTTCGGTCTTTTAAAAACTCACGCATTGCCTTATGCAACTGAAACTCGGTTTCACTATCAAGAGCCGATGTTGCTTCATCAAGAATGACTACCTTAGGTTGGCTTAGGATCATTCGGGCAATTGCCAGTCGCTGACGTTGCCCACCCGACAGACGTACACCTTGGCGACCCACGAGCGTATCAAGTTGCTTCGGCATCTGCTTGATCGTGTCTTTTAGCTGTGCGATAGATAAGGCAGTCCACAATTCCTGATCGTTTACTGTGCGCCCCATGCTCAAGTTGTCCCGCACGGTACTATTGAACAGGACGGGGTGCTGAAGCACCGTTGCAACGTTGTCACGGACAGTATCAAAGCCAATTTTGTTAATGGGTATATTATCAAAATAAATCATGCCATCGTTGATAGGGTATAGCCCAAGTAGTGCTTGGACTAGTGTTGACTTTCCCCCGCCACTTGCACCAACTAAAGCAATTTGCTGGCCTTGCTTGATCTTGAGCGAGATCCCCTTCAGAACATCGGGGTATTGGCCATAAGAAAAGTGAACGTTCTCCAGTTGAATAGACACCGTACGCTGACCTTTAAACGGGTCTATTTGATGGGGATATTGTGGCTCATCCTTTAAGGTGACCAGTGAATTAATGCGCCCGAGCGCAGCATTTGCAGAGAAAAAGCTTAACTGAATATTAAGTATTTCTTGTACCGGTCCCATCATAAACCAAAGGTAGCCAAAAACAGCGAACATTTGCCCAATAGATAGATCGGAATAAACAACCATGAACATGGCGATAGCACGAAAAACATCAAAACCAAATAAAAAAACCATAAAGCTGAGGCGGTTTGCGCTATCGCTTTTCCATGAGTATCGACCTGCTTGAGTTTTGATGGCATTGGCTTTATCGACCAATAAACTTGTGTAATACCGACTTCGGTTATTAGCCCGTATTTCTCCAATGGCGTCGAGGGTTTCGGTTAAAGACTGTTGAAAGTCCTCAAAGGCTAAGTTTTCATTTGCTTTTAAATGCTTAACACGTTTGGCAAAGACGGTCGTGAAGTAAATGACAGCAGGGTTAAGAACGAGGATAAAAAGAGCCAATGGCCAATGTAGCCAGATTAAAACTATTGAGGTGCCTATAACGGTGAGGATCGCTACTAAGAGCTTACTGGTTGTATTTCCAATAAATTGATCAAGGGTTTCAATATCGGTAATGAAGTGGCTGGCAACGCTGCCACTGCCTACCGTTTCGTAATCAGCCATGGAAATTTTTTGTATGCGATGCAACAAGCGTTGTCGTATCTGAAAGGTGATATCTTTAGCCGTTAGAGTAAACAGGCGCGTTTGTATGACGTTAAAGATCAGCGAGATAGCACGTAATACGAGCGTTAATAACAACAGGGCGAGAATATATAAAATCGGGCTATGCCAGCTCGTAGGGGTTAATTGTTGGATGGTTTGAACGGCGAAATCTGGTTTTTGGAGTAACACCTCGTCAACTAAAAGGGGCATTAATAGAGGAACGGGAACACTCGCTAAAACTGCCAGCACGGCGATGATATTGGCCGTTAATAAAGTCGCTTGATGACGTTTTGCCATCTGATACAACGTTTGCCACGTATAGGCTGACTGAGCGAGTTGAGTTTTTTTCAATTTAAGTAAAATTGTCTTTCAAAGACAGCATAGATTGGAATGCACCATATTTTAAATGATGAGCCTCCAGTGCGGTTGAAACAATCGTGCTAAACATTGCATGGCATTTAATTATTATTCAACATTATGAACCCTGTAAGATAGAATAGGGTGCATTGCAAGTTGTTCTAGTCTTTGGGAACGCATTCTTTTAGAGTCAAAGATCTGGTTTTTAGGTTGCGAATTGATAATAAATGGGCCAGACGAGGTTTCTGCGCCCTAAGTGAGTACACAACAGTTAATTGTGTCGTTATCTCTTGGTAAAGTGACCGACGTTTTGCGGGGTATTTTGTCTTTTAAACTTGTGCATATTTGGTGAGGTGTCAGGAAATGAATATGGATTTAATATGGGGAGTCGTTATTGGAGCCATTTTTGGTTTTTGTTTATCGGCTTTATTTAAAAAGGTCAATAACAGCAGCTCAAAAATAAAAGAGCTGGAAGCAGAACATGCAAAGTACCGTAAACAAGTGGATGATCATTTCGTTAATACAGCCGTCTTGTTTAAAGGGTTAACAGACCAGTATCGAGATGTTTATCGCCACATAGCAAATGGAGCGGGTGAATTATGTTCTGATGAGGCAAAAGCGCTCCAAGTTGATATGGAAGAAACAGCTTTACTCGTCAATTCAACTAAAGAAGCCGACGGTGCCGCTGACGAAATAGGGGGTGATTTAAGCGAAACGCAAAAAGAAAAAGACCTTTTAGAAGGACGTAAAGAGCCACCGGCTGAAGCTAAGTTCGGTGAAGAAAATTCGAAAGAAGAGCAGATTCCGCTGGCTAGCGAGGTGGAAATGTCTGAGGACATCGCTAAAGAAGTTAGACAGCGAGCCAATAAAAATAAAGTGTAATCCTTTGAGTCGAATAGGCATTTACTCGCTTGTATACAGGTGATTTGAAATGAAGGGTTGACTGGTTTTGTCCAATACTGCGAAGGCCGACATTTGGTTGGTTCTTGTTACAATTTTAGCGGCCATTAGCTGGATTTTCTCAAAAGAGGCTATTTTATTAATGCCTCCTTTGTTGTTTATCTGTTCGCGTTTTTTTTTAGCGGGGTTGCTGTTGCTTATCGTAGGGTTTAATCAGCTGGTTGAGCTAAGCTGGAATCAATGTCGGCAAGCGATAGGCGTTGGGTGTGTGTTTGCTATAGGGATGTGTTTCTGGGTGATGGGGCTTCATTCTGGGGTGAGTCTCAGTGTGGCGAGTTTTATCACCAGTTCAGCCGTCATTTTTTCTCCCATTATAGCTAAATTCATTTTTGATGAGAAAGTGCCAGCGACTACCTGGTATGCCATTCCCTTTGCCTTAACAGGACTTGCTTTTTTATCATTGTCAGGTGAGTTTAAAGTACAAACAGGGCAGTTATTATTTGTTATGTCTGCGTTGTTTGTGGCACTTTTTTTTGTTCTAAACTCGCGAGCAGCCAACCACCGTGAGATTGTTAATTTGAATGATGTCGTCCGTATTAGCGAGAAAGTCCCCACGCTCCCTCTAACCGCCATTTCCTTGACAACGGTAGGTGTGTTGGCGGGTGCCCTATCCTTTTTTGTTGAAACCTGGTCGACGGTGACTGACAGTTTTTCTGCTGATTTACTTGGATGGGTTTTGGCCAGTGCTTTCATAGGCACTGCCTTACGCTTTTTTATGCAAACCCATGCTCAAAGTCTGTCAAATAAAAGTCACGGTGTTGTCATTATGATTGTCGAACCTATTTGGACAGCGTTATTGGCGGCGGCCTGGTTTACTGAACGTTTGTCCGAGAAAGATTTAATAGGGTGTGTTTTAGTTTTTATTTCGGTGGTTATTCTACGTTGGTCACTTATCCGCGGGTTTTTTAGACGTAACGCACCCTAAAGAAGCGCTTATAGTTTGAGAGGATGTGAGTTTTGCGCCGGTAATCTCTCCATTCGTCGATAGATAGCGTAAAAATGATTCATTGAGCGCTATAAAAGATGACCGTATCCCTTTAAAATATCTGCTTTATTTTGATTAACTTAACGGGCGATTCTATGATCATTAAACCAAAAACTCGTGGCTTTATTTGTACCACAGCACACCCTGTTGGCTGTGCTGAACACGTCAAAGAGCAGATTAAAGTAACGCAACAACAAGGAGCGGTTGATGGAGGACCTAAAAAAGTACTCGTTATAGGTTCATCAAGTGGTTATGGTTTAGCGTCTAGAATTACAGCGGCTTTCGGTTCTGGAGCCGCCACGGTGGGTGTGTTTTTTGAAAAGCCTGGGAGTGAAAAAAAGCCGGGCTCTGCCGGCTGGTATAACACGGCTGCTTTTGACGTTGAGGCAAAAAAAGCGGGTTTATATTCGAAGCATGTAAACGGCGATGCTTTCTCAAATGAAGTGAAACAAAAAACCATCGATTTAATTAAACAAGACTTAGGTGAAGTGGATTTAGTCGTTTATTCTCTGGCCTCCCCAGTGCGTAAAGTGCCTGGGTCAGATCAATTAACACGTTCATGTTTGAAACCAATTGGTGAAACCTATCGTTCTACGGCTATTGATACAAATAAAGACGTCATTATTGAAGCAGAAGTAGAACCCGCAACAGAGCAAGAAATACAAGACACCGTTACAGTAATGGGTGGCGAGGACTGGGAGCTTTGGATGGAGGCACTGAGTCAGGCTGGTGTGCTGGCTGAAGGATGTCAATCTGTTGCCTATAGTTATATTGGAACAGCGATCACTTGGCCAATTTATTGGGACGGTGCATTGGGCAAAGCTAAAATGGATCTGGATCGCGCGGCAAAAGCAATCGATACGAAGCTAAAAGAAACGGGTGGTGGGGCGAATGTGGCGGTTTTAAAGTCTGTAGTAACACAAGCGAGCTCAGCAATCCCGGTGATGCCGTTGTATATTTCCATGGTGTTTAAAGTGATGAAAGAAGCAGGGCTTCATGAGGGTTGTATTGAACAGATAAACCGCTTATTTAGAACTCAGTTATATCGGGCTGGGGCAGAGAAGGACGTAGATGAGGCCAATCGTTTACGGATGGATGATTGGGAGTTACGGGATGATATTCAACAACAATGTGTCGATATTTGGCCAACAGTCACAACTGAGAATTTATTTGATTTAACGGATTATGCAAGCTACAAAAAAGAATTTCTCAACCTATTTGGTTTTGAATTTGACGCCGTTAATTATGATGAAGACGTCAATCCATTGGTAGAATTTGACGTGGAAACAGTTTAATAGCCAGTTAAGTAAACACGATTTCTAATGGAATTGATAAAAATTTTTTATGGAAAAAAATGATGCGCATATCATTGTCCTAGGCAATGAAAAAGGGGGGACAGGTAAATCGACACTTGCTATGCATGTGGTTGTTGGCTTGCTTGAGAGAGATAAAAAAGTGGCGGTTATTGATTTAGATGCTCGTCAAAAGAGTGTGGCCAGGTATTTGCAAAATAGACAAAGCTATATGGCGAATGGCGGCACGCATGTCGCTATGCCAGAGTTTGCCGTCATCATGCAATCCGGCGCTAATGTAATAAAAGACAGAGAAGCGGAAGATCAAGAAAACCTGAAAACTGCCCTGGATAAATTTAAAGGCAACGTGGATTTTATCATTATTGACTGTCCTGGAAATGATACCTATTTATCACGTTTGGCACATGCATTAGCCGATACCTTGGTCACGCCTTTAAATGATAGCTTTATTGATTTGGACTTATTGGGTGAAGTCTCACCAACTAATTTTCAGGTTAAGAAACTCAGTTTTTATACTGAAATGGTGTGGGAAAGTCGTAAATTTCGTTCAGCCAGTGGTAAACCGCCGATGGATTGGGTTGTTATCCGTACACGTTTGGCCTCATTAGATTCAAGAAACAATAAACGTGTCCATGATGCTTTACAAGCTTTACAAAAACGCATTATGTTTCGTTATGTACCAGGCCTATACGAACGGGTTATCTATAAAGAACTTTTCCCCAGTGGGTTAACCATTTTGGATCTCGAAAAAATTAACAGTCTGTCTCACGTGGCGGCCAGGCAGGAAGTGCGTTCGGTGGTGGATAGTCTTAATGTTCTTTAATGATTGTTGAGTTGACGACAGAGCAGAAGCTCGTTGTTGTTGAAGAAACAACAAAATATATCCAATTAGCCAGTGAGCTATACAAAAGGCCTTACCCAATTATTCCGGTGAGATTTGATTTAACAGGGCACACGATTGGGATGTATCGGCAAGGCCCTAAGGGTAAGGTGATTCGATATAACCCATTAATCTTTGCTAAATATTTTAAAGAAAACCTTCGTGATACGGTGCCGCATGAAGTCGCACATTATGTTGTCGATGTGCAGTTTGACAGAAAAAAAATAAGCCCGCATGGACAGGAGTGGCGCTCTGTCATGAGACAATTCGGCGCAGAACCCAGCCGCACAGCGCAATATGATCTCAGTGATATTCCTAAACGGCGATATAAGTCAGTCCCTTACCAATGTGAATGCCGCACTCACCAGTTGGGTATTCGTCGGCATAATAAAGTGCGTCAACGAAAAGTGGAATACTATTGTCAACAGTGCGGTCAGCTCCTTAAGGCGATGGAATGAGCTGGTTTGTATATATTATTGAAGCCAGCGATAACAGTTTATACACCGGTATCACAACGGACTTACAAAGACGATTCGATCAACATGCATCAGGCCAGGGGGCGAAATATTTTAAAGGCCGCCAGCCCGTTAAGTTTGTTTATACTGAAAATGCTGAAACTCGAAGCAGCGCCAGCATTCGCGAGTTAGCCATTAAAAAATTAACCAGAGCGCAAAAGCAACAACTGATAGAGGCTTGAATTGAGCTTAGATCGGCTCCATATCTAAGGCATTAATGGCCTTATAAATTTTAAGATATGTCAGATTCAATAAAAGTGGTTTGCTCATACTGCGACACGGTTAATAAACTACCGAGTGATAAATTAAGCGCGGGTGGCAGTTGTGGTAAATGCAAGAAAAAGTTATTCGCTGGGAAATATGCGACATTAAAATCTTCCAATGCACAGCGTCATTTTGAACAAAGTGATCTTCCCGTTGTGGTGGATTGCTGGGCAGGTTGGTGTGGCCCCTGTAAATCGTTTGCACCGACATTTGATCAGGCGATAAAAAAGCTAGAACCTAAAGCAAGGTTCGCTAAGTTAGATACCGAGAATGAACAAAAATTAGCTGCCCGTTTTCAAATCAGGAGTATTCCAACCTTGTTAGTGATGAAAAATGGTAAAGAAGTAGCGAGACAGGCAGGTGTAATGAGCTTGTCGCAGTTTGAACAGTGGTTAAAACCACATCTTTCTTAATACCCCCAAAACGGCATTAGCCAAGGGCGTGCCGTTAATGACGTATAGACGATCCGCTTGATTGCCCGGTTAGAAATAATTGCTCAATATCAACGGCGTCAAAATGATAGTGTTTGTTACAAAAATCGCAGTTTGTATCAACCGCTCCCTTTTCTTCTAGTAACGACAATAACTCAGCATGCCCAACCGTCAGTAAGCTGGCTTCAACTTTTTCTCTAGAACACTCGCAGTGAAACTGAACAGGCTTTGGTTCATAAAGAGTAACGGACTCTTCGTGAAAAAGTCGGTAAATAATCTCTTCAGTCGATAAACCAAGCAACTCATTGTCAGTAATTGTATTAGCTAACATCTCCACACGCTCCCAATCTGCCGATTTGCCAGCATGCGCCGGTAATTCTTGCAGTAGTAAACCAACCGCCTTGTTATTATCTACAGCAAACCAAAGGCGCGTTTTAAGCTGTTCAGACTGTGCAAAATAAGTCTCAATTGCATCAGCAAGCGACTCGCCTTTTAAAGCAACAATACTTTGATAAGCCTGCCCTTGAGTGGGTTTAAGCGTTAAGACCAAGCGGCCATCCCCAAATAGATCAGGCAAAGCCCCTTTTTTAACATCACCTTCCCAATGCGCCATACCGCGCACATCTTGTTGATCGTTCGCATGGGCAACCAACAAACTAATAGGCCCAGAACCTTGAACTTGCAATATCAGCGAGCCGTCAAACTTTAACGTAGCCGATAACAATAATGACGTTGCCAACACCTGCCCCAACTGCTCAGCAACAACGGGTGGGTAGTCATGATTAGACAAAGCAATTTGAAAGCTATTATCTAAATAAACAAGTTCACCGCGAATACCCAGTTCTTCAAATAAAAACCGATAAAGTTGATCTTTTTGCATAATCTTAAAACAAGCCGAGCTTGTGCTGCTTTTACAGAGGATAATAAAAGGACGATTATAGCAAAAGCAATCAATGCCTAGTTAAACGAGTGGGTTAGTTGGGTTTAAAACGTTTATTGATGAAGATCAAGCTGGCTGCCCCCTTGATCGTACTCTCTAATAATTCTTTTTTAGATATTATGGGTTACCACTTGTTTTTTTCCTTGGGCTTGCCTTGGTGGTTGGTTGCAAATATAACGTTTGAGTTCACTCTGATTTGTTGCTTTTTTGACAGCTTTTGCCCAATCATTGGGTTTTGCAATTACTTGAAATTTTGGAGCATACGGTGAATTACCAATTTTCCATACTTCCATTTGGATAGCGAAAATATTTATCTTTTGATCAGTATGTTCGTTTAACCAATCAACAGCCTGTTTATGCTCATCTCTAACGCTTTTAACTATCCAGACAATAATTTCTGCATCGAATCCTGATGCGTACGTGATTATTTTTCCAAGATGATCGTGATTAGTAGGTTCTAATTGGTTTTCAATAACAATCTTTCTGCCAGAATTTTCCTCTTCGGCAAGAATATCGACATTAAAGTTGCCGACGCTTGCCTCGGTTTGGATTAGAGAAATATCAATTCCTATTTCATCGCTCAATGACTCAAGATTTTCTGGCTTGGCAAGCCAGTTTGTGAAATCAAGGGCTTCATGCTTCCAAACTTCCCTTAAATCTACTTTTTCAAGTTTTGATAATTGCACTTAATCTCCTTTAACCGCTAACAGTGTAAATAAGCGGAACAAAATATCCACGTATTAGCTACATATAGATGGATAGATGTTCCGTGTATTTTAATATTAAAGGCTTAATGTGGAACGTTAATCCATTATTTATATCTTAGCTTAACATAATGATTGTGGTTTAATTTAAGCTAAGCTATGTGAAGAATAGAGATAGGCGCTATGTTTTACGATAAAAGTGTAATACCAAACCAAGATGAGGCTTTAGTTGGGCGTGAAGAGGTGATGCGTGTGCCGAGCTCACACTATGTTTTTCGTGGGCATAACTTGCAAGCTCCATTTCCCGATGGGTATAAAGTGGCGATGTTTGGTTTGGGTTGTTTTTGGGGCGCAGAGCGTAAGTTTTGGCAACTAGAAGGGGTGTATTCAACGGCAGTCGGCTATGCGGCTGGTTTTACCCCTAACCCAACGTATGAAGAGGTGTGTTCTGGGCAAACGGGGCATAACGAGGTGGTGTTGGTGGTGTATGACCCTGCGGCTATTGCGTATGTCGAGTTATTGAAAACGTTTTGGGAGTCGCATAATCCAACACAGGGTATGCGGCAAGGTAACGATACGGGGACTCAGTATCGATCGGGCATTTATTACTCGACCGATGAAGAAGCTGCGTTAGCAGAACAAACGAAAGAGGCTTATCAACAGCAATTAAATGAAGCGGGTTTGGGCGATATTACGACTGAAATTATTCCGCTGCCTGATTTTTATTATGCTGAGCATTATCACCAGCAGTATTTGGCTAAGAACCCGGGGGGGTATTGTGGTTTAGGTGGGACGGGGGTTTTGTTTGAATAGCGTTTAAATTGTATAGTTCACATAGAACATAGTTAGGGTTTCGCCCTAAGGGCAAGAGGGAAGAATGTCAAAATCAACCTTGATTTGATGCCTGTGATTTTTTCCCTTTTATCTTTGTTTCGTTTCTTTTGGCTAAGTAAAAGAAATGAAAGCACTAACGGCAGCGAAAACCTTAATATTTCACAAATGCAATGCTAATAGGCAGCTTCTAATTTAGAGTGTTGTTTAATAAAAAAATTAAACCGGCCCAGAAATAATCGGCAATTCCCAATGAATAGCCTCCTTCCCGTGCTGTTGCAAATACTCATTAGTTTTACTGAAATGCCCACAGCCTAAAAAACCTCGGTGTGCAGACAGTGGCGAAGGGTGGGGTGCTTTTAACACAAGGTGTTTTTCAGTATTAATAAACGCACCTTTTTTTTGTGCATAACTACCCCAAAGTAAAAACACCACGTGTTTGTTTTGTTCGTTAACGGTTTCTATTATTTTGTCTGTAAAGGTTTCCCAGCCTTTTCCTTGGTGTGCATTGGCTTTGTTGAATTCAACGGTGAGTACGCTATTGAGTAATAACACACCTTGTTTTGCCCAGCTTTCTAAGCAGCCATGTAGTGCATGTGGAATGTTTAAATCGTTTTGTAGTTCTTTGTAAATGTTTCGTAATGAGGGCGGTATTTTTACATCCGGCTGAACTGAAAAACACAGCCCATGTGCTTGATGATGTTGATGATAGGGGTCTTGACCGATAATCACCACTTTAACGTCTTCTAATGGTGTTAGTTCTAGCGCGTGGAACCAGTTTGAAGAGTGTGGGTAAATGATTTTATGTTCGTTTTTTTCAATTCGAAGGAATTCCTTCAGTGTCATCAGGTAGGGCTTGTTAAATTCCTCGTCTAAAAACGGCTTCCAGCTTTTAGCATTTGATAAGGGCATGGTCTTATGAGTTGATTTTTGAAGCGAGCTTTTTTGCGCGTGCTAAAAGCGCTTCGGAATTTTCCAGGCCATCAATAAACCGTTGTGGTATGCCATTTATACCCACTTGCGCACCAACGAGAGCAGCAGTGAGCATCGCCCGAGCCATGTTTTGCCCACCGCCGTTAATGGCGTGTAAAACAGCGGATTCAAAATCATCAGAATAACGAGCGGCTAAGTAATAACAGGCAGGAAATTGGTGATAAACAGCGCAGGGCATGCCGTAGACGATGGAAACTTTCCAAGCAGGTTGGATTAAATTTTCATGTGCTGCGCGAGCAATGCTTGAGGGGGTGAGTAAAGCATCTGGCGAGGCAAATGTTCCCGCTCCAGAGGGTTGGCTGCCGGGTATTGTCATGGCATGAAAGGGTAGCTGATGGTCGCCAACCAGTTGCATTAACTTTCCTGATAAGTCTTCATCAAGCGGGTGACCCTGAACTAACATGCCCAATACTGCGGCATAGGCAACCGTCATGGCGTTGATGGTTTCATCGCATTGGGTTAATCGTGTATTGCTAGATACTGATTCAGCAAGTTTTGTTGGTTCTGTTGCGTAGCGAACGGCTAACGCAAGGGTTCGCTCAGCAGCTTCAGTATTATCGGTGAAACCAGCCACTTCTCCCCACGGTTTGTTGTGTTGTGTGCGAAGCACCCAAGCTTCACGAATGGATTGGCTGGTAAAACCACCCGGCCCAACATTGGGTGTGCCATCGAGTAAAGGGAATAATTCAGTATCTAATCGCTTACAAAAATCAACTTCGTTATAGTTTCCGTTAGTAAGGATTGAGTCGATCAGCATGTTTAAAATCAGGCCAGACTGGGATTGTTGTCCAGCCTTCATGCCACCGTGATAACGGTCTGCTTGAGGGTCGGTATAGTCGTCTATCCAGTCACCGTATTGTTGTCGTTGTTCTTCAAGGTTGTAATACCAATGTGGGCCTAAACCCAATGCATCTCCAATATAAGCGCCCATAATGGCACCAATGGCACGTTCTTGAGTGTTGATATTCGCCATGTCATCGACCTTTGTTATATTTTTTTCTTGTTATAGCATTTTGCAAGTATAGGTGCATCTACTTAAAGCGACCTGGCGTTCTCTGTTAAAATGAGCGAATGACTAGCCTAGATAAAACTAAAACGAGATTTAACAAGCTTCAAAAGCGCTTGCGGCGAGAGATGGGGCAAGCGATTGCTGATTATAATATGGTCGAAGAGGGTGATCGTATTATGGTGTGTTTATCGGGTGGTAAAGATTCGTACACCATGCTGGATATTTTGATAAATTTACGTCACAGCGCACCGGTTGATTTTGAGTTGTTAGCGGTGAATTTAGATCAAAAGCAACCCGGCTTTCCAGAGCATGTTTTGCCAGAGTACCTAGAATCTATTGATGTGCCGTATCATGTGATTGAGCAAGATACCTATAGCGTTGTTACCCGCGTTGTGCCGGAAGGTAAAACAACCTGCGGCTTGTGTTCAAGAATGCGCCGAGGTGCTCTTTACGCTTATGCTGAGGAGCATGGCTTTAATAAAATTGCCTTGGGGCACCACCGGGACGATATTGTTGAAACGTTTTTTCTGAATATGTTTTATGGTGGGCAACTCAAAGCGATGCCTGCAAAGCTTAAAAGTGATAATGGCAAACATATTGTGATTAGGCCCTTGTCATATTCTAGAGAGAAAGATATTGCAGAATTTGCTGAGCTTAAAGGGTATCCGATTATTCCTTGTAATTTATGTGGTAGCCAAGAAAACTTACAACGCGTACAAATGAAAAACATGCTGAATCAATGGGATAAAGACTTTCCGGGTCGGGTGGAAACAATTTTTAATAGTTTGAAAAATATTAAGCCATCTCAACTACTCGATAGAGAGCTATTTGATTTTGAAAATTTAACTCAATTGGTTGAGGCTGAAAAAAATGAAGCTCAGCCGATTATTTTCCCAGCCATGTCGGCAAATAAATAAGCATGTGCAAGTCTTTTTTATTACGTTGGGCCCTATCTTTTTGGGTTAAATCGACAGTACTACCGAACGATAATAAGTGGCTGCAATCCCTAAAAGGGAAAAAAGTCTGTTATGTCACGTACAGCGACGCTTGCTCAAAACAAATGGTATTAGAACAAGTGTGTAAGGACCTTGATTTACCACTGCCCTCGAATGGGATTGAGCTGGCAACCACACGAGAGCCCGCCGCTTTATTTTCATTAGAGAAAATTAAAACTCGACAATCATTACCTGCGCCGCCACGCTTAGCAACATTAATTGATGCAGTAGAATCTTCAGATGAAGATATTTTAATCGTGCCGGTGTCGATTTTTTGGGGGCGTGGGCCTCGAAAATCTGGCGGTTTTTGGAGTAACTTATTTACGGATGAAGGGGTGAAATCCAATGCCTTTTCGAGAGGGCTCACCATTTTGTTTAATGGCCGTTCCACGTTGCTTCGGTTTGGAGAGCCTGTTTCTCTAAAACAACTGAAAGCCGACGGGCAAAAAAAACAGTTTTTAACAAGAAAATTAACACGTGTTTTGCGTGTTCATTTTGCTAGAACCCGTTTAATTGCAATAGGGCCTGATCAGTTATCGCCGAAAAAGTTGGCTGTAGATCTTATTAACACGGATCTTGTGCAACAAGCCATTCGACGAGAAATAAAGCGCAATAAACTGTCTAAGCCAGCGGCAGAAAAGCAAGCTAAAGCATATGCCATTGAAATTGCCGCTGTTATAAATATTCGTGCGGCACTTGTCCTTGAAAAAATCTTGGGTTGGTTGTGGAATAAATTATACGATGGCATCGTTCTTCACCATTTTGCCAGAGTAGAGCGTTTATCTAAAGAACATCAGATTATTTATGTGCCGAGTCATCAAAGCCATATGGATTATTTGGTTTTATCATATGCGTTGTTTACGCGAGGCCTTGCTGCGCCACATGTGGCTGCTGGTATTAACCTCAATATACCCATCGTTGGGCCTTGGATCAGGCGTTGCGGTGCTTTCTTTTTACGTCGCTCTTTCAAAGGCAATGCGTTATATGGGGCTGTGTTTGAAGCCTACATGGGCTATTTAGCCAGCCAGGGTACAGCGATAGAATATTTTGTAGAAGGGGGGCGGAGTCGCACGGGCCGAAAGCTTAAAGCTAAGCCCGGTTTATTGGCGATGAGTGTTCGAAGCTACCTCAGAAATCATAAACGCTCGGTTGTTTTTATTCCGGTCAATTTTGCCTATGAAAAACTGGTAGAAGGTGGAACCTATGTTAACGAACTAAGTGGTAAACCAAAGAAATCAGAGTCAGTAATAGGGGTGCTAAGGTCGTTTAAAGCTTTGAAAGATGACTTTGGCCAAGTGCACGTGAATTTTGGTTCTGCCATTCATTTGGACCAATTGATTGAGGCGGAATGCCCAAATTGGCGTCGTGAAGAGCGAGCTGATGACAAGGAGCTGGTTAACACGTTGGTGAGTAAACTTGGCACGAAAATCATGTCGGGTATTAATGAAGCGACCCATGTGAACTGTATTGGTTTATTAGCGATGGTGTTGCTGAATACCTCTCAACAGTCAATGAGTGAAAGCAACGTGATCCGGCAATTAGAATTGTATTTAGCATTACTCGATGCCGCGCCATATTCTAGTGATGTGACGCGCATTCACGAAAGCCCAAAGGCGATAATTGCCTACGGCGAAGAGTTTGGCCTTTTAAAACGAAAAGCTGCCGAGGCGGGTGATCAGTTGTACGTTGAGGGAAGTCATGCTGTATTGATGACGTATTTTAGAAATAATATTATTCATTTATTTGTTTTGCCTTCCTTTATCGCGTGTTGTTTCTTGAGTCATCAGTCGTTAAAGAGTAAACAGGTGATACATTGGTTCAGGTTGGTATATCCATTTTTGAAAGATGAATTATCCATGTACTGGAGCCGCCGGCAAATCACTCTTACAGCAAAAAAAGTAATAGATTGCCTGGTTGATCAGGGTTTGATTAAACAATCAGGCGAGACATTGTCGGTTAATGATCATCAGAGTCAAACGGTGAGTTTTTTATCACGCGGTGTACGGATGAGTTTGGAGCGTTATTATCTGACCGTATTAATCTTGAAACAAAAGGGTCAAGGTGTTTTGACGCGTTTTGAATTGGAAAAAAGCTGCGGTGAAATGGCTGAAAAGCTTTCTGAGCACAATGGTTTAAATTCCCCTGAATTTTTCGATAAAGTATTATTCAAAGGGTTTATTGAGATGCTTTATAACGAAGGCATTATTTGGGTGGATGATAAAGGTAAATTGACCTTTGGCAAGGCGTTAGTTTCCATTATTGAAGACGCGGGTCTGGTGATGAGTCAGCAGGTACGTAACAATGTCCACGAGCTTATTGAGTCGTAAAGTCAGGTTAACTGCTCAAAAATTCTAAACCCAGCAATGTAGGTGCCTCCCGCCGACCCAATGGTGCTGAATAAGAAGACCAATAAGGTGCGAGAGACTCTATTTTTCCACCATCCTACAAGGTTAACCGTATCCGACTTGAGTGTTGAAAAATCACCTACGCGAGGTTTTCTGATCCACGCTTCGGTTGCCGCTGTTACCATGCCCGCACCAACGGTTGGATTAAGAGATGTTAAAGGGGCGGCTATAAATGCGGTGATGATGGTGAGTGGGTGTGCGTTGGCCAGTAAAGCGCCAAGAGCAGATAATCCACCATTAATGACCACCCATTCGATGACTAATTGCCAGCCTAATTCTGGCGCTCGGTTAAAACCAATGCTAAATCCAATGAAAACCAATGCAACAATAAACCATGGAATCAGTTTAGGCCAACGACTAGGGGCAGGAATAGAATCCAATTCTTTAAGGCTTTTTATATCGTTGAGTTGAGATTCAAGATAGCCTTTAATGCCTTTTAAATGACCTGCGCCAATGACAGCAAGAAGGGTCTTATATTGCCCCGAGTTTGCTTCGTTAAATAAACGATGCGCCATGTATTGATCTCGCTCATTAACCAGAGGGGTGTAAATCTCACTCGATGATTCGGCAAATTGAGAAAAAGTAGCCTCTAAAACATCACCTTCTTTGAGTTTTTCAATGTCCTCTTCACTCACTTTTTCTGAGAACATCACGCTGCCGAGCAAACCAGAAAAAAGTTCCATGCGTTTCCACCATGGCACATTTCGATAAACTCGCTTTAACGTGATCCCCACCTCACGGTCAATGAGTAAAACGGGCGTTTGCGATTGTTTTGCTAATTCTGCTGCCATTTTCATCTCTGCACCGGGCTCAATACCCATTTCATCAGCCATTTTCTGTTGAAACGCACCCAGAGCTAAACTGGCTGTTACCATAGAGGCTTTACCCGTTTTAATGACATTGAATAAGTCCAATTGAGCTAAGCTGCTAGGGTCAATCAAGGCGTTGTAGCGACTCGGGCAAAGTTCAACCGCGACGGCATCGTAATTGTTGGAGGTAATGAGCGATTTTACGGCCTCTTCACTTGTTTTGGAAACGTGAGCAGTACCGAGCAGTGTGATGTCACAGCCGTTAATAGTCACGTTTTCTATGGGTTGATCTACGTCGTTTTTTAAAGACATTATTTAGCGCGTTAGTTTAGGTCAATGCTGTATTATCGTTGAAATTTAAAGTGTTCGCCCAGTCTTTTCCGACTAAAAAGATACGCTTGACTTCATGTGATGTTGATTGGTCTGGCAAAAAACCTGCTAAACACAAGGGGCCTGAAGGTGTCTTATCTAAAAAGTACTGAAGAATATCTTCGGCACGATAATAAGTTTCACTTGCGTTATAGGGTTGAGAGGCTAACCATTGACTTTTAGTTAAAGGTTGCCACTGAAAAGCTGATGATTTGAAGTTTTCTAAAAAGTGATTTGCTCTAACCCACTGTCCTCGCTGATGCGTGTTTGCAATTAACTTAGGGAGTGTCGAGCTTGAAGTGTCGATAGGGTGAAACAGTCGGCCTTTCATTAGGCAAACATGCTCATCAATGGAAATATTTAGCTGTTGAAGTTGCTGTTTTGCTACCGGATGAGCAGAGAGTTTGCTCTGCCGCGTTTGCATTGACTTATATTTAATGTCTAACCGGTCTTTTAGCATGGGACCAACCCAGCATAAATGTTGCGGAGTATTTTTTATGCCCAGATAAAACTTACAGGCAACTTCCCAGTGTTGGACGTTGCCGCTAACACCGTCTTTTACAATAAAGTCAAATTCACCAAGGGTCTTGCCGGCATCCTGTATTTGCAGGTTTTGGATGAGGAGTTGGTAGCGATCATTATGTTCAAACCAATAACGGAGCAAGGTTTCAAAGTAATGACCCAATCGATAGTCGTTTTGTTGGTTTAACAGTTGAGTCAGCTTGCCGGGATCTTGGTCAAGCGCTTTTAGTTGTGGTTTGAAATTCTCATAGGCTTGTGTCCAATCGGTCGTTTTAGTCCAATTGATGAGGTGTTTTTGCCCCTGAATAATGGGTGGGCTGGTAATGGCCCAGGCTAGGTCTTTTACGAGTGTATTTTTCAGTAACAGTGTGTCTGGCAAAATATGGAATTAAGCGCTTTCTGGGCTGTTAAATAATAAATATAAATCGATCACACAATCGGGGATTTTTTCGGCCATTTCATCGAGTAACTCTTCGTTTTGGCTGATAGCGTCCAGTTCGTCATCCAATAATTCAGAACAGCTGAGAATCGGCAAGGTGAGCTCTGCTACGTCTTCTGGATGAGATTTAAACCACGCATTCTCTTGTGCAAAGACACCTTGCATAAAACCGCTGGACCAGAGGGTCAGAAACTCTTCATCAGACGTTTGTTCGTTTTTGGTCAGCGCAGGAAAATCGCCCAGCAACAAAGCCTGTTCAATATTTTTTTGTAATTCGACAATGGCTTTTTGGACAGAGGAAGGAGCTACATTATCTGCCAGAATTTCATTCAGAATTTGTTCTTGAGTGAGTTTGCCCGGTTGCACAACGAGACTGGTTAAAAAGCCGTGCATTTCTTCAAAATACATGGCGTCGTCTGTCAGTTCGTCAGAATTAAAAAAAGTGTCCAGAATATCCATAACCTTTAATTTAACGTAATTGATTTTATCGATTATGGCTGCCATCGCACCACGGCTTATCAGCAGATTGGCCACAACCACAGATAAACAGAGCGTCATCTTTTTCAGCTTTGTAGATCAACGGACGGGCGTTTTCAACTCGTTTGTGGTTGCCGTCACAATGCGGCGCGTTTTGAGTTTTTCCGCATTGGCAAATATACATTTCTTCATCTTTTTTTACGCTGACAGAGTAGGGTGATTTAAGGGAGTACATAATGAAAGCCTTTAAAAAAGTTAAATTAAAGTTGAACGCTATTAATGAAAGGCAATTATAGTTTTATAAAACCCGCCTGCCGATGATTTAAACTGTCATAATGAGGCTCAACCTTGTTGAATGGTTTTTTTCCTAAAAAAGATTACGGTAACACGTCATCTTTAAAATTATAAAAACGCATGGAAACATTAACACAACTGCTTAACTCAATCAGTCATTTTGTTTGGGGACCTGTTATTTTAGTTTTATTGCTGGGAACAGGGATGTATCTAATGGCCGGGCTCAGTCTGCTGCCGATTCGTCAATTACCTGCTGCTTTTTCATTGCTTTGGCGTGGCAGGCGGAGTAAAGATAAGGGCGATATCAGCCCATTTAACGCCCTGATGACCTCGTTAGCGGCAACAATAGGCACCGGTAATATTGCTGGCGTTGCGACCGCTATTTTTTTAGGAGGCCCAGGCGCAGTATTTTGGATGTGGTTAACTGCTTTAGTTGGGATGGCAACCAAATATGCTGAAGCCGTTCTAGCAGTTAAATACCGCGAAGTAGATGAGCGTGGCGCCTATGTCGGTGGCCCGATGTATTATATTAAAAACGGATTAGGTCAACGCTGGCAATGGCTGGGTCTGTTATTTTCTATCTTTGGTGCTATTGCTGCTTTTGGGATTGGGAATACGATTCAGGCTAATTCCGTTGCTGATGCATTGAATAGTACGTTGGGAATTGCTACCTGGCAAACTGGCACCGTGATGGCTGTTGTGGTTTATGCGGTGTTAGTCGGTGGAATTAAACGTATTGGTTTTGTCGCTGCTAAATTAGTGCCTTTTATGGCAATTGCTTATGTACTGGCCGCTGGTTTTATTATCCTTCAAGAGATTGACGCTGTTCCTTTGGCTCTCCAGATGATTGTTAGTGATGCTTTTACTGGTACGGCAGCAACTGGAGGGTTTGCAGGAGCAGGCGTCATGGCGGCAATTCGCTTTGGTGTCGCTCGAGGGGTTTTCTCCAATGAAGCGGGCCTTGGGACAGCACCTATTGCTCATGCTGCAGCAAAAACAAATAACCCTGTACAACAAGGCAAAATTGCTATGTTAGGCACCTTTATAGACACGATGGTTATTTGCACAATGACAGCGTTAGTGATTATTTTAACCGGTAGCTGGACCAGTGGAGAAACGGGTGCTTCATTGTCTGCATCTGCTTTTCGGGTGGGTTTACCTGGTTATGGAGGGTATGTTGTTAGTTTTGGTTTAGCAATTTTTGCACTAACAACCTTGCTGGGTTGGAGTTATTACGGTGAGCGATGTGCTGAATATATTTTGGGCGTGGCTGTTATTCCTTGGTATCGAATGATGTGGGTTTTGGCGATCCCTGTAGGCGCAGTGATGGATTTAAATTTATTATGGTTATTAGCCGATGTCTTAAATGGTCTTATGGCTATACCTAACTTGATCGCCTTGTTGCTGCTCAGTCCGATTGTTTTTAAGTTAAGCAGAAAGCCTTGAGGCGTAACTAAGCTTTCATAGAAGGCTGAGTTGTGTGCGTGAGGCGCCGGGAAGTGAGTAAAAATACCAGCCATTTTTCAAAAAAATAATTTAAAGTCCATTTGTTATTTAAGATGTCTTTAGGCGATGAGCTCCGATGTTCGCTGGGTGTTCCGTTTTCACGTAGGTGGATGACTTCCACCGATTTAGTATCCAGATAAATTCGGCATTTAAAACAAGTGGCTGAGGCGTTTTTTTCCGTATGTGCTTGATTAAAATTCACAGTGTAGGGGAAAGGCCCTGAAGACAACACATGGGTGTGGATGAAAGGGCTATGAAACTCGCCTTGATTGATTTTTGGTATTAATCGTAATAACTTTGCGTAATTTTCTTCACAAAGCATTTGAAGGCAAAAGGATTTATTGACGGGTCTAACGGTGTGTAGCATCAGAGGCTGTATAAGTTGCACTTGATGTATCGCTTTCCCAAACAGTCACCGCTTTAACGGGAAACCCACCTTTGTCTACGTGCTCATAAATCAGCTTTGCAAGAAATTCTGCTGTCGGGTGTTCAGCAACGACCATAATACGCTCCCCGGCTTCTTGAAGCATCGGTAAAACAGGGTCATCCTGATGTAAAAGCATGGTGTGATCAAGGGTCTCCTGAATCCATTGCCCAGCAAATGTTTTAATGTCGGAGAAATCACAAACCATGCCTTGTTCGTTAAGGTCTTCTGACTCAAGTGTAATGGCCACACGGGCTGAGTGACCATGTAAATGGCGACACTTGCCAGCGTGATTCATGAGACGGTGGCCGTAGCAAAAGCTTAATTTTTTGGTGACTCGATACACATCTTTCCTTAACTTAAAGACCCTTTATGCCCTCAATACTAGCGGCTACCTCATAGCCCTTGTCATCAGTGAGGTTGACGCGTGTAATTTCAACAATAGCATTTAAAGGTGGCGTTAAGGGGTTTGCAGGGTCAAGTGTTATTTCCAAGGAGCAGCCTTGGGTTAATTTTTGTTTCGTTGTAAAGAGAATGCCGGCCGCACTTAAATTGAGACAGTTGGCTGTCCCGTTTGCTCCAGTGCCTAGGTGAGTATACGTCATCTCACATTCGGCTTCTGAACGGCTGAATTTTCTATGTTCGGTTGAAGAAGGCATGTCTCATTGTGTATTGAATTAAGCGAGCGGCTATCGGCACAAGTTTATCGTAAATGTTTCAAAAAGTATTGATTATTTACTGCTTCAAGGCAGCTGTTGAAAAGAGGGCTTTGTGATAATGATTTTACTTGTAAAAGGTAGGTTATTTTGGCAGTATCAAGTTAGTTTTTTGATTAATGAAGTAGCGTGGTTATAAGGGGGCAGCTTTAAGTTATTGGATTGAGACCCTAAATTATAAAATTTTGAGGAGAATCAAAATGAGTCAACGAATTGCATTAGTGACCGGTGGTACGGGTGGTATTGGTGAAGCAGTATGTCAGCGTTTTGTAAAAGACGGTTATAAAGTCATTGCGGGTTACCATAACAAAGAGAAGGCGCGAACATGGCAAATTGCTCAAAAAGAGGCGGGTTTTGATATTGAGATAGTTTATTGTCCAGTGACGGATTTTGAGGCGTGTGGTACGGCTATTAAGTGGGTGGAAGATAATGTGGGTCCTATCGATATTTTAGTTAATAATGCGGGCATAACGAAAGACGGTATGTTTAAGAAAATGCCGATTGAACGTTGGAATGAGGTGATTGAGACTGATTTGAATAGTGTGTTCAATATGACCCGTCAAATTTTTGAGGGCATGATCGAGCGTGGTTTTGGGCGTATCATTAATGTGTCTTCAGTGAATGGCCAGATAGGTCAGGTGGGGCAGGTGAATTATTCTGCAGCCAAAGCGGGAATGCATGGTTTTACCAAAGCATTAGCTCGTGAAACGGCACGAAAGGGTGTGACAGTCAACACCATTTCACCCGGTTACGTTGCGACGCCAATGGTGATGGCTATTGCCGATGAGGTGCGAAAAAAAATTGAAAATGGTATCCCTATGGGCCGTTTATGTACACCAGAAGAAATTGCACATGGCGTCTCATTTTTGGCCAGTGAATTAGCAGCTTATACAACAGGGTCAGATTTGAGTATGAATGGCGGTTTATTCATGCACTAATGCAGTAGTGAGGTTTTTTTGAGATGACCTTTTTATATTTAATGGAAGTATAGGAGAAGAAATGTCGGAAGTTCATGTACATAAAGTGCCCGCTGATGTGGCAGCAGGTGCTCACATCAATAAAGCGCTATATGAAAAGGAATATAAACGTTCAATTGAAGATATTGAAGGTTTTTGGAATGAAAAAGCGAGAGAATTTTTAACCTGGTCTAAGGGCTGGGGGAAGACGGTTGAGTACGATTTCCCAAAAGGCAACGTCAAATGGTTTGAAGGAGGAGCACTTAATGCAAGTGTTAACTGCTTGGATCGTCACTTGGATGTTCGGGGAGATCAACCTGCAATTATCTGGGAAAGCGATGACCCAGAGATCGATAAAACGTATACCTACAAAGAATTGCACGCAGAAGTTTGTCGTTTTGCCAATGGTTTAAAGGCGCAAGGTGTTAAAAAGGGAGACCGTGTCTGTATTTATATGCCAATGGTAGCCGAAGCGGCGATTGCTATGCTCGCCTGCGCTCGAATCGGAGCGGTTCACTTGGTGGTTTTTGGCGGCTTTTCGCCCGATGCGCTAAAAGATCGCATCGTTGATTCTGAAGCAGCGGTTGTTATTGTGACGGATGAAAGCGTCCGTGGTGGTAAAGCGGTTCCCCTAAAAGCTAATGCGGACAAAGCCCTAGAAGGTTGCCCATTGGTGAAGTCGGTTGTCGTTGTACAGCGAACCGGGGGGAATATCGATTGGATGGAAGGTCGTGACGTTTGGTATCACGATTTAGTCGAGAAAGCCTCGGTTGATTGCCCACCTGAAGAAATGGATTCAGAAGACCCTTTGTTTATTCTTTACACCTCGGGTTCGACGGGCAAACCTAAAGGGGTTTTGCATACCACAGGCGGTTATTTGCTGCATGCCGCGATGTCGCATAAATATATTTTTGATTATCACGACGGTGATATTTACTGGTGCACGGCAGATGTGGGCTGGGTAACAGGGCATTCGTATATTGTTTACGGCCCATTGGCGAATGGTGCGCAAACATTAATGTTTGAAGGTGTGCCGACTTATCCGGATGCATCACGTTTCTGGAAAGTATGTGAAAAGCATAAGGTGAATATTTTCTATACGGCGCCAACAGCCATTCGGGCATTAATGGCAAAGGGTGATGCTTATGTAGAAGCCTGCGACTTAAGTCGTTTGAAAATACTGGGTAGTGTGGGCGAGCCTATCAATCCAGAAGCCTGGGAGTGGTATTACAATACAATAGGCGGTGGTCGTTGCCCGATTGTTGATACGTGGTGGCAAACTGAAACAGGGGGTATTTTGATGACGCCGCTTCCTGGTGCAACTGATTTAAAACCGGGGTCTGCCATGCAGCCTTTCTTTGGTGTGGAATTTGGCTTGGTCGATAATGACGGGAACGAAGTGACAGGGAATCCAGCAGAAGGTATTTTGGTGATCAAAAAACCATGGCCGGGTATGTTTAGAACCTTATTTGGTGATCACCAGCGGTATATTGATGCCTATTTTGCTAATTATCCCGGTTATTATTTCCCCGGTGATGGTGCGCGTCGTGATAAAGAGGGCGATTATTGGATAACAGGTCGAGTGGATGATGTGATTAATGTATCTGGCCACCGTATGGGAACAGCTGAAATTGAAAGTGCGCTGGTTCTGCATCCAGCAGTTGCTGAAGCTGCTGTTATTGGTTATCCGCATGAGATTAAAGGGCAAGGTATTTATACATTTGTTACTTTAATGGACGGTGTTGAGGCCACGGATAAGTTACGTACGGAGTTAATCAATCATGTGCGCAAAGAGATTGGCCCTATTGCTTCTCCTGATGTTATTCAGTGGGCGCCTGGCCTACCAAAAACACGCTCTGGAAAAATTATGCGTAGAATTTTGCGTAAAATTTCTGAGAATTTAATTGATGAGCTGGATGACACATCCACTTTGGCCGACCCATCAGTGGTTGACGACCTGATCGCCAATCGGCCTCATAAGTCATAACATTGGAACTAAAAAAACCCGCTTAAGAGCGGGTTTTTTTAGCGAAGAAAAAAGTTTTAATTTGGTAAAGAAGGGAAATCAAGCCCCGCCATTTTTTGCATAACGCGAACCACTTGGCAGCTGTAACCAAATTCATTGTCATACCAAAGGTATAAGACGCAAGAGTCACCCGTTGCAATCGTTGCCTTAGAATCAATTGTGCAGGCTTTTCGAGCGCCCACTAGGTCGGTTGATACAATTTCTGTAGACGTTGTGAAATCAATTTGTTCACGCATAGAAGAATGCAAAGCTGTTTCGCGTAAAAAGTTATTTAGCGCGCTTTTATCGGTCTCTTTTTCTAAATTCAAATTTAGAATAGCCATGGAAACATTCGGCGTAGGAACGCGAATCGCATTGCCTGTTAATTTGCCTTCTAGTTCAGGAAGTGCTTTGGAAACAGCTTTAGCAGCGCCTGTTTCAGTTAACACCATGTTTAGTGCGGCAGCACGGCCACGTCTTTCACCTTTGTGGTAGTTATCGATTAAGTTTTGGTCGTTAGTGTATGAATGTACGGTTTCAACATGGCCTTTTATAATGCCGAATTCATCGTTGATGGCTTTCAATGTTGGCGTGATGGCATTAGTGGTGCAGCTAGCGGCAGAAATAATACGGTCTTCAGGCTTGATATCATTGGTGTTGACGCCGAAAACAATGTTTTTTACGTCTTTACCTGGCGCTGTTAATAAGACCTTTTTAGCCCCTTTTGATAGGAAGTGCTCACTGAGTTCGGCGTCATCGCGTCGAATACCTGTGTTATCAACAATGAGCGCGTCTTGAATGCCGTATTGGGTGTAATCAATTTCCTTAGGGTGGCTCGCATAGATCACTTGAATCAAGTTGCCATTAGCCATAATGGTATTGTTTTCTTCGTCAACTTTAATCGTCCCTTTGAAAGAACCGTGCACAGAATCACGACGGAGCAGGCTGGCTCTTTTTTGCAAGTCATCATCGCTTCCTTTGCGAACAACAATAGCGCGTAAGCGCATTTTATTACCAGATCCTGTCCGTTCAATCAGTAAGCGAGCTAACAGCCGGCCGATACGTCCAAACCCATAGAGAACGACATCTCTGGGCTCGGAAGTTAATTGTTCTTGTACTTGGCGAATGCCCTCGCCCAGTTTTTCGGCAAGAAAACCTTCTAACTCAAGGCCATTGGATTCCTGTTTGAATTGTACGGCCAAGAGTCCAAGGTCAATCCGAACAGGACCTAATTTCATTTTTTGTAAAGCAATTAACACCTTAAAACTATCATGAATGGAAAGTTCAACGTGTTCAAATTGTCGGACGTAGCGGTGGAGTTTGAGCAGAGTAACGGGAGAGGCATTAATGAGTGTTCGACCATAAATTTTGAGGATGACGCCATTTGCACGGTACATTTTACCGATGATAGGAATCATGCTTTCAGCAATTTCTTGGCGACTTTCCCAGTCAGCTAAATATTGATCGTGTTGCTCTACACTCATTTATTAAGTACCTGTGTTTTTTAGTTAAACGGTAATTATATCAAATAATAAATTAGATGTTGTGACGCAACTATTTTTTTACTGCACCTAAAGCACGATAAGTAGACGTTCAATGTCTGTGCGTTTGAATTTGGCTTAATAGCTGCGTTGAATGGCAAACAGAGCGAGTTGCTCCATAGCCGTTTTATAGTCGCTATTGGGGAGACTGCTTAAATTATTAATGGCTTTTTGGGCTTCCATATCAGCAAATTTAGCGGTGTAATCAAGAGAGCCAGCGGATTGAATAATCGATAGCACGTCAGGGTAGGCAGCACGGTTACCTTGCTGAATTGTTTCTTTAATGAAGTGCGCTTCTTTTTCTGTTCCATGGTGCATTGCATGAATCAAGGGCAATGTCGGTTTGCCCTCAGCCAGGTCATCCCCCAGGTTTTTGCCTAGCTCTGTTTCATCTGCGGTGTAATCTAACATGTCATCCATGATTTGAAATGCATTGCCTAGGTGAAGGCCATAAGCAGCTAAAGCCTGTTCAGTAGAAGCATCACTGTCAGCGAGTATTGCACCCAAGCGAGTACCTGCTTCGAAGAGTTTGGCGGTTTTTCTTTTGATAACCTCAATGTACTGGGCTTCGTTAGTGTCAGGATTATTCACATTAAGTAATTGTAAAACCTCTCCTTCAGCAATGGCATTAGTGGCGTGAGATAAGATTTCCATCACACGCATATTCTTAATACTGACCATCATTTCGAATGACCGTGAATGCAAAAAATCACCGACAAGAACGCTGGCAGCATTGCCCCAAATGGCATTCGCAGTTTCATCACCGCGTCGCATATCTGATTCATCAACCACATCATCGTGCAGAAGGGTGGCGGTATGAATAAATTCAATCACCGCTGCTAATGTCGTGTGGTCCTCACCCTCGTACCCAGACGCGTAAGCAGATAATGCAACGAGCATCGGTCTTAAGCGTTTTCCTCCGCTGTTAATAATGTGCAGCCCAATTTGATTGATTAAAACAACATCGGAGTTAAGCTCTTGTAGGATTTTTTGATCGACCTGTTTCATGGTGGGCGCCATGAGTTGCTGTATGGCTTTAAAATCTATTTTAGGTGCTGCTGGGGAGACAATTGTGCTACTCATTTTGGTAAATAAAGGCAAGGTAATTTTAATCAAGGGCGTATAATAGCAAGGATTAAGCTTTAAAAGCAGATAAGAAAATGCTTTTCCATGACTATTTGGGATTGACCAAATGAGTACTTAAGGCTAAAATTCGCCTCTTTTTTAAAACCACCCACAAACTAGGGAGTCTCTAGACAATGTACGCGGTAATTCAAACAGGCGGTAAACAATATAAAGTAGCCGAGGGTGATTTCCTTAAGATCGAAAAGTTAGACGTTGAAGAAGGTAGCGAAGTTACGTTCGATTCAGTTTTGTTAGTCAATGGTGAAGCTGGGCTTAAAGTAGGTGCACCAAATATTGATGGAGCAAAAGTAACGGCAACAGTGAAATCTCAAGGCCGTCACAAAAAAGTGAACATTATTAAATTCAAACGTAGAAAACACCATATGAAAAAGATGGGCCATCGTCAGTATTTTACTGAAGTGCTTATCACAGGTATTTCTGCTTAAATAAACAAAGGACAGATTCATGGCACATAAGAAAGCAGGCGGTAGTACTAGAAACGGTCGCGATTCAGAGTCGAAACGACTTGGTGTAAAACGGTACGGTGGCCAAAGTGTTTTAGCGGGGAATATTCTGGTTCGCCAAAGAGGTACACGTTTTCATGCGGGTGAAAATGTAGGGATGGGTAAAGATCACACATTATTTGCGACAGAAGAAGGTAAAGTGGTTTTTGAGATTAAAGGCCCGAAGCGTCGAAAGTATGTTCGTATCGAAACTGTTTAACTTAAAAGACAGTGTACTGCGTTCATAACGGCAGGTACGTAATCAAAAAAACCCTGTCTAAGACAGGGTTTTTTATTGCGTAATTAAGATCGCTAAAAAGCTGAACGTCAAATAGGGTAATAGACTGGGGTAGAGGTATGAAATTCGTAGATGAGGCGAGTGTTAAAGTTGAAGCAGGCAATGGCGGGAATGGTCATGTCAGTTTTCGGCGTGAAAAATATATTCCCTTTGGCGGACCAGATGGTGGTGATGGTGGCGATGGTGGTAGCGTGTATTTAGTGGGCTCAGAAGCATTAAATACCTTGGTTGATATGCGCTTTAATCGATTATTACGAGCGGAGCATGGGGAGCGAGGTCAGAGTCGAAATTGTACGGGTAAAGGAGGAGACGACTTAGTCGTTCCTGTGCCTCTCGGTACGATTGTTTACGATGATGGGACGGATGAGCTCATTGGTGATGTGACCAAAGAAGGTCAAAAATTACTGGTGGCTTCGGGCGGTTTTCATGGTTTAGGGAATACGCGATATAAAAGTAGCACGAATCGAGCACCAAGACAGTTTTCGCCGGGATCTGAAGGTGAGCATCGTGTTTTAAGGCTTGAATTAAAGGTATTGGCAGATGTTGGAACACTTGGATTGCCGAATGCGGGTAAATCAAGTTTAATTCGTGCTATTTCATCGGCGCAACCTAAAGTGGCGAATTACCCGTTCACAACATTGCACCCTAGTTTGGGTGTTGTTCGAGCAGATGAGCTGCGTAGTTTTGTCATTGCTGATATTCCTGGCATTATCGAAGGGGCTGCAGAGGGCGCTGGTCTGGGAAATTTATTTTTACGTCATTTAGCACGTAATAACCTGCTTCTCCATGTTGTTGATGTTGAGCCTTATGAATCGGATATCGATCCCGTTAAAGCGGCTAGAGCGGTTATAGAGGAAATTGAAAAATGGGGTGGTGAACTGGCAGAGAAGCCTCGCTGGCTAGTGTTGAATAAGATTGATCTGTTGCCAGAAGAGGAAGTGAGTAACTATTGTCAGATGATAGTCGATGGGTTGAAATGGGAAGGGCCGGTTTTTATGGTTTCAGCCATAAGAAAACAAGGGACGAATCAATTGGTTCATGAAATTATGGAGTATTTGGAAGAACAAAAAGCACTGGATATAGAGAAAGAAGAACAATCAGAAGAAAAGGATTGATGTATTCAAATGAAATCAAGAGCAGATTTAAAGCACGCGCAATGTTGTGTGATAAAAATTGGCAGTGCCGTTTTAACAGATAATGGCCAAGGTTTAAATCGCTCAGCTATAAATCATTGGGTGGCTCAAGTCAGTGAGCTGAAGGCGCGTGGTATGAAGGTCATCCTTGTTTCTTCAGGCTCAGTTGCTGAAGGCATGGTTCGTTTGGGTTGGTCTGTTCGACCTCATGCGCTTCATGAGCTTCAGGCAGCGGCCTCTGTTGGACAAATGGGACTGATTCAGGCCTATGAACAAAGCTTTCAAGCAGAAGGGTATAAGACGGCTCAAGTCCTGTTAACACACGATGATCTCGCTAACAGAACACGCTATTTAAACGCAAGGGCGACGATTAAAACCTTGTTGGATATGTCAGTGGTTCCAATCATTAATGAAAATGATGTGGTGGCAAATGAAGAGTTACGTGTTGGAGATAACGATACGTTGGCGGCTATTATTGCTAATTTAATGAGTGCTGATTTGCTAATGATCTTAACCGACCAAGATGGCTTTTTTGATAGTGATCCCAGGGCGAACGCTTTAGCGACGTTATTCAATGAGGTGAAGGTTGATGATGAACTACTGGATAAGGCTGCTAGCGGTGGCGTTGGCGCATTAGGGCGTGGCGGCATGCAGACGAAATTAACAGCAGCGCGAATCGCTTCTCGTTCAGGCGCGGCGACTCTTATTGTGCCGGGTTTGAAACCAGACGTGATTTTGAAGGTGATTGACGGTGTTGAGACGATAGGAACCTTGTTGATACCGAACGATGCACCTGTTTCAGCACGTAAACGCTGGTTAAGAGCGCATTTAGATGTAAAAGGGCAAGTTGTTCTTGATCAAGGGGCTGTCGAAGCGATAAAAAAATCAGGGGTGAGTTTGTTGCCAATAGGTGTGCTCTCTGTTAAAGGTGATTTTGATCGGGGTGAGTTGGTGGCTTGTCTTGATGAAAATGGTCGTGAGCTTGCACGAGGCTTAGTAAACTACAGTGCTGTTGATATTAACAAAATAAAACGAAGTAATAGTATGGAGATTGAACGTTTACTGGGCTATGTCAATGAATCCGAAATAATTCATCGTGACAACCTGGTATTGATTTGAGTGTTAAAAGAGAGAATAAAAAAACCGGCCATAAGGCCGGTTTTTTTATAAATTTTAGAGAATTTTATGCTTGCTTTAGTTTAACAAGTCGAGCATTAAGGCGGCTCTTTAAACGAGCGGCTTTATTTCTATGGATGAGACCTTTGGTAACGGCACCATCGATAAACGGAACAGCCTCTTTGTAAGCCGCTTCAGTGCCCTCAATGTTACCTTCCTCAGCACTATAAACCACGCGTTTAATTTTTGTACGTAAACGAGTACGTGCAGCCATGTTTATTTGACGGTTTCTTTCTGCTTGTTTGGCGCGTTTTAACGCTTGTGCACTGTTAGCCAAGGTAAATCCTCTGGTGATGTAAAAAAAGATTGTGCATTTTGCTGAAATATTCAGGCTTTGTCAAGTCTCCGATAGATATAAAATACTAGCAGAGTGGGTTGAGTTAGCGGGATGCGGAGTAAAAGACTTAAATCAGTAATTCGACTCTGGGTTTTGACTCAGGATTGGTGGTTTTAGACGTATCAATTTTTGGATGACAGGTAAATAGGCGAGTGGTTTCTAGTTGATAAGTCGATAGAAGGTGTGATTTAACGGCCATCTGACGTTTTTTAGCTAAGTCAAGTAAGGCCTCTTGGTTTAATTGATCTTGTTGTTCTTTAGAAAGGGTTACCTTGGTTTTATTGGAGGGAGTTTGTAAAAACAAATGATCTTGCGCTGTTGCAAAACCGCAAATTCGGATTCTTAGTTGGGGTCTTTTTTGCATTAATTCTCCAACTCGTTTTAAGTAATTTGCTGACTCGAGTGGCAATGTGTCTTGGCCAGGAGGAAAGGCAACGGCGTCTAATTTAATCGCCGTTGCAACACCATAGGCTTTTTCTGCCGCCATAAAAATCAAACCATAGGGCTGTAGTGTATATTTTAGAAAACCCTTTACAGTTCCTTGTAAGGTATTTCCCAGAGTGGTGTTAATAATGTCACTTATATCGAAATCGGGTGAGGCAAGATCGCCTTTTATGGGGATATTTAGCTTTATATCATCGTTGCCATCGCGTAAGAGTGACAGTGCCGAGTCCAGTGGCATAGAAAGCTGTTGGGTCATCTTAGCCATTTTGTTTTCATCAGCAGCTTCTAGTATTAACTGGTTCACTTGAAGGCTCGTTTGCCCGTCAAGCTGGTTATCTTCGATATTAATTTTTAAATCGGCATTAAGTTGGCCATGTTGAATGTTGTACCCCAGTTGTTCCTTGGTAAGGGGTGATATTTCATTCAGTTCAAAAGCCGATAGGTTGGATTGCAAGGCAGCGTTCGTTTTCTCATGAAAAGGATAAATGTTGCCCTTGATGGATAATGCGGAAAATTTATCTATTGTCGCATTAAGATTGATAGGTGTGGCGTTGTTAGGATACAGAGAATTTAGTTCACCAATATCAACTTGATTCAAGTGGATATCTTTTTTAATGTTGCCTTGCTTGGTTTCTTTGGAAAATTTAATGTGACTGTTCTTTGAAATAGTCAGGCTAGTCAGGTGAAATTGAGCAGGTTCAGTAGATTCATTGGTCTTGGCCGTGCTGTTTTCTTCCTTTGCTGGCAAGCTGTCCGTCAGTTTTTTTAATAAAGCGATATCATTTTGTGTGTCAAGATCAATGTGGGCGGTTAAGCCATTCAGCTTGATTTGATTAATATCGATATCCTTAAGGTTTTGCAACTGGAAGTCTTGGATAAGCATTTGCCGACTACGCATCAAGCTTTGGCCTAAGTCATCCGTTCCTAAAGACAGTTGATCAACTTCGATAGAGGAGGCTTGAATATCTTGGATCTGGTTGATGGCTAAGTTTTTAATAACAAATTTATTTGCGGTAGCGACACGCATGTTTGTTTGAGGGTTTTTGCTAGAGAACTTATCAACTTCTAACTGACCTTTCAAAGACAGTGTCGGGATGTCAGGGGTGCTTGTATAGCGTGCAGTGCCGTTCCAATTAGCGAAAGCCAAGGTATTTTTTAAAGAAGGGGTAGCCATGGTGGCTTGACTGATAGAAAGGGAACCCGTGTGTTTATAATCAATGACGTTTTTGTCGATAGACAGGGTAAATTCAATGTCACTGTTAAGGTGCCCTTTAAGCTCTTGAAGGTATTCTTCAACTAAAGGTTGGAAATCATTTAGATTGAGTTTTTGAATACGTAATTGTCCTGTCATCAAAGGGTTATCAGAAAACATGGATACACTGATATCGCCACCGATGAAACCCTGATTTAACTGGGTCTTAAAAGAAAAGTCAGATGGCTGCTCAGGTTTCCAGCTGAGTGCTTGCTTGATTGTTAAGTCATTGATAGTGAAATCGTCTGAAATTATGGGCGATTGATAAGTAAAAGAGCTGTTTCTCAAGCGTAATTTCTCTAGGCCAATACCCCAGCTAGGTGGTTTGCCCTCTTTTTTGTTTTTATCTTTTGTGCCTAAGGGAATGCGAATTCCACCAATGTAGAGCGTTTCCTCATCAACGTTTTCAATGAGTAGAGAAGAGTTCTTAATGGAGGCTGAAGCAATATGTAGCGTTTTTTAAACAGAGGCAGCCAATCCACTTGTAACATGAGAGAATCAACGGATAACTCAGTATCTTGCTGCTTTTTAGCGCGCAAATGGCTGATGAATAATTTACCAGTAAAGAGATTGAAGTCCACATCATCAATAGTGACTTGTTTTGCACCTGACTGCGCAAGCCCTTTTATAAGGCCAAATTTAATACCGTAAGGCAAGGCAATAATGACCGCAATAAAGATGAGCGAAATGGTGAGTGCGTATTTTGACAGCGTGTTCTTATTTGGCTGAGACAGAATAAACCTCCTTATGATCAGTCTGATTCTAATCGTATTGTGCTCATCAAACAATCTTAAGTGCAGACAAGGGTGTGCGTGATTATGTCGTCCCCTTATAATAGATATAATAAACGCTACCTGTCTGTAGCTGACATTCAGCTTACCCTGCTTTTAGGGGTAAGACGCTAAAAAATAGAGGAGAAGGCTCTGAGTAAAACGTTAATAAAATCGACAGCTATTGTAGGTAGCATGACGATGATTTCGCGTGTCTTAGGGTTTATTCGCGATATCGTTATTGCACGGTTTTTTGGAGCCAGTGAAGCCACGGATGCTTTCTTTGTGGCCTTCAAAATTCCTAATTTTATGCGGCGATTATTTGCTGAAGGCGCTTTTTCCCAAGCTTTTGTGCCCGTATTGTCTGAATACAAAGAGACAAAATCGACAGAAGCGTTAAAAGAATTGATTGGCAAGACGGCCGGTACGCTGGCGACAGCCTTATTTTTTATTACTTTGCTGGGTGTTCTTGGTGCGCCTGTTTTAATTTACATTTTTGCACCGGGGTTTGATTCGCAAGGGGCGAGGCACGATTTGGCTGTAGAAATGCTGCGGCTGACGTTTCCTTATTTATTTTTTATCTCGTTAACCGCGATGGCGGGGGGAGTATTGAACACCTTCGGTAAATTTGCAATCCCTGCCATAACGCCGGTGTTACTGAATTTATCATTTTTAGCGGCCATTTTTTGGTTGTCGCCATTTTTAGAGCGACCTGTTATGGCCCTGGCCTGGGCTGTGTTATTGGCAGGTGTTGCTCAACTGGCTTTTCAATTTCCCTACTTAAAAAAGCTAGGCTTGATGCCAGCCTTATCATTTGATCGGCATTATGAGGGTGTAAAAAAAATAATGAATTTAATGTTGCCGGCCTTGTTTGGCGTGTCGGTGACACAAATTAATTTATTAGTGGATACCTTGCTGGCTTCTTTTCTAGTGGCCGGTAGTGTGTCATGGCTCTATTTTTCAGATAGGTTGGTCGAGTTTCCGCTTGGTATTTTTGGTATTGCATTGGCAACAGTTATTTTACCCAATTTATCTAAAAGCTACTCGGCAGGAAAAATGGAAGATTTTTCATTGAGTTTAGATTCAGGCTTACGCTGGGTTGTTTTACTGGGGTTACCGGCAGCGGCAGGGTTGTTTTTTCTGGCGCAAGCGATGTTAACAACCTTATTCCAATATGATGCTTTTACGGTGAACGATGTGGAGAACGCCTCACTTAGTCTGATGGCCTATTCGATAGGCTTGCCTGCCTTTATTTTAGTTAAGGTTTTGGTCCCCGCCTTTACTTCCAGACAAGACATGAAAACACCGGTCAAAATTGGGATGATAGCGGTTGCCTCGAATATGGTAATGAGTGTCGTACTGGTGTACTTTTTACAGCATGCCGGTTTGGCACTGGCGACCGCGTTAGCGGCCTTTGTCAACGCCGGTTTATTACTTAGAACGTTGTTTAAATCAAAGGTGTTTAAGCCTCAAAAAGGTTGGGCCAGTTTTCTTGTGAAGGTGCTATTGGCAAACATAGCCGTGGGTCTTGTTTATTTGAATGATTATTCTTTAATCCAATGGACGGAATGGGGTGTTTTTGATCGTGTTTTACATCTAATGGCGGAAATATTGGCTGTTTTTATACTGTATGTAGTGACGATTTATTTGCTGGGTATTCGCCCACGGCATTTACTGTTTAAAGGTTGAAGTGTTATGAGATTAATTAGGTACCTGTCGAAAGAGCCGGCTTTTCCACAAGGCTGTGTTTTAACCATTGGCAATTTCGACGGGGTGCATGCGGGTCATCGCATGGTGCTCAGTTCATTGATCAAGCAAGCGAAATCGTCTAACTTACAGTCGGTTGTGATGTGTTTTGAGCCGCAGCCCATAGAGTATTTTCGTGCGCAAGCGGCACCAGCAAGAATTTCGACCGCACGGGATAAAATAGAACAACTAAGGCAAACGGGCGTTGACGCAACGTATCTTGTTTCTTTCAATGACGTGTTGGCTAATATGACCGCAGAGCAATTTGTGAAAATGCTTGTTGAGCAGTTGAATATCAAGTTGTTGATTGTGGGGGATGATTTTTGTTTTGGTAAAAACCGCCAAGGAGATTTTGATTATTTGTTATCGGCGGGGAAATCATATGGCTTCTCTGTTCAGCGCTCTGCTTCATTTAAACTTGATAGCAAAAGAGTCAGCAGCACAATAATTCGTCAAGCCCTTGAAAAAGGGCAGTTAGACAAAGTTGCTGTTTATTTAAATAGATCCTTCAGTATGTCGGGTCGTGTTATGCATGGGCATAAAAGGGGCCGAGAGCTTGGATTTCCCACGGCGAACATTCACGTCAAAAATAGAAAAACTCCGCTTAAGGGCGTTTTTGCCGTTACAATAACGCTCGAGGCAGGTTTGTTGTATCAGGGCGTTGCAAATCTAGGAACGCGCCCTTCGATTGAAGATAAAGCGGCTGTTTTACTAGAAGCCCATTTGTTTGATTTTTCTGGTGATTTATATGGCCAACGCGTTACCGTTGAATTCAAAAAGAAACTTCGCGAAGAGCAAAAGTTTGACAATTTGGAACAGCTGACTCAACAAATATCGTTGGATGCCTTACACGCTAAAACATACTTTAACCAATTACCAACATCCTAAGAATCTCATGGATTACAAAACCACACTGAACCTACCTAAAACGAGCTTTCCAATGAAGGCGAATCTTGCCAATCGTGAGCCTAGCGCATTGAAACGATGGCAAGAGCTAAATCTGTACCAAAAAATTCGCGACAAGTTTACAGGCCGCCCTCAATTTGTCTTGCACGATGGCCCGCCTTATGCGAATGGCCCTATTCATATAGGTCATGCGGTTAATAAAGTGCTTAAAGATATCATTATAAAAAGCAAAACCTTACAAGGTTTTGACTCGCCCTATGTGCCAGGCTGGGATTGTCATGGCTTGCCCATTGAATTAATGGTGGAGAAGAAAATTGGTAAAGCCGGTGTTAAAGTGTCGGCTGCTGAATTTCGTCAAGCGTGTCGTACGTATGCGAGTAAGCAAGTGGCGATGCAAAAAGAAGAGTTTGTACGCCTTGGTGTTTTTGCCGATTGGGAACAACCTTACTTGAGTATGGATTTTCAATTTGAAGCAGATATTGTCCGTTCATTAGGCCGTATAATTGATAAGGGTCATCTGCATAAAGGCTCAAAACCAGTGCATTGGTGCACAGACTGTGGCTCGGCGTTAGCTGAAGCTGAAGTGGAATACGAAGATAAGCGTTCACCCGCTATTGATGTGCGTTTTAAGGTGAAAGATGAAACAACGTTTGTGCAACACTTTCACAGCAGTGATGGTTCACCTGGACATGGGCCTATTTCAGTCGTTATTTGGACGACGACACCATGGACATTACCTGCTAATCAAGCTGTTTCATTAAACCCTGAGTTTGACTATGTGTTGGTTCAAAGTGGTGAGGAACGTCTTGTATTAGCAGAAAAGTTATTAAAAGATGCGATGTTACGTTATGGCATTGATGATTACCGCGTGGTTGCGTATTGCAAGGGTAAAGATTTGGAGTATATGACCTTAAACCACCCGTTTTATGATCGCGTTGTTCCTGTTATTGTCGGTCATCATGTCAGTGCTGAAGCGGGCACAGGTGCGGTTCATACTGCACCAGGTCATGGCCAAGATGATTATATTATTGGTCAACAATATAACCTGCCAGTGGATAACCCAGTTGGCGATAATGGGGTGTTTTTAGCTAGCACACCTTTGTTTGCCGGTAAGCATGTATTCAGTGCAAATGATGATGTGATTAGTGTTTTAAAAGAAAATGCTTCACTAGTTTATAGCGAGGCGTTAAATCACAGCTATCCACATTGCTGGCGACATAAAACACCCATTATCTTTAGAGCGACGCCTCAATGGTTTATCTCAATGGATAGCAATAGTTTACGTGACAAAGCGTTGGCGGAAATTAAACGCGTATCGTGGGTACCCGAATGGGGCGAAGCTCGCATTACCAGCATGGTTGAGGGGCGACCTGATTGGTGTATCTCTCGGCAACGGAATTGGGGTGTGCCAATCGCCTTGTTTGTGCATAAAGAAACGGGTGATTTGCACCCTCAAACAAGTCAGTTGATTGAACAGGTTGCGGTGAAAATTGAACAATCGGGTATTGAAGCCTGGTTTGAACTGGAGCCGTCGGAGTTATTAGGCGATGAGGCAGACCAGTATACGAAAATTAATGATATTTTGGACGTTTGGTTCGACTCGGGCGTAACGCATTCATGTGTGTTGGACAGAAGAAAAACCTTGCCTTTTCCCGCTGATATGTACCTTGAAGGCTCTGACCAACACCGTGGCTGGTTTCAATCATCGTTATTAACATCGGTAGCAATGAATGATCAAGCACCCTTTAAATCAGTGTTGACGCACGGTTTCACAGTTGATGCAAAAGGCATGAAAATGTCTAAGTCCAAAGGGAATGTTATTGCTCCTCAAAAAGTTATTAAATCGTTGGGCGCTGATGTACTGCGCCTTTGGGTCTCTGCGAATGACTACACCGGTGAAATGACCGTGTCCGATGAGATTTTAAAACGGGCCTCTGATGTGTATCGTCGATTAAGAAATACAGCGCGTTATTTATTATCAAATTTAAATGACTTTAACCCTGCAACAGACAGTGTGGCCTTCGATAAAATGCTGCCGCTCGATCGTTGGGCCGTTGAGAAAGCATATGCTGTTCAAAACGACGTGTTAAGGCATTATGATCAGTACCAATTTTTGCAAGTACACCAAAAAATTCACCATTTTTGTTCTGTGGATATGGGTAGTTTTTACTTGGATGTGATTAAGGACCGACAATACACATTGCAACAAAATAGTGTGGCAAGGCGTTCATCTCAAACAGCGATGTACCATATTGCTGAAGCTTTTGTCCGTTGGATTGCGCCCATATTGAGCTACACAGCCGAAGAAATCTGGCTGGCTATGCCGGGCGAGCGTGAAGAGTCGGTGTTCTTAGCAACCGCTTACGATGGTTTCCCAATAGCAGACGCTGTTACTGCGACAGAAGCTGATTTTTGGCAGCCCATTATTGATGTGCGTGAGTTGGTCAGCAAAGAGCTTGAACGTGTCAGAGCAGAAGGCGGTATTGGTTCTGCGTTAGATGCTAATGTCACTCTGTACTGTGATGGCGAGCTTTATGATGTGCTCTCTAAAGTGGGTGATGAACTTCGGTTTATCTTAATTACCTCGTATGCTCAAGTGAAACCGTTGGGAGAGAAAACTGAGCAGGCTAACGCTACCGATAACGATCATCTCTTCATTGATGTGTTGGCAAGTGAAGATGAAAAATGTATCCGTTGTTGGCACCATCGTCATGATGTAGGGCAATCAGAAGCGCATCCAGAGCTCTGTGGGCGCTGTGTTGAAAATATAGATGGTGCTGGAGAAATCAGGCTATTTGCCTGAGTTTTTTATGTTGAAGTGGCTATGGCTTTCTGTGGTTGTCATCGTGCTGGACCAAGTAACGAAACAGTGGGTGGTGCATTATTTTGAGTTATATGAATCGCTCCAATTAATGCCGTCATTAAATTTAACGTATGTCCACAATACCGGCGCTGCATTTAGTTTTTTAAGCTCAGCAGGTGGTTGGCAACGCTGGTTTTTTGTGGGTATCGCCCTAGTAGCAACGTGTGTTTTATTGATCTGGTTAACCCGTTTGAAGGTGCATGAAAAGTGGATGGCAATAACGCTATCACTTATTTTAGGCGGGGCGATCGGTAATTTATATGATCGCATAACATATGGTTATGTGATTGATTTTATTGATGTTTACTATGATTCTTTTCATTGGCCAGTGTTCAACATAGCCGATTCAGCTATTTCAATTGGCGTCGTGATGATGTTGATTGATATGTGTCGAGAAGAAGGTTCAAAAGGCGCTCAACGAAGCTCTAAACTTTAACCAGTCAAAACTGTTACCCGGGTCGGTTTTTCGACCCGGGGACACATCGCAATGTCCCACTATGGTGTTTTTAGAAAGGCCGGGGTAGTGCTCGATAAGAGAGGTGCAACATATTATGAGTTGTTGGTATTGCTCATCGGTATAGGGAATCTGATCGGTCCCTTCTAGTTCTATACCTATAGAAAAATCGTTACAGTTCTCTTCGTTTTTATAGGTTGATAATCCCGCATGCCAAGCCCGTTCGTGGAAGGGGACGTATTGAATCAGGCTTCCATCACGTTGAATTAATAAGTGTGATGAAACTTTCATTTGATAGATTTCTTGAAAATAAGGGTGTTGGTCAGGGTCTAAATTGTTCAGGAAAAAATCGTCAATCCAGGGCCCGCCAAATTGATCAGGGGGCAGACTAATTCCATGAAGGATTATGAGTCGGATATCATCAGAGTTTGGGCGCGAATTTTTATTAGGGGATGCTTTAAAGGTGGCGTTTGATAGCAGACCTTGTTGAATTGTTATCGAGGAGTTGGTCATATTGAACAGCGGGTAAATATGTGCCCTAGCGCACAACTTTTTTCATCAGCAGACTATATTCTATACAACAAAGTAGATAAAACGAATTTTTTAGCGATGAACAGTGCACAAACAAAAGTTGTTCCCATTCGACAAGGTGACGACCAAGCGTCGAGGAATGCTATGTCAATAGATAAACGTAGAGTTATAAATTCAGCAGCCGGTTTGTTGAAAAACTATTTGCAAAAAGCGCTCGCAAGTCATTTCGAAAACATCGAACAGCAAATGTTTGAGGCTGCGGATAATAAGCAAATAGACGATGTTACAAGTGATATAAAAGTGCTGCAAAGTGCATCGCAATACATATCATCGCTATATATCGACAGTGTTATTAAAAACTTATCCAGCTTTTCAGGGGTTGCTAGCGCGAATACGGGTCATGCGTTTGCTTCATCTGAGGAAACGGAAGATTGGTCTAGTTTGGAGTTAGTAGCCACTGATGAAATAGAAAATCAATTACTGATAGATAGCTATGTTTCTAATTGTGAAAATCGTTTTAAAGATGTTCTGTACGCCTTGAGACGAAGGGTTGAATTTATCTCAAAAAAGGAAGACTTAAAGCCCAGTAAAAACCCTTTTGGGCCTAGTATTTTGCTAAATACCTATGTTGAATTGATAAAAGGGGAATCTTTTTCTAAGAATGCACAGATCATTTTATTTAATTCTTTTGGACAAGAGGTGTTAGAAAATTTAGGTGAGGTGCTTGTAGAGGTCAACGAGCTATTTATACAAGCTGACATCTTGCCAACATTACCAAAACCGAAAATTAACAATAAACAGGTTGAAAAAAAGAAACAAGTAGACTCATTCGTTAATGAAAAGGTAGATCATGTCACTTCTGAACAGCCTCGAACAGTGCAGGAGAGTGGTGAAAAGGGATCTCCGATAACGTCATCCGTTGCCGGGCAGCCTACACAAAGCTCAACGATGTCGATGGGTGATATTGATCAAGCGGTGTACAAAGGTTTGCTTGACATGGCGAAGGTCTATCGTTCGCAGGGCGGAGATAAGGTAAGTACAGAAGGCTTGGTTGTTGCTGGTGAGCAGTTGCCCACTATAGAATTGATCAATACCCTGACAGATCTTCAAAAAGAAGGGGCGGCTGAAGGTGTTGATATCAAAGAGAGTGTGCGTTTACAGATAGGTTCAAAAGTTCAAATAGATGGTCAGCGTCAACCATATTCCGAACAAGATGATACGCTGATTGATGTCGTTGCGATGTTTTTTGACGTTATATTGCAAGATCGACATTTACCGGATGTTGTTCGAGCAATGATTGCTCAATTGCAGATACCTATCTTGAAAGTGGCCATGTTAGATAAAGAGTTTTTTGCAAGAAAAAGTCATCCGGCCAGAAAATTTTTAAACGCGTTGTCTCAGGCCGGTTTAGGTGTCAGCGAAAAAAATCACCAAATTAAAAGTGCTGTTTTTGACAAAATGGAAGAACTAGTGGCACGCGTCTTAATGGACTTTGATAATGACATTGAGCTTTTTGCAGAGTTATTAGAAGAGTTTAATTTGTTCATGGAGCAGCAGCAGCACCAAATTAATGTGATCGAAGAGCGATCGCGTAAAGTAACAAAAAGCACAGAACAATTAGAATTAACAAAACGCCAAGCGGCCTATGAAATAGCATTAAGGCTGAATGGGAAAGCCATACCTGAATTTGTTCAACTTTTTTTAGATGATGCGTGGAAAGATGTTCTTGTATTAGCCTTGTTAAGGCGAGAGAAAGAGCCTGAAGAAACACAGGTATGTATAGGGGTCATGGAGCGTTTGATAACAAGTGTTGTGACGCCGGTTGATGAAACAGCGCGGCTTAAGACCATTGAGACTTTATCCCGGTTGTTGAAAGATATTAAAGTGGGGCTGGAAAATATTTCGTACGACTTCCACCAATCTGCGCCCTTTTTTAAAGAATTGGAAGCTTGGCACAGACGTATACTGGCAATGGGAACGGATGAAAATGAAGAAATTCCCGTTGCTGAAGAAGTTGTCTTGGTAGAGTTTGATAAAGAATTATCAGCGAGTTTAGAAGAAGACCTATTAAACGAGCTTGAAAATGAAGTCGCTAAAATGCCCAAGGATAAATTCAGTAAACGTGCTAATAACATGGGTGTGGGTGATTGGGTGGAATACAAAAATGAAGAAGGAGGCTTGTTACGTGCGAAGTTATCTTGGAAAAGTTCTGTCACGATGCGCTGTTTATTTGTTAATAATATAGGTAGTAAAGCACTAGACATTAGCCTGGTTGATTTAGCAGAAGAGTTGAGGCAAAAAAGAATGAGCGTCATTGGGCAGGAAAAAGCACCATTAGTTGAAAGAGTGTTAGAGGGCATGAAAAAAATGATGGCCCCAGCGAATGCAGAGACAAGTTTGGCATAATATTTTTATCCCTTTTGATTTATGTGATAATAAGGAGCCTCCGAAAGGAGGTTTTTTTATACCCCTTGGGTGAACGCTCCATTGAATCGGAAGGTAAAAAATAATTCATGCTTGATACAAACATAATAGATGAAGATGTTCGTCGCTTTTTGGCAGAAGATGTTGGACAAGGCGACTTAACAGCGCTTGTTATTCCCGAAGAAAAATTAGCGAAGGCGACCATTGTTACGCGAGAAGCGACTTTGGTCTGTGGCCAAGCATGGGTAAATGCCGTTTTTAAAAAATTAGATGCTGATATTGTAATTGATTGGCAATTTGAAGAGGGTGAGCAAGCCTTTTCGGGCGATGTGCTATGTTATTTATCCGGTTCTGCTCGTGCATTATTAACGGGCGAAAGAGCGGCGTTAAATATGTTACAAACTTTATCGGCCACGGCCTCGTTAGCGAATCAATTTGCTAAAGCGTTAGAAGGGACAGATTCCGTGGTCTTAGATACACGTAAGACAATCCCTGGGCTGCGCTTAGCGCAAAAGTATGCGGTTCGATGCGGTGGTGGTACCAACCATCGAGTTGGATTGTATGATGGTATTTTAATAAAAGAAAACCATATTATGGCATCAGGTTCGATTGCAAAAGCTGTGGCTGCTGCTCGTCAGATTAGCACAACGGTTGAGGTTGAAGTGGAAGTTGAAAATCTGGATGAAGTAAAGCAAGCTCTTGATGCACAAGCGGATATCTTATTACTGGATAATTTCAATTTGGAACAATTAAAAGAAGCCGTTGAGTTGAACAGAGGCATGGCAAAACTTGAGGCTTCAGGAAACGTCAGTCTATCAACAATTCGAGATATTGCGAAAACAGGTGTAGATTTTATTTCTGTTGGTGCATTAACAAAAAATATTCAGGCCGTAGACTTGTCTATGCGTGTTAATTTAGATGCCTGATTTAGTCTTCTATTCTGACAGCCAAGACATCACAGCTTGCTCCATGCAACACGGCATTAGCGGTTGACCCTAACAATAAACCAAGTCCGTGGCGCCCATGACTGCCAATGACAACGAGATCGGAAGGGATTTGTTTGCTAATGTGGTGAATGTTTTCAGCAGGACGTCCCAACTCAATTAATTGATTTTCTTCAGGCAGCTCAATAGTACGCGTTATTTTTTTTAATTTAGCCTTGGCGTTGGCTTCTACTTCTTCTTGGATGGGCAATAAATCAGTTGAAATAGTGCCATCAAAGGCCAAATATGAAGATTCGATAAGAGGCTCTATCACATGGATAGCCGTCAATTTAGCCTGATTTTGTTGAGCTAGCTGATGTGCTTTTTCTAAAACGAGTGAGGATGAATAGCCAAGATCTAGAGCGACAAGAATATGTTGATACGTTGCCATAGTCATATAGAACCTCTAACATGTCAGTGAGTTAAAACGAAGAGTACGGTGTTATGAGCCTGTTTGACAAGAGTTTTTTTCAGTGAGTGGAAAGACTTTGTCGGGGTTTAATATACCCAGAGGATCAAACTGTTGTTTAATTTTTTTCATTATATCTATGGCTGTATTGTCCAACTCTAGATTGATATAGTCACGTTTTTCAAGCCCTATACCATGTTCACCTGATAAACTGCCGTTGAGTTTTATAACTAATTGAAAAACATCGGCTAAGCAGGTGTTAGCGATATCCAGCTGATCAAGTTGCACCAGTAGGTTAACATGGATATTACCATTACCCGCATGACCAAAATTAATGATCGGTATTTGGTATTGTTTAGATAAAGCTTGAAGCCCGTCAATCAATTGAGGAATATTGCTAACCGGAACCACTATGTCTTCATTAATTTTTTTTGGCGCCACTTTTCGAAGGGAAGGAGAAAGCGCTTTTCGCGCAGCCCAAAGTTGTTTAACCTGTTCGTCAGTCTTTGCAAGTTGAATATTAATGAGGCCGTCAACAGAGGCGCTGGTAGCAATTTTATTTGCTATGCTATCGAGCCCAGACTGATCGCCATCTACTTCAATCATCAGTAAAGCTTGCGCTTGATCTGGTAAATCAAGTTTTGCCTGGTCTTTAACCAGCGAAATGGCCGTACCATCCATAAATTCTAGGGCGCAAGGTGTGATAGGCTGAGCCATAATGCGTGCAATGGCATTGGCCGCAGCTTGTATCGATTGGTAAGTTGCTTGCAGGGTGCGTTTTGCTTCTGCTAAGGGGGTTAATTTTAAGGTAGCTTGACTAATAATTGCCAAAGTGCCTTCCGATCCAATGATCAGTCGGGTTAAGTCATAACCGACAACGCTTTTGGTGGTATACGTACCCGTTTTGAGCGTTTTTCCATCCCCCATGATGCAGGTCAACCCAAGGGTATTTTCGCGCGGTGTACCATACTTAACGGCTCGTGGCCCAGCAGAATTATAGGCCAGGTTGCCACCCAGTGTGCAGATGCTTGAACTGGTTGGGTCCGGAGGCCAGAAAAAACCAACATTACCAGCGGCCTGTTGAATGGCCTGGTTAGTGACGCCAGGTTCAACGACCATGGTGCGATTATCTGGGTCTATGTTAATGATTTTATCCATTTTTTCGGTGGATAAAATAATGGCATGATGAGACGGAACGCTGGCCCCTGTAGTGCCTGTGCCGCTACCTCGAGCAGTGATGGCGATTTGATACGTGTTACACAGTTGGACTGTTTCAACGATTTGCTGGTGAGATACAGGAAACACAACGGCAAGGGGTTCTTTGTGTCGACGACTATTATCATAGCCATAAGTCCAGCAGTCAGCAGGATCTAAGAATAACGATTTATCGTTATACAGCCGTTTGAGTTGTTTTATGAAATCGTCAAGGTTATCTGGCATTAGTTGATTATTTCAAATAACTTTACAACGCGTTGAACGCCACCCACTCGTCTAATTGTTTCGACAACAGGCGTTACTTCATGTTGTTTTAATAAACCTAACAAATAAACAACACCATTTTCTGAAGTGATTTTGACGTGGGTTGGGTCAAAACCTTTTATTTTGTTCAATTCAAATAGAGCAACTTTGGCTTTACTTGTTATGAGCGCATCACTACTGCGTGACATGAGTGAGCTAGGTGCAGCAATTAGAATCTCGTTGTGCACTTTGCGAACTTTAGGAATTTTACGGAGTCGGTTCGTTATATCACTTCGAAGGCTGTCAGTGGGCGCCTCACCTGTGAGTAGTAAGATACCGTTATAACTAGTGGCATTCACGTGAGAGTTAATGCGGATGTTATCGACAGAGTATAGAGTTTTCAAAGCTTTGAGCTCGATAGTCTGGTCATCAATGATGGTGCCGGTACTTCGTCTGTCGTGAACAACAGCAATACCTGTGGCAGCAGTACCAACAGCAACGGCAGCGCAACCGGATAACAAAAAAAATGATAATAAGGTTGTTAAAACAAAAGTTTTATTAGGAAGCATGTGGTTTATCCAAAGAGTTGAAAGTCTATCAGGTCACATAGGCAGTGAGTGATTACCAGGTGCACTTCTTGAATGCGAGCAGTTGATTGAGAAGGAACTCTGAGCTCAATGTCGCCCTGTTGTAATAAATTTTCAGCGGCAATTGTACCGCCATCTTTACCAGTGACAACGATGACACTCATGCCACGATCATGTGCCATATTGACTGCCGATACGATGTTTTTTGAGTTTCCACTGGTTGTGTAGGCTAATAAAATATCACCGCTTTGTCCAAGTGCACGTATCTGTTTAGAAAATACCTCATCATAGGAGTAATCATTAGCGATAGAAGTCAGTGTTGAGGTATCTGTACTGAGTGCAATGGCCGGAAGGCTGGGGCGTTCACGCTCAAAACGATTCAGCATTTCAGATGAAAAGTGCTGAGCGTCCCCAGCAGAGCCACCGTTACCGCATGTGAGTACTTTCCCATTATTAAGCAAGCTTTGCACAACGGTTTGGGCCGCTAATTCAATTGAGTCAGGTAGGCACTCTAGTGCGTCATGTTTTGTTTGAATACTATCGGTGAATTGTTGATAGATTCTTTCTTGTAAACTCATGTCAGAACTCGTCAAATGCGTTGGTAATCCATTGTATCTCATGCTGACCAGAGGTGGGTGAAATTGCAATCACATCAAAACGAAAACTTTGCTGGCTGGGTGAATGCGCAATATATTGCTGGGCGCATTTTATCAGCTTCGCTTGTTTTCGATGATCAACAGAAAATAAGGCCCCGCCAAATTTATTTGAAGACCGGAAGCGGACTTCTACAAAAACGATGTGCTCGCTATCTTGCATAATTAAATCGATTTCGCCAAGACGGCTTCGGTAGTTTCGTTGTAAAAGTGTGAGACCTTTATCACGTAAAAAAGTTAACGCTAAATCTTCATTTAACTGACCAAGCTTATTTGACCGGTTCATTAGAGAGGCGAAGTATTTGTATTTAGATTGTCTTGACGAGTGGGTCCTGTTGGCAACAGGTTTATTGTTCTTTCAAGATGCGGGGCAAGGCCAAGAGGCTTGATGTTGCCAGCCTTGAATTGGCCGCAATTTAATTGTCGATTAATCACATTATTTTTCATTGAAAGAATACCCGTTTTACCATCGTAGCGAGCATGACGGCTGGTTTTTAAATATGTTAATCGAGGAATAAGTTGGTACGCATCATACCCGAAAGCAGTTAAACGTCGATGCAGTCCTCGCGTGTTTTTCCACCATGATAAAGCGTCGGTCAATGGGTCGTTTTGAGCTTGATGGGTATCAATAAGCCAAGGCATATCGCAGAAGAAGATACCGTCTAAATCACGGTTGGCCACTCTGTTGAGCTCACCTTCATAAATTTTAGAGGTGCTGAATACAGCAAGCTTCGATGCTCGATGAAAGCGTAACTGAGGTTTGATTAATCGACCTTCACGCGGATCTGCCACTAAGAAAATAAAGTCGGCATCGTGACGACGTCTTTCTTCAAATTTAATGTTTAAATTAAGACGTTGTCGGAGTTGTTTAAACCGATGGATACTATCATCAATTTGTAAAAGACTCTTGATAGGCGATGAGTAATCTGCTTGTTTAACGGGGTATGTTTGAACGCCAAGAACTTCTCCACCAAGTTGTTGCCAAATAGTTGAAAAATGTCGAGCTAAGCGCTCGCCGCTGTTCGATTGAGGCGTCAGGATAAGTGCTTTTTCATGCCCTTTTAACCAAGCGAAGTTTAGTATTTGAGTAACATCTTCTTCCGGTGATAATGAAAACTCATAATAGTGCTTATTCCGATGATAGCTGTTTTTGTTTAGTCCAATAATTGGGATGGGCAAGTCAACCAAGTTTGTAATCGAGGCGATATTGGCTTTTTCTAAAGGGCCAATAATGACATTAACCCCATCGTTAAGTGCTTGCTGGTATAAGCTGTCGATGGACGAGGCCGAGGTGTCATAAAAAACAATATTCATGGGCCATCTATGGGCTAACGAGTAGGCTGCTGCCGTGATGCCTTTCCTAATACTGAAAGCAGCTTGTGCAAAAGGCCCTTGAGTAGGCAGGAAAACACCTACTTTATGGGCTGTTTTAAAGTGTTGTTGTGCTTGTGTGGCCATCATTGAAAGAAACGAACTGTTGGCCGCGTGATCAGGGTATTGTTGTTTCCATAAATCCACCTCGGGGCTGTGTGGATTGAAGGCGGATTGTCGTTTCGCTAAGAGGGTTAAATCGATCCAGCCGGCCAGCTCTCTATCAGCGGTTGGTTTTAAAAACGTTAATGCATGCTCTGGAATTAGAGAGAGCGTATCAAGCAGCTTTGTTTGATTTTTAAGTTTTTCACTGGGTTGATTAATGAGTGCGTTTAATACAATACGCTCACGAGCACTTTCAATTAAGTTACCCGCTTGGGAAAAAGCCGAGCTGGCCAAGGTATGCAAATTAATACGTTGGTGGGAGGGTAAGTTGCTTTCGTTAATGCTCATGATCAATTCAATAGCACGTTCAGCTTTGCCCTGTGTAAGCAATATGTCAGCGAGCGTTAATTTAATTTCCGTTGATAACTGCGACGAACGATTTTTTAAGGTATCTATTAGCGTGTTGGCGTTCGATAGATCGTTAGCTTTTAGAAAAGCTTGGATAGCTGAAATAGTGTATTGATCTTTCAGTGGAGCGTGATGACTATCAGCGAGTTGTACATAAAGTTGTGCGGCTAAAGAAAACTGTTGCGCCGATAAAGCTTCTTGGGCTTGTATTGCCAATGAGTTAGACTGTTCATCCGCTGCGGTATCGAGGTGTTGAATACTTGTGCAATTGATTAAAAATAATGTACTGAAAGCTATAATGGCCAGCTGTACAGGTGAAGCTAAATGCTTTTTGTAATGACTCATAAATGAACGGCTATGACGGCAAAATTAAAAAATGATCAAATCAGTGTTTAGTATCTTTTTCGAGGGTAGCGATGTCAAACGATAAAGGCACACTTTATATCGTTGCTACGCCTATTGGGAACTTGGCCGATATGAGCTTGCGCGCCCTAGAAGTGTTAAAAAGGGTTAACCTGATTGCTGCTGAGGATACACGAAACAGCAAAGTATTAATGAATCATTATTCAATACAAACGCCAATGTTGGCTTACCACGAACATAATGAACAAAGTAAGCAAGCCGTGTTATTGAAAAAATTAGCGTCTGGAGAGTCAGTTGCACTGATATCAGATGCAGGTACGCCATTGATTAATGATCCCGGTTATACCTTGGTTGAGTCTGCCAAACAAGCTGGGTTTGAGGTTGTACCCATTCCGGGTGCGTGTGCTCTTATTGCGGCACTGAGTGCTTCAGGGTTAGCAACAGACCGCTTTATGTTTGAGGGGTTTTTACCAAGAACATCCCATGCAAGGAAAGCGATTTTTGAAGCGTATAAAAGTCGTCAAGGAACGCTTATATTTTATGAATCGAGTCATCGGATCGTAAAGTGTATGGATGATGTGTTAGCGGTTTATGGTGCCGATCATAAGGTGTCTATAGCGCGTGAGCTTACCAAAACCTACGAGACCATTGTAACGGGAACGGTTTTAGAAACGCATCAACGGGTTACTGCCGATAAAAACATGCAACGTGGTGAATTTGTTGTATTGATAGAAGGTGTTGATAATAAGCAGCAAAAACGCGACGGTTTGTCCGATGAAGATCTGGAGACCTTGAATATATTATTAGCAGAATGTTCCCTAAAAACAGCGGTCAAGCTGGCGGTACAGTTAACTGGACAAGCAAAAAAAGCGCTCTATAAGGCTGCGTTGGAGTTCAATAGCGAACGTTAATTATGATTACCTTCCCCGGCTTCTTAGAGACTGAACGGTGAAATCTTTTGGCTTCACGGAACGGTCGTTGATTGTTGTTTTCATTTTCAACGTGGTGCAATGACTGGCTGTCACGTCAACCATTGAAATCAGTGTTGGTATGGCGACCCCGGTCCCTTTGTTTTTTTCGAGGTGATGATCGGGGTGAGAAAAACCACTGATGCCTATTCGCCAAATGGTGTTATTCCTATCATAATGACGGCCCGCGATAGGGGTGTTTGTTTGTGCGTCTACATAAAAAATGCGTTTTGATAACGGGTGATTGGTTGTTTTGGGTTTTGCTTCCAAAATATGCAATTCTCTCAATTGCCATGGAACATTGGGGAAACAGTTGCCTTGGCCATGAAAGTCGCCAAATTGGTAGTTCTTAGCGCTATTATTTTTGACGGTTGTGTTATGTTTGTAAACGGGCGCTAATAATTGTTGAGTGCCTAAATAGCTCCATTTCATATCATTAATTCGACCGTTGTAGCCAAGAAAATCTTCTATCATAATATCACTACCTAAAAAGGCATCAGTCGTTTGCCCAGCCGGCAATCGGCGAACACGGCGTTGAACAGAAAGGTATAACCACGTTCTTTCACGAGCACTATCATCTTCTAAGCGGTGAACAAGTAATTGCGTATTTTTTAAATCAAAAGGTTCTTTTGCTTGAAGGTAGATGCCATTAAATATATTGGCAGGGTTTTTGGGTAGATTGGGGGTAGGTTTCATCAAAAGACGATGTTTGTACCTTAAAGTTTTACCAACAAATACCAGTGTTCTTTCAACCCTTTCGGATTTCATGTTGATGTAATCCCAAATGAAAGGATCTACTAATGAGGAATCACCACCATATGAATAACGCATATTCCAAGCTAGTTTGAGCCCCGCAAGAGGGTCATTTATGTTCGGCTTTTCAGGAAACGGTAAACCGTCTTGATAGTTGAGTAATTGCCCAGTTTGCGCATCAATATTGACAGTACCTTTGTTTGCTCTTGTTCGCTCTGCGAAACGGGTATTAGGTGTGATATCGAATTGTTTGCCAACCGTAATGGAAAGAAAACCCGTTGATATTAAGTCAAAAATAGGGCCATCAAGATACGTTGAAAATTCCTCGGCATTTTGTTGGTCAATGAGAGTCCCTTGGATAGGGAATGAATCGGCATTTACGGTGAGAGCTAAGGTGATGATCGATATTGCTATAATTTTCTTCATTTTTAACCTTTTTTAGCTCTCAATAGAATCAATCGTCTAAAGAGTGCATTTGTTTTTTTAAAGTTAATACCGAGAGCATTATTTACATTAGTCAATTCTTATGGATTAATCAATGAAAACTATAGAAGTTAATAACTTAAAAGCCGGTTTGAATTGAGAGGCAAGCAGATTTAATTGA
>Ga0213864_10000040_pt1 | contig 54664 bp, 69 predicted proteins | sample PICome_5_FD_160078 | JGI IMG/M metagenome (GOLD analysis project Ga0213864, IMG submission 160078) | Coastal seawater microbial communities near Pivers Island, North Carolina, United States - PICO247 | ecosystem: Environmental > Aquatic > Marine > Coastal | place: USA: North Carolina... | reverse complement strand
GACGGAGACGCGGCCGGAGTTGGCGGCAGTACCGTTCACGGTCTGCTCGATGTTCTCCATCGCGAAGTTGGTGTGGCGCTTGTAAACCGCCTGGAAGAAGGTAACCTTGGGGTTACCGGTAAGGTAGACATCCTGGGCACCATAGGCAACGAGCTGCATTAAACCGCCCGCCATTTTGAGAGTTGTTGTACTATAAGCAGAGAAAATAATTTTGACTAAAGTGCGAATTTTCGCACATGATTTTTCCTGGGTCTACCATAAATGTCTACACAGCCTGAGACGATCGAGCCCGAGACCGAGACCGAGTCGGAGTCCGGATCCGAGATTTCCCCCGACCAGGAGGTCGAGGAGGTCGACCTCACCGAGTACGACCCCGAAAACTTTCCGGAGGATGACGACTTTTCCCCCATGGAGAACCTACTCGGTCAGACCCTCACCACTCCCGAGGGTGATACCGTGTGCACAGCTTTAGTGTATATTGGACAGCAGATGGAAATTCAGAACAAAATTTTGATCAAACTTCTCAACACCCTTCAGAAGAAAAATGAAGCTTAGAAAAATGAATCCTAATATTATAAATGCAGGGTCCGATGCACACCATAGACGACACATGCAACTTTCATGATCATAATAGCACTTTCTGGACTGAGAATATTATGAATATGGATATAGACCAGCTCATGAAAATTATTATTCAACCTTCCGAAAAGAAGCTGAGAATAAACGACAAGCTCAGCGCAGCCGAATCTCTTCATATAGGTTTTGATCTATTCTTCGATCCTTCACAACCTAAGGAAAATGGTCTACCCACTTCCATCGACATTAGTGAAGTCGAGCGTGTCCGTACTTTCATGATTGATCGCCTGTGCGATGCCTACCATCGTGCACGCACGCTCGAGAAGGAGAACGAATGTGACTTTGATGACGATGATGTCAAAGAAGTCACCCTGGCGACTCGAATTAACCGAATGATCGATCGTGTACAGGACGCATGGAGGCTTACGTTCAGTGTGTTTCGTATCCACGATTTCTCCAACAATCCTAACGCCGTTCCAGTGGACCCAGAGTCAGACCCGTCTATTTTCAGGGCATCGACGATTAAGGATATCCAGGAGCTCAAGCCCTTTCAGCAGGCTATGCTTCAAGTGCTGAAGGACTTGTACGATCGACAGATTAAGAGGTACAAAGACCACTGCTGCAGAGAGATTAAGACGAAGGATGGTGCGAGTACTCGAGCGTGGGAAGTATTTGAGAGTATTCAGGATTACGTATATTCAGTTGGTAAAAAGGAACAGTTTTACGACCTGTGGAAGAATATGACCATGAGCCCCTCCACGCATAGCGATCTCATTCGCCACCTTTCCAAGACGAAAGATATGCAGTTTCCGGAGATTAAGAAGCATCGTCAGGTCTGGTCATTTACTAACGGTATCTTCATTGGAAAGGAACTCGTACCAGATAAGTCTACGGATGAAGAGAAATTTTACCGTGCCGTGTTCTACCCTTACACTTCTAAAGAGTTTAAGACCCTCGATCGAACGATCGTTAGCTGCAAATACTTCAATCAAGAGTTTACCAACTATAACGACGTCGATTGGAGAGAAATTCCGACTCCTAATTTTGATAGAATTCTCACGTATCAAAACTTCGATAAGGATGTGATCGAGTGGATGTATATTCTGTGTGGACGTTTATGTTTCGATGTGAACGAGATCGATAAATGGCAGTGTATTCCTTTCCTAAAGGGCGTGGCTCAGTCTGGTAAGTCTACTATCATTACGAAGGTGTGTCGCAAGTTCTACACACCCGATGATGTGCGAACCCTCTCGAACAACGTCGAGAGAAAGTTCGGCCTGTCGTCTATCTACGACTCATACATGTTCATCGCGCCAGAGATTAAGGGTGACCTGGCCCTCGAACAGGCTGAGTTTCAGTCTGTGGTTTCGGGTGAGGATGTGTCTATCGCCGTGAAGCACGAGAAAGCTAAGACGTTCGTGTGGAAGTCTCCGGGTATTCTTGGTGGTAACGAGATCCCGGGATGGAGAGACAACTCCGGTAGCGTTCTTCGACGCCTGATCACGATTGACTTTAGGAAGAAGGTTAAGGAGGCTGATCCCACCCTGGAAGATCGTCTCGAAGAAGAACTTCCAAACATCCTGCAAAAGTGCGTGCGCGCGTATCTCGAGAAGGCACAAGCACACAAGAACGATGCTATCTGGAACATTCTTCCTCCGTACTTCGAAAAGGTGAAGACACAGGTTGCAGCGGCTGTCAGTCCTCTACTGAGTTTCATGGAATCGCCTCATATCGAGTATGGCGATGATAAGAAGTGTCCATTGTCTTTCTTCAAGGACGAGTTTTCCGCGTATTGCATGAAGGAAGGTAAATCGAGGACGATCAACTCCGACATTTGGGCGGGTCCTTTCGGGGAGCGTGGTATCAGTGTAGAGAAACTGGGAGAAGGCGACTCTACGGAGTATACGAGGTGCGGTATCACACAGCAACATCCTAAGACTGGTACGGAACATAGGAACTCTATGTGGGTGATTGGTCTCGATGTTGTAAACGTCACTCCTCAAGAAGTGACAACGCAACAGCAGCAGGTCTACACGGAGACGTCTATTTCTACACAGACTATGGTTGACACCGATGGACAGGAGTTAGATGATTAAAATGTTTACTTAATGTATGGGTTTATTCAACGAGTTTGAAAAAAATAACAATGCCTCGCCTACTGCTCAAAACCTTATACGTCAGGCCCCTTATCTTACAAACCGCGAAAGAAACAGTCTGCGCACCAATGCGACGCGATTGAAACAAAACAACATACAAGCAAGAATACAGAGAATGGTTGGTAACAAACTGAAGGCTGCTAATCTCTCAAAAATGAAGATATCACCTCTTCAGATGGGCGTCTTTAACGGTATGGTTAACTTGGATGCCAAAGCTGGTAACTATGCCGTGGACGTGTCAGAAATTCTTTATAAGAAGCCTATTAAAAGGCGTCCTATCACGAGTGGTTCTGACTTCGAGATCGAAGTGAGTGCGATCAAGTTGTTATATGGGCGTATGCAAATCGGAGCTAAGCACACGTTTACGGTCGCACCTAACAAGAATGCCAAAAATAGACACCGATACTTCGTCGCTCAGATCGACGGTTTCACGTACTTAGGGGGTAAGAAGCAGAAGTTACTCGTGAAGATATACACTAACGGAAAGATGCAAGTTGCCGGTGGTATCATAGACAATAACTCCAGACAGCCAGAGATGATTCGTAAGTTTATAGTGGACAACTACGCAGCCAAGTACAAGTTTTTATACAACCCTATTCGGTACTCTACACTCGTGGGTACGTTCCAGATCCAGGGTGCGATCAATCTCACCAAGGTTGCACAGGCTTTCGCCAAGTCTCGTAACGTGGATTATGAACCCGAACTTAGACCCGCGCTAAAGATGACGTATTATGGAAACAATTTCCAAATGTTCACGTCCGGTAAGGTACAGATCATGGGAGCTAAGACTGTGAAGGCTTTACACGATGCCTACAATCCCATAGGGTACGATCTTGTGAAGACGATGTGGATTATGGGTATGATAAAACCTACTGCGAACATACCTGCGGCGGTTGTCAAAAAGACAACTCGTCTTAAGAATAAGACTGCCACGCTTACGAATAAGAATACCAACATCAAGTATCTCAACGGTCAGAATTCTATAAAGGTGGGTCCGCGCAAGTGTCTTACCGTCGCTCGTCCAAAGCTCGTCGCAGTCGCGGAAAAGATGGGTATTGTCGACATCACGAGCAAGACGACGAAGCCCGCCATTTGTGAAAAGATTAAGGATCGTGCGTTTGGTACATTCAAGGTTGGTAACAAACCCTGCCGAGCGTACAAGAAGGATGAGCTCGTGCAAATAGCGATCGCTCGAGGTGTGAGTGTGGTCGATAGTGATACCGTGGATACATTGTGCAAGAAGCTCCAAATGCCTAAGGCTGCATCCCCCAAAAAGAGAGGTAGAAAGCCCAAGGCAGCGGCAGCACCTGCTTCGAGGACTGCGAATATCGCGAAGAAGTTAGACAAGCGTCGTCTCACTAATAAGGCTATCAAGGAGGATATCAAGGAATTATACGGTAAGCGGTGGCTGAAGAAGTATAAGAACGTGATGCCTTCTTTAAATTCCGACGTCGCAGACATGAAAAAGGTAATCAACGCTCTTAGTCTCAAAAAGAATAAGAAGAATGGATTACCCTTCAAGACCAACGTGAACAAGGTCAAGCGTGACACTGTGCGTACATGGAAGTTCCAGCGACAGAAGCAGTTAAATAACAAGCTAAACAATCTCAACAATAATCTCGCCGCCGAACTAGAAGGTGCGATGAACGTGGCCACGCCGTCACCGAAGAAGAACTCTCCGAAGGGAGCCAACCGCTTCCTCAAGGGTACGAAGGTGGAACAATTATAAAGAATAGCTGATATGTAAAGGTATGGACGATAGTAGACAGCTTTTTGTCAATCACGTCAAAACATTATACAAACACGGCGAATTTCGCGTAGACGAAGAAAATCCACGATGGGATAAACGTATACGCGAAACGCTACTCGATAGCATTTTCTATACTATCTGCGCATACATTCGCAAGGAACGAGACGAAGACACAGAATGGGGAATGGGTACACTAGAACGCGAGTTTCTGTGTTCGTGGGAATTTACAGAAGCGGAAGATGGACGTAAATGGATAGATGAAAATAGGGAAAAACTGGATGATACGTGGCTGGTTATCTACATGTTCGATAACATTCCTAGACTAACACCCGGTCCACATCGACGCGCCCTGTTGTACATGCTTAACATCTTATATTTTGAATTATAACCTTATGGGGTTCGGCTATCTGTTTTAAAAGTGCTACATGGTACTCAAAATCATATGGTTTAAACTTCTCCTTAATTTCGTCCGATAAAGCGTATCCCTGATTCCTCCGCGAAATACCTGCACACACTGCCATTCGAACCAAACGCACAAATTGATCCTCCAACATGATAAACTCCTTTAATTGATCGGGGTGCATACCATCGTATTTCATTTTTTCGTACGTACGCTTCGAAGCGCCTGCGGAAACATGAAAAAACTTGGTTTTGTATCCAAGCACGCCCACCTCTTCTCCCTGATTTTGACTCGCATTGTGTAGTATGATGAATATTGCCACGAGAAAGAGGAATGCCATCATCTGTTAGTACCCAACATATTAAATACGTCGTTAATCTTATGGATGATTTTAAACAGGTCATCCTTCGTGTCGCACGAAGAAGCATCGACAATTTCGAACTCCATCTGATAGGACATGGGATCCTCTGAATCCATATCATGGCTATCACCAGATACGACCGTCATGTCGATAGACACGTTCTTACGAATAAACGAAACACGTTTCTTGTTCTTCTTCTTATCCATATCACGATCGGTGTCTTCAGGGAGTGGGATCTCCTTGGAAATGCTGAAACGGATGTCGAAGGGTACGTTTCCTAGATGCTTCAGATCGTGGTTCTTGATTCGATCTTTCTGGACGATAACTTCATCACCGGTGGCTGAGTCAACGGAAATGCGTACGCCATCACTACTGCGATAAAACACTTCTTCTTCGGAAGCGACGATACGATCCCAACCGTTGAATTTGGAAAGGCCTCGCATGATGTGATCGTGAGTGGATTTGCCAATGTTTGTGTCAAACATTGTACCGTTGAACTTTCCTAGACGGAATTCTAACTCGATATATTCTTCATCTTTGTATTGGGCAACAAGAGGAAAAACAGTGTCGGTAAGGGAATGAATGTTCATTTTTACAGTCTTATTTTGTTTGAAATCTTTAACTTACTTAGGTGTGATTAATCAAGCTCTTCGATTTCGGGTCCAGTAGCTGCTTCGGCCTTTGGCTTAGAAATAATGGGATCAATGAAGTCTCTAAACTCCTTTTGCATATGCTCGATTTCGTCGAGTTCCGCAGTCCTGTTGTTATCTATCCACGAGATGGTTTCGGTGACCTTATCTTCGACTGACTTCTTGTCATCTTCGTTCAACTGGTCGATCATGCTCTTAACACCGAATACATTCGCTTCGAATGCGTTGATAGCTTCAACCTTTTTGCGGTATTTATCATCTTCTTCTTTGTACTTCTCGGCATCGTTCACCATACGCTCGATGTCATCCTTGGAAAGACGACCCTTGTCGTTGGTGATCACGATCTTCTCCGACTTTCCGGATGCCTTATCTTCGGCACTCACGTTGAGAATCCCATTCGCGTCAATGTCGAACGTCACGGTAATCTGTGGGACACCTCGGGGTGCGGGGGTGATACCGTTCAAATCAAACTTTCCTAGAAGATGGTTATCAGCCGCGCGTGCGCGCTCACCTTCGTATACCTGAACATGGACGGAAGGCTGGTTGTCGGAATACGTGGAAAACACCTGTTCCTTCTTAGTAGGAATAGTAGTGTTCCTGTCGACAAGATTAGTCATCACTCCTCCGGCAGTTTCGATACCCATAGATACCGGTGTCACATCGAGAAGCAGTAGATCTTGCACAGCGTTATCAGTCACCCCCGAAAGAATGGCGGCTTGCACGGCTGCACCGTACGCGACCGCTTCATCAGGGTTGATAGACTTATTGAGTTCTTTACCGTTAAAATAATCAGACAACATCTGTTGAATCTTGGGAATACGCGTGGAACCACCCACGAGAACGATTTCTTGAACCATAGACTTATCCATCTTCGCATCCTTGATAACCCGTTCGACGGGTTCCATACACTTTTTGAACAGGTCTGCGTTCAGCTCTTCGAAGCGTGCACGCGTGATAGACGTGTAAAAGTCAATACCTTCATAGAGCGAATCAATCTCGATCGCGGTCTGAGTCGTAGATGAAAGCGTTCGCTTCGCGCGTTCACACGCGGTCCTCAGGCGTCGCAAAGCTCTCGGGTTATCGGAGATATCCTTCTTATGCTTACGCTTGAACTCCTGTGACAGGTGTTGAAGCAGACGCGCGTCAAAGTCTTCACCGCCTAGATGAGTATCACCCGCCGTGGCCTTCACTTCGAAGATACCACCTTCTATGTTAAGAAGCGACACATCAAACGTGCCACCACCGAGATCAAAAATCAATACATTCTTATCCTCGTCCTTATTCTTGTCAAGACCGTACGCGATCGCGGCAGCCGTAGGCTCATTGATGATACGAAGGCAGTTCAAACCCGCGATAGCCGCGGCATCCTTCGTAGCCTGCCGTTGAGAGTCGTTAAAATAAGCAGGAACAGTAACCACCGCATCCTTCACACCCGTACCGATATACATCTCGGCAATATCTTTCATCTTGGTAAGTACCATCGACGAAATTTCTTCGGGTTCAAAACGTTTCGTCTCCCCCTTGAACTCAACTTCGATAGAAGGTTTGTCAGCCGTTCCCGGAACCACTTTGAAAGGCCAACTCTTAATATCTTCTTGAACCTTCGAGTCCGAAAACTTGCGACCGATGAGTCGCTTTGCGTCAAAAACCGTGTTCTTGGGGTTCATAGCAGTCTGATTTTTTGCAGCATCCCCTATGAGACGCTCAGAATCGGTAAACGCCACGTACGAGGGGGTCGTTCTATTTCCCTGATCATTCGCAATAATTTCAACTCTATCATTTTGCCAAACACCTACGCATGAATACGTCGTTCCAAGATCGATACCAATAGCTTTAGACATTTTTGTGTTAATAGTATGTGTCAAATCTCTAATTAAAGTTATCTTTCGAAGTAGGTGTATGAGAGGCCTCATAAATGAGGGAACTTCGTGCTATTTTAATACCGCTATACAATGCCTGTTTAACCTTCCACAAGTTTCGAACTACTTCTTAAGAAATTCGTACAAAGGTGAAGGAGCGTGTATGTTTACCACACTTTTCCAGATTTTCATTCAGAAATACTGGTCAAACGATAAGACACCACTGAATATAGAGCCACTCTTATTCGCATTTCAAAGAAAGTTTCCGCGTTTTAAGACTGATGAACAACACGACGTACAAGAGGCCATACTGTGTATCATAGACATTCTCGAACAACATCAACCTATAGTTAAAGAATGGTTTTACGGTAAAAAGGTTCAAGAGACGATTTGGCCCACCGGGAAATCAGTGAATGAAGAGGACTTTAGCATTCATTTAATGACTTCTAAGGGTTCGGACATAGGACGGATGCTTCAAGCGAGTACGAGTTGGAACGTTCTAGAAGATTTCGTGGATACCGAAGGTGTGAAGCATAACGCAGCGTCTACACGTATGATGTTTTCTAAGCTACCACCCGTGCTCATGTTATCGTTCGACGTAAAAAATCACATTAAAATTATTCACGAGCTAATTCTCGACGGTCACGTCTATAAACTCACTTCATGTGCTATGCATGTAGGTCACCAATACGACGGACACTACGTGAGTTTTGCGAGGCAGCGAAATCGCTGGTTCTTTCTGAATGACGAGTTCGTGAGAGAACAACCCCCACCCGAAATGGGAAGTTATTACTTTATGGTTTACAGTCTAGAAAGTCGGTCATAGAAATATCTTCCCGGATATTCACGAGTGTTCGGTAGAATGTTCGCCGACTGTTAGGGAACGTCTTATCGGGTCTAGGCATCACAGGCTTCCACCACATAGGAGAATCCTGGAACATATATTGACACTCGATAATCGCATCCTCCTTCATCCACTCGCGAGCCTTATGGGGAACCCAGTCATCCAAAATTTCTGACTCGTATACCAATTTACCCCTTTCCTGTACATACATTTTCCACGTGTCACCCTTTCTCTTCACTTGAAAGTCAATCGTGTTTTTGTCTCGAGGCTTCCATTTGAACATGGTTTCGTGAGTACCAGTCTTCACCGTATCATTTATAGGTGTAAAGATGAGACCATCGATTTCCTGTTGTACCGTCGGTAGATACTTATCCATAAACTCTTCAAAATCGGACATCAAATGAAACGTTTTAAGTGCCAGTTTCACGGGGTCGTACTTGAGACTCATGAGCATCTTTTTAAATTTTTCCATATGATCGAGACGAGTGAGAAAATCCTTATCTCCAATGACTTTTCCACAGCTCATCAGCATGTCATACATCATAAATGTATCACCGTACATCTCACCCTCGACGATCGTGCCATCATATACAAGTTTCCGAAAGTTCAACGGACAATCGAACATCTCCAATGCGCGGTTCACAAAGATCGTCTTCTTCTTATTGTCAAACATGAACGCGAGCATCATGAAACGAATCCCATCCGTCTTTTCGCATACGACATATGGATTGGATTTCAGGGTGCCAAAATGACGATATTCGATGGAGATTGGCTGACTACCCGGAAAGATACCTTTACCTTTCGTGCCCCAGTAATGCTCCATGAAATCAAGCGTGTATTTGTAAAGGGGATCTTCACGCTTTACAGATAAACGTTGCATTATACGTATGATTTTAGTTTAATCTTTAATTAGCTTTAACGCCGGCAGAGTTGACGATGTTTCCGATACACTCGTGAGGGTACGTGAACGTGAGACGGGCACCGGTAAATGCAACAACCTTGAGTCCGTTTTCCTTAAAATTGTCAAACATCGTCTCTGACTTAGGACTGATTTTCAATTTTCCGGTTCTACGACATTTCATATGTTTAATGACAGGTTTACAAATCATAAACCAAGATCGCGCAGAACTCGAGTTCACCATATAAATATCTTCCGAAACGGGGTTACCAACCACTGTATCAAAGTTAAGTCCCATCTGATGTGTGGGTTCGGATGACTCGTGTGAAATCTTATCTTTGAACATATCCCAATCAATACCTTCTGTCACACCCGGAAATACCATAACGGGGTAATCTTCGCGAGCAGATACAACGTGCGAAACAGACGCGTCGTCTACCTGAATACCAAAATCGATGAATAAGATACGGTCAGTGGTCTTGATATACTTTTGAATGGCATCGGCCTTCGCATACGGGTCGTCATTCACAAACACAATCTGATTTTGTGTGTCGTTTTGTATACACTGAATATTCATACGAAGAATCGTATGGAGCGTCTTTACATGACACGACCCACTTCGCGTGACGACAATAGTAGTGACCTTCATTGGCTATAATAAGGTCTTAAGCCTTAAGCCTATCATTTAAGCATCCCGAAAATGGTAGATTACCCACATGTCCTAATGTAGTATTACAATCCGCGTAAATCTTACCTCCCATCTGCTGCCACCTTCTGCAAAAGGCATAATCTTCTGACAGGTAACGCTTGCTGTCGGGGTCAATCATACAGTCAAAAAGTGCACAATATTCGTCAAAATCCCTGTTCTGGTGATCGTTCTTACAATTGAGTTCCGGATAGTGTTCGTGCATTTTAGTCAGGGCTTCTCTAGAAATCATCATAAAACCAGTGGGTCCGTCCAAAACTTCGACGAATCCGTTTACGACTGAACGTCTCGTAGCTCCGATATTCGCCACGAGACTCGAAGACAGTAGAGCCATATTACGCTCGTCTCCATTCTCCACAGCTTCTCGGGCTTGATCCCACATGACAACCTTCTTCGGATACACAGCGACAGACACTTCGTGACCAGACTTCAAGAGACGTAAGACAGACTGTGCATCAAACTCGATATCCGCGTCTATGAACATAAAATAGTCTGCATCCGTTTTCTGCATGAATCGACCGATGGACACGTTTCTAGCCCTATGAACGAGACTTTCATTCTCGGTCGTGTCAAGCATTAATTGCACACCTTCGCGCATCAAGAGCATCTGAAGATTGACGATGCTCTTCATGTACTTTTCGAGGCATAAACCCCCGTAACATGGAGTACTGAGAAAGAGTTTAACCATACTAGTTTCTATTACAAATTATTCCTCTAAGTGTCGTTTTGTGATGGCCACAATTTTATTAAGTGTAGGAACTGATACCGAACATTTTTGGCAAATCTCGTTTTTAGTTACTCGCGAATTGAGCACCATAAAAATCACCGCCGTAGCTACACTATTCGGGGACTTGCTCATGAGTTCGACACAACTCTCCAATTTATGACACATTTTGTTACACGCCAAGCGCTCTTCACGCGTGATATCAAATGAATTAAGAAGTCTCGACATGACGTCAAATGGTTTCGTCACGTAATTCTTCTCAGTCTTTTCATTATCGATCGTTTCGGTAAAAATACTCGTCGTACGGCTGATGTCCTTGCATTGGATACCAAACATATCCGCCACATCTTTCGTTGTGCGAGGAACGTTCGCAATTCTGCATGCGTATAAAACGCAGTTGGCCTTGATGCCGGATCGCACAGCCCCTCGAGTAAGTTTACCCTCGTTGAACTTCTTGTATAACGTCTTAGCATCTCTCAATATACTCTCTGGTAAATCGACGCACGCTTCGTCAATATCTCGATATGCATGATAGAGAGATCTATCTTTGTGATTCATAGAGTTATGAAATGTGATTTTAGCCATACGCTTCTGTTGATAGGTAGAACTGTGTTTCGTAGAGATAATAGTGCTCTTACCCCACGAATCGGAAAACAGATCTTGATTGGACATTGGTACAGCGCATCTCGAAGGATCGGACACGCGACCATCATCTGTAATTCCACTCGTCCATTCAGCGGAATCGTCGACATAAATCGAGTCAACAAGTCCACACTCCGTGCACACCATCCCTTCCCTGGTGAGTGTCTTGTATACAGCGCATTCTTTACATAATCGATTATCTATTGGCTTGATGGTTGGTTTCTGTTGTAAGCGGTCGCACTGGGACCAAATAGCAGCCAAAGTTTCTGGATCCATTATGAAAATATACCTTGTTTTTTTATTCTAAATCGGACGCACTTAGGTCAAAAATTTACTTCGTCCATTTGAATACGAGCTCTTTCTTCTATGGCATCCACCATTTGCTTAAATCTGGTGGACCCTGGGCTCCTGGGCTGCCAATTATTCCACTCCCTGTCAATAGTTGCGTGATCGGGAGGAAGTTCTATGTTATCTATCTCGCTATCAGACACTATAAAATTACCCATACTACTTACATCATCATCATCCGACTCATCGTATAATACACTCTCAGCTTCGCTATCCTGTTCGGATGTTATTACATACATTCTATCTACATCGTTTATACAAGTAAACACAGTATCACCGTCTGTGTGATGTTCTAAAATACTATCTCCCCTGATGAGATTCGTCTCCTCGTCGAGGGTATACACGGGGGCGCCTTTATATGAAAAAGATGACTCGGAATAGTACCGTAGTATCAGATAATCGTCGCAGTTCTCGTCTACTTTCGCATATTGTTCATCTTCCACTTCATCAACGTTCACTAAAACTTTGAGCAAATCTCCAGGCTGGATTTCTGAAAAATCGATTTCAGAAAACTGTATCATCGTTTAAAGATTTCGGACAAAAATATTGTAGGTTAATAACACACGATATGGGAGTTGAGATTTTTTCAAAGCCGGACTGTAAATACTGTACTTATGCGGAAAACATGTGCAAAGATTTAAACTTAGACTACACAAAGCTTCTCGTGGAGAAGGACGAACTCAAAGAACGTTGCGGCCCTCAAGCTGTCACGTATCCTCAGGTAAAGATCAACGGTGAGCACATAGGAGACTACTTCGCTTTTCAGGAGTACCTGGAAGAAGCCGAACCTATGCTCCTGCCCACCATGAACAGATTCACTGTGTTCCCCATCGAGCACGAGAACCTCTGGGCTCTTTACAAAAAGGCACAAATGTCCAACTGGACAGCCGAGGAAGTTGACGTGAGCGCCGACATGGAAGATTGGAAGTCCCTCACCGACAATGAAAAGCATTTTATCAAATACGTCCTTGCATTTTTCGCTGGTTCAGATGGTATCGTCTTTGAAAATATCAACAACAATTTTGCAGATGAGGTACAACTTACCGAAGCGCGGTCATTTTACGCGTATCAGGTGCATAACGAAATGGTTCATGGGGAAACATACAGTAAACTCATCTATAAGTACATCCGGGATAGTGCGGAAAAAAAGAAACTTTTCGAAGCTATCACCACCATTGATCCTATAAAAAAGAAAGCAGAGTGGGCTATGAAATGGTTTGACAAATCACGCCCCTTTGCCGAGCGCTTATTGGCGTTCGCGTGTGTCGAAGGTATATTCTTTTCAGGTAGCTTCTGTGCTATTTTCTGGCTCAAGAAGCGTGGGCTCATGCCCGGCCTGTGCTTTAGCAATGAGCTCATCAGTCGTGACGAAGGCCTTCATCTCGACTTTGCCATTGAACTATTCAAAATGCTCCAAAATAAACCATCACAAGATACTATCCACGAGATCGTGCGTGAAGCGGTTGAGATCGAGAAGGGCTTCATCCTCGGAGCCCTACCGTGCAGTTTGATAGGCATGAATGCCGAAAAGATGTCCGAATACATCGAATACGTTTCGGATAGACTTTTAAAACAAGCGGGGTTCGATAAAATCTGGAACACACAAAATCCCTTTGATTTTATGGAAAATATTTCCCTAGATGGTAAGACTAATTTTTTCGAAAAGAGAGTCGGCGACTATGGTAAAATAGACGAAACGACTGACTTAGCATTTGACGAAGATTTTTAATTGACAATGGGTCGGCTACCATCGGAGCACGACACATTCAACCCACCCTTTCCGAAGCTAATGGAAGCGGGTGTATCCGCATCTTCGTTAATATCCATAGGCGAGAAAATCATACCGGTATCGTATAAACCGATAGGAGACTCAGCCATGCCTGGTAAAGGAGATTCCACCTCTGCCATGCGCGGCGGTGCCATAGGCATCATAGAAACATCCTCTTCCTCTTCCTCCATCACGGGCTCCTCGACAGGTTCAACTTCTTCCATGGAAACCTCCTCCTCTTCGACCTCGGGTTCGGACTCCTCCTCGGGAACGGGTTCCTCGTCAGGACCCTTAATCTCGAAACCCTCGTACTTTATGTTCATCATACCCCACGTCACGAACATGAACACCACGGTGTGCAAGAGTAAACCGGAAGAAGAGGGGCAGCCGGTAGGGCCCGACACCCACTTTCCAAGAATACGGCGCATAAGCCGGTACATACTGGGGTTCGCGATGATAAAAAAGGTGAGAGCCGCCATGAAAGAAATGGCAAGCTTCTTCTCCTGCTTTTTACCGTCGCAACCACAACCACAATCTTTGAAGATACCCATCGTAATATTAATATATTCTGAGAAAAAAAACTTACTTAAAGTTTGGTCGCGTATATCAAATACAACCAACCAACAATGTCCACTATGATTCAGCGTTATGAGCAATTTGATCCCTCCACCGTCGTTCTCTCCAACATGAAGAAGAACAAGAATGGCGGGAAGACCGTATACATTAACGCGCAAGGCAACAAGAAGCTTTACCTTCAGCTTCCTTTCATGAGATCTCCCTTCGGCCTGAGTGCTTTCACTGACGAGGCTACCAACAAAACTTCTTATTCACTCGATCTTTCCTTCGATCGCGACAACGAGGAGGCTAATTCTCTCATGGAGAAGCTGACTCAGCTCGACCAGACGATCATTGAGACTGTCGCCAAGAACTCCAAGGAATGGCTCGGCAAGGCGTACAACATCGACGTCATCCGAGAGGCGCTTTACAAGCCTCTCGTTCGACCGGGTAAGGATGACTACCCTTCCACGCTCAAGCTTAAGGTCATGACCAAGCCTACTGGCGAGTTCCTCGCCGAGGCGTATGATATTCAGCAAAAGTCAATGACCGTCGACGGTATCGAGAAGGGTCAGCGATGCATGTGTATCGTTGACTTCAACCAGATCTGGTTTATCGACAACAAATTTGGAGTGTCTGTGCGCCTTTCCCAGGTTCTCTGCGAGAAGTCTCAGAAGCTTCCCTCTTTCGCCTTCCAGGGTGTCGAAGGGATTGCCGGTTCTGGCAGTGACGATGATGTCTCTGTTGACGAGGATGAGTGTGAAATTGATGAGTAATTAAAGCTTTGAAAACAAATAAAAATATGAAACTCGAGGACCAACTTATCGACCGGCTTAACATTGGTAAAAGTCGATACGGACATGGTGTTCGAGTAGATTCAGATACGACGAAGTGGGGTACTCCCGCTAATTCGTGGGTAGAAATGGCGCGTGAGGAGTTATTGGATGCTATCATCTACATAGTAGCTGATTATATTCGCAATCACGAGGATCCACGTGTCATTTCCGAGCCAGACGATAATGAACGTATTATGGGATACGCGAATAACATAGAACGTATAAAAAGTCCTTCACATAAATTACAAATATGGAATCTCACTAACTTACTACACTCCCAACTCTTTACAGGCGGTCAACAAACATTCTAATTTTGTCGTAATCATTGTCGCACCCGTACACGGACTGCGTAAAAAACATTGTCATTTCAGCCATCCTATACGACAAGTGTGTATCACGATACCTGTCGTATATATCAGCTAGTTCGAGAGTATTGTCGTCACACCACTCGATAAGATCTCGATCGGTCATGTCACGATGGAGCCCCCGCTCAATAAATTCCATAACGTCGTCAGTCATTTCCATTTTTACTTACATTCTACTCTATTCACTTCAACTTAGGTTGCATTTCAACCTTTTTTCCCATTCGCCGAAGTTGCATCACTTTCTTATCAACTTCACTCATCGCGGCATTTATTTTTCCCTCGTTTATCATTTTCTTATACCTAGCCGCATTTTTACCCGCTTCAGATTTCAAACTGAGCTCCACGCGCTTTTTAGCGCGCGCTTTTCTTTGATTTAAGGCAAACTTTGACTGATTCGTATACGCTTTTCTAGCCGCCGCTACGTTTCCTACCGCGTTTTTCTTTGCCTGCGTGATCTGTCCAGCTTTGATGAGTGTATTACCCGCCATACGCGTAGGTCGAATTACCTTTTTCTGTGTGATGTTTTTGAGAGAAGGTTTCGCGCGTTTTAACGTCATATTCACACCGTTAATAGCCTTATTACCTCCCGACCCGAGACGTATACCGCCATTGAATCCACCCGATGCGTTAAACAGTGGGTTAGAGAAGGTCTTCTTTGGCATTTTGTTATTGGTCGCCATGGGGTTATTAGAAATCTTGTTCATGGTAGCTCGTATCTGTGCATCTTGTATCTCCTCACGTATTTTCTTGACATTCAATATCGCGGCATTTTGATCAGTACCCTTAGTAGACTGATCCTGTTTATATCGTGGACGCATGACCTGCGTTTTTAACGCCCTCAACCGTAAAGGACCATATCCCTTTCTGATATTAGACTGTTCATGTCTGAGAAGTGTCTTTTTAAGTTCGAATTTGTCGTCGAACATCTTTTTTAACTTCGCTCGCTTTACAGCCGTATCACCTTCCTCGTCTACTCGTTTTAACCAATCTCTTTCATACCCCTTGTCTTCAACACGCTTACCGGTAAAACCGTCAATCTTCTTACCGGCCATCACGTCAACACCCGATATGTGCTTTTTCAGAATATCTTTACCCATACTAGCACCACCCACACTCTTACGCACCTGTCCACCCTTGAACGCGGCTTGAATTTTAGTCGCGGCGTTCTTCTCGCGCTTCAATTTTTCTAAGTGGATTTTGAACATCTTGTCCATGCCTTGAATTGTATCCATCGTCATCGCACTATTAGCCTGACGAATCCAATATTCCTTCTGTTTTTCCGGTAAAATTCCTTCTCTGATCGCAGCTACCACACTCGTTCTATACTCGACCCGAGCTTTAATGAGTGCATTCTTCGCCTTATTCTCGGTGAGTTTGTTTCGCGTCGCCTTCATTCGAGCGTCCATGTTATTCTTCTCTTTCTTCGCGTTTTCCTCCGCGGCCCTTCTTTCCGCGTTTCTTTTACCTCGCCCCTGTTCCTGCATCTCTCTTCGCTGTTTCGCGGCGGCTTGTTTCTTTTCTAACGCGATACGTCGAGCGGTCGCAGCCTTATTCGCCTCGGCGTTGCGTGCATTCTGTTTTCGCCTGTTTTCGTTTGCCTTTTGACGCGCTAATCTCTTAGCTTCACCTTCCGCCCTGGCTTTCGCAATCCGTTTAGCCTTGCCCGCATTCTTGATACGAGTTTTGAGTGCATTTACACCATTTAACGTGACCCGATTGATGTTACTGGTAAAGTTCACATCTTCACTAGTAGCTAAAGCCCTTAATTCGTCTTGAGCTTTCTTCTTTTTCTCCGCGATGGAGTTACGAGCCGCTTGAGCCCTCTTCTTCAGAATTGCCGCCATTCGATTTTGTGAAGCCTTCTTTGCGTTCGCGGCTCCTTTCATTCTATTCACGACGACAGCACCCCTGATAGCCGCTCGCTTATTCTCTTCAGCCTTTCTCTGAAGTTCATTCTTTTCACGTGCAGCCTTCTCGAGTGCCTCGACCTTTTCCGTCGCAGCTCTCTTAATATTCTCTTCGGCATTTTTCAGTTTCTTCTCGAGAGCAGCCTTATTTGCAGCAGATTGAAATCTACCGGCTGCAAGTGCCTGACGAGCCGCGTTCGCTTCGGTCTTTGCCTTATTCCTATTAGCCGCAGCCGCGGCGATCGCCTTATTTTTCTCTTCGGCAATCTGATTCATCTTAGCCTGATTCTCTGCTTTCTGACGTTCTCTAGCTTTTTGAGTGGCATTCTTTATGTTTGCAATTCTCTTCACATTGTTTTCCTCCTTTTGACGTTCTCTAGCTTTTTGAGCAGCGAGTGCAGTAGCTTCATTCTTGTTCTTCTTTGCCTTAGCGAGAGCATTCGCCTTGTTCTTCGCAGCCTTAGCGAGAGCATTCGCCTTGTTCTTCGCAGCATTTTTTAAATCTTGTTTTGCCTGGTTGAGATTAGCTCGCGCCTTAGCGCGCTCAGTCGCAGACGCCGCCTCGTTGAGACGCCTCTGAGCGTTACGAGCGTTTTGGACTGCCTGTTCCTGTTCAGCCTTCGCTTTTGCAAGAGCATTTGCCTTATTAGCCGCAGCCAGGGCGATCGCCTTATTTTTCTCCTCGGTAATCTGGTTCATCCTAGCCTGATTCTCTGCTTTCTGACGTTCTCTAGCTTTTTGAGCAGCGTTTCTCGTAGCCATGTTTCTATTCATCTTGGCCTTCTTAGCAGCATTCGTGAGAGCAGCATTTTTATTAGCTGCAGCCTTTGCGAGTGCTTGTTCACGTTCTTCCCTGGCCCTGTTAAGTGCTTGAGCCTTGTTCGTCTCCGCTGCATTGATCTTTGCTTGAGCTTCTTTAAGCTTTACTTGAGCTGCAGTTCTTTCGGCTTCAGTGTTTGCCATAGCCTGTGCCTTAGCAGCTTCTTCAGCTTCCTTCACAGCCGTAGCCTTTTCGGCAGCTGCGGCGGTGATCGCATTTTCCTTTTCACGTCGGATCTTATTCATTTCATCCTGTCGTTCCTTTTCAATTTTTGCGAGGTTAGCATTTTTCTTATTTTGCTTTGCCTTACCAGCCGCTCGTATTTTGTTTTCGAGTGCGAGTACCTTAGGAGCCAGTTTTACCTGAGTATTCTTTCCAAAATTATTCTTTAAAATTGTTCCACCCAAATTATTCATCGTGAGCGCGTTGATATTTTTACTAAAGTTCACACCCTGCTGAGCGGCTAATCTCGTGAGTGCAATCTTCTTGGCAATGAGTTCGGCATTTTGGACGATAGTGACTGGCTTCTTCTTGGCTTCTTCGAGCTCCATCATGAGCGTATTAATCCGAGCCTCCAGCGTTTTCACCTTCTCCGAATTACCGGCATTACCAGCGGTTTCCAGTTGCTTCGTAAGCTCTTGTATCTTGGCTAACGCCGTTTCTGTAGACTTCTTGTATTCATTCGCCTTCTTAGATGCCGTGTTTAAGTTGGCCCTCGCTCGATTAATCTCACCCTGTTTGAGACCGATATTCTTGTTCTTATCGGTAACCTTCTTCTCTGCATTCGTGATACGGGTTTGAGCATTTTTAAGAATTCTGTTAACCCTATTTCTTTCTACCGCCGCTCGACGACGTAACGCAGCAATTCGCGTGTTGAGTTCTCCGGCGTGTAACCTTTCCTTTGCCAATTGCCGCTTAGTCTGACCCAGCATTTCGGTATTTCTACGAGCTTTATTCTGACGCCTATTCAACTCAATCTCTAACAAGTGCTTATTGTTCTGCATTCTAGTCACGTCGTTTATAGCCTGGCGCTTAATACGCTCGGCTTCGGAAATTCTATTTTTGGCCAGTTTCGCTTCTCGTAAACGTAAGCGAGATTGCACCGCTCTCTGATGCGAGATTTGTCTCTGTGTGTTACGTTTCATCTGCGCTAACTTCACCTCTGCATTAAGTTTGTTTGTGGACGTGTTCTTACTCCCTCTAAAAAGTCGACCGAAAAATCCCGGTTTCTTTTCATTAGGTTCGCGGCGGTTACTCTCACGACTGTTAGACTCACGCCGGTTGTTTCGGAAACTCTTTATACGATCCCTATGCCTGTCGCGGATTGCATTATTCAAAGACCTTGCGCGCGTCTCGTTGGGTCTAGAACTATTATTCCGTCTCGCACTGTTGATGTTTCGATTCCGATTTTCATCGTTTCGGTTTCGGTTCTCGTTGTTCCGATTTTCATCGTTTCGGTTCTCGTTGTTCTGATTTTCATTTTGAACATTATTACGATTCGCATTAGCGAAGAAATTGACAGATTTTGGCGCAGGCGTAGCACGAGTCCCGGGTAAAAGTATAGGTTCACGCACGTTAATACTCGCCAAACGCCGACCGATAGCATCCTTTAAATCGGATATGGTCTTGTCAGTGTTCACGAGACCAGCCTTTTTTGCAAGCCTCTTCACAACCGCAGAAGTCACGTTGGATCTATACAACGTTTCGTAATCTTTTTGGGTAAACGGTGATTTGGGGTCCAAAAGAAAACGCTTATCTCTCGTGAGCACGAGGGGAGGCATAGGTAAATTTCCCTTCTTAGCCTCGCGGGTGATATCGCACATCCGGTCACGAGAGATCTCAACTGTGTGCCCTGTGTGAAGCTTGATGAGCTTCCTGATATTCTTGGTTTTTGCATCAGGATCACAAACGTCCATCTTGTTATAGTCAGATAAAATAATATAACAGATGGGATTACTGGTTGAAACCGTGTAAAAACATACGTAACTTATCATCATACGACATGTTAAACTTAAAGAGGTTGAACTCACCCGTATTCACGTGTATTATCTTGTACCTTGTCGGATCATACACGTTGATCCTGAAATCCAAGATACGGTTCATAAATGCTCCTATGTACTCCGTGATTGTCGATATCTTTTCTATATAGCGCGGTTCATTATGTAAAATGAACGAGATGATCTTATGATATGGTTTATAAAAAAACGGTTCTAACGGCATAATATCTTTCGTTCCACCATCTAAATATGTAACTCCTTTGTATGGCTTTGTAGCCGCTATGAAAGGAATAGAAATGCTCATACAAACGGCGTCTATCACGTGTAAATCGGGGTGCGTGTCTACCGAAAAGTATTCAGTTCTCCCTCTATTTAAGTTGAACGCCGCTATGTATAGTTTTTTCTTCAAGTCTGCAAATGTTGGATTACAACCGTACATCTCTTCTAAAGCGCTTCGAACGGCCTGGACATCTACGAGTCCATAATTTTTTAACAATGATCGTAATTTATACTTCGCGAGTCCTTCTACATCCAAACTCATTAATCTTTCAAATGCATCATCTAAGGATATCTCCAAGGCTATAAACGTGCCTATGATAGCGCCAGCTGATGCACCAGAAATCTCTTTGATATTTTTTAACTGATTTTCATATTTTTTTAACCGTCCCATAAAGGCATAAATGCCCATAGACGCTGGGCCTATCACGAGATATTCCATGTCGCATCACTTAATAGAACTGAGGAAATTGCTTTCGTAAAAGAGCGAACACAAGCGCGAAAACGATGGTGTGAACCAGGATCGCGGGCTGGGAGGTCTTACCAGACATGAAGTTCCCGGGAGGGATGGTAAGAAGCATACCAGGGCTAAGAGCCATGAAGAGCGTGGTAGTTACGAGAAGGTCGGTCTGAGTAAGAACAAGACCCATAGCCTTCGCGATGAGCGAGTACACGAGGAAAAAGACGAGACCATGGAAGAACACGGACGCCTTATCGGTGCTGACGTCCTTGAACGAAAGCTTGATACCGTTAGTCTTGAGCAGCATACCGGGGCTGAGTGCAAGGAAAAGAACGGCGGGAATGGCTACCTTCTGAGAGGTAAGTAGGGGAAGCATTTAATATATACACATAATATTTTTCGCAAACGCTACGAAATGGTCAAATGTTGCACCTCTCATCATCTGTTCACGGAGTACGTTCGCTCGAATAATTCTCAACAGGTGTTTCCATACGTCCGAGAGACGTTCCTCGTACCATATCGCGTCCCCCTGATGTTCCCACGTATCTCGTTCAATCGCATCGTGCTCGATATAACAAAATTCAACAAAGTCACAAAACTTACCCGAATGTTGAATCTGTGCATCGTACAGCAGGGTATTCATGGTATTCCACATATGATGAAGTTCGTCTGAGTATTCAATTTCCCAGTCTTCTATCGTATGTTCATAGTCGTTGTCATAATTTTCATTGTCGCTCTCATAGTCGACGTCATTTCCTGTAGTCGCCTCATAGACGTACTGATTCCAAACCATTATTCAGAAGCTTTCTTTTTGAGTCCAGTGACGGAGATGGTGGAAGTCTCCTTTGTTGGTAAACTTTCGACGATAACCTTTAAGGCAGTTTCCGCCTGCTGATCGTTTCCTTCGAAGAAAACGTTAAGTCCTTCCCTGATGGTATCCTTATTAAGGCCAACCTTACGAACACTCTTCTTCACGGTGATTTTACCAGTTTTGGTATTGATGACGTCGAGGCCGTTATCTACCATTAACTTTTTGATGTGCAACTTAAGTGCCTTTTCTGCTTGAGAGAGGACTTTGATATCGGATCTTGCTTCTTTAATCTGCTGATTCAGTTCAACCAGTTTAGAGACGCTGTTCGTGAGATCGTCGGCTTGAATGTTAGACATATACTAAATAAAGACTAATTACCTTTAAGTTGATTTAGATTAAGGCGCGCTGCATGGTATCAGGGGCAATGGTGGAGTTATTCCAAGTGAAAGCATCCTTGGGATTGGGGGGCTCGGCACGGATGGACTGGTTAGCGTTGCGAAGAGCACCGCCGGTGGTCTCGGGGATGCCAATCTGGCTACGGGGTTCGAGGAAGCTCTGGCCAGCGAGGATATCCTCGGGCGCGAACTCACCGAACTCCTCCTGAGAAGCCACCTCACGAGGGAGGAGAGAAGAAGCGAGGCCGGTACCCGCCTTCATCTCACAAGAATCGGCGGCAGTAGGCTCGGGGCCTGGGGCAGCACTCGCGACAGGGGCGAAAGACTTCTCCTTGACAGAGTACGTGGAAGTCTTACCAGTTCTCTTCAGGAGGACAATGATCACAACACCGACGACGAAAGCAAATAAGACGCGACCATAGGGAACCCGGTTCAAGCGCTTAGTAAGAGACATCTTTTATATACTGTTAACAAATTTTTTTTATTGATCGTCCTCAAACATATATTCATCGGGATACGTTTCATCGAAAGTCTCCTGGTCGGGTTCGGTAGGCTTGGCAAGTCTAACCTGGACGATATTCCAGGCAGGACCGAAGGCCTTCTTGGCAAACCAAAGTCCAGAAAATTCGAGGACGAGGGAACAGGTGCTGTCGGGCTGAATATCATCGAACTCGACCGCTTCCTTATCAGCGGAAAAGACCTTGGTGTTAGGAATGCGCTCTGCTGAGATCGTGTCGTCCCTGATGTAGGCAGACTTAATAGTCTTATCCGCGAGCTTACGACCGAACCAAGCCTCACAGTTCTCGATGGCATTCTGAACGTTAGTGTCGTGAAGCTCGTCAATCTTGGTAAAGTCAGGGGGTTCGAAAGTGAGGTCATCGGCAGTCTTCTCTACGATCTTAACATCGTTGAGTTGGATGAACTTACGCTTACGGTCGTCGGTGAAAGCGCGAACGTGGTAAAGGCCGTCTTCGCCCTTGGAAACGGTGTCGTAAATCATTTTATGTATGATATACGTCTCATTTCTTTAAACCTATGAAAGGTATGGCAGCTGAACGTTCGAGAAGAGGTTTGGGAACCCAACCATCTCTTCTAGGTCTAAATCCATACAATGTGTTCTGGACATTTAAGTTTTTGGGTATGGGCTGGGCATTTTTCGGTCGAAGTGCGAACTCATTTCTCACGTATGCATTGTTATTCTCACGTTTCCACCTGAGCGTTTTAAGGTTAAATCTTTGGTTTCCATTCGATCGCTCGTACCCCTCTACGACCGTATTTCGCGGCATGGGGTTTAATCCGTGTACGATTTTCTTCGAAAGTCGCTCCTTTGACGGCTCCGTCGTAAACTTCTTGTATTTATAGGGATTGACCTTCATGGCTTTCTGAATGGATATGTTTTTGCGCCTGGGTGCCTGTTTTGTCGTGTATGTTCTCTTGAGCTTTGGTCGTATACGTTTTATCACTGTATCTATGCTATCTGTGAGCTTGATTTTCTTGTCGAATAACCTGGCTAATCGTATAAGTCGCTGCCGATCTTTCTCCTTCTTTTCTGGTCGAAGCTTTAGAGTGTGCATGAGATAAATGTCATCTATTAAAAACTCTTTACTGGCGACGTAGACCTTTTTATTGACTATCATCTTATTGGTATTGACATTCCTGTACGTGACACCCTTTTTCAACGTGCGAACCACGTCGTAACCAAATTCACGGGGTCGCATGAACGGTATGTCGAGTAAACCTCCTAGGGTGACATTTTCGATCTTGTTCTTTTCCGGGGAGAAGAACCGAATATTGAGATCGAGTGCGAATAACTCCACGTCTATAAAGATGTCACCCTGACCAGGTCTATTATTAGTGCGCGTCTTTTTCTTTTTGATGAGCGTATATCGCCTCGTCACGTACGGACCAGATTGTTTAAATCCTAGACCCAGATATTTAATCAGTTTCTTATCCATGGACATTATACGATTCTTAACACGGGTGTTTAACTTTTGAGCAATCTGACCAAGCTTGTCCCACAATATAAGTTTTATAGCCTGCAGCTTACCAAAATACTTTGCGTCATAATAAATACGTGGAACGAACTTCGCATCTATATCACTCGTGACGATACGTTCATTGTAAGGCATGTACATATTGAACGCTTCTCCGCCACTGACAACCAAATCACCCATGTTTTTCATGTATTCACTGATTTCACCTATGGTGTTGAGAATGATATCCCGACACGCATCAGTGACGAAGACGTACACGAATTTTTCCAGTGACTTCTTTGAGTGCGCGCTGTGTAAACGACTTCTAAACTTTCCCAGATCTCTCGCCTCATCGCGTTCAAAATACTTTTTCAGCTTGGCATCTCTGAAAAGTAAATTTTCATGTCTGAACTGGTCGATGACCGTTTTAGAATATAGTTTGATGTCCATTATTATAGATCAACATTTTTATACATGAAAGAATCATATTCTGATGATATCAAACACACTTAAAGACGAGACGCATATGTAATGTACAATGTCTACTGATTCCACTCACACCTGCGATACCTGCCTCTGCGAGATCACTGCTCTCCGTAACGAACTTAAGTCGCTCACTAAGATTGTCAGAAAGATCAAGGCTAAGCTCGACGACCCCAACGGCGAGAAGTCCGCTAAGCGCGCCAAGAACAACGGTTTCAACCGCGAGCAGAAGATCTCCGAGGATCTTCGCGCTTTCCTGGGCCTTCCCGAGGGTCAGCTTGTCTCTCGTAGCACTGTGACCAAGTCTATCAACGAGTACGTTAAGGCTAACGGTCTCAAGCACCCCGACAACGGTCGCATCCTCGTCCTCGACCAGAAGCTTCGCGACCTTCTCAAGCCGCCTGCTGACGTTCAGGTCACTTTCCTCAACCTCCAGAAGTTCCTCAGCCCTCATTACACTAAGGTCGAGGCGTAATCATACTTAAAAATAAAAAACACATACTATAATAACAATGTCGATCGACAGGGCGTCGGCCGAAAACCTTGTTGGTACAAAAATATCAAACATAGATTTGTACCAAAAAGCCTTTACTCACAAAAGTGCGCTAAAAGAGGATGACACATTAAACGGGTCGTTTGAAACGCTCGAGTTTATTGGTGATTCTGTTTTAGGGTTCGTGATCACTAAATTCCTATACGATAAATACGAAAATAGACAGGAAGGCTTTTTGACCAAGGCTCGGACAAAACTTGTGCGAGGAGAAACGCTCGCCGGTATTGCTTCTAAACTTGAACTGTATAAGTGGATTCGGATGGATGAAAAGGGTATGCGTAATCAATGGATCCACAATCCCAAGATTCTCGAAGATGTATTTGAAGCTCTCGTGGGTGCTATTTACATGGATTTGGGTTTACTCCATGCAAAGGAGTTCATTTTGCGTATATACAATGATCCTAATTATGTGAATCTTCAGTCGATCATGGTTGACGACAATTTCAAGGATCACCTCATGCGATATTGTCAATCCAACAATCTCAGTCTTCCGGTCTACTCTATAACGGCACATGATAACGGAGTTTTCCATATCAACGTGTTCGTGGATGGCGTGTGTATGGGTTACGGATTCGCGAAAAACAAAAAACAAGCGGAACAAAATGCAGCTCGAGCGTTCTTTTATCCACCTAAGTCGGTATACCAAAATCAAGGATATCATTATCAACAATGAAGGGCGACGATTTCGTTCCCAAGAAGCGAGTTACCAAGAACGATAAAAAGCAAAAAAGGGAGGTCTATTCTCAGAGACATATTCGCACAGTACTTAAACATTTGGAGGGTAAATTAGTTAATGCACCCGAAGGTGAAAGCGCTGATCGAGAGGGTGTATGCACCTCAGAAGTCCGAGGAATGGCTAAAACTAAGAGGAAAAATGCTCACGGCAAGTGATGCAGCTACGGCTATCGGCAAAAATCCTTACGAAACCCCAGATGGTTTACTCCTAAAGAAGTGTGGTCTTGGTGAGAAGTTTACCGGAAACGCCGCGACGCGTCATGGTGAAAAATACGAAGACGAAGCGCGTATTCTCTACGAGCAACGTCATAACGAAGTTGTTCATGAGATCGGTTTGGTTCCTCATCCGATGTATGATTTTTTGGGTGGTAGTCCGGACGGTGTTTCGGAATCGGGAAAACTCGTCGAGATCAAGTGTCCTCCACAGAGAGCTATCGTTCCCGGTCAGGTCCCGGAGCACTATATGCCACAATTGCAAATGTGTATGGAGATTCTAGATCTTGATGAAGCAGACTTCATTCAGTACAAACCCGCAGAAACGAACTGGCCAAAACCAGAGGAATTTGATGTGGTAAATGTCAAGCGAGACCGTGAATGGTGGGCGACATATTTTCCTGTGATGAAGGAATTTTGGGAAAAGGTGGTATATTATCGCGAGCACATCGACGAACTTCCCAAACCCAAAGAGAAGAAGAAACGTGTATTAAAAGAGAAGGTACATGTTTGTGAAGTAGCGTCGGATCCAGACGACGATTATCACAGCGATTAATAAGTATGTTAAAAAGTCGGAGTGGAGTGGGACGTATAGTTCGTGTAGGGACGGTCATAGGTAGACGAACTACACGTCTCATCAAAACCAATAGACAGACGAGAATAACTCGTGTAGTACCATACGTGGTAGATTATTATAATAACACCGAACCATCCATTGAGTATGTGAAATCGTTGCTCGAAGTGTTCGTCGAGACAGAAGTAGCTCTCACGGTGTTCTACGTTCTCATGGCTGCTTTTTCGATACATTCGTATAAAGCACCTAAGTCGGACGTTGAATAATGATTTTTTATACAAACAAACAACCAACAATTTACACTCGAATATGAACAAGTACACTCTCAACGGCACTCTTTACGCCCCTTACCAGGTGGACGGTGTGAAGTGGATGCATGACATGGAGCACCAGACCTCCGGTCCCAAAGGTGGATTCTTGTGCGACGAGATGGGTGTCGGTAAGACGATCCAAATCATCGCGACCATGCTCAGGAACCCCAAGCCCCACACACTGATCGTGGTGCCCAAAACCATCGTCACTCAATGGAGTACAGAGATCTCCAAATTTGCCCCAGGTCTCTCTACTCTCGTTTACGACGGCCCAGATCGTACGACCAACGTCGAGGATCTCAAGAAGGTAGATGTCGTGGTCTGTCCCTACAGTCTCGTCTATAACCGCAAGACGATTCTGCACGCGATGAAGTGGGATCGCGTCGTTCTCGACGAAGCTCACGAGATTCGTAACCGAAAGTCCGAGACTTTCAAGGCCGTCTACAAGCTTGACGCAGATATTCGCTGGCTCGCCACTGGTACTCCGGTCTTTAACTCGATGGAGGATTTCGTCTCGCTTTGTATGTTCTTGGGACTTTCCAAGGATCTTGTGCAGGCTATGTACGACGAGATCAGGGATATCTACATCCTTCGACGTACCAAGGGTGACAGCGTTGGAAAGCTCCCGCGTTGTCACTTTGAGAATGTGGAACTCGAGATGTACGAAGAAGAACGTCGCATCTACGAACAGGCATTCTTCGAATCACAGGAGTACATCAGCGAACTCAAAAATATCGCTGTATCCATCGGTTCGAGGGCTATGCAGATTCTGGAATGCCTTCTTCGGGTGCGCCAGACGATGACATGGCCTCAGCTTTATTTGGATGGAATGACCAAGAAGCAGGGTGTCGACCGTATCATCTGGAAGCACAGCACAAAGAAGATCGATACTTTGAAACACGACATCTCTCAGCACCCAGAGGAAAAGGCTGTGATTTTTTGCCAATTCCGCGGTGAAATGGATCATCTCGAGGAGGTCTTCAGGGGTCGCGTTTCAAGAATCGACGGGATGGTCGAGAAGGATGAACGCCACACTCGTCTCGAGGAGTTCAAGGCTGCCCCAGCGGGAAGTGTTCTCATCGTGCAAATCAAGTGCGGCGGTGTCGGTCTCAACATTCAGTGTGCGAGCCGCGTGTACATCATGGCTCCGTCGTGGAACCCCGCCACGGAACTCCAAGCCATCGGCAGGTGCCATCGAACCGGTCAGACTCGCGAAGTCTTCGTGAAAAAGTACGTCTACAGCGACACACCCACGGTGCGAAGTGTCGATCTCGCCATGATGGCGCTTCAAGGTCACAAGGCCCATGTGTGCGCGGAAGTTCTCAATGATGAAAAAGTTGGATACCAGATTCCGGTGAAATACGAGAAATCCATCGACGCCATCAGGAAAATTTTCCAGTAATATAATAAAACAATGTACGCTGTCGCCGAGGGTTCTCGCGCCGAAGTTTTCCACGGTACCGCCAAGCACACACCCGGTGGTCTCACGAAGAAGGATCTCGTTCAGGATAAGTATGGTAACATCAAGAGCAAGGCCGCCGTCGCTGCCGCTAAGAAGCGCATGAAGGCGGAGGGTGCTTCTGCCATGGTCAAGGTTTTCAAGCCTGCGAAGAAGGGTGACTTCAAGCTTGCCCCCAAGAAGGGTACCAAGAAGTACAAGACGCTCATAAAAAAAATGAAGTAAATAGTAAAGGATGACTCTTGCTAAATGGGATGAAGCTGTCCGTGTAGCAAAAATCAAGCTCAAGCTTGACCCAAATAAGTATAGCGTTTTAAAAGGTAAATTATTGAAAGAAGCTCAGTTCATATATAGTCTACTCTTGGAGAGTAAGTAATTAGTCTAGAATAAATTGGAAACCCTTAAGTTGTTGTGGCTCATACACAACAAGTTGATGCAACTTCCACGTTACCCCAAACTTCTTGTTTAGAAAATAGACACTCACCATCTCGACGATAGCGACACCAGAATTCCTAGCGTACAACTTATCGGTGGCTGCATCTTTTAGATGCTCGCGCTCACTGTTAAATACTCCGGGTTTAATCATTCCATCGGTATTCGTATCAACCTTAACACGAAACTTGGGCTCTCTGTCCGCCGAGTGTTTAATGTTCGAGTTGAACATTGGTTTAAGGTCTTCAACGGTCATGTGCTTATGGAAGATAGCTTCACTTTGCTTGCTCACATTCTCGATAATAGTCTCTTCCATCTTTGTCAGAATGTCGTAAAACGCTTTCACATAGTTACCCTCTTCATCGTATCCTTTCATAGAAAAGTCGACATTCCACTTGGTGTTACCCACAGGTGGCGTAAAACCGGAAATACCGAAAGGCATATACATCCTAGGAATTTGAATACGAACGGGTTTGCCCTCTTTCGTACTGAAAGAGATCTTCCGCCCATCATATTCAAGGATATCCAAATTATCGATGAGGGTATGAAATTTTGCCATAATATCTATTTATGCGCCTAAAACTTTAAGCTGAACAAGCTGTACATTCAGCTTCAAGACTAAATTGGATTGGTCGAGCCTTCGCTTTGCTTCGCAGATAATACATCCCAGTCTTCAATCCAGCCTTCCACGCGTACATGTGCATAGACGACAGTTTGGACAGTGTAGGGTTCTCTACGAACAAGTTCATACTCTGACTCTGATCCACGTACACACCTCTATCAGCTGCCATATCAATAATAACCTTCTGACTAATTTCCCATACGGTCTTGTAAAGATGTTTGATATCATCAGGGATATCGGTAATATTCTGAATAGATCCACCCGCCTTGATCATGAGGTCCTTCATTTCTTTCGACCACAGACCCACCTTTTGGAGAGCTTTCACGAGATGCTTGTTGACAACCACAAATTCACCGGCTAGGGTGCGACGAAGGTAAATGTTCGTCGTATAAGGCTCGAAGCACTCGTTGTTACCGAGAATCTGAGAAGTACTCGCCGTTGGCATGGGTGCGAGGAGTAGACTGTTTGCGACTCCCTTCTTCACACGCTCGCGCATGGCTGTCCAATCGTAGAATCCACTGTGCATGGGTTCACGATCCCACATGTCGAACTGCAAAATACCCTTACTGATTGGACTTCCCTCGAAAGACTCATAGGCACCCTGCTTTTCCGCAAGTTCACAGCTCGCTTCGAGTGCACCGTGATACATAGTCTCAAAAATATACGCATTCATCTTTCGAGAATCTTCGTCACCGAATGCATGTCCACAAAGAATGAAGGCATCTGCCAGGCCTTGAACACCGATGCCGATAGGACGGTGTTTGAAATTCGAACGCTTCGTGTTTTCCGTGGGATAGAAGTTACGATCGATCACCCTATTAAGATTATACGTGAGCGTTTTGGAAATAGCGTGTAGCTTTTCGTAGTCGAACGTGCCTTCCTTGGTCACACATGACGGAAGAGAGATGGACGCTAGGTTACATACAGCCGTTTCATCCTTATCCGAATACTCGATAATCTCGCTACAAAGGTTAGAAGACTTAATCGTACCAAGATTCTTTTGATTGCTCTTCTTGTTACACGCATCCTTGTAAAGCATATAAGGCGTTCCAGTCTCACTCTGCGATTTGATGATCGCCTTCCAAATCTCAGAGGCGGGAATAACCTCGTTCGCGAGACCCTCTTCTTCGTATTTTGTGTATAGCTTTTCGAACTCTTCACCGTACACGTCAGACAGACCTGGGGCCTTATCGGGGCAGAAAAGAGACCAGTTCCCACCTTCTTCGACTCGCTTCATGAAAAGATCCGGAATCCACAAAGCGCTAAACAGATCTCGACAACGAGCCTCCTCGTCACCCTGGTTCAACCGAATATCCAGGAAATCAAGGATGTCTGCGTGCCAGGGCTCGATGTACATGGCAAAAGATCCCTTTCTGCGTCCCGCCTGGTTCACGTAGCGAGCAGTTGCATTGAACACGCGAAGCATGGGAATAATACCATCAGACTTTCCATTCGTTCCCCTGATGACCGAGTTATTAGCCCTCACATTATGGATGTGGAGTCCAATTCCACCGGCCCATTTTGAGATTTGAGCACACTCTTTGAGAGTGTCATAAATTCCGTCGATGGAATCAGCCTTGTTGGCAGTGAGAAAGCATGAAGACATCTGCGGTCTATGCGTTCCGGCATTGAATAGAGTCGGTGTCGCATGAATGAAGTGACCCCGAGACATGGACTCGTACGTCTTCACGATAGAATCAATATCGTCTCCGTGGATTCCTATGGCTACGCGCATGAGTAAATATTGGGGCGTCTCGATAATTTTACCATCGACCCTCTGAAGATACCCCTTCTCTAGGGTTTTGATTCCGAAATACCCAAAGTCAAAATCGCGTTCTGGAGAAATGAATTGCTGTACATCGGCAGCCATGTCCATAACCTCCTTCGTTACGATGTTAGCGAAATACAACTGAGACATCGCATCGTAGAACGTCTTGGGGGCGGTCTTCTGAATGTTACTCGCGACGATACGAGTAGCGAGTATCTCGTAATCGGGGTCACTCGTGACCATACCAATACAAATCTCAGCGGATAGCGTATCTATTTCGTGAGTAGTAATATTGTCATACATAGACGAAAACACCTGTTTCGCAATCAGAGAGGCATCCACTTTCTCGGAAAGCTCGTATCGCAATTTGGAGATCCTGTTGGTGACCTTATCAAACTTTACGTCTTCAACATGACCGGACCGTTTAATAACCCGCATGATATTGATAATACATGCCTATTTTTTAATTACATTTGAAATCTTCACTTCGGACGGGGACGGGGCCGACCGTCTCAGCATACCTGTTAGGCTGGAGGAAACTCGTGTTCACATTGAAATTACCCGGAACACCTGGCGGAGAGACGGGGGGATACGAGGCAATGAAGCACTCGGGAGCCTTGCACACAGGGGGCTCCGTGTTGCAGGGCTTAGTCTGGTAAGCCTCATCAAAATCAGCAGCAGCTATCATTTATAATGTACAGATACTTTTTTTTCCTGGACTATATTAAATGTGTGATAGACTTCACCTTAATTCTTTAAAACAAACGGAAACTCCCCTGAACAAGTTGTTCTTCTCGGAGTTCAACACGAAGTTAGTTCAGAAAGCTATACGCCAGGCGTTCAAGGATAAGACCGGTGTTTCCATCGATTACCAAAATGCGGGTGACCTCTACGCGATCATGCGTGTCGTGTTTATCAACAACGCTGGCAACCACTACGAGAAGGTTAACGAGCAGGTAAGAGCCATGAACTCCATCGTGATCAAGACTGCCCTTCCCCAGATTCAATCGGGCGTCGCGCAGTATATGGGTTACATAAGAGACATAGATACACTCGTGGTTCCCCCTACCCCTCCCGCGAATACGAGTACGTACGGTATGAAACTTGATGCTAACGATAAGATAGGTGTATAAAGGATTGACCCGCCATATGTATAAGTAAAAATGTCATTGAACTACTATAAATCCGAAACGGAAAAGATATGCAAATCCAAAGGATGGGATCGCGCTGAAATTAATACGGTATGGCTCCTCCTCTCAGAAGAATTTGGGGAACTGGCGTCAGCGATTCGTCAATCGAAGAAGACGTTCAAGAAGTCTAACATGAAAAAGGACAAGGGTGTAGATATCATGATGGAAATGGGGGATGTGTTCAGTTACCTCTTCCAACTAGCACACATGCTAGACGTAGACCTAGATAAAATGTGGGTAGAACACGGAAAGAAGATGTCACACAAAAAATATATCTCTTGATAGTAGTAAAGATGAGTAAGTACATGCTCAGTGATCAGGCATCCATCGATAAAATTAATCCGTATGTGGCGAATGAATTTTCTTTGCCAGGCTCCAGTCGAAGACCCAACTCGTTTTCTCCTCATAAAAAGGCTGAAGAAGAGGGTATGCCTAAGGACGAACACATCATATGTGAGTATGGTGTGACCGCGGGTGATAAGACGGTCGACTTTTGTAAGGGAGGAAATACTTGCGAACTTTCTAGACCGCTCATTCCAGGGCGTAACATCGACTTAGGCTATGACGAACCTGAACCTTCTGTTATCCGAGAAAGTGTGAAGTTTATTAAGTCCATGAAGACGTTAGACGCTTTTACGATTATCATAGTCGTTCTCATAATTCTTCTGCTATCGACTTTAAAACGTCGATAAGAGCAATAATGCGTTTTTTGTGCCCGCATTTCATGATCACTTGAGGGAGTGTATAGAGACAAAATTCTTTTACAAACTCTCTCTGCCATCCCGACTTTTTATGTATGATTGGGGGTGAGAAAGTAGGATCGATGATCTTGATCGCATTCATTACCCGAAGAATACAGTTAATATCAGTGTTTTCACATAAGATATCTTCCAGTATGATAACTGCCATCACTCGCCTAGTCCGAGTCGTGTTTACTATCATATTCTCCAAAAAGTGCGCATATGAAGTGGATCCATGTTTGAACTTAATTTCTTCCCAGTCTCCAAGTGGTTTAGTGTTAAAACAGACAGTATCGTTTACGTAGCCATCTCCTTCGATGTATCGAGAATATTTAAGCTCGACATGAGGAAGATTTGTGTGCTCATCTATGAACGCACGAGCCTCTTTAACGAAGGAAGGCATACTTACAGTCTGGCTTAAACTCTAACTTCTTCTCTAAATCCTTTAATTGTTCTTTCTTTTTTATCTCTAATCCGACACAATTGTGTTGTTCTAACCTAAAACATTTCATACAAAATTCGCCGTTGCAGTATTTACAAGTCATGGGGACGCCACATTTTTTTCGGCATTGCTGACACGGCATTTTCTATATAACGATTTATTTTTTTAACCTAAGTCGAGGTTCTTTATACTCGAAACTATGTCTAAAGATGTTCTCGTCTATCGCAAACAACACGTTCTCCTATTTACTGACTCAGGATGAGTTCAGGAACAAATGCCCCGAGAAAATCCGCCCTTCCAGGATTAAGCTCACGACGATTACTATGATCTCCGCATTCTCGAAACCCATCGAGGTCAACAAGATTCGCTCGGTATTCGAAGAACTTGGAGAAATCCGTCTTCACCGTAACGACACGTCTAACCAGGCGATCGTTTGGTCACTGAAACCCACGACATTCTACAACCAGATTACTCTCACGTACGACGACGGTCATAGTATCAAATCCATCAAGATCTTTCCCAACGGAAGTATTCAAGTCGCAGGTTGCGAGGACCTGTTCAACTGCAAGTATGTCATCTCTGGTCTCGTATATATCCTACAGTCTTTCGACGAAGATATTGTACCACCGGCCGACACGTTTCGCGTGGTGATGATCAACTCCAACTTCAGCCTCAACTACAACATTAATCTCATGTTGACGACGCAACACTTCGAAAAATATTCCGACGTTTTCAAAGTATCCTTCGAACCGGATCGCTACTCTGCGGTCAAGATCAAATTTAAACCCGCAGGCGACATGAAAGAAATCACGACCAGTATTTTCGGTACAGGGAAAATCATAATCACCGGCGCAGAGACGCTCAAGGAGATCGTATTTGCTTACAACATAATCAACCAGCACATCAACGATTGTCCAGCTATCAGGGTTTCGAGTGTGGAGGTGTCAGACGACTTCAATGACTATTTCGGGTACAACATGGACGATGCCATCAAAAAAATTAAGGGTATGGGGGTGGAGTCTTGGACCAATACGATTACGAATAGGCAAATAAATTTCTGATTGTAATATAAATGTCGCAGCGTTTAGGCATGGCCGACGGCAGATGCCACACAATCAACAACTCCTCTCTACTCTATGATAACTACATCAAGACTCAGAACGGTATCAAGTACGAGGACAACTACTCGTTCCGCAAGCTCCTGCAAGAGAAGGGCCCCGATCTTCACCAGGTCCCCGCTCCCCAAGATGACGGAAGCCCCTGTGGTCTCTGTGATTCTTCCCTCAACCTGTCCAAGATCAACTGAGTAAAACCCTTAAAATTAAAGTAAAATCCATTGTATGGACGATACTGATCAAGGTACTACGTGTGCAATATGTCTCAATCCAGTGAGAGAGACGAGACAAAATAAACCTATCAGATGTGGTCATTTGTTTCACTCTCACTGTATAGAGGAATGGAAACGACGCGGAAATCAAACATGCCCCACGTGCAGGAAAATTTTCGATGGCGCCAATTTTCAGGTGACAGTCAGCATTAGAAATACGATAAACGACACGACTTTTGTAAGAGACGTGGAAGATCAGTACATTTTCGATACATTGGACGCTTTCTTTGATATAGAAGATGCAACTGAGCTAGAGAGCTTACTTGCGGACTTTGGGATGAGTGTGTCCAACCTTGACCCCCTTATTCTTAACACAGAAGGATGAACAGTACTTGTCGTACTTCAAACCCGGGTAGTCCCTAGAAATTTTACGCGGATCCTTGATCAGTTTTCCCTTAGCTCCAACCACCAATGGTCCCGTAGCCCATCCTCGCTTATGACTGAAAAACTCAGCCTTAAACACTATGACACGCCCAGGTTTTAAAGTGGCGGCCGCTCGCTTAACACGACCCACCGGTACTTTAAAAAATCTAGCTATACTTTCGTGTGTATCCCCCGCTTTCACTTTATACTCAGCCTTGCTATGTTGCTTATAAAAATGGAAATCACCCTGGCACAGATGGTTATTCTTTTTGCATGAAGCGATAAACAGCATCACTTTGTAGTAATCGGGCTTACATTTCGTACCACCTTTCACAATGTAGACTTTACCGGGGTTATCGGCGACGACGAGTTTTGGTAGAGTACCACAGTTTATGTAACGACCATTGGCACGTAAATTGGCGCGCTCTCCAGGCTGACTCTTCCATCCACGGTATCTCTGAAAATCATTGACTGCATACGCATAGCAGTTATTATTATTCTTACCCACCTTACCACCCCACTTTCGAGTGGTAAACGTATGTTCGCCGCCGCTTGTAGGGGGACCTTTGGTCATTATATTATGTTAGAAAAAAATCTTCCCACATAATAAATGATCAAAGATATTACCAAAGCTAGAACTAAGCGCCAAATCATCGAAGAGATTTTAATCTTCGTGCTCACCGTTCTGGTCAGCACTTTTATTCTTCGCTTCACTTGGAACAATTCACTGAGTAAGCATATCAGCGTGCTCAAGCCTATTAAGTCTTTCTTTGACGCACTTTTACTGTCTATTTCTATTCAGGTTTTTCGGGGTCTTTAAACCTCCTTGAAACCGACGACACGCTCACCGGATGAGTGAACCATCGTGGGGTATCCTTCGATTCCCTTGCAATCCTCAGAATCACAGTCGACAAACGTGTAAGGCTTACCCTTACCCTCGAAATAGTCGAGCTGCTTACGAGTCCATCCACAACCCATGGACCCGTAAACAGTCCATTCGCCATCACTGGGCTCCGCCTTGATAGCCTTCACGGGCTGAGCCTTCTTCATAGCCATAAAAATACGAATGTTGATGAGCACGAGAATAAGTGCGAGAATCATGTTATATCTATACAGCAGATTTTATTTCTGACCATAAAGTATGACGAGTATTCAGAAGAACATCGACAGGATTCTCGAGGGGAACAAGGGTTGTGCCCCCATGAATCATATAGCTATTAATACATCATGGAAACGTTCCGGTGCATACGGCAATGTTCGTCGCGCCAAATTGACGGGTAAGTCTAGAAAGTTTATCGCGATGAAAGAGATGAAAGTTCCTAAAGACGATCCCGAACTCGGTGAGCTTGCTGAAATGGAATACAAAATCGCTCGCAAGCTCAAGAACTTTGACATCCCGAAAGTGTACAAGTATGTCAAGTGTCCCATCGAAGGAAATGGTCCGAATCTTAGAAAGGATATACTGTATTTCGAGTATGTGAATGGCGTTTCTCTTCGGGAATACATCCGAACTCGTCGAGATCTCACTCTTATCCAATTAAAGTCGATCGTCGCACAGGTGTCCTACAACCTGTACAGAATTAGTAAGAAATTCCCCACGTTTCGTCACCACGACCTGCACACGGATAACATTCTCGTTCGACCCGTCGCGAGAAAGAATATCCCCATCGAAGTTGGTGATACCAAGTACACGATCGACAACGGTGGCCTAGAGTTGGTGATGATCGATTTCGGATTTGCTTCTTTCCCGGGTATACCCAACCCTCTCGTTAACAAGAAGAATTACATCAACATAGGTATTCACAGAAATTCCAATAGGTACTACGACCTTCACTTTTTCCTTAACAGTATACACAACGAACTCACACGAACGGCTCAGATAACCCCGATGGTGGCCGATCACGGGCCTCGTATCGGTATGAAAGTTTTCATCGGAAACCTGTTCACAAAGGATTACCTCGGGTTTACGTCGAGCAAGCTCAAAAATTTTAGGTTACGTGGTACGACAAACAATTCAAGAAATAAGGATCTACCGACATTTGAAAAGGTTCTGAAGCATCCGTTTCTGACAGGAATTAAGACGCCGCGTATGGAAATACCCACGACTAAAACGACCAGTACCCCTGTAGTGATATCACGAAAGACTCCTCCCAGAAATAATAAAACCACCGCTAGTCAAAGAAAAGCTGCCATCAATCGCGCGAAAAAGGTATTAGAAGCCGGTAAGCAAATGACCAGACCGACGATCAGACCTGGTATTGCTCGCAAACCCCCTCTCCCTCCCAAGCCTCCCAAGGCTCCGTCTCCCCCTAAACCGTCCAGCGGTAAACCAATTCTCACTAAGCCTGCGACATCTGCGGGTATGACCAAATCGAAGAAACCTTCGAGTAGAAAACCCTCGAGTAAGAAGAATAAGGTGAGCCAGGCATGGATTAACTCATTCATGAAAAACATGACTCGCGCTTAAAGAAAATACCCGTTCTTTATATAATGAAATGTTGTGACGTGTGTTGCGAAAAATACAACAATTCAAATCACAAAAAGGTTGAGTGCCCTTTTTGTGATTTTAAATCGTGTCGATCATGTTCACAGAAATACATGCTTAGCACTACTGAAGAACCCCATTGCATGAAATGTAAACACGAACATAATAGGGAGTTTATAGACACGTTCTGTTCGTCGGTGTTTAGAAATCGTGACTATAGAAAACATCGTGAGAATGTCCTGTTTCAAAGAGAGATAGCACGTATGCCTGAAACACAACCATACGTTATGCGGGAATTACAGTTGAGAAGTTTGCGAATGTCGTATCTCTACCTGGTGTACATCCTAAGAAACCTGTATAGAACTGATGACGTGATGGAAGAAGTGAAACCGTATTTAGATTCAGTATTACGTACGAACATCATCAATATCTACGAAACCATACAGGTACTTAATTCGAACGAACCAACCATAGCGAGTGATAAGTATCACAAGATCGCTCAGAAGTGTCCTTCGGAAGATTGTCGCGGATTTTTATGCGATGACTGGATTTGTGGTATATGCAAAAACAAGTTCTGTGATAAGTGTCACGAGATTCTCGTTCCTGGTCACACGTGTAACAAAGATACTGTAAAAACGATGAAGCTACTGAAAAGGGATACGAAACCATGTCCGAAGTGTAATGTACCTATATCAAAGATAGAGGGTTGCGCTCAGATGTGGTGTACACAGTGTCACGTAGCGTTCGACTGGAGAACGGGGGCCATAGAGACGGGTAGAATACACAATCCACACTATTTCGAATTTAAAAAACGATCGAGAGAACACGGGGACATTCCATGCGGTGGGCGACCCACGCACGCAGAATTGCGACGATCGAAAGCATCAGTCTCCATTCTGGAAATATCGGTGAGTGTGGTACAAATTGAGTATGAACTGATGTATCGGTTTGGGTTTTTCTACGAGGACAACCGATATCTGCGTATGAAATATCTCTTAAATGAGTTGTCAGAAGAAAGTCTAAAACGCGAACTCCAGAGACGTGACAAGAGCAACTGTAAAACCCGTGACGTCAGGGACATATATCAGATGTACGTAGACACCGTGGGTGACCTATTGAGACAATACATGATCGACAGGTCAAAGGAATTGGACATCATCGCAGAAGTTCGCGAACTTCTTTTGTACATGAATCAGGTGTTGGGAACTATACGGAAGAGATACGTCTGTAAGCTACCCTATAATTTAATGTTGGATATAATCAGATGAGAGTGTACATTATTATAGCAGTGATTCTGTTATGCATTCTGTTAAGACCAAGGTATAAAGAACCTATGGTTCTCCCCAAGGTATTCACACCCGAAGAGTGTGACAGCATAATAAAAACAGCTGAATCCAGGCTGGAACCGTCGAATATGGATACCGATTTTCATATAGACAAGACTATCCGAGATAGCGAAACTGCGTGGATAAGCCCCACAGAAAGCAAGGTCGCTAACAAGATGATCAGGAAGTGTGTGTCGTACACGGATAGAAAACCAGTGAACAGCGAACAGTTACAAGTTCTCAAATACAAGGAGGGTGGATTTTACACACCGCATCAAGACGCGTTCTACGACGAACCCAATCCTAGAACCGTCACCGCTATAATCGCATTGAACGACGATTACGAAGGTGGAGAAACAGAATTTCCGAATTTGGGTAAAAAGTTTAAACTGAATAAGGGTGATGTGCTCTTGTTCAACAATTTCACCGATTGGGGATACCAAACGCCAAAGTCGTTACACGGTGGACGACCGGTGAAATCGGGTGAGAAGTGGATATGTAACCTTTGGATACACAGGTACCCGTACAACCCCGAAGACTGGACGGGTTCTAAGGCATTCCCCGGTAATGAAGGTGGTGGTTCGTGTTCTGTTTTTTAACCAATTTATACGAGAGAGTGTAATAACTTAAAAATAAAATACTCATAGTGAGTACCTTACGATGAATAATATGTGTACTATCCACCCTACACCGGCATTGTGCCTCCTTGAAGTGTCTCGTCGACCCAAGACCGCCCGTAAATCGGGGTATGTTAATGTCTATGAACATATCAAAAAGGAAATCAAGGTACTCAACTACGAAGATACAGAAGCAGCAAAAATGGAGGCAAAACGTCAGCCTCGTAGATCTGCCAGGATGAAAAAACACAAATAAATATCACACTTCGACTTTAACTTCGCTCTCGTATTTCTAATGTAGATTGATGAAGCGTTATTAACATAAACATTCCTAACGCAAAAAGATACACTGCATCGATCCATAAAGTAAAAACAACGGCTATAGGTAGTGCGAAAAAGCAATACGTAGAATGAAAAGCCAATATAAGCCTCGCCTTTAATTTCTCTGAATACACTGCGTATAATGTAGCTCCCAGAAATATTATATTCAGTATATCAGCCAGCGAAAACCGAATTGCGAAAGAATATAACCCTAACCATAAAAACATCCATAGAACCGTGCGATTAATTTCGGGATATTTCACGATAACTTCTAAGTGTGGATGTTGTTGAGGTTGGGGCTCAACGATTGAATGAGCTTCGATGTCGTGGTTAGTACCTATCGAAACACAGCCATCGGGTGATTCGACGACAACGTGTCGTTCATTGTTCATACATAATTTTTGTATTATTTTTCTAAAAGCTTTAACGCTTCAAGTTGAAACTTATCACACGGAGCATTCACGTTCAACGGAACATACTGAACATCCTTAATTATAGCTTCGTCTTGTGCGACCGTTTCGTACATTTTATCATGAAACCGTTTGACCACAAGTGGGTTATCCATCAGGGGTGTCTTTGGGTACATCATACACCACGACATCTTAGTATTCTTGTCATCCATCGGAGCGAGTGTACTAAACGTGATAAACTCATACATACCCGCGAGTTTAATTCTTATGATGGATGTAGCTGGGGACACAAATCTATTGTGAACGGGTGCACCATTCTTTGGTTGCATGTGTTTCGTAAATGTAGACGAAGCTTTGGGTTGAACGACGGCGAAACAATCTACATAGTCATTCACTCTCTCGACTTTAAGATTCTTAACAATCCCGTTATTCTCGTCAGCGAAGTTGTGAACAAAATTTATATGGGAAATATCGGTCGCGTTCAAAACCCAATCGTAAATGTTACCTTTCAATTCTTTAGAACCGTATACATGAACCCAATCGGGGTCGTTTAATTCTTTACAGTAACGGGTCGGTAAAGGTTGATTATTCTTAGCAGTCCAAATAAACCCACCATCTTCAATCACCGGATACGAACCAATATCACCACCGACAGGTATGTTGTGCGCAGAGGGGACTTTGACGAGTTTACCGCTCGTGTCATATTCCCATCCATGATACGGACATTGTATACGATCCCCCTTCACACGACCATTACATAAATTGGCGCCTCTGTGTGGACACTTTGCATCCAACAGAGAAACCTTACCATACTTGCCACGAAAGAGTACGTGGTTCTTTCCACTGATGCGAACACTTTCCATTTCGAGTCCCTTCGAAACTCCTATACCATATAACATCTACCTATATTGTTAACTAAGTTTTTAAATCACCGTAAATATCTAAAATATCTTTAACGATCGGACTTCGCTCTATATCTGTGTGTTCAAAAGTAATGCACTCTATGCGCTTATGGGCGCGGTCTTTCACACGTTCATAAATATCTTTGAGACCATTTTCATCGTATTTTCTATCGTGTTGTCTAAGATCTCCTGTTATTACCATTTTGCTATCGTCTCCTATGCGCGTGAGTAACATCTTCATTTGGTTAGGGGTTGAGTTCTGCATCTCGTCCGCTATGATAAATGCGTTTTTAAACGTACGTCCACGCATGTACGCCAACGGACATATCTCTATCACTTTCTCTTTGATCATTGACGCGATTTGTGCTTGTGTGTAAAACTCCGCAAAAATATCCATGATGGGTCGTGTCCATGGATCCATCTTTTCTTCGAGTGTCCCGGGTAAATACCCTATATCTTCCTCGACAGAAACTGCGGGGCGTGTCAATATGATCTTCTTGAATGAGTCGTCGTTTAATCCCTGTATAGCCGCATAACATGCTAACATCGTCTTACCTGTACCAGCTGGTCCTACTGCAAACACCATCGGTTTCATACCATACAAAACCCGATTGTAATCCCTCTGACGATCATTTTTCGGAACCGTACTCGGAATATTTATTTCCACTTCATACGACTCCTCATATATTTCGGTTTCATACGAACATGGTGAAAATTTTTCGCGGCGACCCTTCTTCCCCATACTGTTTATTCAGAAATTTTAAATCTTAGTAGACGTAAATGCTCGCCCTATTTTGTAAACCGGTAGTCATCATTGAACCCCCCAAGAAACCAATCATCACTCCTCAGGATTGTAGAATTATACATGTAAGAGAAGTGAAAGATAACGCACTCGTGTCAGAATTTTTAGAACCGGTTGAATGGTTAAATGCACCACCGGTTATCATAGAACGCGAGTCAGGGGACAAATAAACGCACGAGGTGATTGTTATTTTTCAACTTCATAAAAATAACCTCATCACACTCACCACCTTTAATGATCATCACAGGTTCGCCGCACGTCGTTCCTTTTGTCTTGTAGCGATCACAGGCATTGGCCGTTCGTTCGGTAATGTTCATGTGTTGTGAATACCCAATAAACGTTTTATCGAGTTCGCCATTCTCGTCATGTGCTTCTACCGTAGCTTTAACCGAATAGGCACCAAACTCCCATGGTTTTACTGTTTCAGGGGGTGAAGGTGGTTCTGCGAGATTTGAATATTTATTGCCACTGAATCGTTTACGCAAGGCGCCTGCCGGATTTAACAAAATAGCTGCAAGTGCATGCATTACTACGTTCACGTTCGAAATTTTTAAGTCTACTTAAGTCGCGACGTGTTTAAACGAAAATGTAAGATGAATATTTTCTTTCTTTCGTTGATTCCAGAAGAGATCGCAGAACTTTCGTGCGATCAGCATGTCATCAAGATCCAATTAGAGATTGCCCAAATGTTATACACCGCGTGGTATTATGCCAATCAGGAACAATATGTTCGTGAACACGCCCCTTATACGAAAAGTGGATCTCAGCGTGGGTACAAACCTGCTCACAAGAAACACCCTATGACGATGTGGATCTCTTCCAGTCTTAGTAACTACATGTTCGCATGTGATATCGGCCTAGCACTGTCGAAAGAATACACAAAACGTTATGGAAAAATTCACACGTGCGAGGAACATCTACGATGGCTCAAGGATAACGTACCGTCCCACTTCGACGAACATAAGAGCGATACAGCTTACTACTCTGTTCAGGGTATTCCAGAATGTATGCCCACGGCGTATCATTGCCCAAACGTGATCGAAGCGTATCGCAAATACTATGTCAACGACAAAGCGTCTTTCGCGCGCTACAAAACCGGTACACCTCCCTTCATGCAGGACATAAAGGTTTAACTTGTAACCGATGTATGTATAAAATACACCCCTTGTGCCCCCATCAAAAGAAGCATATTCAATGTATGATATGTAATAAAGGGCCTATATGTATTCACGGTAATATCCAAACTTTGTGTTGGTACTGTGTCGAGGGTCAGATATGTGATCATAAGTGTTTTAGATTTAGATGTTCTATATGTAAACCAAAATAATTTATAGTGTAATATAAATGAGTAACTTACAGAAGAAGATACCTTTTATGGCGGGAGTTTTTGGACACCTTATTTTTCAAACTTTTGTCGCATACAGAGCCGCCGAGGCGACCTCCAATAACGCCTACATGAAAGATATCGCTCGTTCTAATGCGTTATTGATAGGGGTGATAGGTTTAGTGATACTTCTCGTGTTGACTCTCGTTCGTTTACCTATTCCTATTAAGGTACTTATGTTTACGATGCTGGCCTACATCGCTGGTATGACTTTACACAACGTGCCCAACTTACAAGAAGCTCTACTCGAGACCGTGGGTATATTTATAGCCATGTTGGTCGCCGGTATTTTCACCGTTAAGATGGGATATCGCCTCGATCTACTTGGTCAGATACTCTTCTTCTCACTTTTGACCATCCTGATTGCCAGGATTATCAATACGTATGTGAGACGCAAGTCCGGATCTCTCGTGCCTAGTAGGATTATCTCGATACTGTTCGCGTTATTTGTGGTGTATGATACGAATAAGATATTGCAGCGTAATTACGGTGGCAATTTCGTAGACGCATCGTTAGACTACTTTTTAGACATAATTAATCTCATTCCCTCGGTTGGAAACGAGTAAACAGACTTGCCGGGGATCGAACCCGGAATGCTGGATTAGAAGTCCAGAGTGATATCCATTTCACTACAAGCCCTGCCCCCGACGAGATTCGAACTCGTGACCTCCGGCTTACAAAACCGACGCTCTGCCAACTAAGCTACAAGGGCGAATGGTGATTTTTTTATACTACGCGTTATATTTAGTCAACGGGTCCAATGACGGAATCCAGAATCGCTGGGTACAACGCGTTTTCTTTCACATGATCCATGAGCCGCTTACGGTTCTCGAGATGAAGCTTCTCAACATCCGCCTTGTTCTGTCCCACGTAGGGGACTGCGTATCCATTGTCGCACATCCACTTATTCACGTTCGTCCATTGGCCATCTTCGCATACCCAGACTTCGGCTAGAATGCGTCCAAACTTTCCACGAGAGTCACGTTCGGGACAACGAAGTTCAATCTCGATATCGTCCTTCTCCGAGGCGACGGCCTTCATACACCATTCTTTGAGATGCTTCTTAGACATGAGTCCAAACACCTTCTCAACTTTATCGGACGTGCGAGACTCGGGAGTATCAATTCCTAGAAGGCGAACTCGCTGCTTCGTACAGACGTCGAACCCGAGATCAATACAAACATCGATGGTATCTCCATCGACGACCTTTTCCAAAGACGAAACCTTGTATCGAAAGTTGCACTCGGGAGAATCGTACGCCATTATACATGACAATTGTTCGTAATCTTTAACCCTAGTTAAAAAAATAGTGCCCGATTATAATATGTATATCCGAGCATACTCTTCCAATGATTTCTATAAATATCGACTAAACATAACCAGGAAGAATGTTCTAAACGAGATATACGATAAACAGGTGGTCAAAACGAAACCAAAACCACCACCCGAAAATTTGCGTCTTCATCTACGGTTCAAAGAAGCCATAGAGGAAGCCCAAGAACTGTGCTCGATCGATAAAAACTCTAAAGAGTGTCATTTTGCATGGTACGAAGTTGACGAATTAGAAGATTCTATCGCGCGGTCGAATTTCCGGCGCGACTGACAGTAATCGTGGCAGGCTCTTCGTCGTACGTGTAATACTTTATAGAAATACCGAACATGCGTTTCATGTGCGGATTTAACTCTCCGTTAATAGCCCCTTTCCAGTCTCTTAACGTAGTAGCAAAATATTCTGCACCATCTTCACCAAATACCCTAGACCTGAAAAAAGGCTGTTCACGAATCCATTCCATATGTCTGTTAACGGTGGCAGGGACTGGTCGTTGATTCTTCTCTGCTGACTCGATAATATCTATGACATAATACCCATGTCTGTCTGCAATGAGGTTTGCTTGCATTCCCGGATACCCCTTGATATACGCCTCAAAATCAGCACCACTCGGAAGTGTCACATATACTTCACGAGTACTCGAAGGTAAAGGAGAATCCCCTCCAGCGGTTGATATACCCGGATGTGTGTGATATGAGATGTAAGAGTTTACAAACATTCCCACTATGTGCCCGTTCACTTGCATTCTTTGTTGCGACGTAAACCGTGTCGGAACATTAAATTTGACCATATTACCATTGGATACAAAGTCTATCTTTCCTCCGTACTCCCACCTCTTAAGAGTAGACAGGTTATTTATCGTTCGCAGTTCCTTTATGACACGCTTGGGAAGTTGTATAGTGGCTCTTGTATTCGATACACGGACAACTTTCGCTATCATTTCCAGGTCCTTTCGTTTAGCACTGCTAGAGACTGGTGTGTAGTTTGACGGAACGCGTCTTCGCTTACCTAACATACCCGAACCAACCGAATTTATGTTCATAACATTTCTACGAAACAGGTAATTTTCAACATTCCTGTTCCCCTGATTTATGTTCATGGGTGTACCCGATGATCTGGGTGTGGGCATCTTACTGTAAATACACAAAATTATCTCGTCTTGGTAATCTTAAGTGCCGACTTCTTCGCAACCTTGGGATCTATCCTGTTTACGGTACTCTTTTTAGGGTTGAACATCTTTTTATGCGCCTGCCAATACTCCGGTGCCCCAACCTTGAAATTCTTGTGAATTTTGGCCTTGTACCAAAAAACACAATCTTCGATGCGGTTACTCTTACTGGTGTTATCTAAAACGATACATTCGTAATTTTCGGTACATGCGTCCATGACCTTATTGAACATATCGAAGCTCGGAAAAATACCAAAGAATGACTTGTAAAGCTTTTCTCGGTTCTGAATGATGTTTTCGCGTAAGACAAAAACATAATCAACGTTCGCACGAAGTGCTGGAGGCAGGTCCATGCAATACTGCATCGTCAGCATGAAAAATATCTTCCAGTGACGACCATTCATAAAACATTGACGAATACACGTGTCACGCATAAACTTGTTGTCGTACATGCAATCATCCAATAGGAGAAAAGCTCCACAATTTGTCTTACCCGCACCCACGAGCTTTCTTTGACGGTCCATCACGCGCTCGATCGCCTCCCTGTCGTAGTCACCGTATATGAAGAGGTCGGGTATGTACTGCTGATAATAGTGGTTACCTTCTTCAGTAGCCGATAAAACGATACCCGCTGGTAAATGTTTCTTATACCACAAAATATCAGTCACGAGGGTTGACTTACCCGTGTTACGTTTTCCTATGAATACACATACCTTATCGTCGGCCATTTTGCCAGGGTTGAATTTTCTCAAACGTAAATCCATCTATAATATCGCACTCTTTTATTTGATAAAATTTTACTCACATGTAGTAAGAATGGCCGGACGTTTACGCCTTGCTGTCACTGGTATCCAGGATCAATGGCTTACCGGGGAGCCAAAAATTTCGTACTTTTCGTCCATCTATAAACGACACACTCGGTTTTCCACAGAAGCAGTCGGTATTCCTCTTACTGGAAATGTTTCACTGGGTGGGAATGCCATAGCGCGTATCCCGAATAACGTCGGGGATTTACTTCGAAGTGTGATCCTTAAACTCACCCTGGGGACGTTACCTATGCCGAGTACTTTACCCGGAGACTTGTACAACGCTTCACCGTCTACAAGTGTTATACAGTATGTCGACCTTGTGATAGGTGGTCAGACCATTCAGCGACTCACAGGTGACTATATAGACATGTACAATCAACTCCACAGTAACAAGGATGATGCCAACACGACTCTTTATTACATGAACGGACATAATAACCAATTACAAATCACGAGTGGGGTTGGAGGAAGTGGACCAAAAACGTTCTACCTAAATTTACCGTTTTACTTTTTTAGAAACCCCAGTTTGGCCATACCTATATGCGCAATTACTCGACAAATAATCGAAATACACATCAAGTTTAAAGGTGTGGATGACGACGTAACGTTTAATTATGAAGAAGTGAACGGGAATATGGTACGTACCAAGACGAATATAGGGTCTATCGTCGAGGCGTCTGTCATCGCGGACTTTTACTTTATCACTCGAGACGAGATTAACTTTTTACTCACACGACCCATGGAGTATGTCATAACGCAGCAGCAGTTATCTACCATGCAATTTAAACCTAACGAATCTAAGAAATCTGCGTTGTTAAAGTTTACAAACCCTGTGAAAGAGTTATTATTCTTAGCGAAAGAAGAGACTGGACCAAATGCTACTAGATCCACGACTATCATCCCCGACGAATTTTCTCAATTGGGTAATGATATTGATGGTACAACTTCATTCGGTAATGCTGGTCAGAGTGTGTCAGTGTCCTCCGATGGGTCGAGACTCGCCGTAGGAATAAGATCGGGTGGTTCGAGTAGTCAGGGTATAGTTCGGGTGTTTGATTGGAATGGAACATATTGGACACAAGTTGGTTCAGATATAGTCGGTCTCAGCAATGGAGATAATTTCGGCCGCGCCGTGTCTTTATCTTCGGATGGAGCGAGAGTTGCTATTGGAGCTCCCTTTGCTGACCCGGTATCTGTTAGTTCTGGACAGGTGACGGTATACGAATTAAGTGAGTCTACGTGGGTACAAATGGGGTCAGTGTTTAGTGGTACAGTCACTGACGAACGACTTGGATATTCCGTTTCGTTAAATTCGGACGGAACGAAACTTGCTTTTGGGGCTACAAACGTGACGAGTTCTGGATACGTCAAAGTGTACAGCTGGTCCGGAACTTCATGGGCCCCAGATTCAGGGGGAGTGTATTTGTACGGTAACGCTAATGATGAATATGGAACATCCGTTTCGTTATCTTCAGATGGAACAAGACTCGCCGTTGGAGCAGCTGCAAATAATACAGGGGGATATGTCAAGGTTTATGAATTTTCGGGGAATGCATGGAGTCCACTGGGTTCTACTATAAATGGTGAAGGTGTCACTGATAGGTTCGGGTTCTCGGTCTCATTAAGTTCAGATGGAACGCGATTTGCTGCTGGAGGAATTGGAAATACCGCAAATTCTGGTCACGTTCGAGTTTATGAGTGGACGTGGCTTGCCTACGCCGGGTCTTATGACTGGCTTCAGGTTGGTTCTGATATTGATAGCGAATCTTCGGCTGATAATTTTGGATACTCCGTTTCGTTAAATTCAGATGGAACAAGACTCGCCGCTGGAGCGATATTTAATAACAGCAATCGCGGACATACCCGGGTATTTGATTGGTCAGTGGTCACGGGAGGCCTGTCCTCGACATGGAATCAGATAGGTTCTGATATAGACGGGGAAGCTTCAAATGATTATTCTGGGCATTCTGTCTCGTTATCTTCTGACGGATTAAGATTGGCTATCGGGGCACCAAACAACGCAGACGGTGGCGATTTCGCTGGACACGTCCGGGTGTACAGAATGGATGCAGAACTTGCAGTCCCCGAAGACCATCTATTAAATACGACATCTTCCGATCAGGCATTTTCCAGTCATGTCACGGGTAAAAGATCCGATTACCGCTTCGTGAAAAACATCAGGTTTGAGTGCAACGGAAAAACGATGTTTGATCACACAGGTAAATACCTCGCATATGAACAGTCCTTAATACATCACACCGGGTGCCCAGACGCGGGGTATGAATTCTACATGTATTCCTTCGCGATGAAACCGGAACTGTATTACCCGACGGGTCAATTAAACATGAGCCGTATCATTCATAAGAAACTAGATGTGGAACTCGATGAAGTTTCGACTACACGAAACATAAACCTTTCGATATACGCTTTAAATTATAACGTCTTACACGTCGAGGGAGGATTAGCGGGTTTAAAATTTTAACGGGTTATAGTAGAAATGGCAGGACGGGTACAACTTGCCACTACGGGTACTCAGGATGCTTATTTCACAGAGAATCCTGAATACACGCATTTCATAAAACAGTTCAAAAGACATACGAACTTTTCAACGTATGACTTGACTCATGATCTACACGGTCAACTAGAATATGGAGGTATTGTTAAATGCACGATACCAGCGAACGCCGGTGATTTAATAAAGGCGGTTCGAGTACATTTTACGTTACCACCTTTAGAAAATGGTGGTGTGAACTTCAGATACGTAGAATCCATTGGACATGCGATTTTTCAACATGTAGATCTCACGATAGGTGGACAGCTCGTACAAAGAATTCCTAGGGATTGGTTGCAGATTTATAGTGAACACTACATTACACAGACGAAGCAGAATAACCTGGCTAAACTGATAGGTAAGTGCCCAGACGAATCGTCTGGACTTCCGGTACAACATGCATCTATCGATCAATATTTACCACTCGCGACTACATCCACGAGTTACATAGTGGATATACCGTTCTATTTTCACAACAATCCGGAACTCGCGATTCCACTCTGTGCTCTATCAAAACAGGAGTGTGAAATAGAAATTCAGCTCAGCGACATCGGTAAATGTATTCACAATTTACCCCATCTACTCACACAATCTTCACCTGATAATACCAACTTTGTCGTGACTGTACAGGATGGTAAATATTTCATAAACGGGGAACAGCAGCCAGTCCTCGAGTTGCAGTACGGTAACACATATACGTTTGAAATAGGAATCACAGACGATAGTAACCATCCATTCAGGTTTTCACAGGGTGCGGATGGTGTTCATGCATCCCCGGTTCCATATACACAATACACAGATAACCAAACTGAAACGACTACATCGAGTGCACGTATAATCACATTTATTGTAAACAGTGATACACCGAGTACGTTATATTACTATTGTAACATTCATCCGGGAATGGGAGGTCAGGTAAATATAAACATGGCAGGAATTGGTGATACGTCTCGTTTTGGTATTGAGTCTATGACTCTACATACAGAGATGGTTCAACTTAACGAACCGGAGCGACAAGCCATTAAGAACAGTAACCGCGACTATATAATCACACAAATACAACAGGATACGTTTGAAATACCCCTATCCAGTTCCGAGGGTACAGATGACTACAGGTTTAAGATGAACTTCATGAACCCGGTGAAAGAGTTGTACTTCGTGATACAAAACGTCCCCCTACCGACGAAAAGTTTTTACAGTCCGTTCGATTACGATTTTACTTACGAAATTTATCCGCTAGGATCCAGCGGCAAATATGTAAATTTTGAGCACCTCATCAGTTTAGGTATGGTGTTAGATAATGAAACCGTTCTCGATGAAGTGACTGGAAATGTCGTACATCTTCGAGCTGTACAGAGTGGTATTCATCATTCCAGGACACAGTTATTCAGGCGATTTTACTCGTATAGTTTCGCATTAGAACCCGAGAAGTGGTATCCGACGGGGCAAAGAAATTTTAGCGCCATTAAAGAGCAGATCATTCAACTGAAACTCAACAGTGAGACGTCTTTAAAAAGAGAGCTTAGAGTTTATGCGCTCGCTAATAATATACTCCGAATCAATGGAGGAAGCGGAAAAGTTATCTTCCCAAATGGTGGAATCAGCAATTAACATAATGCAGCCAGTGATGGAACATGCAGTCGTTTTATCAGGACAATATGCTAAAGCGTGTGGTCGAAACACGATTTTAGCGAAGGATATGGAATACTGTTTGAAATACTGTGCGATGCACACGGTAGGTCAGCAAATCGGGTCATATTTTCCCGAAATTTACGAGGACGAGGAATCCGAAGGGGAGGAAGAGATAGAGACGGTCGATGAAAGTGAAGAGCCACCTTTCGTTCCATATTCAGGAACAGAAGAACTGTATATGAAAATCAACGAGGCATATGACGCATGGGAGGGATGGAAGCCGACCAATCCGTCAGAAGAAATGATAAAAAATGCAATCGATAGTAATGGACACATCGCCTCTCCAGGGATGGACGACTTCTAATTACAAGAATTTTAAAGCAGTCGACGAGTCCTCTGATTCTGGATCCGATTCTGAATCGGACTCAGAATCTGAAGTACCCAGGAAGGGTAATATCAGGGGATACAATAAAGACGCTTATAAAAAAATCCTCATCGTCGAAGAGTTACTACCAGAATAAAATCTAAGCATACAATAAATGTCTACCGATATCGCTGTCGATACCGTCCTCGCGATCTCCCGTGAGCTCGAGGCGCAGTCCCTCAACTCCGTCGTCGCCGGCTTCTCTTTCGCCGCGGCTCTCTCTTGGATGGACGTCGTCCGTTGGTCCATTCACCAGGTCGTCAAGGTCCAGAAGAACGGTGGCATGAACTATGCCCTCACCGCTCTCTTCACCACCCTTCTTTCCGTGATCGTCTACATGATCATCTCTCGCGTGTCCACTCGCGTCAGGAAGCCCGGTGCTCCCGTTTACGCGGTTACTCGCTAAGTCTTCGCGGTTTAGTAAATACCATGAAGAAACAACCGGTAAGTACTATTAAAAATATATAAATAAACGCATTCCATTTATTCAGGTCATCAACCTTGCCTTGAATATTTGGCGGAAGACGATACCCTTCGGTGCGCTCTTCATTTTCTAACTCAGTACCCTTCTTTACCATAGGAACTCTCGATAATTTATCAGTCGTACCGTTTATAGATAATTTTAACACGTGATTCGCGTTTCTGAAATCGTAGGGAATCAGGCGGTTATTACTACTGTAAAAAAATTGAATACGTAATTTCGATATATTTTGTGAACCCGATTCGAAGTTATGCTCTACGGTGTCATCCACACCAGAATAATTAATGACGTCACCGCACATCAAGATTCGACCAGTATAAAAAGGTGTATCGGAATATACCGTTTTGTTCAATTCTTCCGCACCACTACTTATCTTCAAAATAAGCGCATCCGGACCCTGTAGGTTTATACTTCCTGTTATTAAAAGTCCCTGTGCCTCTGGAGGAGACGTCGTGTTTGATCTTATGTTACTCGCGGGTAAACCAAGTATATCATGCGGAGTTGTATACCCTTCCGTAGCCACTGAAGAATGATATCCATTTGTACCATCATAAAACTTAAACGAAAATTCACTCCCAGCGGGTGCAGCCGATGATAGAGATGTTATGACGAGTTCGTTCTTATCCTTATCATATGAAAAGTCTATAGGAGAACTCACATAGGCACCACCTAACGCAGCATTGACTTTAGTTTGCAGTTCTGTCGCCAGAGACTTACCGCTGTAATTTCCGGGTGTGAGTGTTACTGTTACAACCGTATCTGGTGTGCCATGAACGACAAAATCAAACGTTTTGTTACGATCGTTAATTAAAAATTGACTCGCATGAATACGAGCTGATACCAACGATATCTTAGAGACGTTGTAAATTGGATTTTTCAATTCGACGACGTAATCTCCTGGATTGGGATACGCTATCGGATCGCGTTCTCCACTATCTATGTCTAACGTGTGTACGCTCATTAAAATAAGGGGATATATTTTAATCAGTGTGTTTATGCAAATATGAAAGTGTTTACATGATCTGTTGCGCGATGGGGTTGTTCTGAAGCTGTTGCTTAGCCACACCGAGGCTATAGTCCGAGGCGTACGGGTTAGCGTTACCCTTGTAATGGTTGAAGTTGTAATACTTGTTGTTATCGTATTGTTGCGTCCACCCACCGTTCATGGGACCCGTGCGACCATCAATGCGGGTCGTATCGAATCGCATAGCGGTAGGCATACCACCCTGGTTGAGGGGTCCGGCGCGAACGTTCATCCGACCAGCGTTACCCATTCTGTTCGCCTTGCCACGACGATCGTCGGGGCGGAAACCATACGCGAACAACTCATCAGACGTGTACGGGCGCTGGGGAGACCTGGCTTGAGATTCTCTGAGCTGAGAAGCAGGAGCCACGACGTGACCATGCGCGAACGTACTTATACCGGGAGCAACCTGGTTGTTGTACCTGTACTGTTCGGTGTTACCATCCTTCTTGTTGCGCGTGGGATCCGCCACGTGTTGAAGCGCAGACACGGTACGCTTAGCGCCATTAAATCCAAGACCGTCGTCACGAGAACCAGTCATGGCACGGTTGGTAATACGCTTACCGTTCACCTGCTCACCCCTAGGAATATGACCACCGAATCCTTGAGACTTGGCGCCTGCAACCGGACGACGCTCGGGAAGATACGCAGTCTTCTCGGGGCGGTTATTCGCCAGCTCACCCATCTTACCACGACGACCGCCGAAAATATCATGGGCCGGGCCACTTCTACCAGGTAAGGTGGTAAGTCTGTACGCACCCACATTTTCCGGGTTCACACGCACGATCTGATGGAACCCACCCGCCGCTGGAACATCGGGACCGACTGCGATACCCGGTCCGACGTATTGTTTCTCAATAGGAGAAAGATTGTTCATGCGACCACCGTCAAACATGCGATCGCGCATCTCTAACACTTCATTACCACTCGAACGCCCCTGTGGTGCGATGTCCGAAAAATTATTCACCTCAACCTTGGGATCGGGTAAGTTAGATAAACTGACAGGCTTAGGAGACATGACATTAGGCACCTCTTCCTGAATAACTGGAACCGGTGCCGGTTGGACATATTCCTCGGTCTTCTTCTTTTCACTCATAACTTTTCCTGCATAAGCCAGTCCAGCGATAGCTATTAACGAAAGTGGATCAGCCATTCTTAATTTTAGGAGAGATTTTTATTGACCAGGATATCGCTTCATGAACTGCATATTTTGAGTTTCGGCTGTGGTACTGGCAGGGACATATTGCATCGTCTTGAGGGGAAGCTTACACTTCATATCTTGGAGAGGGAACAGGTTTTGCTCGTACGTCTGAGCGACAATCTTATTAAATCTAGAAGTGGATTGGGGACGGAGAAGGTCACTCGTCTCGATAAACTCAGCGGGAGCACCCTTACCCGCCATGAAGGGTGCGGTACCGTATAACATGGTATTAGGTCGGCTAGAACCATAGTTAAGGGTACTGGGCTGGGGATACACGAACACCTCATCCGTGGCACACGCGGACGGGCGAGCGGGATTTTCAACAATTTTCAGTCCTGGTTGAAGCTGATACGCCATTTACTATTACACGAGAATATTATCTATCTACGCCGCTGGGCCATTACCCCCACCAAACATACCCCCTCTCTTATCATCGTTGGAAGCCAATC